>Ga0307372_10002680_pt1 | contig 29085 bp, 32 predicted proteins | sample OX1MG_FD_202533 | JGI IMG/M metagenome (GOLD analysis project Ga0307372, IMG submission 202533) | Soil microbial communities from Risofladan, Vaasa, Finland - OX-1 | ecosystem: Environmental > Terrestrial > Soil > Coastal area > Acid sulfate soil | place: Finland: Risofladan, Vaasa | collected... | reverse complement strand
GGCGCACCCTCCGGATCCACCAGCCGGTACGGCTCGAACGGATCCCCGGTCGCCACTACCGCGCCTGCCAGCGGCACCACCAGGCCCAGCGGCACACCATCTTCGATCATGACCCTGGACGCTAGAACCGTCGCAGGCGGCCCATCCCTCGAACCAGGGAGCCCACTCCGCTAGTTCGGTTAACAGGACGCAAGGTCTTCGGCTCTGCCCTGGCGAGGTCGCCGTCCAGGGCCAGCAGTTTCAGCCAGGCCAGCAGGGTGCAGGCGATCATCGAGGCGGTCAGCCAGGCCGCGTTGACCTTGTAGTCATAGGAGGGGAAGTGACCCAGCCCGGTGTCCTTGCCGGTGCGGATGGCGTCCTCCACCCGGGCCTGCACCCGGTGGGCGGCGTCGATGTAGGCCGCCTGCCCCAGCCAGCCCCTGGTGGCGGCGGGCCGGTTCGTTGCCCACAGGCTGTAGCGCCAGCCGTCTCCGGCCTCGAACAAGGTCAGCTGCGCGCCGGGATGCGGCCGCTCGCGGCGGGCGAAGACGCGCATCGTGGCGGGCCAGGCGCGCAGCCGGTCCCCGGCCGGGCCTTCGCGCAGCAGCCCGGTCAGCTCGGTGACGTGCGCTTCCTCGATCCAGCAGTCCCGGTGCGCGCAGGACGGGTTCGCGCAGGCGTCATCAGCGCGGCGCTCGCGGACCTCCCCGCGGGCGTCGATCGCGGCCTGCCACGCGTCCCCGGGGACCAGCCGCAGCACGGTCTTCTCCCGCTCGCCGAGCGCCCAGCCGACGGAGTAGGTCAGCTCATAGCCGTGGCGGGCGGCCAGCTTGTCCAGGTGCTTGACCAGGTCGTGGCTGGCCCCGGCCCCGTCCTGCGTTATCCGGGGTTCAAATCGAAGAAATTGGACATTGCCCAGGTCGCGCGGTAGCGGACGCGTCCGTGACGGGAAGGGCAAAAGCGGCAACGACGAGAGATCGCAGCCAGATCAGCGCCGCCGTCGGCTGTCTGCGTCGCGGACGGTCCCCGAGATAACCCGTCCGCGACAGAGGGAGGAACGGACAAAGTGGGGCCGTCACCGGCCGTCGCTGACGCCCGCCGGCGACCCCGGATTACGCAGGTGATCATCAGCTTCCGCCGGAAGGCCGGCGGCAGCGCCGCGATCGCCGCATCCACGATCGCGGTATGGTCAGCGGCGGTGTTCGAGCCCGCGGAGCCGGGCCGCAGCATCCAGGCCAGCGGCTCCCCGCCGGTGTTATCGCACACCGCCAGCAGCGGGTGATGCCCGAACCCCTTGAAGTTCGCCTCCGCGAGCTCCTTGTCCGAGTGCGCGAACGTCACGGTGGCATCCAGCCGGATGCACGTCACCCCGTCCAGCGTCCTGTCCGCCAGCCGCACCCCGGGCAAAGCGCCGTGCCGGGCCGCGGCCTGCGCCCACGCATGCCGCCGTGCCGCATTCACCGCCTGCGTGATCCGCACCTCCGCGCGGGTACCGGCGCGCGCGATCTCCTTCAGCGTCCGCCACGCGGTAGGCACCGACGCCACCAGCCCGAATAGCTCCGCCTGATCTCGCATCACCCGGAAGTCCGAGATCACCCGGGCGCCGTCGGCGATCGCGCACGCCAGGTCCGCCAGCACCCGGCCCCGGTCATGCACCAGCAGCCGCGGCGAGGCCAGCGCCCGCGACAACCCGCCGGACAGCCCCGTCCTATCGGCCAGGTGCCGCAGCAGCGCCAGCCCGGCATGCGACACGACACCCTGACCGCCGCCGGATACTTCCAGGCCCCTCGACCACCCGGTAACCTGCATGCAGAAAGTGCTCCTCGATCTGGGCTCAATAAGGACCTCAACACCCCTTATCGTCCCAGTTCAGGAGCACTTTTAACGTTAGGCGCGCCCCTCCGCCCCCACCCCCCAGTGAAAAGACAGGGTTAGCCATCGGATCTAGAGATATGCCTCCAATCTCTCCCCGCTCAGCGGGGCATACGAAAACTGCGCTTCGTGGCGCACATGTACCTCGCATGGACCTGAAGGCGACTGCGGCGAGGCACCGCACCCCCGCCCGCGGCCCGCCAGTTCGCTCCGGCCGCGTCTCAGGTCAGCCGTGGCTGCGCCGCTGGGCCAGCGCCGATTCCGTAGCTGCGCAGGAGTTGCGCGACCTCCGGGCTGGGCGGTTTAGGGTCGTCGGGCGACAAGGTGATGTCCGCGGTGGAGGCGCCGGCCTCGATGAGGGCGCGGATGGTGGCAGTCCAGTCGGGGGCGGGGTTGTCTGCCTGGGGGAGGCCGCTGCCGACCTGGGCCCAGATCAGCGGGGTGCTGTCCCAGGTGGTGTCGCGTGCCTCGGCGCCGGCGCCGCGGTCGAGCAGCAGCCGGACGACTTCTGCGCTGCCGGAGCCGGCGGCGGCGTGCAGCGGGGTGGCGCCGTCCTGGCCGCGCGCGTCCAGCGGGAAACCGGCATCGAGCATGAGCCGCACCGCCCCGGCCTGGCCATGGCCGGCGGCGTCGACCAGCGCGAAGTCGCCGTCGCCGCCGAGCAGGCCGGGCAGGCCTGGCGTGGCCCGGAGCAGCCGTTCGGCGTCGGCCTGGTTGCCCTGCCGGCAGGCGAGCAGGAAGCGGTCGGCGTCGGTGGTGTCATCGCGGGCGCCGTGCTGTGCCAGCAGGTCTGCGATGTCGGTCTTGCCCTGCCGGATGGCTATCCGGTACGGGGAGTGCCCGTCCTGGGCGGGGGCGTCAGGGTCGCCGCCGGCGTCCAGGAGCAGCCCGAACAGTTCGGCCGGGCACCCGGACTGCGCCGCGGCAGCGACCGGGGGGATGGGCGGCTCGGCGGGTACTCGCTCGCCGAAAAGATCACCGGGCAGCGGCCGGCTAGGGTCGGCCCCCGCTTGCAGCAGCAGCCGGACGCCGTCGGTGTCGCCGGTGCTGATCGGGGCGGCCAGCGCGGTGCTCTCGCTGACGTTGTGCGCGTGGTCGAGCAGCAGCCGCAGGCTCTGGTGGTGGTCGTCGGCGGCGAAGCAGGCCAGGTACAGGTCGTGGTCGTCGGGGGTGGCGCCGCGTTCCAGCAGCAGCCGGGCGATGGCCGGGTTGGCTGTGCCGGCGACCGCGCAGCGCAGCGGCGTCCAGCCACCCTGCTGTCCGGCTGTCCTGGCCGCGGGGTCAGCGCCGGCGTCCAGCAGCAGCCCGGCCACGGCCAGCAGCCCGTCCGCCCGGGCCGGGTCCAGGCGGTGCCAGCGCGAGCCGCAGACCGCGTGCAGCGGCGTCCAGCCCCACCGCGGATCAGGGCGGGTCGCCCGTCCCTGGTCATGTTCGAGCATCTGCCGCACCCGGCCGGCGTCGCCGAGGACGACCGCGGTGCGGAAGTCGTAGCCGGCGATCTGCGGGGTCGCGGCGAGTATCCGGGCGGCCCGCCCGGTCCAGTCCCGCATGCTGGCTTCCAGGAATGCATCCACCTGCTCGGCGAGGTCGCTGCTGCGGGCGTCCACTTCGGCTTTGAGCCGGGGCCAGCTCGCGAATCCGTGCTCGCGGGCCAGGGCGAGCTGCGCGGCGGCCAGGGTCATCGAGTCAGCTACCGCGGCGATACGGGCTGCGGCTGCCGGGTCACCGGAGCGGGCAGCGCGCAGCAGGTCCCGGGCCTGGTGCCGGAGCTGGTCGATGTCGGGTCGCGCGGGAAGGTTGGTCATGACGTCTCCTTGCCGGCCTGCGGTCCGCGTGCCAGGCGCGAAGGAGATCGTCACTTGCAGTGCCAGGAAAACAGAGGTGGACTCGGTCCTGCCCGCGGACCCGGGGGCGCCCTCCCGCGCCTGCCGTCACCATAACCCGTCGTCACCGCGTGCCGCCACTACAAGCCAGGCCGGCCGGCAGGCTGGCGTCAGTCGCCCCAGTTGCCACAGCCGCCCGCCAGCGGCCGGTCGTCACAGACTCACTGCCCGCCGCGCATAGGCGTCATAGCAGGCCGCATGCTGGAGGCAAGCCAGTGCGTGCCCTATCGTTTGCGTGCCTGGCCGGTGATGTGGAAGGAGACCGGGGTACGGGCCTCGGGGAACAGGAAATGGTCGAGCCGGGTGATGCTGAAGCCGGCCCGCTCGATGGTCGTAGCGGTGTCGCGGCTGAGGTGGCAGCCGCCGATCAGGTGGGGCCATCCCGTGGCGTCCAGGGCGCGCTGGATCCGCGCGAGCCGGGCGGTGTCGGCGCGGACGTGTTCGAGGAAGCACAGCAGGCCGCCGGGCTTGAGCACGCGGCCGATCTCCCGCAGCGCCGCGTCCTGGTCGGGGACCGTGCACAGCACGAATGTGACCACGGCGACGTCGAAGCTGGCGTCCGGCGCGGGCAGCGCGCCGGCCAGGCCGTCGGTGACCGTGATGGCAACGGGCGCGGTGCAGGCGGCGGCCGCCGCGATCTGGCGCAGCCGGGGCTCCGGTTCGACCGCGACCACGCGTTCGACGGCGGGAGGATAGTGGGCGAAGCTGGGTCCGGTGCCGGCGCCGACCTCGATGACTTGCCCGGTCAGCCCGGCCAGCAGCGGTGTGCGGCGGGCGGCCATCCCGCCGCCTTCCATGGTCTGGCTGAGCCGGGGGAAGATCCGGGCGAAGACCGGGTGGCTGACGCGCGCTGCTCGTATCGCCGGTTCGGCTTTCACTGCTTACTCCGGGCCTGCCGCCGTCGGCGCGCCGGGCCGCGGCGCGGCCTGCAGCAGGGTGCCTAAGTTGCGCCGCCCCCTCTCAACGGCGGTGTCCTGGTCCAGGATCTCAGGAATCCCTCCGTCGCGCCGGCCAGGCGGCGCAGCACGACAGCGTGGTCACGTGGCGGCTGAGCACCTGGCCGGCCAGCGGCAGTGCCCCGGGGGCATGGTCAGGTACGGTGCCCGCGGATCCGCGGGGCCGGATACCGTCATCCGGCGCGGATCGCGGACACCGCCGGGCCGTGATCATCTTCCCGGGATCGCCGACGGCTGTGCCTGCCACGGACGCGCCCGGTGCCGGCCTGGGCGGCGAGCCCTGGCCACGCCGCGGGCGTCTCGCCCGGCGATCGCGCGGGGCGCGGCGCCCAGCGCCACGGCGACCGGGGCGTCCTCGTCCGGCCTCATGACGCAGCCCCGGCGTCAGGCAGCGAGGACCCATCCCGCGGGAACGACGGTGGCTGGCGGCGGGCGGCCAGGATCCAGTAGACCCCGCCAGCTGGCGGGAACGCGATGAGCAGGCACAGCAGGAGGCACCGGTCAAGATACATGCCGGTTCCTGCGGCGGGAGCCGGGACCGCGACGGGCAGGTCCGGAATGACAGGCCTGCGGTGTGCCTGCTGTGCTGACATCGCGCCGGGCAGGTCGCTGGTCAGGCCGGACAGGTCCGCGCGGGTCTTCGCGGCGTAGGCCGCGGCGGTCCGCTCGTCGAGTTCAGCGCGGGTCAGGCGGCCCTCGGCGTAGGCCACGCGGAGGATCTCAGCGGCCTGATCCCGTTCGGCGTCCGAGGCCCGGACCGCCGGTTCGCCAGGTGTGGCCTGGGCTTGGCTCATGTGCCGTCTCCCTTCTGCTCTGCATCGCGCCGTTGTTCGCCGGGGCCTGCCCCGCCGGTGCCCGCCACGGCGGCCATCGCGGCGTCCAGGCAGAACGAGCCGGGCGCGGTGTGCCACTGGGACATCAGCCCGTACAGCCCCGCGATGAACAGCCGCGCCCGCAGCGCCGGGTCGGTACCCGCGGGCCACTGCCCGGCGGCGATGCCGGCCGTGAACAGGCCGGTGAGCTGATCAAGGCTCGCGGCGTTCGCGGCCTGGACCTTGGCGGCGATGGCGGGCTCGTAGGCGGCCAGCGTGGTGGCCTCCATGAGCACCCGGCAGGTCCGCGGGTTGTCGGTGACGTGCGCGGCGATGGCCGCCGCCACCGCCGCCAGGACGGTGCGCGGGGATCGGCGCGCGGGCTCGGCGAGCCCGCCAACCGCCGCGTCGACCCGGGCGGCCAGGCCGCAGTCCCACTCCTCGTACAGCGCGATGAACAGCGCTTCTTTTCCGGGGAAGTACAGGTAGGGGGTTCCCTTGGACACGCCAGCCGTCTCGGCGATGTCGGCCATCGTGGTGGCGTGGTAGCCGGCCCGGGCAAAGCATCCGGCGGCGGCGGCGATGATCTGGTCCCGGCGCGCGGTGCGCGCCTTGTCTGCGATCTTGGGCACCGGGCGTTCCTACCGCAGGACCCGGCGTCCGGTGCGCGTGGCGACCGCCTGCTCCAGCCCGTAGCCCACGGCCAGGATCACCAGGTAAACGATCGCTTCGGTGCCCGTCCGGTACCAGGACAGAGCCGATCCGGGCACCAGCGCCGCGGCAAAGCCGAGCGCCGCGGTCAGCAGGAACCCCGGCCCGGTCACAGCGCAGCGGGTCTCCCGGCAGCGCAGGAAGTTCACCAGGCAGTACACGCCGATGACCGTCACGTACGTGCTGGCTATGGCCAGCCCGGCGCGGCCGCCCACCGCGCCCCCAGCAGCGAAGGAGGCCACCGCGATCAGCACCCCGGCCGGGCCGCGCAGCACCGGACCGGTAACACGCAGATAACTCCCTGCCACCCCAGCCCCCTGGCCGTGGGCCGGCGGCGGAGCGCAACTCGTGCCATCCGCCGAGAGCCGGCCGGAGGATCGGATGCAGTTCATCTGCGGGTATCACGACGCCGACCTGCGCGATGCGACCGGCCTTGGTCACGGGCGCCTGATCGCCCGCCACGCATCCCCGCCTTGCCCTCGGGCAGCCGCTGGAGAAGCTCGATCATCTCGGGGCGCCCCCGGCTGGCGATCACCGCCTCGACCAGGTCGCCGGGCGTGACCGGGGGATGGTCGAAGGCAGCCGCCGTGTGGCGGGCAATTTCGCTGCGGGTGACCGGGAGCACACGTCCTCTTTTCTGCGCGGGTCTCTTGCGTCACTGCCCGGGCGCAAGGCCGGTCCTGCCGCAGCCGGGGAGGGCGGTTGCGGCAGCCGGCCGCCCAGCCAGCCGGGGTACCTGGGCCGGTAACGCACGCGCTGGGCCGGACGGACCGGCCTGGAGCGGCGCGCGGAAGGACGAGACGCAGTGCCCAGACTCACATTACTCTCACGTAAGAGTAGAGTCAACGAATGCTGCCGTGACCGGTCACGCGGGGCAGGATTTCCGTGCCTCCGCCACTGTCACCGTCCGGGCCGCGGGGCGTGGTCGCGGCGGGCCGGTAGCCGGGCGGGATGGGCTTGCCCTGGCTGGAACGGCCGAGCATGAGGGCGTCGCAGCTGGCGCAGAGCAGAACCTGGTGCCAGCCGGTGATGGACAGCTGGGTGCCCCGGGAGTACTGGGTGAGCGGCTGGGCGCGCTCATGAAGCTGATCGCCGCCGCAGGTGGCGCAGGCCCGCCTGGTGTCACGCCGCCATGAGCTGCCGCAGGTGCCGCAGGTGCCGCAGGTGATGTGGATGCCCTCGTCCCTGCGCTGCCCGGTGAGGTCGTGGGCCTCTCCGCAGGCGGGGCAGGCGAGCTCGCGTGACATGACGCTCATTCCCTCGCTTATCGCCGGAGTGCCGCTGATGTGCCGGGCGGAACGGCGGCACAGGCCGCCACCCGCGGGGCCGTGCGTGGTGGCTGCGCCGCAGGTAGTCTACTTTAACGTCACGGTAGAGTGATGCTGATGCCCGGGAGGTGGGCGGGATGGTGGCTGGGGAGCGCATGCAGATCGGTGAGGTGGCGGAGCGGACCGGGCTGTCGCTGCGGACGATCCGTTATTACGGCGAGGTCGGGCTGGTCACGCCGTCGGGGCGGTCGCGTGGCGGGTTCCGGCTGTACACCGGCGCGGATGTGGAGCGGCTGCTGCTGGTCAAGCGGATGAAGCCGCTGGAGTTCTCGCTGGAGGAGATGGCTGACCTGCTGGGGGTCCTGGACCGGCTGGCGGAGGCGGGACCGGGACAGCGCACGGAGCTGCGTGACCGGCTGGCCATGTATGAGCAGGCGGCCAGGGCGCGCTGCGCCGCGCTGCGGGAGCAGCTTGAGGCGGCCGAGGACTTCGCCGCGCGGCTGCGCAGGGCGCAGGAGGCTACGCGCGGGAGCGGGAGAGAGAAAAACCGCAGATGACGGCGGCTGGCACGGAAGAACGCACGCAGGCCGGCGGGGTGCTCGCGGAGGCGGCGCGCCGGCGGGCGTTCGCGGTGATCAGCCACCCGGACGCGGGGAAGTCGACGCTGACCGAGGCGCTGGCACTGCACGCCGCGGCGATCAGCGAGGCTGGCGCGGTGCATGGCAAGGCGGGCCGTCGGGGGGTCACCTCGGACTGGATGGCGATGGAACGCGACCGGGGTATCTCGATCACCTCCGCGGCGCTGCGGTTCACCTACCGGGACATGGTGCTGAACCTGCTGGACACCCCCGGCCACGCTGACTTCTCCGAGGACACCTACCGGGTGCTGGAAGCGGTGGACTGCGCGGTCATGCTGCTGGACTCAGCCAAGGGCCTGGAACCGCAGACGCTGAAGCTGTTCGACGTGTGCCGGTCCCGGCGCATCCCGGTGATCACGTTCGTGAACAAGTGGGACCGGCCCGGCCGCGAGCCGCTGGAACTGCTCGATGAGATCGAGCAGCAGATCCGGCTGCGCCCCACCCCGGTCAACTGGCCGGTCGGCATCGCGGGTGACTTCCGGGGGCTGGTTGAGGCGGCCAGCGGCGAGTACACGGTGTTCACCCGGGCGCCCGGCGGGGCGGGGCGGGCCGGCGAGCAGACCCTCTCGCCCGCTGAGGCCGCCGCACGTGACGGTGCCGCCTACCAGGTGGCGGGGGAGGAGCTGGCGCTGCTGGCGGAGATCGGCGCGCAGGTGGACATGCCCTCGTTCCTGGCCGGGGAGTCCTCGCCGGTGCTCTTCGGCGCGGCGCTGCCCAACTTCGGGGTGGCCCGGCTGCTGGATGCGCTGTGCGAGCTGGCGCCGCCGCCCGCGCCCCGCTGCACGGTGGGAGGCCAGCGTCATCCGGTCGATGGCGGTTTCGCGGGCCTGGTGTTCAAGGTGCAGTCCGGCATGAACCCCGCACACCGCGACCGGGTCGCGTTCGTGCGGGTCTGCGCCGGGCGGTTCGAGCGGGGCATGGTGCTCACCCACGCCGCGACCGGGCGCCCGTTCGCCACCAAGTACGCCCAGGCCATGTTCGGTGCCGACCGCGTCACCCTGGATACCGCCTACCCCGGTGATGTGGTCGGCCTGGTCAACGCGGCGGCGCTGCGGCCCGGCGACACGCTGCATGACGGCACGGCGGTGGAGTTCCCGCCGATCCCGGCCTTCGCCCCCGAGCACTTCGCGGTGGTGCGCTCCCGGGACGCCAGCAAGGCCAAGCAGTTCCGCAAGGGGATCAGCCAGCTCGACACCGAAGGCGCCATCCAGGTCCTGTCCTCCGACCTGCGCGGCGACCAGGCGCCGGTGCTCGCGGCGGTCGGCCCGCTGCAGTTCGACGTGGCCCTGCACCGGCTCCAGCACGAATTCGCCGCTCCCGCCCAGCTGGAACATCTTGCCTACAGCCTGGCCCGGCGCACCGACGCCGACGGTGCCGCCGCCCTGGCGCGGCTGCGGGGCACCGAGGTTCTCACCCGCCGCCTCGACGGCGCGGCGCTCGCGCTGTTTGAGGACAAGTGGCGGCTGCGGGCGGTCCAGCGTGACCATCCCGGCATCCTCCTGGAACCACTCCTCGCCGGCACACAGTAGCCCCGGCACCATCCCATTCCCCTTGGCCCCAGCCGCAGGCACGCTGGAAAGGTGCTTGCCCGGGGCGTGCCTGCACCGCCGTGTACGTAAGAAGAATGGAGACGTTCCCGCGTGCCCGCTGAGGCCACCGCAGTTACCGCCTGTGTCCCCGGCCCGTCGCCTGCCAGCCGCTGGTACGGTCCACGCGTCGTCACCGCCAGTTCGCTGGTTCTCGCGCTGACCGCCCCCGGCCAGACCGCTGCCATCTCCGCGTTCGTGGATCCGCTGATGCACGGCCTGCACATCTCCCGCACCAGTGTGTCAGCCGCCTACCTGGCCGGCACCTTGGCCGGGGCCGCCACCATGCCGCTGTTCGGGCGGGGCATCGACCGTTTCGGCGCGCGCCGGCTCATGGTGGTGATCGCGCTGGGGTTCGGCGCGGTGCTGATCGGGCTGTCGGCGGTCAGCGGGATCGCCGGGCTCACCGCCGGCTTCGCAGGCATACGCATGCTGGGACAGGGGGCGCTCAACCTCACCGCCACCACCGCTGTCGCCGTCTACATCGAACGGCGCCGCGGCCTGGCGCAGGGGATCACCGCCGCCATCGGCACCGCCGGTATCGCCCTGGCCCCGGTCGTGCTGGAAAGCCAGGTCGCCCGGCACGGGTTCCGGACCGTGTGGCTGGCCGAAGGCCTCATCATCTGGGCCGCTGTCATCCCGCTCGCCCTGGCCGGGCTGCCCCGCCACCCCAAGCCCGGGCCGCCATCCGCCCGCCACCCAGCCGTGCCCGCCCCCGCCACCCGCTCCCGCCGGAAGACTGGACCCGCGCCCAGGCCATGCGCACCGCCACGTTCTGGGTCATCGCCAGCGGGGTCGCGGTGGTCGCCCTGCTGGGCACCGGGCTGACCTTCAACCAGATCTCACTGCTCGGCGAACGGGGCCTCACCCCAGCCCAGGCCGCCGCGAACTTCATCCCGCAGATGGCAGCCGGCCTGGCCGCCACCCTACTGACCGGCTACCTCGCCGACCGCGTCCCCGACCGGTTGCTCATCATCGCCTCCCCGGCCATCCTGACCGGGGCGCTGGCCGCGGCCGGATACGTCAGCCCCGGCTGGAGCGCCATCGGCTACGGCATGGCCATCGGCGTGGCCGGGAACAGCTTCCGCATCATCGAGGCGACCGCCTTCCCCGCCTGCTTCGGGCTGACCCACATCGGCGCGATCCGCGGTGTCGTGCACACCCTCACCGTCACCGGCAGCGCGTTCGGGCCCCTGCTGCTCTCGCTCGGGCACAGCTGGGCCGGCTCCTACCGGCCGGTCCTCCTGGCCCTGACCGCCCTGCCGCTGGCTGCCATCGTCTTCGCCGCCCTCGCCCGCACACCACCCGCCAGCCCGCCCGCACCCGCGCCCGGGCCTGATGCGGCGGAAAGCACGGATGCCGCCGCTACATGAGCCGCTGCCGCCGAGCCAGGCTCCGCCGCCGCCATCCCGCCTGGCACGAACTCGTTAACCGCAGCCAGCACAGCATCAGGCACAAGTCATCCCCGACCGCTCCGGCCGGCCCGCCAGGCCCGCCGTGGTCACCGCGGCCGGGGATCGTGCACGCCGAGGAGGCGGAGGAAGCTGAGGTGCACGGCGCGGGTGGCTTCGTCGATGGTCATCCGCCCGGTTTTGACCTGTTCTTCGGCGGCGCGGCCGAGGGCCAGGCTGGCGGCCAGCAGCCAGCCAGGCGGCAAAGTCCGGTCGAAGTCGCCGCTGTCCTGCCCGCGCCGGATGATCTCCAGCAGCCGGCCGAGAACCGGGCCGTGCCGGTCGGCGTCCTGGTCCGGGCTGACGGCTGGCAGGTGCCACAGGAACGGGTAGCGGGCCGCCGCCTGCCAGCCGGCGTCCAGCAGCCGGGTCAGCGCCACGGCCGGCGGCGCCTCGTCAAGCCCGGCGGCCTCGAACGCCGCAGTCACTTCGGCGGTAGCCCGCTCGACGACGGCATCGAGCAGAGCCTCCCGGGAGGGGAAGTGGGCGTAGACAGTCTGCCGGGTGACCCCGGCGGCCCGGGCGATGTCCTCCACGCTCGCCTCCGGCTGCGCGCTCAGCACCCCGGTCGCCGCCTGCAGGATCGCGGCGATGCTCTGCCTGGCGTCGGAGCGCTGCCGCCTCCGCCTGACTCGCGGCCCGGCTGACCCAGTCGTGATGAGCTCCTTAGTTTTGACAAGCCTGTAAGAAATAATCTAGCTTTGACCATAGTGTAAGAGATAACGGAAGGGAGGGGAAGCCCCATGAGCATCGCGGACGCTAGCGCGGCACCGGCCGCCCGGCATCACGCGCCACCGGGCGGCGCTGCCCTCGCGATCGAGGCCACCGGGCTGGTCAAACGGTTCGGCACCACCCCGGCGCTGGCCGGGGTGGACCTGGCAGTCGCCCCGGGCACCGTGTACGGCCTGCTCGGCCCGAACGGCGCGGGCAAAACCACCACGGTGCGGATCCTCGCCACCTTGCTGGCCCCCGGCGGCGGCACCGCCAGGGTGGCGGGCTTTGACGTCGCGGCCCAGTCCGCCGCGGTGCGCCGCCGGATCGCGCTGGCCGGGCAGGCCGCCACCGTGGACCAGGACCTGACCGGGGCGGAAAACCTCATCCTGCTGGGCCGGCTGGCCGGGCTGGGCCGCAAGGCGGCCAGGGCCCGCGCCGCCGGGCTCCTCGCCGGGTTCGGGCTGGGAAAGCCGGCGGCCCGGCAGGTGAAGACCTACTCCGGGGGGATGCGCCGCCGCCTGGACCTGGCGGCCAGCCTCATCGTGGCCGCCGAGGTGTACTTCCTGGACGAGCCGACCACCGGCCTGGACCCGGCCAGCCGCGCCCAGGTGCACCAGATCGTCCGCTCGCTCGCGGCGGGCGGCGCGACCGTGCTGCTGACCACCCAGTACCTGGAGGAGGCCGACCAGCTCGCCGGCCGGATCGCGGTCATCGACCACGGCACGGTCATCGCCGAAGGCACGCCCGGCCAGCTCAAGGCCTCGGCCGGCGGCGGAATCCTGCGGATCAGGCTGGCCGACCCGGCGCAGCGAGCAGACGCCGGGCCGGTTCTCACCCGGCTGCTCGGCGTGCCCGTCCAGGCCGGGACCGACCCGGCGGCGCTGACCGCCACGATCCCCGCAAGCCCCTCGGGACAGCCGGGCAGCGAGCGCGCGGCGGCCGCGGTCACCGAGCTTGCCCGCTCCGGCATTGCCGTCGGCGAGTTCGCCCTCGGCCAGCCCAGCCTGGACGAGGTGTTCCTCGCCCTCACCGGCCACCCTGGCGCCGGCCACGGCAACGCGAAGGAGGCAACGTCATGACCGAGGTCACCACCGTCCCAGATCTTTCCGCCACATGGGCAGAGACGCCGCTCCCCGGCCCCCCGGCCGGGCCGAGGCCGGAGCCGCCTGGTGCATGGGCAGCGTCGGCCGCCTTCGGCTGGCGCGCCCTGCTCAAGATCAAGCACGTCCCCGAGCAGCTGTTCGACGTGATCGCCATCCCGGTCGTGTTCACGCTGATGTTTACCTACCTCTTCGGTGGCGCGCTGGCCGGATCCACCAGCCGCTACCTTCAGTTCATCTTGCCCGGCACGCTGGTGATGGCCGTGCTGCTGGTCACCATGTACGCCGGGGTGGGGCTGAACACCGACGTCACGAACGGGATATCCGAGCGGTTCCGCGCCCTTCCCATCTGGCGCCCCGCTCCCATCGCCGGCGCCCTGCTGGGCGACATCGCCCGCTACCTGCTGGCCGGCGGGCTGGTCATCGTGCTCGGCATCGCCATCGGGTTCCGCCCGGCCGGCGGCGCGCCCGGCGTCCTCGCCGGGCTCGGGCTCTTGCTGGTGTTCGCGCTCAGCCTGTCCTGGGCCTGGACTGCCCTCGGCCTGCTCCTGCGCACCCCGCAGGCGGTGATGAGCGCCGGCACCGTGGTGCTGTTCCCGCTGACCCTGGCCAGCAACGTCTTCGTCTCCCCGCAGACCATGCCCGGGTGGCTGCAGGCCTTCGTTCACGTCAACCCGGTCAGCCACCTGGTCACCGCCGAGCGGGGCCTGATCGCAGGCCAGGCCGCGCCGGGAGAGGTGGCCTGGGTGTTGCTCGCCGCAGCCGCCCTGGCAGCGGTGTTCGCCCCGCTCACGGCCTGGCTCTACGGGAGGAAGCGGTGAGCGCGGCCCGGGCCGGCGAGGAGGGCAATAACGTGGCCGGCCGGGCCAGGCCGGCCGCGCCGGCCAGCGGCACCTGGCCCGGCACATGGTCATGGGCCTGACCGTCCAGTTCCTGCTGGGCATGGCCGTCACTCTCAACGGCCAGCCCTCCCAGACCACGGGAGACGCCCGCATCGCCAGCACCGTCTTCCTGCCCGCGCACATGCCCGTCTCTGCGGGCATGGTCATCGGCGCGGCCCAGGCCGTCAGGGCCGCAGCGTACCTGGGCGGCCCGTGGCACAGCCCGGCGATCTGGGGTGCGGCCGCCATCACCGCCACCCTGGCCGCCGGCGTCCTCACCACGATCACCAAAAGCAACTGGTGGTCATACGCCATGGCGGCCGGCTTCATCGCCTCACTGCTGATCTACGGCAGCCTCCTCCTCCCGGGCGGGGCCCCGGCACCGCACCCGGATGAGTGACCGAACACGGGGAACTACCACAGCACGGCAGAACCGCGGTCGGGCTCGCAGGCGGTGAGCGCGTTCGGGAACTGTTCCACGCCACGCCGGGCCCCGATCTGGAAGTGGCGCAGTCCGCCTCCCGGTGAGCGGGTGACGGCGGGGTCCTCGGCGCAAGGCGGCAGGTCCTGGTGGCGTCAGTGTTGCTCGTCGCTGAGCCGGGTGGCCTCCAGGTCGAGGCCGCGCTGCAGCCGCTGGCGGGTCGCTGCGCTGATGGTGCCGTCTTCGTAGAGCCGGGCCAGGGCCGCCTCGGCCAGCCGCAGCCGGGCGAGGGTTTCCTCGTGGCGCGGCGTGCCGCCGGGCGATCCCGGCAAAGCGGGCCAGCGGCTCCAGGGTGAGCCCTTGCACGATGAGCGAGACCACGATGACCGTGGTGGCCAGCACCAGGATGAGGTCACGCTCTGGCAGCGGTGCCCCGCTGGCTGTCGTCAGCGGAATGGACAGGCCGGCGGCCAGCGGCACGACCCCGCGGGTGCCCGCCCAGGACACTACGGCGGGCACCGGCCAGGACGGGCGCCGGGTGCCTGCGCGCCGCTGCAGGACGGCCGACAGGGGGAAGACCCACAAGATCCGCGTGGCGATCAGCGTGCCTGCGATCGCGAGCGCTTCGGCCGGCCACGCCCCGGCATGCGACAGGGCCCGGATGAGGGCTGGCAGTTGCAGGCCGATCAGGGCCATGCCAGCAACTGACCTTGCCGCCACCCCCGCCACCCCCCGGCTGCCCGCCCGGCGCCAGCGTTCACCCAGTTCCGCACCGCGTGGCGGTTCGCGCTGCGCAACCAGACCCGCAACCGGCTCGCCGGGCTCCTGCTCGTGATGTTCGTCCCGGCCTGGTACCTGCTGATGGCCGCGCTGACCGGGCACCAGATCCTGCGCTTCCGGCTGTTTTCCACCGGCCAGGTCCTGGCTGTGGACGGCCGCCACCTGACCCTGATCAGCGCCGGGCTGAGCTCCCTGACCAGGCTTCTTCCTGATCATCATGGGCTCGCTGATGGACACCTTCCTGCAGAACCCGCTCGGCAACCCGATCGCCAACAAGCCCATCCTGGAATGGTTCCCCTCCTTCGGCCCCATGCAGTTCGCGGCTGCGGCGAGCACCCACCCGACCTGGCCTGCCGTGGCGGTGCCGGACACCAGCCCGCGGCTGGCGGTTACGAGGCGGGTGACCGGGTTGAGGCGGGCGGCGGCGCGCAGCCACGGCGGCATGGTCAGCGGGGGAACGAAGATGTTGCTGATGAACGTGAGCGGGAACAGCAGGGTGAAGCCGGCGGTCATGAGCATCCCGGCCGTGCCGCCGCGGGGATGAAAGCCGATGCCAGGCCCAGCCTGATGACCATGGCCGAGGCGAGCAGCCCGCCGGTGATCGAGGCGGCCCGCCGGACCGGCAGCGAGCGGAACCAGTCGAAGGTGCCGGCGGGCAGGTCCCTGTCAAGGGTGACCCCGCTGTAGGCGGTGAGGAACAGCACAGCCAGCGCGAGGCCGTCGGCAGCAGGAACTGCAGGCAGGCGTGGGGTGACCCGGCGAGCGCGCCGCCGAACAGGTAGGTGAACATCAGGGTGAACAGCACCGGGATCCCGATCACGTCGGTGAGCTGCCCGGGCCGTGCCCGATCTTCAGCAGCGCACGCCAGCCGAAGGCGATCGACGCCGACAGCATGCCCGCCGGCGCCGACCGGGGCCGCAGGGATACTGCCGCGTGCAGGGTCTCGCTGGTAGCGGCGGGGCGGTCATCGCACGGCCTCCGCAGGGGTGTTCCCGGCCTGGGCGGGGTGACCGGGTCAGGGCGAGGAACACCTCATCCAGGCTGGGCTGGCCGAGCGCGAAGCCGGTGACCGCGATGCCGGAGCGCGACAGCTCGGCGAGGGCACGCGGGACGCGCCCGCCATGTCGGGTCCGCCGTTCCCCGCGGCGATCCGGGCGGACAGTGCCGCGGCGGCGGATCCGGGCCGCGCTGCACGCCGGTTCCCGCGGTAGTATCCGCTGCGACCCCACCGTCTGGTAAGTACATGACGGCTGCGGGAGTGAGCAATACGCCTTCACGGCGCCCCTTGCACCCTCCTGGGTGGCACGCTGGGGTGATGCGGCTTCTTATCGTTGGCGCCGGTGTGGCTGGCCTGACACTGGCGGGACTGCTGTGCCGCCAGGGTCGGCCGCCGGTGATCGTCGAGCGGCGTCGCCCGGCCGACGACGGTTACGCGATCGGCTTGTATCCGCTTGGCAGTTGCGTGCTACACGGGCTCGGCTGCTATGAACTGCTGGCCGCGCGGTCTCTAGCCGTCCAGCACTACGAGCTGGCGGGGCGTTTGGGGACAGTCGCTTCAGGCGCTGGTCATGCCGGTCCTCACCGGCGAGGCGGGGCCGCTGCTCATGGTCGCCCGCAGCGATCTTGTGAGCCTGCTGGAGGAAGCCTGCCGGCCGGCTGATCTGTGCCGGGGCCTTACCATCGATTCGCTCGCCCAGCACCAGGACGCCGTGGCCGGGTGCGACGGCATTGCCTCGCGGACCAGGGATCTGGCCTTCGGCCCCGCGGCGGGCTTTGATACGGGGTGGGTGCTGTGGACCCGGTGGACTGACATCCTGCGGCTCGGCCCTGCCGCGGCGCGTGAGTGGTGGGGCAGCGGCTGGTTCTTCGGGGCCTACCCGGTGCCGGGCCGGATGATGTGCGCGGCGGGCGGCCCGGCCGATGCCGCGGGCGGCGGGCAAAGAGCGTGCGTCGCTACGGCGCCGTCTGGCCGGCCTGGCGGCCCGTGTCCCCGCCGTGGCCGCGGCTATCAGCGATCTTGACGCCGCGCGCCCCTGGGCTATGTCCGATATCCGATCCGCCCGCTGGGTCAGCGGGCGGATCGCCCTGTGCGGTGACTCAGCTGCTGGTTTCCTCCCGACCGCCGGCGTTGGCGCGTCCAGCGCATTGCGCGCTGCGGGCCTGGCCGATGAGCTGTCCCGCGCCGATGCCGTCAGCGTGCCGCTGGCGCTGGAGCTGTATGAGAAGCGGTGCCGCCGGATCATCGAGCGCCATCAGGCTGACTCGCGGCACCTGGCGCGGGTCATGTTCGTCCGCCATCCGGCCACCGCATGGGCCCGCGATCAGCTTGTGCGCCGCTATCCGGCCAGGCGCGCGCTCCGCCACATCATCAGCAGCGTGCGCGAGCCATTCTGACTATGCCGCATGGGGCCGGCTCCGTCGGCGCCACTCCGGCGGTCAGGGACGCGGCGCATGCGGCAGGTGACGGGGGCAGGGGGCGAGCTGGCATGGCGCTGACACCAGGGCAGGCCAGGCGGTTCTATGACCGGTTCGGACGGGCCCAGGACCTGCAGGACTTCTACGAGGACAGGGCCATCGGCGAGCTCCTCGCCCACGCCTCCTTCCCTGCGACCCGCTCGGCTTTCGAGCTGGGCTGCGGCACCGGCCGCCTGGCCGCGACCCTCCTGGCAAGTGAGCTGCCGGCGGACGCCGCTATCTGGGGGCCGACATCAGCGGCACGATCGCAGGCCTGAGCGGGGCCCGCCTGCGCGGGTTCGGCGACCGCCCAGGTGGTCAGGGCGGACGGGAGCAAGCGGCTTCCCGTCGCTGACGGCAGGTGGGACCGGTTCCTGGCGGTCTACGTGTTCGACCTGCTCAGCGCCGGGGATGCCTGGGTGGCGGTGGCTGAGGCCAGCCGGCTGCTGCGGCCGGGTGGGCTGCTGTGCGCAGTCAGCCTGGCACCCGGCCCGACGCCCGTCACCAGGCTGATCTCCTGGGCGTGGGCAGCAGTCTGGCGCCGGGCGCCCGGGCCGGCCGGGGCTGCCGGCCCATCAGCCTCCCCCCGTTTCTTGACGGCTGGCACGTCGAGCACCGCGCCCTGGTCAGCGCCTGGGGGCTCACCTGCGAGGTCGTGATCGCCGCCCGCTGATCCGGCGAGGCCCGCTGCCAGATGCTGCTCACGGCCACCGGCCCGGCGCGGCAGGGCCATCGGCAGCCAGCTGGCAACTGGACATCGCTGCCCCATCCTCCTGACCAGGCCGGGCACCCTGCGCTGGCCCGCTGTTCGGCGGCTCGTCCCCGGTCACCTGGATCTGCCGTGCGGGCGTAAGATGCAGTAGCTGATAGACGCATAATGCACTTATTGCAGTAGGCAGATAAAATGGCAACGTGCGCGTGACTGAGCAGGTAGCAGACCAGGCTGCGGTGGATGCGGTGCTGACCGCGAGCCGCACGATGATCGCGGTGGCCACCCAGTCGCTGGGTGCCGCGGCGGAGGACACGACGATCGCCCAGTACCGGGCGCTGGTGGTGCTTGCCTCCCGCGGGCCGCAGCGGGTGAGCGACCTCGCCGCGGCACTGGGTGTGACGCCGTCCACGGCGGGGCGGATGTGCGACCGACTGGTGCGCAAGGGCCTGATCCGCCGGCACCGCGCCCGGGCGGACCGCCGCGCGGTGCAGGTATCGGTCACCGCCGCCGGCCGGCAGGTGGTGGACCAGGCGACCGCCCGCCGGCGGGCGCTGATCGCCGGCATCCTGGCCAGGCTCCCGGCTGCGGAGCAGGCGGCGGTGGCCGCCGCCTTGGAGTCGTTCGCCGCCGCCGCCGGGGAGATCCCCGACAGCCAGTGGCCGGCGGGCCCGGCCGACCCGCCGGCGCCGCCGCCGGCCGGTTTGAAACGGGAGCCGGCACCCTCCGGCAGCGCACCGGGAGGATCATGACCGGCCAGGCGACGGGCGGGCTGCCGGGAACGGCGCGGTGGGCTGGCCGGGTGAGTGGCTGGCTGCGGGGCTCACGGGGCGGGCTGTTCGCGATCGCGCTCGTGGTGGGCGCGGGATCAGGGCTGGGCGCGATCGCGTTCCGGGACCTGATCTACTTCTTCACCTGGCTGGCCACCGGTCACGCCCAGTTCGGCCAGCAAGGCCGCACCGGCAGTGCTCACCTTCCCTGGCTCGGCCTGGGGTTCTTCATCGTGATACCGGTCATCGGCGGGCTGGTCTACGGGCCGCTGATCTACAGGTACGCCCGGGAGGCCCGCGGGCATGGCGTGCCCGAGGTGATGGCGGCCGTGGCCGAGAACGGCGGCCGGATCCGGCCTCAGGTCAGCGTGGTCAAGGCGGTCGCCTCCGCGCTGTGCATCGGGACAGGCGGATCGGTCGGCCGCGAGGGCCCGATCGTGCAGATCGGCTCCGCGCTGGCCTCCAGCCTCGGCCAGCAGGTGCGCATGCCCGAGAACCGGCTGCGGATCCTGGTCGCCTGCGGCGCCGCCGGCGGGATCGCCGCCACATTCAACGCGCCGATCACCGGGGTGTTCTTCGGCGTGGAGATCATCCTGCGGGAGTTCTCCATCGAGGGGATCTTCACCGTGATGCTGTCGGCGATGGTCGCCGACCTGGTCAGCCGGCAGTTCCTGGGCAGCGCCCCGTTCCTGTCCGGATTCCCCTCCGGCATCGCGCTGCACCACGCCCGCAATTACCTGCTCGTCGCGGCCCTCGCGGTGATCGCGGCCCTGTTCGGCATGGCTCTCGCGAAGATCCTTTACGTGACCGAGGACATCTGTGACCGGGTCTGGGAGAACCGCCCGGAGTGGGCCCGGCCCGCCGCCGGCGGGATCGCGCTCGGGGCGCTGCTGCTTGCCCTGCCACAGATGTACGGCGTCGGCTACCCGGTCATGAACAACGCCGTCGGCGGCAGCTACGCGCTGTGGTTCCTGATCGTGCTCGCTGCCGGGAAGATCGTCGCGACCAGCCTGACCATCGGCATCGGCGGATCGGGCGGCGTGTTCGCCCCGTCGCTGTTCATCGGCGCAACCTCCGGCATGGCCTTCGGCGACATCGCGGGCCATCTGCTCGGCCCGGCCGCCGGGCAGCCCGCCCTGTATGCGGTCGTCGGCATGGGAGCGGTCTTCGCCTCCGCGGCCCGGGCGCCGCTGACATCGGTGGCCAGCGTGGTGGAGATGACCGGCGACTTCACCCTCACCCTCCCGGTGATGCTCGCCGTGGCGGTCGCCACCGCCACCTCGCGGGCGCTGAGCTACGGCACGATCTACACCACCAAGCTGCTGCGCCGCGGCACCGACATCGACCACCCGCGATCAGCGGACCCGTTCGAGGACCTCACGGCCGCCGACGCCATGCACCCCTTTGCGGCGCCGCTCACCATCGCGTCCGGGCCATCTGGCCCGCCAGGTCCTGCCCGGGTGCCGCTGCCCGGCCCGGTCACCCATCAGCGCAATCCCCAGGTGCTGTTCACTGGCGAGTCCCTGGCCCAGGCCCTGCGCCAGCTGGAACTGTTCGGCCGCGACGGCCTGCCGGTGCTGTCTGCCGACGGGCGGCACCTGCAAGGCTGGATCACCAGCCAGAACGTGCTGCAGGCCGTGGCCCGCCACATGCGCACCGCCCGGGCAGCTACCGCGCAGGCGCAACGGGCCGCCGGCCCGGCCCTTCCGGGGCCGCGGGCCGCCGCCCGGGAGGCGCCAACCCCGCTGCGCGATTACCGGATCCTGGAAATCACCATCCCCGCGGGCTCGCCCGCCGCCGGCAAGGCACTCGGCGACATTACCTGGCCACACGAGTGGATCCCGGTCACAGTCATGGACAACAGCACCCAGCGCGACCCCGACCCCGGCATCATCCTCACCCCCGGCGACCGGATCAACCTGCTCGCCCGCGAACCACACAACCCAGGACCATCACATCCGCCCGATGAACGGGCTAGGCAGGCGGGCACTTCCCAGCCGCAAGAACCATCCCGTGATGCACACCGACCGGCCCCGCATGAGAACCGTAACCTCGCGCCGGGCGGCTGAACCTAACCCGCCGAAGCTACGCCATCCGGAACGTCGCGGAACAGCCGGTTGCCGCGACCGGGGCAGAGCCGTGCTCCCTGGTAGCCGGGCTCAGAGTGTGAGCTACGCGCCTCCCGGGGCTGCTATTAGCCTGACCGCTGTGGACGTGCGAGGTTTGGCGCGGGACGAGCGAGCGGATCTCGCGGCGTTTCTCGCGACGCTGTCGCCGCAGCAATGGCAGGCACCTACGCTGTGCGCGGGCTGGCGGGTGCGTGATGTCGTGGCGCATGTCATCAGCTACGACGAACTGAACGCCCGCGGCCTGCTGGCACGCGTCGTCCAGGGCCGGTTCCGGCCCGCTCGGGTCAACGCCGTCGCACTGGCCGGATATAGCACGGGCACCCCGGAGCAGCTGCTGACGCTGCTGACAGATCATCTGCAGCCGCGCGGGCTGCCCGCGGCGCTGGGCGGCAGGGTCGCGCTGGTCGAGGGACTCATCCACCACCAGGACATCCGGCGCGCGCTCGGAAGGCCGCGCGCCATACCGGCGGAACGGCTGCTGCCCGCGCTACGGATCGCCTTGATCGCACCCGACGTCGGCGGATTGTGGCGTATTCGCGGTGTGCGGCTGGTCGCCACCGATGTCGGCTTCTCCGAGGGAATCGGGCCGGAGGTGCGGGGCACGGCGGAGGCGCTGCTGATGGCCGTTGCCGGCCGGCACAGCGTGGTGGACGAGCTGTCCGGCCCGGGTCAAGGCAGGCTTGCCGACCGCATTGACGGCCGCTAACTACTGCCGCATTTCATGGCCCGCTGGCAAGCGGCGGCTGCAGGTCGCGCCTCTCTGTCTCGCGTAGCTGTCTGGCCGGATGCTGGAGGGAACAGAACGATCATTTTCTAGGCAATGCGAGGTCGATGGTCATGGCTGATCAAGGGAGCGTGTACCGGCGGTGCGGGTGCCTCAATCCGGCGACCGGACGGCAGTACGGCCAGGACTGCCCGCGGCTGGCGGGCGGTCGTCATGGGAGCTGGTACGTGCGGCTGGAGCTGCCCGCCGGGCTGGATGGCCGCCGCCGCCGGATCCGCCGTGGCGGCTACTCCTCCCGCAAGGCCACGGCGGCGGTGCTGACCCGGCTACGAACACCACAGGCCGCCGATGCCGGCGGCCGGATGCTGACGATGGGGGACTGGCTGGCGCACTGGCTGGTCTCCCGCACCTCGCCAGCGGCCTCCACGGTCCGCGGGTACGCCGCGCACGTGCGGCTGTACCTGGCCCCGTACCTGGGGCAGGTGCTGCTGGCCGAGTTGTCCGCCGCGCACGTGCAGGCGATGTTCACCGCGATCACCCGCCAGCACCAGGCGCTGGGGTCCCCGGTCTCGGCCGCCACGCTGAACCGGATCCGCGCCACGCTGCGGGCGGCGCTGAACGCCGCGATCCGCCGCGGCCTGATCGCCGATAACCCGGCCAGCCGGGCCGAGCTCCCGCGCGCTCGCCGGCCCGGGGCCGTGGTCTGGACCCCTGCCCGGTCGAGCAGTGGCAGCGCAACGGGGAACGGCCTCCGGTCGCGGTCTGGACGACCGCCCAGACCGCGCAGTTCCTGGCCTCGATCCAGGGGCATCGGCTGTATGCCGCCTACCACCTGATCGCGTTGCGGGGCCTGCGCCGCGGCGAGGCGGCCGGGCTGCGCTGGTGCGACGTCGACCTGGACGGCAAGACGGCGGTGATCAGCCAGCAGCTGCAGCAATACGACGGCAAGCTGGCTGTCTGCCCGCCCAAGACCCCGCACAGCGCCCGGGCGATCGCCCTGGACCACACCACGGTCACCGCGCTGCGTGCGCACCGCGACCGGCAGCGCGCCGAAGCCGCCGCCTTCGGCCCCGGCTACCACCCCAGCGGGTACGTGTTCACCGGCCTCAACGGCGACCCGATGGCCCCCGACCGGCTCACCCGGACCTTCAAGACGCTGGCCGCGCAGGCCGGGCTGCCGCCGGTGCGGCTGCATGACCTGCGTCACGGCGCGGCCACGCTGGCCCTGGCCGCGGGCGTGGACCTGCGCACCGTGCAGGAGATGCTCGGCCATGCCAGCATCGTGCTGACCGCCGACACCTATACCTCGGTCCTGCCCGACGTCGCCCGCACCGCCGCGGAGAAGGTCGCCTCGCTGATCATCAAGGCCGGCTGCCTGGTCCCCGGCACCCGCCGCCACCGCAGGCGCCAAGGCCGACGCGCGCAACACAGCAGACGCAAGCGGGGCGGAGGCGGCCGGCCTTCGCCGACACGGCGGTCCCGGGCTCATGCCGGCCGCCAGATAGGCCGCCCGCGCCGCCGCAGCCGCGCCCGCCCCCGGTAAGCACAGGCAGGCAGCCGCACTCCCAGCCCAGCAGGGCCCACAACCGTGACCGTCGATCCTGAAGGGAAGCTAACCGAAGACATCAATGCACCGCCCGCCAGGCACGCCTCGCCCGGCGGGGCTGACTGCTGCCCGCCTTGTCGACCTCCGAAGACGAACCCGGAAGGTGCCCGTGCGAGCTGGTGACGGCGGCCCCACGATGGCCCCAGTCCGGCCCCATCCAAGATCAGCGCACGTGGCCGCATCGGGTATAACACCAGGTCAGGGCGGGTGCGCCGCCAGGGACTCGAACCCCGAACCCGCGGATTAAGAGTCGGCGGGTTTCCATGGGTCGATGAGGTCAACGCCTGTGTCAGTGAAGTCGGAGGTGTTGCGAGTCGCGAGCGTGGCGTCGAGAACTCGGCAGATAGCCGCGATCTGGGCATCGGACGTGCTGATGGGACGGCCAATGCGTTCTCGTGCCGTGACCACGTCGGCGTACTGATCGGCAGCGAGGACGTCGAAGGGCTCAACCCGGTCCCGGAAGTCAGCACTGATAATCGCGTGGACAGCTTCCGATAGCTCGTTTTTCCGGCGGCCATCCGGCAGGCGGTGGACACCGTACCGTAGTTCGGCGGCGGTAATCGCCGTGATCGCGGTCTCCTCAGCTGGTAGCGAGTCGAGCCAGGAAATGACCCCCGGATCGGGAACCTGGCGGGTGAGTTCGGAGACGACATTGGTGTCGAGGATGATCACGAGTCGAACTCCGCTGCGCGCGGTCGCTCGTCACGTGCTGGCAGTTCAAGGTCCATTCCGCCGAGGGCGGCGAAGCGCTCGTGAATGCGGGTGCCAAGCCCGCGTTCCGGTGCCGGTGCCGCGAACCGGTCCCGGAGGATGGCTCTGACCTCGGCCTCCATCGAGCGCCCGTGCCGGGCGGCCTCGATGCGGAGTCGCGCGTGGGTCTGCTGGTCGAGTCCCCGGATCGTCAGCGCAGCCACGCCCATCACCTCCTGCTTACGTTGAAAGCAATGCTATCAATGCGTGCGCTGCGAAGGCAAGGGACCCGTGTGGGGTTCCAAAGCGGGGCATAGGCTGGCAGCACTCACCCGGTGCCCGGCCGATGGCCCCGCGGACCGGCGCACCGTTTTCCAGGTCGGCGAGCGAGTCGCGGAATAGCGCGACGCCGATCTGTGCGGTACCTGGGTGCCAGCAGCCCGATGTACCTCCGGTGGACCTTTCGTGTACCTGGCAGGCGATCCTGGCGTGACGGGCTTGCGAGCGGAGGCTCTGGCCCGCTGCTGAGCCAGCGACATAGCGCATCCGTGACTGGAACGGTGCTGCCCAGTTAACCTCCGGCCCCGCCTGGGATCTAGTCGGTCTGATCGGGCTCGATGAGCGGGATAGCAGGATGTCAGTCGCCGGACCGCCCGCTTGGGGTGCGAGCCCTGCAGCTGCGCAATCCGGTAGATGTCACGCTGTGTAAAGCCGTCGGTAGGGGCCTCACAGGGCCTGTAGGCCAACCCGCACGACTAGGTCCGGACTGACGAGCAAACATGGCCCCGAAGCGGCCTTCACGAGGGGACCCGGAACGGGTATAACCCCAGGTCAGTACGGGTGCGCCGCCAGGGACTCGAACCCCGAACCCGCGGATTAAGAGTCCGCTGCTCTGCCAGTTGAGCTAGCGGCGCTTGAGACTCAGTGATGGTAACAGCATTCGCCATAGGGGCGCGAACCGGCGAAGGCCGCGTGTCAGGCGCCCAGGAACCGGCCGACCACCTGCGCGGCCGTGGACTGGCGGCCGGTGCGCGCCTCCTGCCGGTCGGCCCAGCTCATGGTGCGCAGCCCGGCGTTCATGCCCAGCCACCGCAGCGGTTCGGCCTCCCAGTCCGGGGAGCGGTGGTTCACCCAGGGCAGCCGGGTCAGATCGGTGTCGTTACCCAGGATCAGGTCGGCGAGCGTCCGCCCGGCCAGATTGGTGGTGGCGACCCCGTCGCCCACATAACCGCCTGCCCAGCCGAGCCCGGTCGCCGGATCGAGCCCGGCTGAGGCGCACCAGTCGCGCGTGATGCCGAGCGGCCCGCCCCAGGTGTGGGTCACCGGAACGCCGGACAGCACCGGGAACAGGTCGGCCAGCGTCCGCCGCAGCGCGTCGAAGACCGGCGGTACCCGGTCGAACTGTGGCCGGATCGCCGAACCCAGGTGGTAGGGCGCGCCGCGCCCGCCGAACGCCAGCCGCCCGCCGGCCGTGCGCTGGCCGTAGATGATCATGTGCCGGTGGTCGCCGAAGGTGGGCCGGCCCGCCAGCCCGATCTGTGCCCAGACCGCGTCCGGCAGCGGCTCGGTGGCGATCATCAGCGAGTACACCGGCGCGACCGCCCGCCGCAGGCCGGGCAGCAGCGGCGTGTACCCCTCGGTGGCGCGGATCACGTGCCGTGCCCGGATGGTGCCCCGGGCCGTGTGCAGCGCGCCAGGCGCGATCTCGGTGACCGGGGTGTTCTCGTGGACCGCGACCCCGCGCCGCCGGACGGCCTCGGCCAGGCCGCGGACCAGCCGGGCGGGGTGGATGGCCGCGCAGTGCGGCGTGTAGGTGCCGCCCACGACGTCGGTCGCCGCGGCGTACTCACGCGCCTGCGCCGCGGTCAGCAGCCGCAGGTCGTCCTCGCCGAACCCGAACTCCCGCGCTTCGGCGATCTCGGCCCGGGCCCGTGCCAGCTGGGTGGCCGACCGGGCGAGCTGCACGGTGCCGCCCTTGGCCCAGTGGCAGTCGATGCCCTCGGCGGCCGCGACCCGGCCCACCTCGTCCACGCAGCCCTGCATCGCCCGGTACATGGCGATCGCCGCGTCCCGGCCGGCCATCCTGGCCAGCTTGGCCAGCGATGCCGGGAACAGGGCCGAGCACCAGCCGCCGTTGCGCCCGGACGCGCCGAACCCGGCGATGTGCGCCTCACAGACCGCCACCCGCAGGCCCGGCTGGGCGCTCGCGAGGTAGTAGGCCGTCCACAGGCCGGTGAACCCGGCGCCGGCGATGGCCACGTCCACCTCGGTGTCGCCTGGCAGCGGATCGGCCGGGACCAGCGGGCCGGGCACCGAGTCCAGCCAGAACGACAGTGACCGGTATGTCTGTTCCGTGGGCATGGCATCCATGGTGACATGCGCGCCGTCCTGGCCAGCACACATACCCCGTCATGCCGGACGGCACTTCGGGGCGGACCAGGGCGTTAGCGTGCACCACGCAACATGGCCATGAGCACCAGCCGGGGTCGGGCATCCTGGTTTCATGCCCGTAGACACACCCGCCTTTGAGGCACTGCCCGCGCACCGGCAATCGTTTGGTCCCTATCGGGTTTGCCTGGTTTGCCTGGGGAACATCTGCCGGTCACCGATGGCCGAGGCGGTCCTGCGCACGGAGCTGGAGCAGGCCGGCCTGGCCGAGGCCGTGATCGTGGAGAGCGCGGGCACCGGGGACTGGCACGTGGGTGAGCGGATGTACGGGCCTGCTGGGGCGGAGCTCGCCCGGCGCGGTTATGACGGGTCCGGGCACCGGGCGCGCCAGATCGAGGCCTCCTGGCTGGGTGACTACGACCTGCTGCTCGCGATGGACGCCGCCAACCTGGCCGACCTGCGCTCGATGGCCCGGGGGTCGGAGGCGGCCGGCCGGGTGCGGCTGCTGCGCTCGTTCGACCCCGCGCTGGCGGCCGGCGATCCGTTCGGCGGCGAGGTGCCCGACCCCTACGGCGGCCGCCCCGACGACTACGCGCTCGCATTCGACCTGATCCACGCCGCCGCGCGCGGGCTTGCCCAGCGGCTCGCGGAGTTCTGCGACCCGCAGCCCGCGGGGCCGTGAACGGGCAGGCGGACGACGGCGTCAGCGCCCGGCTGGCCCGGCTGACCGGGGCCGCGGTGCGGGAGCTGCACCCGGTCGGCTCGCAGCACCGGTGGCGGCACTTCCGGGCGGTCCTGGCCGATGGCCGGGCCGTGTTCGCCAAGGCGGCCACCGCGGACCTCGGCCCGGTGTTCAGCGCGGAGGCCCACGGCCTGGCCTGGCTGGCCCAGGCTCAGGCAGTGCCGGTGCCCGAGGTGCTCGGCTGGGACGAGGCCATGCTGGTCGTCGCCTGGGTGCCCGACGGGGTAGCGGACGCGGTGGCGGCGCAGCGGTTCGGCCGCGAACTGGCCCGGATGCACGCGGCTGGCGCGGACCGGTTCGGGGCACCCTGGCCGGGGTTCATCGCCAGCCTGCCGCTGCCCAACGAGGGTCCGCGCGCGGGCGGGGATGACGGAGATGACCGGGCTGGCGGCGCTGGTGCTCAGGCCGGGGGCCGGGCCGGCCGCGAGGACGGTTCTGCGTGGCCGGACTGGTACGCCAGCCAGCGGCTGCTGCCCTACCTGCGACGGGCCGCCGACGCCGGAGCGCTGGGCCCCGCGCACGTGCGGGCCGTGGAAGCCGTGATCGCGCGGATCGGCGAGCTGGCCGGGCCCGCCGAGCCGCCAGCGCGCATCCACGGCGACTGCTGGTCGGGGAACGTGCTGTGGTCGGGCGGGCAGGGCTGGCTGATCGACCCGGCCGCGCACGGCGGGCACCGCGAGACCGACCTGGCGATGCTGGCGCTGTTCGGCGCCCCGTTCCTGGACCAGATCATGGCCGGCTACCGCGAGGTCGCGCCGCTGGCGCCCGGGTGGAACGGCCGGGTGCCGCTGCACCAGCTGCACCCGCTGCTCGTGCACGCGTGCCTGTTCGGCTCCGGCTATGCCGAGGGCGTCGCCACCGCCGCCCGCGCCGCCCTGGCGGGCCTGTGAGCCGCCGGACGCAGCCGACACGTCATGATCGTGGTGATTTCTCAGCAGATGCCTCTGAGAAATCACCACGATCATGGACCAGCGGGAGCCGGCAGCGGCTAGGTTGCCTCGGCAGAGAGCGGGAGCGTGATCCGGAAGGTGGCGCCGCCGCCGGGGGTCGTGTCCAGGCCGACCGTCCCGCCGTGGGCGGCCACCAGGGCGGCCACGATGGCCAGGCCCAGCCCGGCACCGCCGGTCTTGCGCCCCCGGGCCTGGTCGGCCCGGTAGAAGCGTTCGAAGACCCGCTCGGCCTGCTCCTTGCCCAGCCCGGGGCCCCGGTCGGCGACCTCCAGGATCGCGCTGCGCACTGGCGGATGGCCGCCCCCCCGGCCGGCCGTGATCCGCACGTCGATCCTGGTGCCGTCCGGGGTGTGGGTGAGGGCGTTGGTCATCAGGTTGCTGATCACCTGCCGCAGCCGTGCCTCGTCGCCGAGGACCAGGAACGCCGCGCCGCTGCCGACCGTCAGCTCGATGGTGCGGCGCGGGGCGATCATCCGGGCGTCCTGGACGGCGTCAGCGGTCAGTGTGAGCAGGTCGACCGGGCGGTGCTCGATCGGGCGCTGCTGGTCGAGGCGGGCCAGCAGCAGCATGTCCTCGACCAGCACGCCCATCCGGGCCGACTCCTGCTCGACCCGCTCCATGATCCGGTCCATGTCCGGCTCGGTGAGGGGCGCTGTGCCGGGCGGGGCGGCGTCCGGCTCGCGGGTGCCGTTGGCGGCCCCGCCGAGGCCCAGCCCACCGCGCTGACGGTAGTACTCGGCATAGCCGCGGATCGCGGTCAGCGGGGTGCGCAGCTCATGGCTGGCATCGGCGACGAACTGGCGCATCCGCTCCTCGGATCGCCGGGCGGCCGTCTCGGAGTCCTCCCGGGCGTGGAACGCCGTCTCGATCT
>Ga0307372_10002676_pt1 | contig 29098 bp, 33 predicted proteins | sample OX1MG_FD_202533 | JGI IMG/M metagenome (GOLD analysis project Ga0307372, IMG submission 202533) | Soil microbial communities from Risofladan, Vaasa, Finland - OX-1 | ecosystem: Environmental > Terrestrial > Soil > Coastal area > Acid sulfate soil | place: Finland: Risofladan, Vaasa | collected... | reverse complement strand
CGCTCCTTCATCCAGCGCAACGCCAAGGACGTCAGGTTCCTCGACATCTGACGGCGGGCTCCCGGCTGGTCACAGCACTGGCTGGCACGGGGCTGGCTGATATGGAGCGCGGGCACGCACGGTGCTGCCAGGCACGGAGCTGGCTGGCACGGAGTGGGCAAGCACGGAGCGGGCAAGCACAGAGCGGGCAAGCACAGAGCGGGCAAGCACAGAGCGCAGGCAAGGAAAGGGTAGGCAAGTGACGGTGGAGACGGGCGGCGCGCCGCCGGGCGGTCACGACCGGACCGAACCGGTCGACATCCAGGTGGAGATGCAGCGCAGCTACATCAACTACGCGATGTCGGTCATCGTTGGCCGCGCCCTGCCCGACGTGCGGGACGGGCTCAAGCCCGTGCACACGCGCATCCTGTACGCCATGTACGACGGCGGGTACCGGCCCGACCGCGGCTACTCCAAGTGCGCGCGTGTCATCGGCGACGTCATGGGCCAGTACCACCCGCATGGCGACAGCGCGATCTACGACGCGCTGGTGCGGCTCGCGCAGCCGTGGGCGATGCGGATGCCGCTGGTGGACGGGCAGGGCAACTTCGGGTCGCCTGGCAACGACCCGGCGGCCGCCTACCGGTACACCGAGTGCCGGCTCGCCCCGCTGGCCATGGAGATGCTGCGGGACATCGACAAGGAGACCGTCGATTTCCGGCCCAACTACGACGGCCGCTCCAGCGAGCCGGTGGTGCTGCCGAGCCGGTTCCCCAACCTGCTGGTCAACGGGTCCGAGGGCATCGCGGTCGGGATGGCCACCAAGATCCCGCCGCACAACCTGCGTGAGGTCGCCGCCGGGGCCCAGTGGTACCTGGAGAACTTCGAGGCCTCCGACGAGGACCTGCTGGCCGCGCTGATCGAGCGGGTGCAGGGCCCCGACTTCCCCACCCGCGGGCTGATCGTCGGCCGCCGCGGGATCCAGGAGGCCTACCGGACCGGCCGGGGCTCGATCACCATGCGGGCCGTGGTCGAGGTGGAGGAGGACGCCCGCGGGCGCGCCTGCCTGGTGGTCACCGAGCTTCCCTACCAGGTCAACCCGGAGAACCTGGCTTTCAAGATCGCCGAGCTGGTGCGGGACGGCCGGGTCAGCGGCATCGCGGACATCCGCGACGAGAGCAGCGGCCGGACCGGCCAGCGGCTGGTGATCATCCTCAAGCGGGACGCGGTCGCCAAGGTCGTGCTGAACAACCTGTACAAGCACACCCAGCTGCAGGAGACGTTCGGCGCGAACATGCTCGCGCTCGTCGACGGCGTCCCGCGCACCCTGCGCCTGGACCAGATGATCCGGCACTGGGTCACCCACCAGATCGAGGTCATCGTCCGGCGGACCCAGTTCCTGCTCCGCAAGGACCAGGCGCGGGCACACATCGTCCGGGCGCTCCTGAAGGCGATCGACCGGATCGACGAGGTGATCGCGCTGATCCGGGCCAGCCAGTCGGCGGCCGCCGCCCAGCAGGGCCTGATGGATCTGCTGGAGATCGACGAGGAGCAGGCCCGGGCCATCCTCGACATGCAGCTGCGCAAGCTCGCCGCCCTGGAGCGCCAGCAGCTGCTGGACGAGTACGAGGAGCTGATGGCCCGGATCGCCGACTACGAGGCGATCCTGGCCTCACCGCCGCGGCAGCGCCAGATCATCAGCGAGGAACTCGGCGAGATCGTGGCCAAGTACGGCGACGACCGGCGGACCCAGATCATCGCCTACGACGGTGACGTGACCGACGAGGACCTGATCGCCGAGGAAGACGTCGTCGTCACCATCACCCGCGGCGGCTACGCCAAGCGCACCAAGACCGACCTCTACCGGGCGCAGCGGCGCGGCGGCAAGGGGGTGCGGGGGGCGCAGCTGCGGACCGACGACATCGTCGACCACTTCTTCGTCACCACCACCCATCACTGGATCCTCTTCTTCACCAACAAGGGCCGGGTCTACCGGGCGAAGGCGTACGAACTGCCCGACACCGCCCGCGACGCCCGCGGCCAGCACGTGGCGAACCTGCTGGCGTTCCAGCCGGACGAGCGGATCGCCGAGGTGCTGGCGCTGCGCGACTACTCGATCGCGCCGTACCTGGTGCTCGCCACCCGGTCCGGGATGGTGAAGAAGTCGCGGCTGACCGACTTCGACTCGCCGCGGGCGGGCGGCATCATCGCGATCAACCTGCGCGAGGACGACGAGGTGATCGCTGCCCGGCTGGTCTCGGCCGACCAGGATCTGCTGCTGGTCAGCAAGAAGGCGCAGGCGATCAGGTTCCACGCCAGCGACGAGGCGCTGCGCCCGATGGGCCGGGCCACCTCCGGCGTGATCGGCATGCGGTTCGTGGGCGGCGATGAGCTGCTCGGCATGCACGTGGTCAGGGAGGGCGCGGACGTGCTGGTCGCCACCGGCGGCGGCTACGCCAAGCGGACCCCGGCCGAGGCGTACCCGGTCAAGGGCCGGGGCGGGCTGGGCGTGCTCACCGCCCGCATCGTCGAGGCCCGCGGCGAACTGGTCGGGGCGCTCATGGTCGACGCCGACGACGAGGTGTTCGCGATCACCTCCTCGGGCGGGGTGATCAGGACCACCGCCGCCGAGGTGAAGCAGTCGGGCCGGCAGACCATGGGGGTGCGGCTGATGAACCTAGCCGCCGGGGACAGCCTGGTGGCGATCGCCCGCAACGCTGAGTCGGGGAACGCCGCCGCCGGGGCCGGTGATCAGCCTTCCGACGAGGCGGATGACGACGCCGGTGACACCGGGGAGGTGACCGGCGAGACGCCGGAAGCAACGGAATAAGCCGCCCGAACGTCATATGAGTAGTACGGGTCTGCCCCCCCTGGCCACCCCAGGTCAGGATGAACCGCCCCATACCGCCACGGCCACTATTGTGGGCCGATAACCTCATAGGAAAGCCCCCCGAGGAGGACGGCGTGGATCACCACGTGGAGCCACCATCGTGGCTGCCCGAAGGGGCCGCGCCGGCGGATACCGATGAGGTAGCTGGTGGCCCCGGTGCGGCAGAAGCCGCCGCGCAGGAATCCCCTAACGGTGCCCACGACCGCAATGCTTATGACAGCGCTGCCCATGACAGCGCTGCCCACGACAGCAGTGCCCACGACCAGGGCGCGGTTGACGCGGCCAGTTCACCCGACGCCAGCTCATATGACGCCAGCTCATATGACGTCGGCTCGTACGGCACCAGCTCATACGGTGCCGGCTCGGACGACGCGAGCGGGCATGACGGCAGCGGGAGCACCGTAAGCGTCGACTACCCAGGAGCCGTGGGAGCACAGCCGCAGGGCCTCGACGTGTTCGCCGTGGAGCCGCTGGCATCCGAGCACCCGGGCCTGAACGTGTTCGCGGTGGAGCCACCGGCCGACCACTCGCCGGAGAGCGTGTTCGGGGTGGAGTCCCCGGCCCCCGAGGCCGCGCCCGCAGACCCGTTTGGCATGGACACCGGTTCCGCTGGCCACGACTCGGCGGACCCGCTCACCTATGGCCAGGACGGCTCCTACGTGTACGAACCGCCCACTCCCTATGAGTTCCGGCAACATAGTGCTTATGGGGCGTCGTATCTCGCTGAGAGCGGGTATGACGACGGGGTGAGCCAGCCAGCAGCCGGCGAACCAGAGGTTCCCCCGTACCCGGCCGAACTGCCGCCCCAGCCCGCCACCGCCGCCGTCACCGCGACCAAGTCCGGTCTCGCCGGCGCCGCGTACCGGGCACTGCCCAAGCCCAAGCCACGGGTGAAGAGCCAGACGGCGAGGAGCCAGACGGGAACGCCCGCCCGCCGGGCGAACCTGGTGATCGCCCGGCTTGAGCCCTGGTCGGTCATGAAGTTCAGCTTCCTGATGTCCCTGGTTGCCTGGGTCGTGCTGTTCGTGGCGGTCGCGATCCTCTACTACGCCCTGTCCGGGCTCGGCGTCTTCGCCGCGATCCAGAAGACCCTGCAGAGCGTCACCTCCAGCCAGCAGTCGGCAGGGGTCAACCTGGGCAGGTGGACGTCGGCGTCCCGGATCCTGGGTTACACGATGCTCATCGGCGCGCTGAACATCATCGTCATCACCGCTCTGTCCACGGTGGGTGCCATGATCTACAACCTGGTCACCCATCTGGGGGGCGGCATCGAGGTCACCCTCAAGGAGACCGACTGACTCGTTCCCGCCGCAGATGCGGTAATCTTTCCCGGCAGCGTCAGGCGGGGAAACCGGGGTCAGCCCGGGCCGGAACGCAGCAAGCCAAGGGCCTATAGCTCAGTCGGTTAGAGCGCATCCCTGATAAGGATGAGGTCGGTGGTTCAAGTCCACCTAGGCCCACCCAGGTCAGGCCCCCTTCCGGGGTCTCGATGACAGGTAAGTCACCTCCTCTCTGGGAGAATTCCGGGAGACGATCTTGTGGTCGTCTCCCTTCTTGCTGCCCTTGTACCGCGCCTGGAGCAATGCGTCCAGAGCACGGACAGGTGAGTGCGGGCGGATGGCGGCGCGGGCGTCGAGCGCCTGCTCCCAGTGCCGGGTCAGGCCGTCCATAAGCTCCTGCCGCATGGGGTCAGTCACATGGCTGTAGCGCCCGGCGATGCCGCCGAGTTGGTGGCCGAGCCGCTCGTGCGAGAGCACTTCGGGGGTGCGCAACTCAGCCATCAGCGACTTGTGGCTGTGCCGCAGGCCGTGTGGGGTGAGGCCTGCGGCAACCGGCAGCCAGCACGCCTGCGCCCGGGCCTGGTTGTCCCGGCCGCGCACCGGCCGGCCCGGCCACGGGTCCGGGAGGATGGGCACTGGCCGGCGTGGCTGCGGTGCCCTCTTCGGGAACCAGCCTGATACGGCCGGCTCGAATACCCAGTCACCGAAACCTGACCGCCTCCAGTGAGCACTCCCCCGCTGGCCACGGAACACGTGGGTGAACCCGTGGCAGGTACACGGCTGCGGCGCAGACCGGGTGATGTGATCAGACACCAGCACCGACAGCCAGCCGGGGATTTCGGCGTCCCGGTAGGAATCTTCCTTCGGCGGGCAAGAGTGTAAGCCGTTATCGTCCGGCCGCTGTCAGTGATAGCTGCTGGTGACGGGCTTGCAGCCGGTGTCACGCTCCGTGACCAGGTTCGCGAGGTGTACCCGGCTACCATCTCCGTGCGGGTTCGTGCTCGGCCTGGTGCCGGGCGAGCGCCTCGGCGGACACCCGGGCGTACTTGGCGAGGCTGCGGACGCTGGTGTGCCCGGAGCGGGCGAGCAGCAGCGGGGTGGACACGCCGTCCTCGGCCGCGTGGGACAGGGCCGAATGCCGCAGCTGGTGCAGGGTCGCGCCGCCGGACGCCGCTTTGAACACAATTTCCGCGCGGCGGTACCCGAGGCGGGCGCGGGCTGTGGTGGCGCTGCGGGGGCCTGATGGCTTGCCTTGCCCTGGTGCCTTCCCTATCGCGAGCCGGCGCCGCGCCGGCGCCTGAGCTGCTGGACACGCTGGTGGGACAGGCGCATGAGCTGGGCGGCCTCCCGCGTAGATACCTTGGCCTCATCCAGCGCTTTGGCGGCCCGTTCGGCGTTCTCAAGGTAACGGCGTTCCGCCACCTCGTGCTCCCGCCGTGATCGCAGGTAGTCCTTCAGTGCCTCGGCCGCCTCGGACGGCAGGTCGTAGTCCCAAGTCAGATCGAAGTCGGGCTTGTCGAGGTCGCGCATCACCACGATGAGGTCGCGGACCATGTCCTCAAGCTCGGCGATCTTCTTCGCCTCGGTTGCGCCCACGCCCTCCACGGTCGCGACCCACCAAGGGTCCTCCCGGCTGATCGTTGCGCGGTAGGTGTCGCGGGTCATTGATCCATCCACCCTTCGCCAAGTTCCGCCTCGAATGCCTCTTCAACTGAGCGCGTCACAATCCAGGACATCTCTCCGGTATGCCTCGTCAGCGCGCCGCGGGCCAGCTCTCTCCCTTCGCCGTCATAAAGTGCCCACACCTCATGCGACCCCTTGCCCCGGGGCTTCCCGGTCTTCGGGTCCACAACTTGCTCAACCACGCGCCCCTTGTCCCGGGCTGCCTTCCGGAGCAGGGCAAGTACCTGCCTGTACGACTTCGGTCCCTTGACCATGGACCTTGAGTCTAACCCGTTAGGCACCTGACTGCCTACTCGGTTAGACGCTCGCTGGCGGACTGCAAGCCGCCTACCGCCTCCGCGCGGGGTCGCGCTGCTCCTGGTGGCGCTGGAGCGCTTCGGGTGAGACGACCGACTTAACCCACGCTGCGGTGGGCACGGCGAGGCCCGCATTAGTCACCTGGTCACGTTCGTCTTGCGTGATCGGCCATGACCAGCATGCGGGCGAGCCGGCCGCGTTCACTTGCCCACCTCCAGCGGCGGAAGCTCGACAGCCGCCAGCGCCGGCGCGCGCTATTCCGGCAGGCCGCATGACGTCCAGCCTGCAGTGGCCCGGCGCCCGCAGTGGCCTCCCGGACGGCACCTCGGCGGCCAGGCACGCCGGATAGCCGGCGTGCCTGGCACCTGGCGCACATGGTGGTGTGAGTGGACGTGCAGCGGCCTGACTGGTGGCGCTACCCGGAGCGATGCGCGAACGGGCACGAGTGGCGGCCCGGCCTGGTCATCGCCGGCTGGTCGCCGTGCTGCTGTGAGCCTGCGCTCGTGGCCCGGGGCAGCGTGGGCGGAGCCGGGCACCGGATTGTGCACTGCGGCACGGAAGGCTGCCGCTTCGTCTTCGTATCAGCCCTGGCACGAGCCGGGGCAGTCCGCAGCCCAACTTGCGGCCCTGGACCCGTCAGCCCATGATTTGCTTTCTAATCTAATTCGCCACACGGGTTAAGCTGCCTTCGCCGGAACCCTCAGCCCGAAGTTATGGTGACGGACCACAAGCAATCGGAGCTGATCACCAAGTGATAGTCGCTCCCCTGATTCTGCGGGTAGAGCGTGGTGTTCTCACTTCCGCCCGAGCCGCTTGCGCCGGCGATCGCCTGATCGTCGTAGGAGAGGCTGCCCGGAGTGCCGCTGACCATATCAGCGTCAAATGCACCTGTGCCTCCCAATTCTGAGCAGTTGTAGTGGTAGCTTGCTGTTAGCATCGGGCCGTTGACCAGGAAAGGTTGAGAATTGCGGTCGCCATTCCCGGAGAATTTGATCACAACGTGCGATTGCGTGGGATTGGATTCGGATGACACCGCTGGTTTGGCGTTCACCGTGGCTGTTGGCGCCGGAAGCGCCTGAGCAGTCACTGTGACGGTGGGCGCTGGCTGGGGCTTCTTCGCGCCCACTGCCAAGCTCACTGCGATCACGCCACCGATCGCCAGGATGCTGGCTGCGGCGATGAGAGCTGCTCCGCGGTGCGATCTGTGTGTGGATGACTGCCCGGGCAGCGCGGCTTTCCCGGCTGGTGGCGGGGACGGTGGCGGTAGGAGAGCCTGGCTCGGGTGGTGCGTGGTGACTGTCTTGTCGGCGGCATGTGGGTGCTGATGGGTTGCCGCCACCTGGGTGGGGTCGTGCGGTGGTGGGGTGGCGGTCCCGGGCACAGACGAACCCGTTGGTGGCGCTGCGGTGGTGAGCTGGGCCTGGTGCGAGGGGGCCTGCACGGTGGCGCTCAACGGGCACCGTCCGTCAGCGGCAGGCCGGCCTTCAGCTTGAAGATGTGCCGCTCCAGGGCGAACCACTCCAGCGCCTCGCTGCGCTCGCTGGGCGTGCCGTAACGGACACCCCAGCCGATCTCGTTGCCGATGCTGTACTCGTCCAGCGGGCCGAGCAGCATGCCCTCGTGGCCGTAGCCGAGCGCCATGTCGAAGCCCATCAGCAGCGCGGCGTGGCGCAATCCCGGCCCGCGATCCGGTTAAGCACCGCGGACAGGGCGTGGAACCGCCACTCCGCGAGCTTGCCGGTGCCGCTGTACCAAGCGCGCCGGCCGAGCAGCCGGACCCGGCAGAGCGCCCAGGTGAAGCGCGGGCGGGCGGGCATCACGACTGTGTCCCGGCGGCGGGTCATCGTGCACCGTCCCGCGCCGGTGACCGCCTTGAGCACGCCAGCCGGGACAGTGGTGGCCGCGCCGGCTGCATGCGCCCGGGTGACCAGGCCGGCGATGACCGCGCAGGTCTCCGGCTCCCAGCCGGCCAGCCAGCGCACGATCCGGTGGTCGTAGGCGCCCAGTTCCACCCCGGCGGCGGTGAGCGCCTCACACAGCAGCTTGTGGCTGGGCTCGTTCATGCCGCCCTGGCGCGGTGCGGCATCAAACGCCCGGTACACCGCCTGCACTGCGGGGGTCTCCCGGGCCTGCCGCTCGGTCTCAAACGGGCCGGTGGGGCCGGATTGGGTGGCGGCCTGCGTGGCGCAGGCGGTGGCCTGCTCGCGGATGACGTCGAGCACCTGGCCGAGCTGGCGGCGCGTCTCGGCCAGCTCACGCATGAGCACACTGGCCGGAAGCTCGGTCACCTTGCGGCGCCGCGCCCCGGCGAGGTACTCGCCTGCGAGGGCGACTCTGTCGTCTAGCGTTTGCTTCATGGTTCCTGCCTCCTGCAGCGGGGTGGGTTCCTAGCCCCCGTCCGGCGCAGTCATCGCCGTGGCGGGGGCGTCTTCACGTGTGGGGGATTCCAGCGGAGGCGATACCAGGGCATGCGGAAATGGCCACCGTCATGCTGTGGTGTGTCATGGCGCTGTCCTCCGGTCTCGCCTCTCCCGGCTCCCTGGTGGGAGAAATCTGGGAGATGATCTTTTGTGCGAGACTCCGTGAGGAGGGGTGATCCGGGGTCAGGCCGAGGCCCTGAACTGCGGGTTCGCGCTCCGGATCAGGTCACAAAGTTGGTGCGACCTTGCTGATAAGGATGAGGTCGGTGGTTCAAGTCCACCTAGGCCCACTCCCCAAACTCCCAGGCCAGACGCCTGATCGGTAGGCGCTGCCACAGCCTTATGAGACACGCCCGGTCTTGCGTGGCCGCTGCGTGCCCGATCGCTTCCCTTTAGGACCGCCAGCGGAGCTACTGGTTTGAGATTCCAGCTCCTGGCGGGCGAGGTCGCTCAAAGTGCCCGCGATCTCGTGCTGGCGGGCGTCACTGCCATGCATATAGATCATCGCGGCGCGGACGCTGCTGTGCCCCATGCGATCCATCAACTCACGCAGAGTCGCCCCGGTGCCCGCCGCAAGAACGTTCCCGGTATGCCGCAGGTCGTGAAAGTGCACACCCGTCAGCCCGGGAACACTTCTCGGAACCTGAGCCGAATGTGATCGAGAGCAGCGCGGGGTCCGCCGAACGAAAGCCACAAGTGATGCCGGGCCTTCTCAGCCTTTCTTCTGGACGTTTGCCGTGACAGCGGCGGCCAGTTTGGTGGCCTGGGCCTGGCCCGTTCCGCTGACTCCCGAGAAGTAGACGGTGATGACGGCATGCCCGACCCGGACGGCTTCGAGGGTGGTATCACCTGCCCAGCGTGGATCGTGCAGCCTGATCATGAGCGTGTCGTCGCCGAGCTGCGGTCCTTTCCTCAGTGTCACGGTGACGGTACTGCTGGTCTGCGCGTCATGGAAGTGCGGGCAGCTGGCGACCATCTGGCGCAGTTTCGCCATGACCTGCTGGGCCGTCGTTCCCTGGAAGACGTCGATCTCCTGGGCGTATTGCCCGGCGTTCTGGTTGAGGTAGTCATTCTGGGCGAAGGACACCGCGCCACCGTCGCCCAGCGCAACCCAGCTGGTGCCGCCCAGCCGCTTGCACTTCAGCGGCCCGGGCGGCGTCACCGGCTGGTAATAGCCGCCGGTGTCGACCGAGCCTTGCGGGTCGAGGGTGAAACCTGGCCGGAACCATGAGGCGGGCACGAGCAGGGCCTTCAGCTGCGTCCCCGTCGGCAGGCCAGCGTCCGGGTTGGCAGGGGCCGACGAAGTCACCTTCACGCTCGGCGATGGAGTAGCCGGTGATGAAGTTGACGAGCACGCAGCAGCTAGCAACGCCAGCGCGACCGCTGCTAACGGGCTGGGAAAGCGCATGGGACCTCCGCGTGATGAACCCGGCCAGGCAACAGGTCAATGAATTATGCCCACAACCCCGGATCCGCGCAATGATTCAGCCCGCCTAGGCCCACCACCCAAGCTCCCGGGTAAGACGCAGGCTGAGGTGGTCCAGTGACAGGCTGGCCCACGTAGGTCATCCCGCCTGGAGGGGCTGGCCAGCGACCTGGATGCCGCCGCGGCAGGACACCCGCAGCTGCACCGCGACGGCGGCTCCGGGCAGTACGGGTGAAAGGTCTCCCGGTGCGCGTCTGCTTTCTCGTTCTTCGCCATGCCGACAGTGTGACAACCCCCCGTTGTCATCCGCGGCGGGTGCCCCTGCTGGAATGCGTCAGAGCCGTATCCAGTAGTGGCATGTGCCATCGGTTATTCCGTCCAGGGCGCCGCCGTTGGCTTCTATGACCCGCCGTGAGGCCACGTTGTCCTGGCCGCAGGTCACGAGGACTTCAGGCATGCCGCGCTGGCGGCAGATCGTGCAGGCGGCGGCGAGCATCGCGGTGGCGTGCCCGCGGCGCCGGTGGGCGGGCACGACGTTGTAGCCGATGTGCCCGCCCTCGCGGCGCAGTTCAGGAGTGAGCCGGTGCCGGATCATCAAGGCACCCAGGTAGACCGGCCCGCTGACGTACCACAGCTCGGTGGTGGGAACGCCCCACATCTGCCTGGTCACCCGGCGCCCGGCGACAAAGGATGCGAAGTCGGCCTCGGCGGCCTCCAGCCACGTGGGTGAGGTCCCGTCCTGGGCGCACGCGGCCAGTTCGCCAGCCAGGAACGACTGCTGAACGGCCAATGTCGGGCGGACGAGTTCGGGCATGGGCCAAGCGTCACATGCGGCCACGGCAGGCGCCAGTGAGCGCGGGTGGCCCGACGCCGGGGCTAGCGACGGGGACAGCTGCCCCCGGCGTCCGCGGCCGACCGGCGTAATGTGAGGTTCCAGGCGCACCGAGGTGTATACGGAGGACGTCATGGCCGCCACGAAGAAGTGGAGCGATCTGAGCGAGCGCTCCCGCAGGCTCCTCATCGCCGCGGCGGTCGCCGAGGGCACCCTCCGGCTCGCGGTGCTCGTCGACATCAAGCGCCGCCCGGCCAGCCAGATCCGCGGCCGTAAGTGGGTGTGGGCCTCGCTGGTCTCGGTGGTCAGCTCCGCCGGAATCCTGCCCGTCTCGTACTTCGTCTTCGGGCGCCGCCGGCCGCCCCGGTCCCAGCCCGGCTGACCGGTAGCTCCCGATTGCGTCGTCTGGGACGATGATGGCGGCGCGCAGCCCGTCAGGTGGCCGATTTCCCACGACGGGCGACCGGATCCCGCTAGCGTTCGGTGCATGTCCGGTTCGCATGTCAGCGCCGCCGAGGACAAGCTCCGCCGCTGGGCTGACATGAACGCCAGCCGGGACGAGGTCGTGCGGGAAGCCGTGCGAGCCGGGGTCACCATCCGCCAGATCCAGGAGATCACCGGTATCGGCAGGACCGCGATCATGCAGATCCTGGCCCGCGGGACGAAGCGGCCCCAGCTGAGGCTGATTTCCAGCGACTAGTCTCGCGGTCCCGGCGCAGGTCCGGCGGAGGGTGCCGCGCAGGGTCCCAGCGGAGTGCGGAACATCGGGCCCCCTCCCAGCGCTGAAATATCGTGAGGGAAGCTGGCTGTGGCAGCGCCGCGGGCGGGCCGATAAGAGATCACTTAATCGGCTGTCGCCCCAGCGGTGAACAGCGATTACAGTCAGCTGGACAGCAGTGCGGCCGGAAGGTGCCTGACAATGAGTCGCGAGCCGGAAGAGACCCTGGAGGTGCTCCGCGGGGTGTGGAGCGCGCAGGGGCAGACTGCCGCGGACCTCGACGAGGCCGCCGGCGAGCGGAAAGCCTGCAAGAGGATGGCCAACGTCGGCTTCGCCGACATGGCCGACGACGACGCCGACCTGCGTGCCGCCTGGCGGGACAGGCTGGAGCGGGAAGGCAAGCTGCAGCCCGGCGGCAGCCTCGCCGAGCTGGTCCTCGGGTCAGCAGAACCGCGTACCTGACGCCTATGCCAGACCCAGCAGAGCACCCGGCCGGCTACCCTGCCAGCGTCGGGGAGCTGACGGACATCTTGCGCCAGGGTGGTTACCTCGCCGACCGTGGCCTGGCCACCGCGCTGTTCGTCGCCATGTCCCTGCGGCGCCCCATCCTGCTCGAGGGTGAGGTGGGCGTCGGCAAGACCGAGGTCGCCAAGGTGCTCGCGGCGGTCTTCGGCCGCAAGCTCATCCGGCTGCAGTGCTATGAGGGCATCGACACCAACCAGGCCCTGTACGAATGGGACTACACCCGGCAGATGCTGCAGATCCGCGCCCTGTCCGAGCACCAGGTGGTCGGCGACGAGGCGGTCGACAAGCTGTTCGGCCCCAAGTTCCTGCTGGAGCGGCCGCTGCTGGAGGCGGTCCGGTCCGGTGACCAGGCGGTCCTGCTGATCGACGAAGTGGACCGCGCCGACGACGAGTTCGAGGCGTTCCTGCTCGAAGTCCTCTCCGATTTCCAGATCAGCATCCCCGAGATCGGCACCATCAAGGCGGAGAGCCCGCCGCTGGTGGTCCTCACCTCCAACCGCACCCGGGAACTGCACGACGCACTGAAACGGCGCTGCCTCTACCACTGGATCGGCTACCCGCCGGCCGAGCGGGAGATCGAGATCGTGCTCATCCGCGAGCCCGGTGTGTCCGAGGCGCTGGCCCGCAAGGTGGTCGCCGCCGTGAACCGCCTGCGCGAGCTGGACCTGGCCAAGCCGCCGGGGGTCGCCGAGACGATCGACTGGGCGCGCAGCCTCGACCTGCTCGGCGGGACCGGGCTGGACGCCCAGGCGGCGCTGGACACGCTCGGCGCCGTGGTGAAGGAACGTGACGACCTCGACGTCGTGCGGGACAACCTGGAAGAGATCACGTCCGGTGCCTGAGCGCGCTCCCGTCGTCGGGGTGCTGGTGGAGTTCGCGCGCGAGCTCCGGTCCGCCGGGCTCGCCGTCGGCTCGGGGGAAGTGCTCGCCTACTGCTCCGCCATGACCGCGCTGGACCCCACCGACCTGCTGGACCTGTACTGGGCCGGCCGGGCCACCCTGGTCGCCCGGCGCGATCAGCTCAGCCTCTATGACGAGGTGTTCCGCCGGTTCTTCCTCGGGCAGGACAGCCCGGCCGCCGAACTGCTGACCATCCGGGCTCAGGTGACCACCGAAACCTCGGCTGTGCTGGAGGTCCCGGCCACCGAGCCGGGCGAGCAGAGCCGCGAGGAGGAGGCGGTCCTCGGCTGGATGGCTTCCGACGTGGACGTGCTCAAGCACAAGTCGTTCACCGCCTGCACGCCGGAGGAACTGGCCGCGCTACGGCGGATCATGACCAGGATCCGGCTCACCCCGCCCCGGCGCCGCACCCGCCGCACCCTGGCCGGGCCTGCAGGCCGCACCCCCGACCTGCGCCGCACCATCCGGGCCGGCATGCGCGCCTACGGCGAGCCCGCGCAGCTGTACTGGCGGCAGCGCAAGGTCCGGCTCCGGCCGCTGATCCTGATCCTGGACATCTCCGGCTCCATGGCCGACTACTCCCGGGCGCTGCTGCAGTTCGCCCACACGGCCTCCCACGCCGCCGCCCGGGTCGAGGTGTTCTGTTTCGGTACCCGGCTCACCAGGATCACCGGCGCGCTGGCACACCGCAGCCCGGACCAGGCACTGGCCGAGGCGGCCGAGCAGGTGTGCGACTGGGAGGGCGGGACCCGGATCGGCGCGTCCCTGGACAGCTTCGTCCGCGAGTACGGGCGCCGGGGCCTGGCCCGCGGCGGCATCGTCGTGATCTGCTCCGACGGCCTCGACCGGGGCGACCCGGCGGTCCTGGCCACCGCGATGGAGCGGCTCTCCCGGCTGTGCCACCGGCTGGTATGGATGAACCCGCACAAGGGCAACAACCCTGACTTCCGGCCGAGCACACTGGGAATGATGGTCGCAGCGGAGCACATCGACCTGATCCTGTCCGGCCACGACCTGAGCAGCCTGGAAGAACTCGCGGCGCTGCTGCCGACGATGCACTGAAGATCCGGCACGGGCGACGCCGCACGGACGACGCCGCACTGAAGGAGCACCCGGTGAGATGGAGCGTGGGGATCGAGACGGAGGGCGATCGCGTGCTGTCACGCGAGGAGGTGGTGGAGCTGGCTGACGCGGTAGCCATCAGCTCCGGCATCGCCACCGGGATCGGCACGAACCGCTACGGCGCCCAGCTCCTCGTGCAGGCCGCCAGCCGGGACGAGGCGATCGAGAAGGCCACCGGGGAGTTCGCGCAGGCCGTGGCCAAGGCCGGGCTCCCGGTGTACCCGATCGTCCGGGTGGAGGCGGTCAGCGAGGACGAAGACGAGGACTTCGGCGGATGATCCGGCTGGGCTCGCTGGCCGGGTACCCGTTCGAAGGCCCACGCCTGCTGGGCGGATGGACCCCGCCCGCCACGCCGGCCGTGTACGCGATCTTGTACAAGCCCGACCCGGACACCAAGCCCGACCGGTACGCGGTCATCTACGTCGGCCACTCCGCCGACCTGTCCACCGAACGCTTCCCGTTCCAGCACCCGCGAGCCCACTGCTGGGTGCGGCGGGCCGGGTCCAAGTGGAAGGTGTACATCGCCACCTACGAGATACCCGGCGGCGGCCCGGGGCACCGCGAGCAGATCACCCGCGAACTCGCCACGGTCTACCAGCCACGCTGCAACACCGAGCGGTACAGCCAGTCCTGGAAGGACCAGTGGATCGGCGAGTACACGGCGGCGCCCAACACCGGCCCGCTCACCCGCCGCGGCCCGGACTCGCCGGAACGCCGCACCGAACCAGAAGCCTGACCTGCCCGAAGTGACTGGATCATGTGGTAGCGACATAATTCCCTTGCCCGCCCAAGGCATGCGGGTGTCCCGGCCCAGGTCCCCCGCCGTCGCTGGCCGGCCGTTACCGCTGGCTGAATGCCGCGCTTTGGGGGTGGTCGTTGGAGCCGCTGAGGGCGGGGGATCCGCGTCAGGTGGGGCGGTACCGGCTGGCGGCCCGGCTGGGGTCGGGTGGGATGGGCCGGGTCTACCTGGGGTTCTCGCCTGCCGGGCGGGCGGTCGCGGTGAAGGTGATCCGCCCCGAGCTCGCCCGTGATCACGGGTTCATCCGCCGCTTCCGGCGTGAGGTAGCCGCCGCCCGGATGGTCAACGGCCTGTACACGGCCACCGTGGTGGACGCCGGGGCGGACGCGCCGTGGCTGGCCACCGCGTTCGTGCCCGGCCCGTCACTGGCGGAGGTCATCGAGGTGCGGGGCCCGCTGGCCGAGGATCCGGTGTGGCGGCTCGCGGGAGGCATGGTCGAGGCGCTGGCGGCGGTGCACGCCTGTGGCTTGGTCCACCGTGACCTGAAGCCAGCGAACGTGCTGCTGGCCGTTGACGGGCCGCGGGTGATCGATTTCGGGGTCTCGCTGGCGCTTGAGGGCACTGTGCTGACCGGGACCGGCCTGGCTGTCGGCACGCCCGGGTTCATGTCCCCCGAGCAGGCCGACGGCGACCGCGCCGGGCCGGCCAGCGACGTGTTCGCCCTCGGCAGTGTGCTCACCTACGCCGCCACCGGCACCGGGCCGTTCGGCGATGGGCAGCCCGCAGCTGTGCTCTACCGGATCGTGCATGCTCAGCCCACCCTGGACGGCGTGCCCGGCCCGCTGCGTGACCTGGTCGCTGCCTGCCTGGCCAGGGATCCCTCGGGCCGGCCCACGCTGGCCGCGCTGATGGACACCGTCACCGCCCGCCCAGTACCAGCCCCGGCGAGTTCGGCGGTGTCTTTCTGGCCGCCCGACCTTACCGAGTTCATCGGCTCCTATCAGGCAGGCCTTGCCATCCCGCTCCCCAGCCCACCGGCTGAGATAGCGGATGCCAGCAGCAGGCCCGCACCCGCCCACCCGCCCACCCAGGCAGCCATCCACCACCCTCGGGGCGGCGGCCAGCCGACCGTCACCGGGCACCATCCCAGCCCGGCACCCGCACCGCCGGCCGAGAGTCCGCCCGCACCAGCCCGACTGCGTGGACACCCGGCCCAGCGGCGGAGACGCCGTCGCGTCGCGTTCGCCCTCGGCGTCCTGTGTGCCATCGGTGTGACGGCAGTCGTCCTGGCCAGCCAGCTTCCGCATCCCACCAGAGTGGGCGATGGCGGGACTTCGGCTCCGCGTCACCAGAGCACGGCAGGCAGCGTCACGATCTCGGCGACGCTTGTGCGGACTCTCACCGACCCCGGTATCCGGGGTATCACACCGGCGACGCATGTCACGGCGGTGGCGTTCAGCCCCGACGGCAAGACCCTGGCCACCGGCTACGACTCCGACGGCGGCCCTGGCTACGTTTACCTGTGGAACCCGGCCACCGGGCACCGGACCGCTACCCTCGAAGACCTTGGATCGGGTGGCGTCACGGCCATGGCGTTCAGCCCGGGCGGCAAGATCCTGGCCACCGGCGACTACGACCTCCGAACCTATCTGTGGGACGCCGCCACCGGGCACCGGACCGCCATCCTCGCCGAACCGGAGTCGTCAGGGGTCACGGCGGTGGCGTTCAGCCCTGATGGCAAGACCCTGGTTACCGGCGACAACCGCGGTGGCACCTATCTGTGGGACACCGCTACGGGGCACCGGACCGCCAGCCTTACCGCGCCAGGGTCGCCCCCCGTCACTGCGCTGGCGTTCAGCCCTGATGGCAAGATCCTGGCGATCGGCGAGGGCAGCAGCGGTACCTCGCTGTGGGACACCGCCAGCTGGCACCGGACCGCTACCCTCACCGGACCCGGATCTCCCGGTGTCACCACGGTGGCGTTCAGCCCGGACAGCAGAACCCTGGCTGCCGGGGATGGTGGCGGCGACAGCTTTGTGTGGGATACGTCCACCCGGCTCGTGACCGCCACCCTCACGGAGCCTGGGTCGGCGCCCGTTACGGCGGTGGCGTTCAGCCCGGACGGCAAGACCCTGGCCACCGGCGACGGCGACGGCAACACCTGTCTGTGGGATGCCACTACCGGGAGCCGGGCCGCGGTTCTCGTCAGCCCTGGTTCGGCGCCTGTCACGGCGGTGGCGTTCAGCCCGGACGGCAAAACCCTGGCCACCGGCGACGACAGCCTCAGCACCTACCTGTGGGACATCCACGCCGGCTAGCCGAAGCTCCACCACGGGCTGGGCCTTCCCCGCTTGCCACCAGGCCCGATTGCCGTCACCCGCCAGCGTGCGGGGCTCCCATACAGCACCTTGTAATGGGTAATCGTCACTGTCACCGTCGAGCTGTTGATGATGTTGCGGCCCGTCTGGCCGCAGCCGCCGGGCAGGCAGTATGTGATCTGCACGAAGTAGGAAGCCGCATCGGGAACCGGTTGCCATCTCAAGGTAACTTCGCGCTGGTAGTAACTGAAGAGTGTCCCGTTGACCGGTGACAGCAGCACGGGTGCCGGCAGCTTGCGGCCCGTCAGTGTTCCCACCGTCGCTGCTGGCGTGGCCGCGTGGAGGGAGCTCGTGTTGGGAGTGGACGTCCGCTGCGGTCCATGCCGATGGGGGCTGTGCGCCTGCCAGATGGCCAGGCCGCCGATGCCGATGACGAACGCTGTGACGAGACCTCCCGCCGCCCAGGCCAAGCGGGACCGGCGGCGCGGCGATTGATCCGTCGGCCGCACGGTGCCGGCCGTGCGCGGGGGGCGGTGCATGGGGACCGCGGTGTGCGTCGGCGGCCCGCTGGCGGCACCGGGGGCCGTATCCAGTGGGTGGGTCGCGGCCAGTTCGGCCTGGATCTGGCCTGCTTCAGGACGGTCCTGCGGGTTCTTGGCCAGGCACCGCTCGACCAGCGGGCGGATCTCCGCGGGCGCGCGCTCGATCCGCGGCTGGCCGTGGACGATGCGGTAGATCAGGGCGGCATTCGGGCCGGCCCCGAACGGGCCCTCTCCGGTGGCCGCGAAGACCAGCACCGCCCCCAGGCTGAAGATGTCGCTGGCCGGCCCCACCTCGCGGCCCTCAGCTTGCTCGGGAGACATGAATCCCGGTGAGCCGATCACCATGCCGGTCCGGGTCAGGGTGCTGGCCTCGGCGGCGTGGGAGATACCGAAGTCGATGATCCGCGGCCCGTCCCCGGCCAGCAGCACGTTCGACGGCTTCAGGTCACGGTGCACCACCCCCGCCGCATGGATCGCGGCCAGTCCCTCCGCCAGGCCCGCCGCCAGGGCCAGCACCGAGCCAGTCGGCAGGGGCCCGTCAGCAGCGACCGCGTGAGCGAGCGATGGCCCGTCGACGTAGGCAGTGGCCAGCCACGACTGCGGGCCATCCATGTCGGCATCGACCACCGGCGCGGTGAACCGGCCACCCACCTTCTGAGCGGCAGCCAGCTCCCGTTCGAACCGGGCCCGGAAGGAGGGGCTGTCAGCCAGCTCGGCGTGGATCACCTTGACCGCGGCCAGCTTGCCGTCGGGAGCGCGGCCAAGGAACACCTGGCCCATTCCGCCGCTGCCCAGACGCCCTTCCAGCCGGTAGGGTCCCACACTCGGCGGATCCTCGGCCGAGAGCCGCTCCAGCACGCCAGCTCCCCCCACAACAGAATCTGGGATGCCTCACAACATACGGGGACATGCCCGGCCCCGCCCGCCAGCACCCGGGCGCCCGCTGCTGGCGCGCCCGCCGCAGCCCGGACTCGCCGCCGTCCCGGGGCAGCGAGTCCTGAGCCGGCCGCGGCCGGTCTAGGGGCGGGGGGCGAAGCCGACGGAGTCGAGCAGGCGGGAGCGGCGGCGGCCGGAGGCCGGGCGGGCCGGCTCGGGCACCGTCGGCTCCGCGGGCGTGTAGGTGGCCCCGACGACGATCTCCTCCGCCATCCCGTACAGCAGCGGCAGTGCCCCGGCGACCACCCCGCCGGTGGCGTTGATGTGCTCCACCCCAGGCCCGATCAGCTTGGCGTGGCCCACGATCGTCCGCACCGTCTCCGAGCACTCCTCCAGGTTGGTGGCGATCCGCGCGAGCAGGGACCCAACCCAGAACAGGTAGAACGCCAGCCCCGCGACCAGCAGGACGATGTCGACGACGGTCAGGACGACCAGTGTGGTCATGACTTCACCTTCCCGAGGACGCGGCCGAGGAACAGGTGATGCTGGAGGCCTTCGGCGAGGACCGCGTCCACCCCTTCCGCGGTCGGCTCGATGAGCGAGGTGTGCGAGGTGTTCTCGGCGGCGGCGCGCAGCGTGTCCCGGATGGTGGCCACCCGGCGGTCGATGATCTTGACCAGCCAGATGAGCAGGCTCAGCAGGGCCGCCACCGCCAGTACCACCACGAAGCCAGCGATGATCGCGGACCACCACAAGGTCTTGGTGGTCGAATCGAGCGCAAGGGCGTGCATCGTTATCCTCCCAGCCTGGCGCGGCCGCGGGCGAGCCCGGCGACGATGACCTGCGCGTGCTCGATTGTGGTGCTCAGCGCGGCGAGCGGCGCGGTGTTGTGCTCGGCCTGCTTGAGCTGACCGTCGATCAGCGGTGCCGCCTGGCCGATCGAGCGGGCCAGCATCAGGATCGGCACGACCAGCGCGACGACGACCAGCACGATGACGATGCCGATGGTGTAGCCGACGACCCAGCCGGTGTGGCTGGCACCGGCCGCCGCGGCCATGGCGGCAGTGTGACCGGTCATGACGTCACCGGCCCCGGCACCGATTCGCAGAAATCGCGGACCGGCTTCAGGTTCGCGTTCACCGACGTGAGCCGCGCCGGCACCGTGCTGGTCTGCTGCGCCACGACGGTGACGCCACCGAGCACGTTGCCGAGCGTTGCCCGCACGGCCCGCAAGTGGAAGATGACCCGCAGCAGGGCCACCGCGGTGACCGCGATGATCAGCGCGGAGATGATCAATGTCACCCAGGCAGCTGCCGGCATGACATCACTCCTTTCTGGTCAGCTCGGCTCAGCCGAGAAGCTTTGCGACCGAGCCTGCGTAGCGGACCGCGCCGACGGTCACTTCCTTGACTGTCTTATCGGTCTGTGCCAGCGCCTCCGGGACACCGTCCAGCTGCCCGATGAGGGCCACGCCGCCGCTCAGGATGTCGTCGGAGGCGGCGCGGATGCGTTCCACGGCGGCTAGCACACGGTTGAGCAGCGCGATGACCACAGGCAGGATCACCACCAGGAGAACGGCATTGCCGATCCACCACAGGACCATGGGTTCGCTCCTCAGCTCGGGTTGGTCCGGTACGGCAGGAAGAACCGGCGGAACACGCGCTGGAGTGCCATCAGCGCGGCCCGCAGGCCCAGCGTGAATCCGCCGGCCGGGGTAGCGGTCGCGGCCACCACTTCGCCGCGCTGGGCGGCGTCGATCCTGGCGGCCAGATTGGTGGAGAAGTCACGCATGAGGACGGAGGTGACGTCGGAGATCATTCCCCGGCCGTACTGTGCGGCGGCACCGGACAGCTGCAGGTCCTGGCTGACGTCGACCGTCGTGCCGCGGCCGCTGCGGGTCAGCGTCGCGGTCACGACCATGCTGGCCTGGCCCCGGCCCCGCTGCTCCGCGCCGGTGGCGTGGACGACGACGCGCTTGGCGGTCTCGTCCCGCTCGGTGATGTCGGCGGTGCCGGCGAAGCTCAGCCGGACCGGCCCCATCCGGATCGCCACCTTGCCGCCGTACTTGTTCTCACCGAGGTCGTCGGTCAGTTCGGTGCCGGGCAGGCAGGCGGCCACCTGCGGGATGTCGTCGAAGAACTGCCAGACCTTGTCGAGCGGCGCCGCTACGTCGAACTCGTTCCTGATCAGCATCGGGTCTCTCTCTTCACGAAGGCCGCGGGGTTCTTCGCGAGCTCCTGGCGGCAGCCCACCCGGCAGAAGTAGTAGGTAACCCCGTCGTATTCGAAGGGATGGCTGGACGCGTCCGCCGCCACGGTCATCCCGCACACCGGGTCCGTGGCCTGCGCAGGGGCCGCTGCCGCCGCCACCTCAGCCGCGCCGGCCGAGCCGAGCGCACCGGCGGCCCGCAACTGGACCAGCTCCGCCAGGATCGCGACCGCGATCTCCTTGTGTGATGTCCGCCCGAGGTCCAGGCCTGCCGGTGCCCGGACCCGGTCCAGCTGGTCCCTGGCCAGGCCCCGGTCCGCGAGGTAGCCGCGGACGGCCTCCCCACGGCGCTGCGAGGCCACCAGGCCCAGGTAGGCGGGCCGGGCCGCGATCGCCTGCTCGACCGCCTCCTCGTCGCCGTGGCCCTGGGTGGCGATGACGACCAGTGAGTGCTCGTCCGCGTCGGCCGCGGAGAAGTCCGGGCCGTCCACCAGCGTGGTGCGCCAGCCGAGCGCCTGGCCCAGCCCGGTCAGCGTCTGGGCCATCGGCGAGCGGCCGACGACCACCAGGCGCGGCGCGGGCTGCGCCGGCTCGATGAACACCTCCAGCGCGCCCTCGCTCTGGCAGGAGATCGGTACCACGGTCATCCCCTCCGGCACTGCCTCGCCGAACTGCTCCCTGGTGCCCAGCAGCAGCAGGCGGGACTCACCCTTGGCGATCACCTGCCGGGCTTCGCGGATGACCACCGGCTCCGCGCAGGCGCCGCCGATCCAGCCCTGCACCTCGCCGCCGGCCGTGATGATCGCCCGGCTGCCCAGCTGGCCCGATGACGGGCCCTGCCGCCACACCACGGTGGCCAGGGCGAACGCCTGCCCCTGGCGGGCCAGCTCGCTGGCCCGCGTCAGGACATCCCAGCCGTCCATGCTGCTATCGCCCATCATTAGTCCGTCCGCACCGGTGGCGCGCCGGAGACGTCGTGCCGCTTGGTGATCGCTTCCCAGACCCGGTCCGGCAGCAGCGGCATGTCGACGTTGCGGACCCCGGTGTCGGCGATGGCGTCCATCACCGCGTTGACGAAGGCCGCCGGGCCGCCGACCGCCGCGCACTCGCCGACCCCCTTGGCGCCGATCGGGTGGTGCGGGCTCGGGGTGACGACCTCGCTGTGCAGCTCGTAGCCCGGGGTTTCCCAGGCGGTGGGCAGCAGGTAGTCCATGTAGTTCGCGCCGATGCAGTTGCCTTCGGCGTCGAACGTGATGAACTGCATGGACGACATCGCGTAGGCCTCGGTCAGCCCGCCCATGATCTGCCCTTCGACGATCATCGGGTTGATCCGCACCCCGCAGTCATCGACGGCCACCATGTTCAGCACGTCCCACACCCCGGTCTCCGGGTCCACCTCGACGGTGACGATGTAGACGGCGAACGGCCAGGTCAGGTTGGGCGGGTCGTAGTAGGCGGTGTTCTCCAGGCCGGGCTCCATGCCGTCCGGCATGTTGCTGTAGGCGGCCATCGCGCATTCCTGGATGGTGACCCCGCGGTCGGGGGCGCTGCGCACGTAGAACCGGCCCAGCTCCCACTCGATGTCCTCCTCGGACACCTCCAGCAGGTGCGCGGCCAGCTTGCGGGCCTTGGCGCGGATCTTGCGTGACACCATGGCGACCGCCGCACCGGCGACCGGCGTGCTGCGCGAGGCGTAGGTGCCCATGCCGAACGGGGCGGTGTCGGTGTCGCCTTCCTCGACGACCACGTCCTCGGCGGGCAGGCCCAGCTCGTGGGCGACGATCTGCGCCCAGGTCGTCTCGTGTCCCTGGCCCTGTGACTTCGCACCGGTCCGCAGGATCGCCTTGCCGGTCATGTGGATCTTGAGCTCGGCCGAGTCGAACATCTTGATGCCGAGGATGTCGTACTCACGGCTGTTCCCGGCGCCGAGCGGCTCGGTCATGGTGGAGATGCCCAGGCCCAGCAGCCTGCCCTTGGCCTTGGCCTCGGCCTGCTGCTTGCGGAAGTCGTCGTACCCGACCGCCCGCAGACCCACGTCCAGGCACTTGGCGTACTGACCGGAGTCGGTCAGGAAGCCGAACGGCGTCCGGTAGGGGAACTGGCCGTCCTGGACGAGGTTGATCCGCCGGAACTCGGCCTGGTCCATGCCCAGGTCGGCCGCGGCGGCGTGGACCATCCGCTCCTGGAAGAACATCGCCTCGGTGACCCGGAAGGAGCACCGGTAGGCGACCCCGCCGGGGGCTTTGTTGGTATAGGTCCCGCGAGCCGTGATGTGGCCCACCGGGATGTCGTAAGCGGCGAACGCCGAGTGCAGCAGCCCGATCTTGAACTTGCTCGGCTGGGCGTCGGAGAAGAACGCGCCGTGGTCGGAGTCCACGTGCATGCGGACGCCGAGGATCCTGCCGTCCTTGCGCAGCGCCAGTTCGCCGTCCAGGTAGATGTCGCGCGCGAACCCGGTGGAGATCAGGTTCCCGGTCTTGTCCTCGATCCACTTGACCGGCCGCTCCAGCAGGATGGAGGCCAGGATCGAGCACACGTAACCGGGGTAGACCGGCACCTTGTTGCCGAAGCCGCCGCCGATGTCGGGCGAGACGATCCGGATCATGTGCTCGGGCAGCTCGGCCACCAGCGCCACCGCGACCCGGATGATGTGCGGGGCCTGCGTGGTCATGTACACGGTGAGCTTGGAGGTGGCCCGGTTGAAGTCCGCGATGGACCCGCAGCACTCGATCGGTGAGGGGTGCGACCGCGGGTAGTGCAGCCGCAGCTTGGACACCGTGTCCGCTTTCGCGAACGCCGCGTCGGTCCCGGCCGCGTCGCCGACTTCCCAGTTGAAGACGACGTTGCTGTCCTGGCCTTCCTTGTCGTCGCGGATGACCGGCGCGCCGTCGGCGAGCGCCTGCTCCGGGTTGACGATCACCGGCAGCGGCTCGTACTCGACGTCGATCGCCTCGCACGCGTCCTTGGCGATGTAGGGGTCGTCCGCGATCACGCAGGCGACCTCCTGGCCCTGGAAGCGCACCTTGTCGGTGGCCAGCACCGCCTGGGTGTCGTAGGACAGGGTCGGCATCCACGCCAGGTTGCGGGTGGCCATCATCTCGCCGGTGAGCACCAGGTGCACGCCGGGGATCTGCCACGCCCGGCTGGTGTCGATCGACTTGATGCGGGCGTGTGCCAGCGGGCTGCGCAGGATCTCCATGTGCAGCATGCCGGGCAGAACGATGTCGTCGGTGTAGTTGCCCTTGCCGCGGATGAACCGGTTGTCCTCGACCCGCCTGCGGCTGGCACCCAGCCCACCGATCTTGATCTCATCCAGTGCGGTCACGTCATGCCTCCTGTGCTGGCTCGCCGGCCGACTCGGACCGGAGTTTCTCGGCGGCCCACAGCACCGACTTGACGATGTTCTGGTAGCCGGTGCACCGGCAGAGGTTGCCGGACAGCGCCCAGCGCACGTCCTCCTCGGTCGGGTCGGGGTTGGCGTCGAGCAGGGCCTTGGCGGCCAGCATCATCCCCGGGGTGCAGAACCCGCACTGGAGCCCGTGCTCCTCCTTGAAGCCCTCCTGCAGCGGGTGCAGCTCGCTGGCGGTCGCCATGCCCTCCACGGTGGTGATCTCGTGGCCGTCGGCCTGCACCGCGAGCATGGTGCACGACTTGATCGCCGTGCCGTCGACCAGCACCGTGCACGCGCCGCAGTTCGTCGTGTCGCAGCCCATGTGGGTGCCGGTCAGCCCGAGCCCCCGGCGGATCAGGTGGGCCAGCAGCAGCCGGGGCTCCACCTCGGCCACCTTCTTCGCACCGTTGATCGTGAACTTGATCCGGCGCATGGGCACATCGCCGGTGGCCTGGTCGCCGAGGTCGTCATACACGGTCGTCATGTCAGGCCGCCCTTTCCGCGCTGTCACCGTCGCGGCTCAGCAGCCGCACGACGAAGGTGCGCACCATGTGCCGCTTGTACTCGGCGCTGCCGCGATGGTCGGTCCGGGGCTGAGCCGCCTGCGCGGCCAGCCCGGCCGCCTGCTCGATGGTCTCGGCGGTCAGTGCCTTGCCGGCCAGCGCCTCCGCCGCGGCGGCCGCCGCGATGGTGGACCCGCCGACCCCGGTCAGGGCGATCCCGGCCCGGGACACGGTCCCGCCGGAGGTCTCCAGCGCCACCGCCACCCCGACGGTCGCGAAGTCGCCGACCCGCCGCTCCAGCTTGAGATAGCCGCCGGAGCGGGTGCCCTTCGCCGCCGGGATGACGGCTTCCACCGCGATCTCGTCGTAGGCCAGAGCGTTCTCGAACGGCCCGGTGACGAAGTCAGCCATCGGGATGGCCCGCCGACCGGCCGGTCCCTGCGCGATGACGGAGCCGCCGAGTGCCGTCACCACCGAGGCCCAGTCGCCCTGCGGGTCGGCGTGGCAGAGGGAGCCGACCAGGGTGCCGCGGTTGCGGACCAGCGGGTCGGCGATCAGGGGCGCCGCCGCCGCCATCGTCGGCTGGGTGCTCTTGAGCAGGCCCGAGTGCTCCAGGGTGGCGTGGCGGCACAGCGCGCCGATCCGCAGCGTGCCGTCCGGGTCTGCGTGGTGGTAGTCGAGACCGCCGATATTGTTGATATCGACGATCAGTTCCGGCGATGCGAAACGCAGCTTCATCAGCGGCACCAGGCTCTGGCCGCCGGCCATCACCTTCGCCTCGTCACCACCCTCGTGCAGCAGGCCGATCGCCTCGCCGAGCGAATGCGGTGCCTCGTAGCGGAACCGAGACGGATACATACGATCCTCCGATGTCCTTGCTGGACCTTGTACCGCGGGTCCGTGGTGGCCGGGCCGGTGCTGGCCGGGGCGGCCTGATATGTGGGGTTCAGGCAGGTTTGCGCGGCTGACGCGACTCCGGGTCGGCCACGGCGACCGGGAGGGACTCCTCCTCGGGGTCCGGCCGCGGCTCCTGGTGCGGCGGCCACGGTCCTGGGACCGGCTGGCCGGCGATCTTGAGGTAGTCGATCAGCTCGGGCCAGGCCCAGACGGTCGGGCTCTTCCCGGTCTTCGGCGCGTTCTCGATCAGTTCGTACAGACGCGGATTCCCCTGGCTGTGACCGCTGGACTCAATCCGCATGGCCCACTCCTGGTGTCGGACGGGCACAAGGCTCCGTCGCCTCCGGTGTCCTCACATGATCGCCTCGCTCAGCCAGCCTCGCAATACACGAATAAGTTCTTGCTTAAGAGGCAATCTACCTGCACTTATGGATTCGCCGGCTGGCTGCCCGGCGGCCCCGCCCTCCCGCGTCAGCTCCAGATGGTGACGTACACCGGCGGCCGGAACCGCGACGGCGGCACCCCGGCCGCAGGCGAGCGCATGAGGTGCATCGCCTCCGGCGTCCCCAGGAAGCGCCGCAGTGCGCTGGCGGCGGCGCTGCGGTGCTGGCGTTCCAGCAGGGACACATGCCAGCACGCCTCCATCGGCGATCCCGGCACGTCGACCAGTGACAGCTCACCGCGGCGCAGCTGCTGGGTGACCAGGTGCTCGACCGCCGGTGCCACCCCGGCGCCGTCGGCCGCCGCCGCCCACGCCGCGGTCTGGTTAGGGAATACCCCGATCTGGCTCTCCGGTATCCCCAGCATCGCCAGCAGCTGGCCGGTGTCGGTGCCGGGATCGGTGCCCGAGGGGTCCACCAGCCAGCGCCACTGCCGGGGGCTGCCGCGCAGGGTGGACTGGCCCGCGGTGACCACCACCAGGCGGTAGCGGAAGATCGGCTCGGTGACCATGGGCAGTGCCGGGTCAGTGGCCACGCTCGGCCCGATCGCGGCATCCGCCAGCCGGTTGGCGACCAGCACACCCATCTCCTTGCTGACCGCCACGCCGACCGAGACCTCCACCGGGCCCGCGTAGCGGCGGGTGAACGCCTCCATCAGCGGGCTGACCACGAACTCGGCGATCGCCGAGGTGGCGACCACCCGCAGCTGCTCGGGAGCGCCCTGCGCCGCCCGGACCGCGGCGTGCGCCTCGGCGCCCAGCACGACGATCTGCGAGGCGGAGGCGAGCAGCCGGGAGCCGCCCGCGGTCAGGGTCATGCCCGCGGGCCCGCGGCTCACCAGCTGGTCGCCCATGTGCAGCCGGAGGGCCGACAGAGCCTGCGATACGGCAGACTCGCTGACACCCAGCGCGTTCGCGGCGGCCGTCACCGAGCCCAGGCGGGCAACCAGCACAAACGCGTTGAGCTGAGTGAGCGTCATGGCAGCCTCATTATCGCCCAAACCGGATTACCTGCGGCTCCTCGTAAACTCGACAGGCGAGCTGGAAGCCCAAGGAGGGGCAGCATGCAGGTGCCGGCGCATGTCGAGTACGAGAAGGCCGCCAGCGTCGCGCACGCACTGGACCTGCTCGCCCGGTACGGCCCGGAGGCACGCGTCCTGGCCGGCGGGCACAGCCTGATCCCGATGATGAAGCTGCGGCTCGCCCAGCCGGAGACGCTGATCGACATCAACGGCCTCACCGAGCTCTCCTACATCACGGTGGCCGGCGGCGAGCTGCGGATCGGTGCGCTGACCCGGCACGCGGAGCTGCTCGCGTCCGCGCCGGCCGGGGAGAACTTCGCAATCCTCCACGATGCCGAACGAGTGATTGCCGACCCGGTCGTGCGCAACTGGGGCACGGTTGGCGGTTCGCTGTGCCAGGCCGATCCGTCCGAGGACCTGTCGGCAACCTTCGCGGCGCTGAAGGCCACCATGGTGATCCGTGACCCGGACGGCAGCAGGACCGTGCCGGCCCGCGAGTTCCACACCGGGCCGTATGAGACCGTGGTCGCCCCGCACGAGATGCTCACCGAGATCCGGATCCCGATCCGGCCCGGCGGCGGCAGCGCCTACGAGAAGGTGGGCCGCCGGGTCGGCGACTGGCCGGTCGGCGCCGCCGGGGCCGCCATCTGGCTGGCCGGCGACACCATCGCCGACGCCGGGATCGGGCTGACCGCGGTCGGCGCCCGCCAGTTCGCGGCGCCAGAGGCGGAGGACTTCCTGCACGGCGCCCCGGCGACGCAGGAGAGCTTCGCCCGGGCCGGCCAGATCGCGGCCGAGCATTGCCGCCCCAGCTCCGACCAGCGTGGCCCGGCCGAGTACAAGCGGCACCTGGCCAGCGAGCTGACCATGCGCGCGCTGCGCCGGGCATGGCGGCGCGCCCAGGACGGGGATGCCTGACATGCAGATCACCGTGACCGTCAACGGCTCCCCGTTCACACGTGAGGTCGAGCCCCGGCTGCTGCTGATCCATTTCCTGCGCGACGACCTGGGGCTGACCGGCTCGCACTGGGGCTGTGACACCTCCAACTGCGGCGCCTGCGTGGTGTGGCTGGACGAGATCCCGGTCAAGTCGTGCACGGTGCTGGCGGCCATGGCCGACGGGCGGCGGGTGCTCACCGTGGAGGGCCTGGAGCGCCGCGGCCGGCTCGACCCGGTCCAGGAGGCTTTCGCCCGGTGCCACGGGCTCCAGTGCGGATTCTGCACCCCCGGCATGATGCTGACCGCCCGCTGGCTGCTCGACCACCACCCCGATCCCTCGCCAGCCGAGATCCGCGAGGCGCTGTCGGGCCAGGTCTGCCGGTGCACGGGCTACGAGAACATCGTCCGCTCCGTCCAGTGGGCTGCCAGCTATGAGGCAGGACTGGACGGGAAAGCCGGAGCGCCCGCGGGGGAGGCAACGCAATGAGCGGAGCCTACGGGCCCCTCCCGCGCAAGGAGGACGCCCGCTTCATCCGCGGCCGGGGCCTGTTCGTGGACGACATCACCCTGCCGGGGATGCTGTATGGGGCCATTCTGCGCAGCCCGCTGGCGCACGCCAGGATCGTCTCGATCGACCCGGCCGCGGCGCGGGCCCACCCCCGGGTGGAGGCAGTGCTCACCGGTGAGGAGCTGGCTGAGCTGGGGCTGGCCTGGATGCCGACGCTGTCACAGGACACCCAGGCGGTGCTGGCCACCGACAAGGTCAGGTTCCAGGGCCAGGAGATCGCGTTCGTGGTGGCGCAGGACCGGTACTCGGCCCGGGACGCGCTCGAACTGATCCACGTCGAGTACGAGCCGCTGCCAGTGGTGGTCGACGCGGAGCGGGCACTGGAGCCGGGCGCGCCGGTCATCCGGGACGACCTGCCGGGCAAGGCCGACAACCACATCTTCGACTGGGAGGCCGGTGACAAGGCGGCAACCGACGCGGTGTTCGCCACCGCCGACGTCGTGGTCAGCCAGGACATGCTCTACCCGCGGTCCCACCCGGCCCCGCTGGAGACCTGCGGCATCGTGGCCGACATGGACAGGGTCAGCGGCCGGCTGACCGTCTGGTCCACCTCCCAGGCCCCGCACGCGCACCGCACCATCTAC
>Ga0307372_10002675_pt1 | contig 29104 bp, 25 predicted proteins | sample OX1MG_FD_202533 | JGI IMG/M metagenome (GOLD analysis project Ga0307372, IMG submission 202533) | Soil microbial communities from Risofladan, Vaasa, Finland - OX-1 | ecosystem: Environmental > Terrestrial > Soil > Coastal area > Acid sulfate soil | place: Finland: Risofladan, Vaasa | collected... | reverse complement strand
ACATCACGTTTAACGGTGGCGGCGGCGCCGCGGGTGCTGTCCCCACACCGAACATCAATTCGATCGCGCATGAGGGCGTGGCGTTCACCAACGGCTATGCCGGCAACGCGACCTGGCTCGAAGGCCCGATCGACATCGACCATCCTTTGTCTTACCCGGAGAGCGCCAGTGATGATTACGTCTTCGGGTCGAACTGAGATCAAACTCGGACGAGTACGCGCAGCCGCGATGCACCTCCGTGTCAGCCTTGACCGAGGAGCCAGCAAATGACATTAGCGATGTCAATATAATTCAAGCACGCCGCATCGAACACGGAGGCGCACAGGTGAAAGTTCTCAGAACACCCGACCAGCGATTTGCAAATTTGCCGGATTTTCCATTCACCCCAAACTACCGCGAAGTCAAGGACTCCGACGGCACTGCCCTGCGAATTCACTATCTGGACGAAGGCCCCGCAAGTGCCGCGCCCGTGCTGCTCATGCATGGCGAACCGTCGTGGTGCTTCCTGTATCGCAAGGTAATCGCCGGGCTCGCGGCCAAAGGGCATCGCGCGATCGCCCCCGATCTGGTCGGCTTCGGCCGCTCCGACAAACCGAGCGAGGGGCCCGACTACACCTATGAACGCCACGTCCGCTGGATGAGCGATTGGCTGACCGCGCTCGACCTCAGAAACATCACGCTCTTCTGCCAGGACTGGGGCGGGCTTATCGGCCTGCGGCTCGTAGCCGCCTTCCCCGATCGGTTCGCGCGCGTGGTGGCGGCAAATACGGGCCTACCTGTCGGCGTTGGATTTTCGCCCGCTTTCGAGCAGTGGCTCAACTTAAGCCAAACTGTTCCTATACTTCCGGTGGGAGACATCGTGAACATGGGCACCGCGCGCCAGCTCTCGCCGGCCGAAGTCGACGCCTACAACGCACCCTTTCCCGAGGAATCCTATAAAGCGGGCGCGCGGATATTTCCCGCGCTCGTGCCAATCACGCTCCAGCACGGCTCGGTCACTGAGAACAAGAAAGCGTGGGAGGTGCTCGAGAGGTTCGAGAAACCCTTCCTCACGGCTTTTTCGGATTCCGATCCGATCACGAAAGGCGGTGAAAAAGTGTTTCAGGACCGAGTGCCCGGTGCGAAAGGACGGCGCCACGTTACGATCACCGGCGCGGGGCACTTTCTGCAGGAGGATCGACCGGAAGAGGTCACACGAGTCCTGGATGAATTCATCCGCGGAACTCTTTAGGAGAAACGAAAGATGAAGGTCGAAAATGCAATCTACCCAACCACCGAACAGATCGAGGCGCTCCGCAACGATCCCTCACTCGAACCGGTCGTGATGCTCAATCTGCTCAAGTTTCGCTCCAAGGCCCAATATCAGGATGGTCGCAAGAGCGATCTCACCGGAGCGCAGGCGTACGAGATCTACGTCGAGCCGATGCGCAAGATCGTCGAGCGCGAGGGTGGAAAATTCCTCTTTGCCGGTGACGTGAAGTATCTCTCGGTCGGCGAAGTGGAAACCCATTGGGCCGTCGTGGCGCTCGTTGAATATCCTTCGCCGGCGGCATTCGTGAAGATCGCGACGTCACCGGAAGTCGCCGAGATCGGCGTGCATCGCGCGGCTGGCCTCGAGGGTCAGCTTCTAATCTGCGTGTCGCAGCGGTGACGGCAGCGATGCGAAAAATTCCGCGCGTCGTGCTCGGGCTGATGATCCTGACGAATTTAGGACGCGGCTTAATTCACGCCTTCGCGCCTGACGGCGGCGCTCATTCGATCGCAGGTCTCGATCTGTCGAATGCGCGGCAGATCATCCTGAGTCTGTTCGCGGTGATGGGATTTCACCAGATCGTCGCCGCTGGGTTTCAACTGTACGTGCTTGTGTTCCGTCGCGACCTCGTTTTGCTCGCGCTGGTTCTGCAGACGGCGGAAACTCTGCTCGGCGTCGTCAATCTTTATTTCTACCGAACGTTGCCGATGGCCGTGCCGGGAGCACCTTTCAATACGGCTGTGCTCATCGTCCTGGCGATAGCCGTGTCGATTGCTGCGTGGGAAGGACTGCATAGGAGAATAGTTTCATGACACCAGGAAAGACGGCGGGCGTTTCGATCAAATGGCCCGCACCCCAGTTTCGCGCCATTCATACGTAGAGTCGTTCGGATTTTTCGCCCTCCTGGGGCGGTTGCATTGTCTGTTTCTACAAGCGCAGTGAACTCGATTGACGTCAAGGCGCCGAGGCTGCTGTGCGGTCGCAGGTGACTATAGTCGTGACGCCAGGCTTCGATGGTTTCCTGCCCATCGGTCAGGCTCAGGAACACGTGCTCGTTGAGTCACTCGTCGCGCAACCGGCTGTTAAAAGTTTCGATGAAAGCGTTCCGCACCGGCTTGCCTGGTTCGATGTAATGCCACGCGACCTTCCCGGTTAGCCAGCGCAGCACCCGCCACTGCTCCGCTCGGTCCCGTTGACGCTGACCACCAGTTGGGCATCGCGCGCCAGCGTAAACCGTGAGCCGAACCTGCCCCCGCAGGCTCTGGCTGGCAAGCGAGTTCAAGCACTTAAGATGGTGGAGGCGGGGGGAATTGAACCCCCGTCCGAAGACACTCCAGCGACGGTCACTACACGCTTAGTCCGCGATTTAATCTCGTCGTCGGGACGCCCGCGGACGGGCTTCCCTGCGACCAGCCGCTTGAAGTTTCGGGCAACCGTCCAACCGGCGTACGGCGGCGTCCTAGCCCACTAAATGACGCCCCGACCCGCTGCCATGGGCGAGCAGCGGCGGGACGCTAGCGGCCCTTAGGCCGCCAGAGCGTAACCGTTATTGTCTGCGGGTAAATTTCGCAGTCCGCTTGTTTTACGGGCCAGCGGTGCCCGGCGTGCGACCATGGCCCTTGTGACTCCGTCGAATCCAGTTCGCCCCCATCGAAATCGATTGGCGAATGACCCGTGAGCAAGGCCAGTCGGTACGGTTACCTCTTTAATGTAAGGCCTCCGCCGTGCGCTCGCAACCGTCCAGTTTGTCGCGGCGCATACCGCCCCTTATATCGGAGCGCGGGCGCCGCTAGACTCTCACGCGCGATGGCGCGTGAGAACGGCAAACCCAACACCGGCGGAATCGAGCTCGTGGTCGAGAACCGCAAGGCTCGCCACGATTTCTTTATCGAGGACGCGGTCGAGGCCGGAATGGTCCTGACCGGGACCGAGGTCAAATCGCTGCGCGCCCACAAGGTGAATCTTCGCGACAGTTATATCCGGGTGAAAAACGGCGAGGCGTTTCTAAGCGGCGTCCATATCGGCATGTACGCGCCCGCCGGCCAGTTCAGCCACGCCGAGACGCGCTCGCGCAAACTGCTGCTGCATCGCCGCGAGATCAATCGGCTCTGGGGCCGAGTACGCGAGAAGGGCTACTCGATCGTTCCGCTCAAGATCTACTTCAAGGACGGCCGCGCCAAGGTCGAGATCGCTCTGGCCAAGGGCAAGCACGCCTACGACAAGCGCGAATCGATCGCGCGCAAGACCTCGCAGCGCGAAATCCAGCGCGCGCTCAAAAGCCGGAATCGATAAGCGCGATTCCCTGGCGCGCGGCAAGCGCGCGAAATTGACCGCATAACGATTTCATCGCGCCGACGCTGCGCGCAAGCGCGTCCGGCGTGCGGCCCGGATTTGCCAACACTCGCACGATCGTCGCATCGGCTGCGCGCGGACGAATCGGCATCGAGCGCAGTCCTTCAAGCGCTCCCTTTTCGTTGATCAGCCATCGCCGATTCATCGCGTACGCGACAATTGTCATGAAGCTGGCCGCACGAAACAGGCATCCACTTACGTACATCACGTCGCCGCGCAGCGCGGCTTTGTCCGCGATCGCGAGCTCGAAGGCGGCGTCGAACAGATGCTTTCGCGCAATCGCGCGGCGCAACTTTTCCGGATAGCGCGCGACGAGCCTCTTGAGCCGCAAGATCTGGCTGCCGCGATCGAAGAGGATTCGGCAGCAGTTAACCTCGCCCGCATAGATTTGGTTATGAAATCCGTAGGGATGCCCGAGCTGATAGATGGTCTTCGGATCGCCCGCGCGGCATTCGTCGATCCCAACGCCCACGGCGACGAGATCGCGGTAGAGAAAGTCCACGTGGTGGCCGCCGATCCGAAGCCATCCGCCTCCGTTGACGCCCTGACCCCACGCGCCGAACGGTGTGACGAGGCCCGCCGCGCCGCGATCATCGAGTTCACGCGCCGCGCGTTCGAGCTCCGCGATCCGGAACGCACGCCGTGAATCATAATACAGCCCGAAATCGATATCGGAGTGCGCGTCCGCGGTTCCCCGCGCTCGCGATCCGCCCAGCACCACCGCATCGATTCCGGTGACGCCGGCGAGGCGTGAAGCAACGCGTTCGAGGATCTCCGTTACTGAAGAATCCGTCTCCACGCGCGCAAGCTAACGCGCGGGCGGGGCCGAGACAACGCTGCGTGCTGCCCATGGCCCCGAGGCGGATTCAAGCGACAACCGCTGTCAGCATGAGAATTTCCCGCGCTTGTTGCTTCCTGCGTTGAGTGTTTTCATTGCGATCATCAAATGGCGAGATCGTGCACAGCATGTGGCGCTTCGCATTCCGCGCGAGCGTCGTTTTGCGAAGACTGCGGAAACAGCCTGGTTCCGGCGTCGCGCGCGGAATCCACGATCGCTTTCGCGCTGTCGCAGCCCGTCGGCGAGTTCTGCGAGCTTCGCTGCGGCGCGTTCTTCAGCCATCGATGGAAAGCCTACGGCGTTCTTCGCGGCGGCCTTTACTACTTCAACACCGAGGACCAGATTTGCCCGCGATGCGGCCGCCAGGCGGTATCGGCGGCGGCACAGACCGATCTCATGATCCACGAACAGCGAAGATCCAATTTCTGGCTGACGATGCTGTATCTCTTCCGGCGATGAGCGCGGCCTGATGTTAGCGGCCGCCGCCGAAGCGGGTTGAGGCGAGCGGCACGAGCGCGCGCGACTCAAGCGGCCGCCTACGTTTGCGGAATTTGCGCGGCAGCCTGGGCCGCGCCGGCCATCGCGCGCAGGCGTTCGATTCGCTTGTTCAGCGGAGGATGCGTCGAGAGCAGGTTGTCGAAAAAGCCTTCGTCGTCATCCTTGAGACCCTCGCGCGGATTGACGATAAAAAGGTGCGCGGTGCCGGCGGTGCCTTCTTTGAGGGGAGACTCGACCTGTGCGATTTTCTCGAGTGCGCGGAGCAGGGCACGCGGATTGCGCGTGAACTCGACCGACGACGCGTCGGCCAGATACTCGCGCTGCCGCGACACCGCCATCGCGACCAGTTGCGCGATGATCGGCGCGACGGCGGCGAGCACGATCACCGCGACGGCGAGCAGCGCTCCGCCGCCATTGTCGCCGCGGTCGGAACTGCCGCCCCTGCCACCGCGTCCGCCGCGCCCCCCGGTGAAGAACATCATGCGGAACACGAAGTCGCTCAGCATCGCGATTCCGCCGACCATCACCGCGACCATCATCATCGTGCGAATATCGTAGTCGGCGATATGCGACATCTCGTGTCCAATCACGCCTTGCAACTCCTCGCGATCCATCTGATCGATCAGTCCCTGCGTGACGCACAGTGCGGAATGATGCGGATCGCGGCCGGTGGCGAAGGCGTTCGGGGACGGATCGTCGATCACGTAACCGGCGGGCACTGGCAATCGCGAGGCAATCGCCATCTCGCTGATTACGTCGAGCACCGTCTTATGCTCGATCGAGTCGGGCGAAAGTGGATGCGCGTGCACCGACATCAGCACCAGCGATGCGCCCGCGTAAAACGATGTGAGCGCCTGGACGGTGCCAAACGCCAGCGCGGCGACGGTCAGCACCGGAAACCCGACGAGACGGCCATTGACGATCGCGACGCTGCCGGCCCAGCAATCCAGCAGAAAGCCGAGCGCGACCAGGATCGTCATCATCACCGCCACCAGCACGACCGTCTGGCGGCGATTGGTGGTTTCGAGCGCGCGAAAGTCAGTTGCCGCCGGCGACATCGTGCCGATCCGTAATCCCGCGCGCCTGTGAGCTCAAGCGTGCGGCGCGCCCGAAGCGCCGGGTTCGCTCGGGGTACTCATCGATAGATTGACTTTCGGGACCGCCTGATCCTCGGGCCCGCCCTTGAAGTACTCGGCGGCATGAAAACCGAAATTGTTGGCGATCAGGTTGGAGGGAAAAGTCTCGACCCGCGTGTTGAGCGCCAGCACGACGTCGTTGTAGGCCTGGCGTGCGAACGAGATCTGATTTTCGGTGGTAGTCAGCTCTTCCTGGAGCTTGAGTACATTCTCGTCAGCCTTGAGCTGCGGATAATTCTCCATCACCGCGAGCAGCTTGCCGAGCCCGGTCGTCAGCTGCGTCTCCGCCGCCATCCGCGACCCCTGATCCGGCGCGCTAACCGCTTTGGCGCGCGCCTCGACCACCTGGGTCAGGGTCTCGCGCTCGAACTGCATGTAGCCTTTGACGGCTTCGACGAGGTTCGGGATCAAGTCGTGGCGGCGCTTGAGCTGCACGTCTATTTGCCGCCACGCGTTAGCCACTTGATTGCGCAGGCTGACCAGTGAGTTGTACGCCGACGCGATCCATCCGGCGATCGCCAGCACGAGTACCAGAATTACCACCGAGGTCATTGCGTCTGCTCCCTTGCGGGCGACAGCCTCGGGCGTGCTGGCTTCGCCGGCTCGCGCGCTTGGCGGCACGGCCAAGCGATTTTCACTTGCCCCGGCCGATGAGACAGCGCGGTACGCGATGGCGGCGCGGGTGCCGCGCCGCCATCGGTCCTGAGTTCTTGCCTGAGTTCTCGCCTTAGTTCTCGAACTCGATTTTCACCTTGACCGGCTTGCTCTCCGGGCGTTTGGGCACCGTGACCGAAAGAACGCCGTCCTTGTACGCGGCGCGAATACCTTCGTGGCCGGCATCATCGGGAAGCTCGAATGCCCGATGCAGCTTACCGTACGCGCGCTCCGAGACGCGAACCGTTGTGTCTTTGGACCATTCGGGGCGAGCCCGCTCCGCCTCGACGATGAGCGCGCCGTCTTCTATCCGGACATCGGCGGAATCGGCCTTTAGACCGGGCATCTCGAAGTGGAAATGATAGCCTTCGGCGTCTTCCACAACGTCGGCACGGGGCGCGAATCCGCGCTCGGCGCCCCGGTCGAGTTCATTGAGGAGCTGGTTCCATCCGTCGAACAGCAAACCGTTGGGCGCGTATCCGTTGGTCATCCTGACTTCCATGTGAATCCTCCTGCCGGCAATTCTCACCGGGCGATATGTTATTTTCGGGCGCGACGCTGTGCGGGAAGTAACTCGTGAACAACCAACCTCAGGTTGCCGCTTTGCCGCGCCTCTCACGGATAAAAACGTAAGTACGAAGTTGCTGTCGTCAAGATGGGGACGGGCGTGGAATCGCCCGGGGAGCGAAAAATGCGCCTATTTGTCGGTCGGCCCGCCCGCGCTGACGGACTCGATTTCGGCAGTGAACCGGCGCGCCATCGAATGGTCGCCCAGCTCTTCGGCCAGCGCGCGGCCTTCCTTCAGTGCCGCGACGGCGCGCGCTATGTTGCCCTTGCCGAGAAAGGCTCCCGCCTTGCGAAACGCGCGGGCGTAGCGCTGCCCCTTTTCGGCTGCATCCATGGCAAAAGTATCAGACGGCGAAACGCTTGACGCAATCCTTGGCGGCGCGATCACGCTGGCGCAGCCGCGCCGCGGCTATCGCTTTTCCATCGAGGCGATCCTGCTCGCGCGCTTCGCAACCGCGAAGCCGCGCGACCGCGTACTCGACCTGGGTGCGGGATGCGGTGTCGTCGCGATCACGCTTGCGACGATTGGCGGCGTCAAGCAGGCGGTTGCCCTGGAGATTCAGCCCGCGATGGCGGCGCTCGCGCGGCGCAACGCGGCGCTCAACAAGCTGCCGAACGTGAGCGTGATCTGCGCCGATCTGCGCAGCCGGCGAATCGCCGGGCTTGCGCCCGCGAGTTTCGATCTGGTCGTCGCCAATCCTCCCTTTCATGCGATCCGCACCGGACGCGACAGTCCCGACGCCTCGCGCCGCGTTGCGCGCGGCGAGAGCGCCGCATCGCTGGCCGATTTCGCCAGAGCCGCGCGCCGCAGCGTGCGCAACGGCGGTCGCGTCGCATTCGTGTTCGCGGCGTCGCGCGCGGCGGAACTTATCGCCACCATGCGCTCGAATCGGCTCGAGCCCAAGCGCATCCGTTTCGTGCATCCGCGCGCCGAGCTTGCGGCGTCGGCGCTGATGATCGAGGCGCGCGCGGACGGCGGGGCGGAAGTGATCATCGAAGCACCGCTCATACTTCACGACCGCGCGGGCAGCTATACTGACGAGGCTCGCGCGATGCTCGAATTACCCTGAACGCGTTCGGGCGCAAGGAGTTCCTCGATGCCGGCACAGCAGACGATCGCCGCAATTCTGTTTCCCGGTTTTGAACTGCTCGACGTGTTCGGGCCGCTCGAAGCGTTCGGGATGCTCGCCGAGACGGGTCAATGTAAAATTCTAACGGTCGCCGAAAGCGCGGGTGCCGTCGCGAGCCGGCAGGGTCCGCGCGCGCTTGCCGATTTTGGATTTGACGATTGTCCTCCGCTCGATGTGTTTCTGGTTCCAGGCGGGATGGGCACGCGCAAGGAGATTAGCAACGGGCGGATGCTCGGATGGCTTCGTGAGCGCGCGCAGACCGCCGCACTTGTGACATCGGTATGCACCGGTGCGGCGCTCCTGGCGCGCGCGGGTCTGCTCGACGGACGCAGCGCAACCACCAACAAGTTTTCGTTCAAGTGGGTCGTCGAGCAGGGGCCGCGCGTGAACTGGGTGAAACAGGCGCGTTGGGTCGAAGACGGAAAATTCCTGACCTCTTCGGGCGTGTCGGCGGGGATCGACATGACGCTCGCGATCATCACGAAGCTGTGGGACCTCGAAACCGCGCAACGAATTGCGACGCGGATGGAATACAAATGGCATCGCGACGCCGGCTGGGACCCCTTTGCAAAGATTCACGGCCTGGTGTGAACGGGCGCCGCTCCGCGATCTCCGGCCGGACTTGTGCCAGGGCGCGGCGCTATTTTTCCGATAGGAACTCAACCGCCATTTGTGCGACGACTTCCGGCTCTTCCATCGGCAGAAAATGTCCGACGCCGGGCATCTTGACGACGCGGCCGTGCGTGAGCTTCGCCGCGATCTTGTCCGCGAGCGAGATTCCGAGCGAGTCTCCGCGCTCGCCAAACAGAACCAGCATCGGCGCCTGCGCGCGCAGGATGCGCCCGAGTCCGTCAAAGTCGCGCGATGAGCGATAGAGCTGCGCTTCGATCTCCGGCGTGCACTTGAGCTCGCGCTTGCCATCGGGCCCCGCGCGGGTGCCGAACTCGCAGTAGTCGCGCAGGATATCGCGCCGCCAGGTGCTATAGGGCGGCTTGTTCGCGAAATTCGCGAACATCGCATCGACGCTCTCGAACTCGCGGCGGCGTTTGAGCGTCCGCTCGACGAACGGATTGCGCCATCCGAGTTCCGGCGCGTTCGGCGACTCGAATACGACCGGCTCCGCCAGAACCGCGCGCGCGATCAGATCGGGCCGCTCGCAGGCGAGCGCTCCGATCGCGGTTGCGCCCGAGGAATGGCCGAACGCGCGCACCGATTTCCAGCCCATCGCGGAGATGAATCCGCCGAGATCATTCATCGTCTGCGCCCAGTTGTGGTCTTGCAGATTCGGCGCCGGGTCGCTGTCGCCGTGGCCGCGCTGATCGAGCGTGCAGGTATGCCCGACGGTGCTGAGCGCCTCGGCGAACGGGCGATACATCCGGCCGAAAAAGCCGGTCGCGTGCAGGATTACAATCGGTTCACCGGCGCCACCCCAATCGAGGTAATGAAGCCGGACGCCATTGACGGTGATGAAGCCGTCGCGCGGGATACTCATATTGCGCGCGATCATATGCGAGAAGATGTGAAGATGAAAACGCCGCCGGCGCGGACTAGGCTTTCTGCGTGAGTTCGGAGCGCGCGGTCGTCTGAGCGGCGGACGGCGCGGTGGCCGCGCGCAGCAGGTCGGCGAGCGTCATGGTTGCGAGCACGCCCATCTGCGCGCTCGCGATCTGACGCATCACGCTGGCGACCCTCGAGTCGGCGTTAGCCGCGTTGTTGTCGGCGATAACGGCGCGGAGTGCGTCAGCGAGTTTGATCGATCCGGGCGCTCGCACCAGATAAAGTCCGGCGCCCGCTTTCGCGCCTTTCTCGGCTCCGGCTTCCACGATGAATCCGCCGGACTTCAGTCCCTCGACGATTGGTTCGAGGATCGCGGGCGAGAGTCCGAGCTGATGCGCAAGATCCGTAGCATGCAGCGCCGGCCCCTCCCGCGTCTGCTGATCGGCCAGCCGCACCAGCACGTGTAAAGCGGCGGCGCACGGAAAGTCGGGCGACTCGGGATGCATCGGCGCGTAATCGACTCCGCGCTGGGCCGCCGCGGTAACCTCGGCGCCGAACAGGATTATCGCCCACGCCATGTACGTCCATACGAGGAAGATCGGCACGGTGGCGAGCGCGCCGTAGATCGCCTTGTAGTTGGCCGCGCCAACCTGGAAGCGCACGTACCCCCACTGCGCAAGTTGAAACAGGATTGCGGCGACGAACGACCCCAATAGCGCCGGCCCCGGCTTGACCTTGGTGTACGGAAAAAATGTGTACAGAAAAAAGAACGCGCCCCACACGAACAGATACGGCGCCAGCGTTGTGAGTATCGGCAGCGCCGACACGCGCACCGACACCACCGCCGTCACGGCCAGCGCCGCCGCGATCATCAGCGGCACGGTGAACAGCACGCTCAGGTAATCGGAAAACTTGCGCAGGTAGCTGCGGCTCCTCGACACGCGAAAGATCGCATTGAAGGCCTGCTCGATATTGCCCAGCGTCGAAACGACCGTGAAAACCAAAAACGCCGCGCCCGCTGTTCCCAGCGCCGCCGCGTTGACGTTCTGCACGTAGCTCATCAACTGATCGGCGGTGCCACTCGATCCGAGCGCCAGATACTTGTTGATTAGCGGGCGCATCTGGTCGGCGGCGCCCAAACCTTTGAGCGCCGAAAAACCGAGCGCGAGGATCGGGACGATCGACAACGCAACCGTGTAGGTCAGCGCGGCGGCGCGCAGCAGATCGTTGTTTTCGATGAAGTCCTCGACCGCCGCGTTGATCAGCCGCCATCCGTGCAGCGCCAATGCGCGCTGCGCCGCGCGCGACTGTACCTGGGCGGCGGCGGTCTCGAACCAGCGCTTGGTGCCGCCGGCGTTCACGCGAGCCTGGCCGGCCATGGGCGAGGGTTTCGCACGCGCCGATTGTCGCGACCAACACGGCGTCCAGTCAAGCGGAAGTCATCGCGCACGCTTCGCGCCGGAGAGCCCGCTGCTTCTCCGGCGCGGCCTGCCGCGTTGCGCGCGCCGGGCGATTGCGATTAGCTCGTCGGTCATGGCTCGGCTCACGGTACGCGGCAAATACCTCTTCGACGGCGAGTGCAAGTTCTTTGCGCGGGGAGTCTCCTACGGTCCGTTCGCGCCCAACTTGCGTGGCGAGCGCTATCCCGAGCCCGATCGCACGCGCGCGGATTTCGCCCTGATGCGCGCGCTCGGCGCAAATCTTGTGCGCTGCTACGTACCTCCGCCCGAGTGGATAATCGAAGAGGCGGCGCGCGCCGGGTTGCGCCTGATGGTCGGAATCCCATGGCCGTTTCACATGGCGTTTCTCGACTCGCCCCAAATGATGCGCGAGATCCGCGAGTCGATTCGCAAGGGCGTCGCCGATCTGCGCAAATTCAGCGGCACGATCGCGGCCTACAGCCTCGGCAACGAAGTCCGCTCGGATATCGTCAGATGGCACGGTCCCGCCGCGGTGAGCCGCTTCCTTGGCGAACTCTACGATATCGGCAAGCAGACCGATCCCGAGGGGCTGTTTACCTACTCGAACTATCCGTCGGCGGAATACCTCGACCTGAGTTTTCTCGATATAGTTTCGTTCAATGTCTATCTCCACAAAGAGACTGACTATCGCCGCTATCTCACTCACTTGCTCGCCAACACCGGCGACCGCCCGCTAATCCTGAGCGAAACCGGGATGGACACGATCCGCGAGGGCGAAGCGCATCAGGCCGCGATGCTCTCGTGGCAGGCGCGCGCGGCGTTCGAGCTCGGGCTGTCGGGGTTCATCGTGTTTGCCTTCACCGACGAATGGCACACCGGCGGCGCGGAAATCACCGATTGGGCATTCGGCCTGGTCACGCGCGAGCGCGCGCCGAAACAAGCGTTCGCGGCCGTCGGTGAGGTTTTCAGGAGTGAACTGCCGCCCGCGCTGCCCGAGCCGCCGCGAGTCTCAGTTGTGATCGCCGCGTTCAATGCCGCCGCGACGCTCGGCGAATCGCTCGTTTCGATCCGCGGCCAGAACTACCCGGATTATGAGACGATCGTCGTCGATGACGGCTCGGCTGACGCAACCGCCGCAATCGCCGAGCAAGCCGGCGCGCGCGTCGTCCGCGTCGATCATCGCGGACTCGGCGGCGCGCGCAACGCGGGAATCGACGCTGCGACCGGCGAGATTATTGCCTTCCTCGATGCCGACGCGCGCGCCGATCGCGACTGGCTATATCATCTCGCCGAATGTATCACGCGGCGCGGCGCCGCCGCGGCGGGCGGCCCCAATTTTGCCCCTGCGCCGGACCGAGCGGCGGCGGCCGCGATGGCGGCGGCGCCCGGACTGCCGTGCGAAGTTCGCGCCGGCGACGACCGCCTGGCGCAACTATGCGGCTGCAACATGGCGGTGACCAGAGCCGCGCTACGCTCGATCGGCGGGTTCGATCCGGACTTCACCGCCGCGGGCGACGACGTCGATCTCTCGTGGCGGCTCGCCGAGCACGGCGAGACGCTGGCGATGGCTCCTGGCGCTACCGTGATTCATGAGCGCCGCGCGACGCTTGGCGCGTACCTGGCGCAGCAGCGCGGCTACGGCGCCGGCGAGGGGATGCTTTATCGCCGGGATCCGCTGCGTATCGGCGCGAGCGACGCGATCTACTCGCGCGGGGCGGGGTTCGGCGCGATCTTCGGATCGCTCCTGGCCGACGCTCGAGTCTATTACGGCGCGTTTGGACGCGGCCTTTTCCAAACTGTCTATCCGAGCGGCGGCCGAGCGGCCGATTTGGCGCTGTCAATCCAGTGGGTCGGCGCAGCGACCATTTTGATCGTCCTCGGAATCTTCAGCCGGGCGCTCGGCGTTCTCGGTGCTGCGGGCATAGCGCTCTCGATGATCGTCGCGGCAGTCGGAGCGGCGCGTGCGCCGTTGCCGCCGCGCTTTCGCGGACCGCAGGTCCGCGTTCGGCTGTGGCTGCTGAATCTGCTCGGCCCGCTGCGGAGAAGCATCGCGCGCGAGCGCGTGAAATGGAGCCTGGACGCCGGCGCCGCGCCGCCGGTAGCGGCTGCCATGAAGGACACGATTATCTTTGCGCCCACTCGTGGCGAAACGGTCGCGCCGGTCGAGCCGGCGGCGGTGATGGTCGCGATGCGCCGCGCGCTGATTCGCCGCGGCGTTGCGGTCGCGGCAACCGACGGCTTCCAGGCGTATGATTTGCAAGCAATCGTTCCGCCGATGATTCGCGCGCCGCTGAACGCACTTGCGCGAGAGCACGGGCGCGTCGCGCTCAGATGGCGGATGCGCGCCGAGCCGAGCCGCGCGCTCGTGGTCGCCGGATGCGTATTTTTCGTGCTGCTCGCAGCGGGCCTTTCGCTCGACGAGTCCCTGGTCGCCGTGATTCTCGCCGCGCTGGCGGCGTCCGGGTTCGCGTTGACGCGCGCGCGCCGCGTGGCCGCGGCGATCGCCGCATCGGCCGCCGAAGCCGCCGCCGCGCTCGGCGTGACGCTCGGGGACTCGCCGGACATTGCGGCGCAAGACTACCGCCAGCGCGCGCCCGGAGACGCCGGCTGATGAGTTCGCTTGCGCTCTATGGGCAGGTGCTGCGGCGGATGCGCCCGTACCTCGGGCGGCTGCTAATCGCGGTCGCAGGCGTGATGCTCGCGTCGTCGGCCGAGGTGCTGAAACCGTGGCCGCTCAAGATCGTCATCGACAACGTGCTCGGCGGCGCGCCGGTTGCGAACCTGTGGATTCCCGCGATGACGCGCGGCGCGCTTTTGGCCACTGTGTGCGCGGGGCTGGTGGCGATCTACGCGATTCTCGGAATCGTCAATGTGATCAACAACTACCTGACGATCTCGATCGGCCAGATGATGGTCAACGATCTTCGCGCGCGGCTGTTCGACCATTTGCAGCGCCTCTCGCTCGCTTTTCATCGCCGCCGCGAGATCGGAGATCTGATGGTGCGGATCACGTACGACACGTTCTCGGTCCAGACCATCGCGATGAACGGTTTCTTTCCGGTGCTCGCGTCGCTCGTGCTGCTCGGCGGGATGTTCACGGTGATGGTCAGGATGGACGCGGCGCTGACGATGGTGGCGCTCGCGATCGTGCCGCTGCTATTCATTCTGATCATGTCCATCAGCGGGCGGATCGATCGACTGGCGAGCGCGTCCCGGGTGAAAGAGAGCACGATGTACACCGTTGCGCATCGCGCGCTCTCGGCGATTCACGTGGTGCAGGCGTTCACACGCGAAGAGACTTCGTACCGGGAATTCGTCGGCGCAAGCAGCGCGAGCCTGGGCGAAAACCTTCGCCTTTACACCTTCCAGACGCTCTACTCCGGCGGCGTCAACGTGATGATCGCGGCGGGCACCGCGTGCGTGATCTATCTCGGCGCGCGCCATGTACTGGACGCCCGGCTCTCAGTCGGCGACCTGATCGTGTTCACGACTTACCTCGCCTCGCTCTACGCGCCGGTGAACCAGATTTTTCAGACTTACGGCCAGGTCGAAGGCGCGAAGGCGGGACTGCGCCGATGCCTCGAGTTGCTGGCGACCGATCCCGAAATCAAAGACGCGCCCGATGCGCGCGCACTCGGGCGGGTGCGCGGCGAGATCGAGTTCGACAATGTCGCGTTCGGTTACGAAGCAGGCCATCCGGTTCTGTCGGGAATCAGCTTCCGCGTGCGGCCCGGACAGAAGATCGCGATTGTCGGTCCGAGCGGAGCGGGGAAGACCACGATGGCTTCCTTGCTCGCGCGGTTTTACGATCCGCAATCCGGCGCGATTCGAATCGACGGAAACGACGTGCGCACGGCTACGCTTGCGTCGCTCAGGCAAAATATCGCGATGGTGATGCAGCCGCCGCTGGTGCTCGGCGGCACGCTGCGCCTGAATATCGCGTTCGGAAATCCAGATGTCGCCGAGGCCGCGTTATTGCGCGCCGCCGCGATGGCGCGGCTCGACCCGGTGATCGCAAAGCTGCCCCACGGGCTTGACGAAACCGTCGGCGCCGGTGGGCACACGTTCTCCGAAGGCGAGGCGCAGCGCGTCACGATCGCGCGCGCGCTGGTAAAGGACGCGCCAATTCTGATCATGGACGAGCCGACCAGCGCGCTCGATACTGAGACCGAAGCTTTGGTGCTGGCCGCGGTGGAAGAAGCGATGCGCGGGCGGACCACGCTGGTGATCGCGCATCGCCTTTCGACGATCCAGAACGCCGACCAAATCCTGGTGCTGCGCGACGGAGTGATCGAGGAGTCCGGAACCTTCGCCGAGTTGCGCGCGCGCGGCGGTTTTTTCAATCACCTATACGATATGCAAGCCTGGAGCGGCGCTCCCGCGGGTGGCTCGCGCGCGTGAACCCGGGCGCATGAGAGGAATTCAGATGCTGACAATCGGACTGACTGGCGGAATCGGATCGGGCAAGAGCACGGTCGCAAAAATGCTGGCGGAGCTAGGCGCGCCGAGCCTTGACGCCGACAAGGTCGGGCACTCGATCTACGCGCCCGGCGGCCCCGCGTATCAAGACGTGGTTGCGGCCTTCGGCGACAAGATTCTCGCGCCCGACGGCACCGTCGATCGCAAGAAACTCGGACCGATAGTTTTCGGCGATCCCGCCCAACTCAAAAAACTCAACTCGATCGTGCATCCGAAGATGCTCGCCGAGATGCGCGCGATGGTTGCCGCGATGCGCTCGCGCGGCGAGACCAAACCGATCGTCGTCGAGGCGGCGATTCTGATCGAGGCCAACTGGATTCCCATGTGCGACGAAATCTGGCTCGTCACCGCGACGCGCGAACGCGTGCTCGAACGCGTCGAGCGCGACCGCGGGATGGCGCGCGAGCAGACCGAGGCGCGCATCCGCGCGCAGCTCTCCGACGCCGAACGGATGCGTTACGCGAGCCTGGTGATTAAAAACGACGGCAGCATCGAGGAGCTTCGCGCCGAAGTCGAACGCGTCTGGCGCGACGCGCTCGCGCGCAACGGTTAGCGGACCATCGCGGCCACGGTTGCGAGGACGGTTAGCTCCGCCACCGCGCTTGCGCCGCCGAGCGTGTAGCCGGCCACGCCGCCGAGCCGACGGCTGAATACCAGCCGCATCAGCAGGATTGAGATCGCGAACGCGACGACCACGATCAGCCCAATATTCTGGTAAAGGATCGTCGTCAGGCCGAGCGCGATCACGCTTGCGACCCCGAACTCGCGGAAGGTGACGGCGATTTCGTACGGCAGGCCGAGACCCCATCGCTCGAGCGGCCGAAGGCCGTATGCGACCGGCACGATCGCGAATCGCCCAAGAATCTGCGACATCACGATGGCGCTCGCGCGTCCGGCAGGCGAGGTGATTCGCGCGAGCACGACGGCTTCCAGAGCGAACGCGGCGATCGCGACGATCGCGCCGAGCGGACCGATTCGCGAAAGCCCCGTCGGCCCGACCCGCGCACCCTGGCGCAGCGCCTCGGCCGTATCGGCGATTCCGCGCGACGGCAACCCCAGCATAGCGGCGAACGCAATTGCGAGCACGGTAACGGAGCGCGTGGCGGGCAACAGCAGCATCGCGAGGGCGCGATCGATCGCCGCCAGGGCGATGCCGATCGCGAGTCCGACGAGCGGCGCCAGTTCGAGCGCGCGCATCCGTTCGTCGGGCGTACCGCGCGCGTCATCTTTCAGGATCGGCCACAGCGTCAGCGTCGCCGCGCACAGCGCCACTTCCCGAGCTATCGCGCGCGGCGACAGCTCGGCAGCCTGATGCTCGTCGTCCATTCAGGTTCGCGCGGCGCGTCCAGGCGTGACGATGGCGGCGAGCGCCCTAGCGCTTTTCGAACTGCTTCGAGCCGAACAGATTATTCCACGATTCCTGATCGTGCGGTTGCTGGCGCTCTTGCGCCTGCTGGCGCATCCGCTCGACTACGTCGGCCATCACGCCAAAGCCGCGCTGGGTGGCGGGACGATTTCGGATCGCTTCGTACCATCGCTTGAGGTTGGGATAATCATCGAGGTTCTGGCCCTGCATTTTGTGCGGCACCAGCCACGGATAGGTCGCCATGTCCGCGATCGAGTAGTCGCCGGCCAGGTACTCGCCCTCGGCGAGGCGCCGGTCGATCACGTTGTAGATGCGCGCGGCTTCGTTGGTGTAGCGATCGATAGCGTACTGGAGCTTTTCGGGCGCGTAGCGGCGGAAGTGATGCGCTTGGCCGAGCATCGGCCCGACCGTGCCCATCTGGAACATCAGCCACTGCAACACGTTGAAGCGGGCGCGGGTCTCGGCCGGCAGAAACTTGCCGTGCTTTTCGGCCAGGTAGATCAGAATCGCGCCGGATTCGAAAATCGCGATCGGCTTTGCGCCGGGGCCTTCGGAATCAACTATCGCCGGCATCTTGTTGTTGGGACTGATCTTCAGAAACTCGGGCTGGAACTGATCGCCCTTGCCGATATTTACCGGGACGATCTTGTAGGTCAGCCCAAGCTCCTCGAGCAGCATGGTTATCTTGTAGCCGTTGGGAGTGGGCCAGAAATATACGTCGATCATGGGAATTGTCCTCCGGAATCAGAAAGCGCCTCCGGTTTCGTAACGCAACTTTGCGCGCGCCGCCCCGCGAACGCAACCGCCGCTCTAGCTCGGTTCGGCGGAGGCGTCGCCCTTGCGCACGCCCATCAGGTAGGCCTCGATAAACGGATCGATCGCGCCGTCGAGGACCGCGTCGGTGTTGCCGATCTCGACGCCGGTGCGATGGTCTTTGACGATGCGGTAGGGCTGCAAAACGTAGGAGCGGATCTGGCTGCCCCACGCGATCTCTTTTTTGTCCTTGCTGAACTTCTCGAGTTCCTCGCGCTTCTTGCGCTCTTCGAGCTCGAACAGCCGCGCGCGCAGAATCTTCATCGCCATCGCGCGGTTCTTGTGCTGCGAGCGTTCGTTCTGGCAGGTCACGACGATCCCGCTGGGGATATGCGTCATCCGCACCGCCGAGTCGGTCTTGTTGACGTGCTGGCCGCCGGCGCCCGAGGCGCGATAGGTATCGATGCGCAGATCGGCGGGATTGATTATCACCTCAATCTTGTCGTCGATCGCGGGGAACACGAACACCGAGGCGAACGAGGTATGCCGCCGCGCGTTCGCGTCGAACGGCGAAATCCGCACCAGGCGATGGATTCCCGCCTCGGCGCGCAAGTAGCCGTACGCGAAGTCGCCTTCGACCTCGAAGGTCGCGCTCTTGATTCCGGCACCGTCGCCGGGTTGCAGGTCGGCGATCTCGGTCTTGAAGCCGCGCCGCTCGGCCCAGCGCAAATACATCCGCAGCAGCATCTCGGCCCAGTCCTGCGCCTCCATTCCGCCGGCGCCCGGATGAATCGAGACGATCGCGCCCAGGCGATCGAACTCGCCTGAGAGCATCACCTCGAACTCTCGCTGCCCGAGCTCTTCGCGCGCGGAGTCGAGCGCGGTGGCCGCCTCGCGCGCGGCTTCGCTGTCTTCCTTGTCGTCCTTGCCGCTTTCGGCGGGAGCTTCTTCGGCCGCCATCTCGAGGAACAAGCGCGCTTCTTCGAGGCGCTTTTTCAGGCGCTCGAAGCCGGCCAGGCGTTCGCGAATCTGGTCCTGCTCGCGCAGCGCGGCTTGCGCGGTGTCGGGCCGATCCCAGAAATCGGGTTTGCTGGATTGTTCGAGAAGCTGGTTCTTGCGTGCGGTCAGTCCGGGGACGTCAAAGACGCCTCCCGAGCTTTTCGGCGCGTAGCTCGAAATCGGCGAGCTCTTGTCGCATGTCGCTGATCATGATGATTCCCTCGCCCGGGAGTAACTCCTCCCGCGAACCCCACATTATGCCACAGATCGTGGCGCAACTTAATGGGTGGACTGAATTCGCGCGAAGCTCACGCCTCGAGACGAGGACCAATATGCCAAACGAGGAAGTGATTCCGGTTGCGCTTAGGCGTCCGCTCTCGATCGCCGAGTCCTTCTATCGTGAGAGAGCCCTTTGCCGGAGCCGGTTGCTTTTGCCAATCTTGAATCCATTCCTTAAGGTCACTTTCCCAGACCAACTGGAAAGATAACGCCCGAGCCCACGCCCTGTCATACTGAACTCGTACCTCTTCTGATAGAAGAGTCTTTACCGCATCTCTTGCTCGATTAAGATACCGCTTTCGCAATGATTCGAAATACGCGCTCTGGCGGGTGGGCCGAGACAGTGGCATTTCAAACTGCCGCGTTCGCTCGACTCGGCGTCGGCGCTGAGCATTTGCACGCGCACTTTCCATAATAGACATTGCTCGCCTCTCCGCCTCTTTGAAAACTGCCACGCCTTCTGAATTGCGAGTCGCGTAGACGAGGTGGAAGTGAGACCGGTTCTTTTCCGGATTCAACACGACTGCCTTCGATGAATAGTCGAAATTTCCTCTTCGTCTCAAATTTTCGGAGTACAAAGCAACCGCTTGGTCCTCGAGGTCAATACCTTCGATCCCTTCGAGCAACGGACGAAACTCGGTCGATCCAAATAGCGATTCGAAGCTAGACTGGATTTTCGACTGCGGGGAATGAAGAAAACGAGTGATATGCCCGGTCATGAAATTAACTAAGACCTCGACAGGCCGCAGTTGGAGTAGTGGAGCGATCGTCGTCATGGCGAAGCCGGTCCAACCAGTCGGATCGATGAAGATAAATGGGAATGAATTGCCTCCCGATTTCACGAATTGCACGATTTCGTTGATCGATTTCTCGAATTCAAGATTCAGGGCTTTTACTTCGACGTCATGTGCGGACCGCGAGAACTCTTCCAATTGCTGATACGCCTCGGCGTCGCGTTCAAGAAACAAGCAACGAAGCGCGATCTTACGTCCTCTCCGATCGAGGGATTCTCGCGCCTTGCGTAGTTCTTGCAGGGCAATCGCGAACGAGCTGTCCTTTAGGTCGGACGATCGCACATTCCAAGGGCCTGAGAAACAGTCGATGTAAGTGATGCTTGGCCAGGCTGAGCCAACTGTGTGCGCAAAGCCCTCCAGATATTTTCGAAGAATTTCGTGTTTGGCTAGAGTTTGTTCGCGCTTTTCATATAGAGATTCATCAATCACGATTACCCCCTTTGCCGATGGCTACTGAACTACTACACGAATGATGAGCATGCCCCAGCTTGAAGACGTCGGATGCGACTCGCGATGGCCGGAAACTCGCTATATGTTCGTCCTCGCAGGTTCCGACCCGACTCTGCCTTGCGGACGCCACCCCATTGCTTGAAGAAGAATGGCACACTAGCACTCCGACATTGCCTGAGAATCGATAATACCCATGACTCCTCTATCGGCCGAGCCCCCGGCCCGCTCTCGCCACCAACGATTACCCAGTCGATGCCCGCGAGGTCCACGGATCCGAGATCTTCAAGTAATGGTTCGACTGATAAGAACCGAATCCTAACTGGCGTTTCGCGCAGGGCTTGGATTCTCGGCAGACCGTATTGGCGGTCCTCAACGCTGACACCGAACCAAACATGCGGCAGCTCCGCCAGCCAGGAAAACTTGCCTGACAGTAGTTCTTTCATTCGATCGTGACGCTTTGTGAGCACTTGGTAGACGTGCCAGTCGGCTTGTTTCATGACCGAGCCGACGTCCGCGACGAAATCGTCTGGTATCTGCTCCTGAAAGAGATCGCTCATCGAGTTGACGAAAATCCGGCGGCTTTTCGGCCATCTGAGAGGCTCGCGCAATTTTTCGGGAACGAGACGCAAATCGAAACCCTGCTCGAACGGATGACCGGGCACGCCCCGGAATCGCTCCGCAAATCGTTCGGCGTAACAATGTTTGCAACCGGGGCTGACCTTCACGCATCCGCGTACCGGGTTCCAAGTGGCATCGGTCCACTCGATCGTGCTTCGGTCGCTCATATTTGCCTCCTATTATCGGCGGATTCTGTATGGCGAACATATAGCGAAAATACGTATCGGGCAACCTCAATTCCGGGTGGCGCGGGAGTGGCCGTTGCGCGTGGCTAGCTGCTCGGCCAGGGCCTCGAGCGGTTTGAGCCTTCGCGGGAAGCGCCAGGCCGCGAGCATCGCGAGCACGGTCAGGATGAAGCACAGCTCGGCGAAAACGTCGCCCGCGATTGTGTAGAAGGTTCGCACCGGGCGCCACTGGACTAATCCGATCTCGGTGCCGCGTTCGAAGATTGGCGTGCGCTCGGTTATCTCGCCGCTCGGTTTGATAACCGCAGTGATTCCGGTGTTGGCCGCGCGGATCATCGGCGTTTTCGTCTCCACCGATCGCATCGCCGCCATCGCCAGTGTCTGGTAGGGGGCGGAGCTTTTTCCGTACCACGCGTCGTTGGTGATATTGACCAGCACGTCCGCACCGTCATCGACCTCGCGCCGGGTCAGGTCGGGAAAAATACTCTCGTAGCAAATCAGCACGCCGAGCTTCGCGCCGTCCAGCGGAAACAGCGTCTGTTCGGTTCCCGCGAACATGTCGCCCATGCCGGGCACCACGCGATTAACGATAAAGCCAAGCACCGCGCGAAACGGCACGTACTCGCCGAACGGCACGAGCTGCATCTTGTCGTAATGCGCGACCACGTCGCCTTTGGCCGAGACCAGGTAGGCGCGATTGTAGAATCCCAGGCGGCCGTCGCGCACGCTCAGCGCGGGAGCGCCGAACAGAATCGGCACGCCGGTCGAGCGCGCCAATGCGAGCAGCGCGGCGCGATACGCGTCATCAGAAGCGAACTCGGCGGGATAGCGATCGTCGGGTTGAAAGTAGAACGCGGCGGCGGCTTCGGGCCATACGATCAGGTCGGCGCCGCGTTTGGCGATCGCGGTGGTTTCGTCCTGGTAGATCTTGAAGCTTTGTGGCAGGAAGTTCGGATCCCATTTGAGCGATTGCGGAATATCGGCCTGGACCATCGCGGCCCTTATCGTTCCCGCCGGCTTTTCGCCGCGCAGATCGGCGAGCCGCCACGCGCCGAAGCCCAGGATCGCGATCATCAGACCGGTCAGCGTCGCGAGGCTTACCGCCTGCGTGCGCGCTCCGCCGCGGCGAAATATCACCAGATAGACGACCGCGTTGAAGAACACGATCAGCGCCGAGATTCCGTACACGCCCGTGAACTCGGCGAACTGGATGAGTCCGAGATGCTGGTAGGCTGTGTAGCCGAGCAGGTTCCACGGAAAGCCGATCGGAAAATAGGTGCGCAGCCATTCGACGGCGGCCCACGCAATCGGCATCGTGACGACGATCGATATCCGCAGGCGGCGCGCGACCGCCGCGCCGATCCAGATCGCGAATCCGCTGAACAGCGCCATCACCGCCGCCAGCAGCAGCATCGGCATCAGCGCGAACTCGATCCGCACGCCCGCGAAGTCGTGCAGCGGCACCACGATCCAGTACATCGAGGTTGCAAAGCTCGCGAAGCCGGCCAGGAACGCCCAGCCGAAGACGCGGCCGAGCGGCTCGCCCTCGATCGCATAGAACAGCGGCACGAACGCCAACCACGCGAGCAGGCTCGCATCGAATTTCGGGAACGCCATGCCCAGTGCGAGGCCGCTTGCGGCGCATAGCGCGAATCGGTTGAGGAAGTTCGATGACATCATGCTTCAAACAGTTCTTTGAGCGGTATAACTCCGGCGCACGGCGGACGGCCGCCGAAGTGGTCGTAGATCGTATCCACGTCGCGCCAGGTTTCAACCATCGCCGCCGTGGTCCGCGGATCGAGCGGCAGGTCGCCGAGCACGCGCCATTCGCGCTCGTGGGTCCAGTCCACCGGAGGCTTGCGATCGATCTCGATACTCACGATACGCCAATGCTCGCGCGGCGCGATAATTTCCCGCGCCTCGCGCCACGGCAGATAGATGACAGGGCGCGCGCCATGCGCGAAAGCGTAGCGGCGGTCGATCGCGATTCCGTAAGGTTCATAGCGCCGCCGATTCTTGCGCACCAGGATTGCGCGCAGGTCGGCAAGCGCCGCGTCGAACAGGCATACCGCGGACGCGCCGCCGCGCACCATCCGGCGTCCGCCGCGGATCGTGCGGTGTTCGAGGATCGCGATCAGGTTATCGATAGCGCTGGCCGTCTTCGAGGCGCGCGTGAAATGCGTCAGCATCGCGGCCGTCTTCAGATCGCGCGAGCCACGCTTCATCGCCGCACGCTCCGCTTGCGCGAAACAGCGATTGCCGCCGCGATTTCGCATTCGCGCGCGAACATCCGCCGCGCGTCCGCCGGCGAGCGCTCATGGTCGTAGCCGATAAGATGCAGGACGCCGTGGATTAAGAGCGTGCGCAGGCGTTCGTGCGGCGCGATCCGCATGGCGCGCGACTGCGCCAGCGCGGTGTCGATCGAGATAACGACGTCGCCCAGGATTGTCGCCGAATCGTCGCTGAGCGCGGCCGGATTGGGCGGTGGCGCGCCCGGCTCTTCAAGCTGCGAGAACGACAGCACGTCAGTCGGCTGGTTTTTGTGGCGATACTTTCGGTTGAGCGCGCGGATCGCCGGGTCATCGACGAGCGCGACGGATAGCTCGCATCGCGCAAGCCCTAGCGCGCGCAGGATCCGCGCGGCGTCGGTCCGCATCGCGCGCGAATAGGGAAGGGCGCGCGCCGTATCGGCTCGGAACGCGACCGCCACTTGAGATTAGACCCGTGAGGGTTCGTCGCCGCCGGGCCGCGGCGTCGTGCCGTCGCTGTTGAACGACTCGTAGGCGATAATCACGGCGGAGACCAGGCGATGGCGCACCACGTCGCGGTCGGTGAAGTGGACGAACTTGATCCCCTCGGTCCCGGCCAGCACGGTGCGCGCTTCCTTCAGACCCGAGAGCTTTCCGCTCGGCAGATCGATCTGCGTGATATCGCCAGTGATGACCGCCTTCGAGTTATAGCCGAGCCGAGTCAGGAACATCTTCATTTGCTCAGAGGTGGTGTTCTGCGCTTCGTCGAGGATGATGAACGAATCGTTGAGCGTGCGTCCGCGCATGAAGGCCAGCGGCGCAACTTCGATCGTGCCGCGCTCGAGCATCCGGCGCGCGCGGTCGAAATCGACCATGTCGTGCAGCGCGTCGTAGAGCGGGCGCAGGTAGGGATTTACTTTCTCGGCAAGATCGCCGGGCAGGAAGCCGAGCTTCTCTCCGGCTTCGACGGCGGGCCGGCACAGGACCATCCGCGTGACCTGGTTTTTCATCAGCGCGGCCAGCGCCATCGCCATCGCGAGATAAGTCTTTCCGGTTCCGGCGGGGCCGATTCCGAATACGATATCGTGGGCGCGGATCGCGTCGATATAAGCCTTCTGGTTGAGCGACTTGGGCGAGATGACGCGCTTGTGCGCCGACACGTAGATGGTGTCGAGAAAAATATCCTTGAGCTCGGCGTTGCGATCGCCGCGCAGGATGCGCAGCGCGTACTCGACATCGCTCGGATAGACCGGGTAGCCGCGTTTGAGCAGATCGTACAACTCGCCCAGCACTTTGCCTGCGAGAGCCTGCTCGGAATGCGGCCCTGAAATCTTGAGCGCGGTGCCCGCGCCGCTGATCCTTACCCCCAGCGCCGACTCGAGCGTGCGCAGATGGGCGTCGTGCTGGCCGAGCAGATCGGTGAACAGGCGCGGATCGTCGAAGTGGAGTTCGAGCGAATCGTGAGAGTCGTGGTTGGTTACTTCTGAAATCGCCTGGCCTCTTGCGCCGTGCTCGCGGCGTTCGCTTAATCCTAGTCGATCGCGGCAAAGATGTGAATCCGAAGAAGAGAAAGAAACCACAGATTTCACAGATTACGCGGATGCAGAGATATCAGAAGATTCATCGGTCTCGGCGCGCTCCGCGCCGAGACCGATAATCCGTGAAATCTGTGTAATCCGCGGTTACTCTTTATCTTATCAGTTCAGCGACTTTCGCCAGTGCCTCGTCAAGATGCGTGGCGTCGCGGCCGCCGGCCTGCGCAAGGTCGGGGCGGCCGCCGCCGGTGCCGCCGACGAGCGGGGCGATCTGCTTGATAATGTCGCCGGCTTTGACGCGGCTGGTCAGGTCCGGCGTCACCGCGACGAGCAGCGCGACCTTGCCGTCGCCGGTGTCCGAGCCGAGCGCGATTACCGAGGACGGATACTTCTGGCGCATCCGGTCGGCCATCTCGCGCATCGCGCGCGGATCGGTTCCGTCGGCGCGGCGCGTGACGAGCTTCACGCCGTTAACGTCTTGCACGCGCTCGTCCGCTGCCGCGGTGGCGCCGCCGCTGGCGAGCTGCTGTTCGAGCGCGCGGAGTTTCTTTTCGAGTTCCTTTTCGCGCGCGAGAATTTTTTCGAGCCGATCGAGCGCAGCCGAATCGCGCGCGCCGAGCAGGCCTGCGATCTCGTCGAGAATTTTTTCCTGGCGGCGGATCGATTCGAGCGCGCCCTGTCCGGTCACCGCCTCGACGCGGCGGACACCAGCCGCGACGCCGGATTCGGCTTCGAGCTTGAAAAAGCCGACGTCGCCCGTGCGCGAGACGTGGGTGCCGCCGCATAGCTCGACCGAGAAATCGCCCATCCGCACCACGCGAACCACGTCGCCGTACTTGTCGCCGAAGAATGCGAGTGCGCCGGCCTTGAGCGCGTCGTCGTACGCCATCTCTTCGACCGTGACAGCGGCGTTCTCGCGGATACGCGCGTTGATTTCCTCTTCGATCGTGAGCAGACGCTCCGCGCCGACCGGCCCCTGATGCGCAAAATCAAACCGCAGCCGATCGGGCGAGACGAGAGAGCCCGCCTGATGCACTCCGGTGCCGAGAATATCGCGCAATGCGTAATGCAGAATGTGGGTGGCCGAATGGTTGAGCATCGTCGCGTCGCGGCGGATACGATCGACGCGAAGTTTCACGCGCCTGCCGCGCTCGAACTCATGCGCGTCGCCGCGCAGAAGCCGGCCCGTGTGGACGATCGAGCCTTCGGCCTTGCGGGTGTCGGTAACTTCGACGAGCGCGCCCGATTCGGTTTCGATCACGCCGCGGTCGCCGGATTGTCCACCGCCTTCGGGATAGAAGGGCGTCTCGGCGACGACGATCACGACCGAATCTCCATTGCTTGCGCCCGCCGCGAGAACTTCGGACTCGGCGTTGTAGCGATGATACCCGACGAAGCGCGAGGCTGTGCCCTTGGCGATCGAGAGTTCGGGTGCGCCGCCGTCTTCCTTGCGGGCGGCGCGGGCGCGTTCGCGCTGCTCGTCCATCAGGCGGTCGAAGGTTTTGGTATCGACGGCGATTGCGTCGCCGCGCAGGACGTCCTCGGTCAGATCGAGCGGGAAGCCGTAGGTGTCGTAGAGCTTGAACGCGACTTCGCCGGGTAGCGTATTGCCGCCGGACTGTTTCAGCCGCGCGCGTTCCTGTTCGATTAGTTCGAGTCCGCGATCGAGAGTTTCGCCGAAGCGCGCTTCCTCTTGCGTGATTGCGCCGCCGATTTTCGCCGCGCCCTTGCGAAGCTCCGGATAGGCGTTGCCCATCGCCTCGACCACGCCCTCGACCGCCATCGCGAGGAATGGGCGATGAATCCCGAGATAGCGGCCGTGCCGCGCGGCACGCCGGATAATTCTGCGCAGCACGTACTCGCGATCGCTGTTGCCGGGCATCACGCCTTCGGCGATCAGAAACGTCATCGTGCGTGCATGGTCTGCGATGGCGCGAAACGAGATGTCGCTATCAGGGTTTGCGCCGTAGCGGGCGGCGTCGCCGAGTTCGCCAGCAGCCACTTCGATCTTACGGATGATCGCCTGGAACAGATCGATATCGTAGTTGCCCAGCACGCGGCCGGTTTCGAGGCTTTGCAGCGCCGCCGCCACGCGTTCGAGGCCGGTGCCCGTATCGACGCATTTCATCGGCAGGGGGCTGAGCAAGCCCTTTGCGTCGCGGTTGTACTGGATGAATACGAGATTGCCGAGTTCGATAAAGCGCTCGCATCCATCGACGTTCACCGCGCATGTGACGCCCGGATGCCCCGCGCCGGCGCACGCGGCCGCGCCGCGATCGATATCGATCTCGGAGCACGGGCCGCATGGTCCAGTCGGCCCCATCTCCCAGAAATTTTCCTTGTCGCCGAAGCTCAGGATTCGCTCGGCCGGCAACACGTTCATCGCGAGCCAGATATTGCGCGCTTCGTCGTCGTCCTTGTGGACGGTTGCGTAGAGCAGGGAAGGATCGACGCCCCATACCTTCGTGATGAGTTCCCAGTGCCACGCGATCGCTTCGGTCTTGTAGTAATCGCCGAACGACCAGTTGCCGAGCATCTCGAAGAAGGTGTGATGGTAGGTGTCGCGGCCGACAGCCTCGAGGTCGTTGTGCTTGCCGCTGATGCGCAGGCATTTCTGGCAATCGACGACGCGCGGATACGGAGGCGTGCGCACGCCCAGGAAATAATCTTTGAACGGAACCATCCCGGCGTTGACGAACAGCAGCGTCGGGTCGCCCTTGGGCACGAGCGAGAACGAGGGCACGATGGTATGGCCGCGCTCCTTGAAGAAATCGAGGAACGATTGACGAATCTTGGCAGTTGTCCAGCGCATGAGGCGATTATCTTAGCCAAGCGCGGCGAGCCTGCCCACAGGCTGCGAGAGAGCGGGGCGGCGTTGGCTTTGTTTGATGGGTTGTCGTTGGGATGCGGCGGCGGTCTTCAATTCAGTGGCGCGGGCGTCCCCGCCCGCGATTGCCTGGCGAGGATGCTGCACGCGCCGCGAGCTTCGAGACCATCGCGGGCGCGACATGAATACCATCCTCGCGTAAATTCGCGCAGAGCGGATACAGCCATCGGCAATGGCGGGCGGGGACGCCCGCCCCACTGAGATGGTTGCTGGCGACGCGTAACCGGCACACCGCCTGCGCTGCCGATCAAGTGCGGGAAACGTCACGCGGTGTGGGACGCAGATCAGGATTGCGGCGACTTCGCGGCGGGTGCGGGGCGCGTCGTTACCACGGCGTCCGGATGCGAAGGAACGGCGACGGTCACGCTCGATGCTGCGACGCCCGGCGGCAGGACGATTCCGAGCATGTAGCCGTGTCCGAGGGCCGCGCCGATCGATGCGATTGCTTTGCCGAACGCGTCGTGATCGTCGTTGTTGCCCACCGTCGGCACGATAAAGGCCTGCCCCCCGGTCGCATCGGCGAAGCTGTTGATCGCTTTCGCATCGAGGTGCTCGGCTGGGGCACCGCCCATCACGAAGGGGCCGATTGACAAATTGGGACCGCTGTCTACGCTGGGATCTCCGATTCCGATCAGGAACATCCTCACGCCGCTATTGTGCACTTTCACGACGGTGTCCGCATCCTGATTGGTGACACTGTTGTTGTCCATACCGTCGGTGACCAGGACGATCGCGCGGTTGGGATAATCCGCGTGCTCCAGCCCCACGAGGACTTTTTCGATCGAATCGTAAAGCGCGGTTTCCCCGAATGCTTTCAACTTCGGCAATGAGTCGGCCGCGAGCTGATGGTCAGTAGTAGGCGGGACCAACTCGTAGAGTCTGTCGGTGAACGCGTAAACTGAAACTTCATCGCAGCGATTCAACTTGGTCAGAAAAGCGCCGAGCATCTGTTTGACCGTCGGCAGCTTGGGCAGCATGCTGCCGGAGGTATCGATCACGAGCGCGATTGATTCCGGCGCGGCGCCATCGTCAGCATGGAAATATGCGATTGGGTACGCGGTCGCGCCCGAGAGCGGCTCGAAGTTCGTTTGCTTCAAACCGGTGACTGGCTGACCGGCCGTATCGGTGACCGTCACGGTCAGCATCGTGAAGCCGGGCTTTTCCG
>Ga0307372_10002674_pt1 | contig 29113 bp, 26 predicted proteins | sample OX1MG_FD_202533 | JGI IMG/M metagenome (GOLD analysis project Ga0307372, IMG submission 202533) | Soil microbial communities from Risofladan, Vaasa, Finland - OX-1 | ecosystem: Environmental > Terrestrial > Soil > Coastal area > Acid sulfate soil | place: Finland: Risofladan, Vaasa | collected... | reverse complement strand
GCGACTTCCTACCACCCTTGCCGGGTTGCATTTGGTGGTGTTCGCTTGTCTCATGCTTCATCAATGGACGGCCTTTTCTAGTCCTTGACCAGTTTTTGAGTTCGAGTCCCTAACAGGCTCTAGAGAGAAAAGAAGGAGTGAGCATGATGGATACAGAAAATACGAATAAAACGGAGATACGCCGGGCGCGTCCAGAGGATCGTGATGCAGTGCTGGCATTTTGCACCAATACATGGGAGTGGGGCGATTATATCGAGTATGTCTGGGATGAATGGTTGCGCAACCCACAGGGTGCATTGTTTGTCGCAACCATTGATGAACAGTCGGTCGGGTTGGCACATATGCGCATGGTGAGCGCAACGGAGGCGTGGCTGGAGGGTATGCGCGTTGACGCTAATTTTCGCCATCGCGGACTCTCGAAAGCCCTGAGCGAGGCGATGATAACAGAGGCGATGAACCGGGGTGCGACAACGGCACGGCTTGCCACCGAATCAACAAATGTGGCCTCGATTACACTGGCTGAGCATGGACATATGCGGCGTATCGGCTCCTTTGCTCTCCACACTGCGGAGCCAGTGACAACACCGTCGAAACGCCAGTATGGCATAGAGGCGCTGCAAGTGGCGACCGAAGCAGACCTTGACGATAGTATTGATTTCCTCAATGCCTCCAGCAACTTTCCCTTGACCGGCGGAATGTACTACCATGGGTTTATTGGCTATGCCATTAGCGGCGCACTGCTGGCGGAGAAAATTGCCGCGCAACAGGTCTACATCCTGCGACGCTGGCAACGCCTGGATGGGCTGGCTATTGCAGAACCGCGTCATGGGCGGCAAGGTGCGCAACTCTCGATTGGTTATATTGACGGCACCACCGAGTCTATCAGCATGATTGCTTACGCCTTGCGCACCAAAGTAGTGGAGATGGGTCTGGAGAGTGTGAATGCGTGGGTTCCCGACCTGATGATGATACGTGACGCCTTTACCGGTGCCGAGTATGTATGGAACGGCAGCGTGTATTATACCTATGAACGTGGGCTGACATAGACGGACTGGCACATCGCTGTGGCTCGTGCCAGAGGGTACGATAATGCTGATTAACAAATTGATGTACCCACGTAGTAGTTTGTCAATGTTCATGTGACTGGTGATGTCCCATCAAGGGACACCGGCAGATGCGCACAGCTCACTCGTCCCGGAGATTCTTCGCTGCACTCAGAATGACAGCCTCCGGCCTGTCATTCTGAGTGCAGCGAAGAATCTCTCGTCACTGCTGGAGAATCACAGTCACATGAACGTTGACAAAGTAGTAGGGGCCGATTGATCGGCCCCTACGGGTTTCATCATTGGCGGGTTATTTCGTTCATCTGCATTATCGCGCCCGCGTCCCGTTGCGTGATACTGTCATGCGGGATTAAGTATGGCTTCTGGATGCTTGAAGTCGTGGTAACGCAGGAGCCAGCAGCCATAATTCATGCCGCCGCCAACGGCGGGCAAGGCCAGCCATTGACCGTCGTGCAAGCGTCCCTGGCGCAGCAATTCCACAAGGGCCGTGGCGATGCTGGCATTGGAAAGGTTGCCATAATAGCGGAAATTATCTACCAGCTTACCCATCGTCGAGGCGGGCCAGCCATAGTCATGAACGAGCAAATCGCCCATACGCTTTGTGATGCGCGAGTTGGCCTGATGCGGCACAATATGGGCGATATCGTCATAGGCCAGTCCGGCGTGACGCAGCAATGCATCTACCGCTTCGGCCATCGCTCGCGGAGCCTCGCGATAGATCTCCTTACCGTTCATGCGCGTGTAGCCAACCATGTATTGTGTCAGCACCTGATTCAGTTCTTTGCCTTTGCCCTCGCGATAAAGCTGTTGCATCTTCATGTCCACTTCGGCCATCTCGATCACATCCTTACGCAAAGGGGTCTGGTAGTACAACGAGGGTCCCTGGTTGGCATCGGAGCCATTGATGACGTAGGTATCTTCGTCGCCGACCTCCAGCAGGTAGGCTGAGGCACCTTCACCGAACAGGGAACTGGTTTTCCAGTCGAGAACGTTCATGATATTGGGCAACAGGCCCTCGGCAGTGACCATCAGGACCAGACGGGCGGATTGCGCGGCGAGTACCTCGGCGCACATTTGAAAAGCCTCCGTCTGGCACGCGCACGCACCTTTGAGCATAGTAGCACGAATTGGGCCAATGCCCAGGCGCATCTGCACCATACCGGCAACAGTGGGGAAGGCATCGTTATCAGAGGAAGATGCACCAACGACAGTATCAATCTCGGAGGAGTTGCGGCCCGCGCTTGCCAGGGCGCGTTGGGCGGCGATAACCGCCATGTCCACCAGAGTTTCATTGGGGTTTGCGTCCGCTCCATCAATCAAGCCTGGGGCATCAGGGCCGGCCATTTTACGGCACAACTCCATTGTACTGGCGCGTACATGGCGCGTGCTGAGACCAGTCACGCGCTCCAGATCGTCCGCGCTGCGCGGGTCGCCGAGACGGGTGGAGATATAGGCGAAAAACTCGTTGGTGATGGTGCCTGTCGGGGCATAATTGCCTAAACCTATCAGGCGTACCTTTGCCTTCGTATAAACCTGTGGAACGATGTACGTATAGTTGGGCCACTGTCCTGCCGGTGTCTGCGTCATAAAATAAGAACCTCCATGCCGGGGATGAATATCGGTTGTAGATAAGTATAACATATCCAACAACGAGGCCGGGCGAGGACAAGGCTTGTCCTCGTCGCTACAACATGCAACGTATCTAGAAAAACACAGGCATGCGACAAAAATTGTCGCATGCCTGTGTTTTTCTGGGAGGCAAGCAGCGCCGTCAGATGAAAATGAGCTACCAGCGGTCGCGATTATCGCGACGATCGCGATTGTCACGGCGGTCACGTCCGCTGCTAGAGCTATCGCCATAGCCACTATTGCCATAATTGTTGTTGCTATAGCTGCGTGACTCGTCGCGGCGTGGGCCACGAGAGGCGCGTTGAGCCTGGAAGCAATCGCTACAATAAACGGGACGGCCTTCACTGGGGACAAATGGTACGGAGGTGGGACGTCCACAGGTCGCACAGGTGGTCTCATAGTGTTCACCGCTAGAGCTACGTGCGCGTGGCGCGTAAGATTGCCCGTTACGGCGTGCTGCTCGACAGGCTGGACAGCGGCTGGGATCGTTGGTAAGGCCACGGCTCGCGTAAAACTCCTGCTCGCCAGCCGTGAAAGTGAAGTCTTGACCACAGTCTCGACATGTGAGGATACGGTCCTGGTATCCTTCATTGGACATCATGGGTGATATTTCCCCTTCTGTATGTTCGTTCCGCCTACAACTCGTCTTAAGAATACAATGAGGTGCCTCGAGCAGGCTATCCACTATGTTAAAGCCGCTAACAGAGGAATACGTCTGACGGTGGTCATTGAGGTAATGAGTTCCTGTAAAACCGGATGGCGGAACGAAACCGGGGTACTGGATATTTCTTACCTTTCTGGGAAATACAATCCCTAACCACATTTTCATTGTACCATATTTTCAGCGAAAAAACAGTAGATTCACTTGACGAAAAATGATACCATAAAGAGAAATTGGCGCAAGGTTTCAACGGAGGATTGTCTTGGATGCAATGGACGCTAGAGCAGAGAACAAGCCGGATACGTCCCGCGACTTCCACCAGTTGCGCCATGTACACACGATTACAGATCGTTTTTCACTGGCAAATACGTACATCATTGACGATGGCACACTGGTAATCGTGGACCCCGGTTCTGCACTGAATGTGCGGTTGACTTTGGCGTATCTGCAACGTTTCCTGCATCGCTCGCCGGGCGACATAGACCTGATAGTCCTGACCCACCTGCACCCTGACCATACCGCCGGTGTTGATACGTTGCGTGCCGCGTGCAATGCGCCCGTCGCGGCCTCCGCGCTGGCACGCAAACTGGCAGAGGAGGAACGGCAAGGTCGCAGCCTTATGCCCGGCATTACGCATTTCGCCGGTCAGATGATGCCTGGTGTCCTCTCCCACCTGGATATATTCCCGCCGTCCTATGCACGACAGATGCGCATGATTGATCTCTGGCTGGAAGATGTCGCGGGTCTACCGCACCATAACAATTGGCGCGTCATCGCCAGTCCTGGTCACACGCCTGAGAGCCTCTGCCTGTACAATGCCTTCAGCAGAGAACTGCTTTGCGGTGATACGCTCATCACCTTTGAAGGTGGCAGTCCTATTCTGCGCGGTGGCCCCAGCGCCACCAATCGTCGCCAGTTGGAAGACACCTTACGCCTCCTGCGCAGCCTCGATGTGCAATATCTTTATCCTGGGCATGGCCGACCTATTATGGCAAAAAATCCGTTGCATACGGTATCGGTGACTTTTTGATCGGACCGGACAACGCTCATCTTTATAGACAGCAATAGGGACGGGCTGATGCTGTCCCTACTGCACTTGACAACTCTCATACATCTTGTGTAAGCTATAAGTCCTGAAACTTCTGTCATGGTAGGGACCGATTGACCGCGTCCGCGCTGTATTGCCTTTCGTACTGCCACACTTTCACTTCAACCTTCATTGCTCAATGACGAGAATATGAAGAACGTGGGGGGTTACAGTGAAATTCCTCCCATCTTTCATTGTCGCTAAAGAACCAGCCCGGTCTCATCGTCCCTCTGCCGCCGCTAGCAGCGAAATACAGGCATCATAGAGGCGGGGGAACGTCCGGGGAAGGAGTGTCAGCAGGTATGCCACAACGTTTTACCGTCGGTATTGAGGAAGAGTTTCAGATGGTTGACCGCGCCACAGGTCAGTTGAGTGCGCACATCAATACGCTTATGGAAAAAGGCGTTCCTCTGTTCGGCGAGCAAATCAAACCAGAGATGTTGCAATCTACTGTCGAGATTATCTCAAATGTCTGCCCTGATATTGCCGCCGTTCGTAAGGAAATGCATGCATTACGCGCAAAGTTGGCACAGTTACTCGCGGAAGATGGGCTGGCACTTGTGAGCGCCGGTACGCATCCGGCAGCTATCTGGACGGATCAGATGACCACGCCCAATCCGCGCTACCTGGAATTGCAGGAGGAGTTTCAGGATGTCGCACGGTCCATTTTAATCTTTGGCCTGCACGTTCACGTGGGAGTTGAAAACAGGGAAATCGCGATAACGTTGATGAACCAGTTGCGCACATGGCTGCCGCATCTGCTGGCGCTCTCGTCAAACTCACCTTTCTGGGGCGGTCGCCTTACCGGGCTCAAGTCGTATCGCTCCGTCGTCTGGAAACGCTTCCCGCGCAGTGGTCTGCCTGATGCCTATGCTACCTGGGACGATTTCAACCGCTACGTGCAAACGCTCATTGATACCGATTGCATTGATAACGGCAAAAAAATCTGGTGGGACATTCGCCCGCACGCATTCTTTCATACTATCGAATTCCGCGTCTTCGACATGCCTGCTACTTTTGAGGATGTCATTGCTATCGCTGCCCTCTGTCAGGCCCTTGTCGCGAAGCTTTCCTGGCTGCATACACATGGTATGGCAGCGCACATCTTTCCGCGCAACTTGCTCGATGAAAACAAGTGGCGTTCTATGCGTTACGGTCTTGATGCCAGCATCGTTGATTTCGCCAAAAACCGCACTCTGAGCTTGCGCGACTCCATCCACGAACTGCTCGACTTTGTAGACGATGTTGTAGATGATTTAGGCACGCGCAACGAAATGACCTGTATTCGCAGTCTGCTGGTTGACCCACGTGGCACTGGTGCTGACCGCCAAATCGCCATGTATCAACAGACAGGCAGCGTTGATGCTGTCATTCGTCACCTGATGCAACAAACGATGCAGGACATTACTTTTGACGATGCTATACGCAGTTAAGGAAGGTCATGCTGGAAATCCGCGGATTTCCAGCATGACCTTCCTTAACTGCGTATACTTTACCCCTGTTGCCATTGTTGCTGTTGTTGTTGCAGCGAGAGCAATTGCCGCTCCAGTTGCATAATTTGTTTTTGCAACTGCTGTTTTTGCTTCTGCGGCCCCATTAAGCTGATATCTTCGAATATCCTACTACCCTCCTTGAAAATTCCTCTGGGGACAAATGCCGACGACTGATTATGGCGCGAACGAATGGTAGACATCTGAGTAGTAATTTGTTTCAGGTCCAGTTTAAGCTGGCGAATTTGCAATTTGAGCTGCTTTATCTACAGCGCATAGGGGTCTTGCGGCTTCGCTGAACTCGAACGGCGCACCGGCCTGGGCGGTGATGCTGGAGGTTGCGAGTACTGGTATGGTGAATATGGCGATGGTTGCTGGTGAGCAATACCGCCGGGAGCTTGCAGAGAAGCACCACACGTATTACAAAAGTGAGCGCCATCTTCGGCATGCGTGCCACATTGTGCGCAAAACATACTTACACCTCCAATTGTCAAACGACTACACAGCGACGTTTGTAGAACGGCCATACGGTTTTTCAGGATCAATCAGGACGTTGACGCAGGCGGGCAGGCCAGAGGCGAAGGCGCGTTCGAGCGCGGGCCGGATATCCTGCGGGCGCTCAACCAGTTCGCCGTAGCCACCGAGGGCCTCGACCATGCGGTCATAGCGAATACCAGGGGATAGTTCAGCGGCGGTAGCGTGACCGATGATGGCACGCTGCGGGTGCTTAATCTGACCCCATGCACCATCGTTGCCGATGATGGAGACAACGGGTAACTTCTGGCGTACCATGCTCTCAAACTCCATACCATTGAGGCCAAAAGCACCATCGCCGTGTAGAATCAGCACCTTCTGGCCGGGTCGGGCCAGTTGCGCCGCCATGGCGTAACCCGTTCCTGTACCGAGACAGCCCATCGGGCCAGCATCGAGCCAGTAACCGGGTTTGGCAACGTTAATCACACGTCCACCGTAGCTCACAATATCACCGCCGTCGCCAATGACTGTCGTGTCCTCGTCTATGAAGTCACGAATCTCGCGACAGAAACGCATGGGATGAATGGGTACGGCGTCGGAACTCAACAAAGCCTCATCCCGTTCCATTGCCTTGCTCTCTCCGGCACGAATGTATTTCAGCCACTCGCTCTCCAAAGGGTGCTGCATACTGGCTTCCGCAACCATGTTCATGCTCATACCGACATCACCGGCAAGACCCACCGATGCCCCGCGATTGACCCCGATATCCTCTGCCGCGAGATCGAACCAGATCACATTTGCTCCCGCCGGTATCAATGGCGGTTGACCATGATTGAGGCGGAAATCCATGCGCGTGCCGATTGCCAGGATGGTATCGGCTCCTTCCAACGCTTTGCGACGTGTGGAACTGAAGAACAGTGGGTGCGATGGCGGCAGACAGCCACGCCCGGCACCATTGAGGTAGACAGGGGCCGAGATACGCTCCGCCAACCGGCGCAATGGCTCGGCGGCATCGCACCACCAGACGGCTGTCCCCGCCATAATCACGGGACGCTGCGCCTTGTTCAGCAATTCCGCCGCTTTTTCCACCAGCGCCGGGTCGGGAGCGGTGCGCCCAGCGGGACGGTAGGAGGCGGGTTCGCCGGGATCAAAAAGCGTATCGGTATCAGCGAAGTTGTTCAGCACGTCCATCGGCATCTCTAAAAAGGTGGGGCCGGGCTTGCCGCCCAGCATTTGGCGGAAAGCCATCGCGGTATATTCTGCCAGGCGCGGCGTTTCATGCACGGTTCTCGCCCATTTGGTGATGGGCCGCAACAGGTCAATCTGGTTCATCTCCTGTAATGCGCCCGTATCCCACAGGCCAAGAGGGGCCGCGCCGCCAATAACCAGCACGGGGCTACCGGCCAGAAAAGCATTCGCCACGCCGGTCACACCATCGGTGACACCGGGGCCAGCCGTCAAGAGTGCTACGCCGGGAGTGCGCGTGACCTTTGCCCAGCCTTCGGCGGCATGGACGGCCGCTTGCTCGTGTCGCGTATCTACGACGCGGATGCCTTCACGCACGCAACCATCATAAATACCGGCGATATGGCCGCCGCTCAACGTGAAGACCACTTCGACGCCCTCACGTTTCAGAATTTTCGCGACCAACCAGCCGCCGTGAATCATGCCCATATGCTTTTTCCTTTTTGAATTGTACCCATGAATGGCCGGGCCAATCAATCGGCGGTGGGCGCGATCAATCGGGCCCCTACAGTTCCGATTATTCGATGCCGATATCCCATGCCTGTTGCAGGTCTTCACGAGAGTAGCACTGGAAGGCCATCAGGGTATTGGTTTTGGTGATCGCGGGCAGTTGTATCAAGCGCGTGGTGACGGCCTCGGCGAGGTCTTCATAGCGTTGCAGGCGCAGAAGGGCCACGAGGTCGTATTCGCCTGTGACAGAATAGACTTCGGCTACACCCTCAATTTCCAGCAAACTTTGCGCTGTTTCGTTGACTTGCCCTCGTTGCACGTTGATGAGTACGACAGCGGATACCATATTACACCTTCTTTCAATGCGACATCCAAGTTTAGAACACCGGCGCGGGCGGTACCTCCGGTACTGGCATGCTCAGACCGATAACTTTGAGCTTTTTGCGCAGGGAGTCGGCAGCGTAGCGTGGGGTCATCCAGGGATCGCCCTGCATTGCCAGAATATTGGGAATGAATACGTCGGCTGGCGTGAGCGATTGTATGGCGATGGGCGCGTAATGCTCAATTGCATCATGCACGACCCTGGCATAGGCGGCATCTTTCTGCACCATCTCGCGCAAGAATTTGACGCCGAAGACAACGTGGCGGGACTCGTCGCGGGCAACGGCGGTAAAGCCGCCACGAAAGCCGGGGAAGAGGTTGTTCTGGCGATAGAAATCTAGAATTGAGCGTTGACCAGCCAACGCAAGCGTTCCCTCGACGATGACGTGATAGAGCGTGATACCGCGCACGACGTGCTGGAGTTCGCCCGGTTCCTGGCGAATAGCCTCAGAGACTTCAATCAGACTGTCAAACAGGATGTACTTGAGCTGCTCATTCATATATTGCCGCGCCACTGCCAGCGTATCCTCTAAGCGGCCCTGATCTATTTGCAGAACGTCTTTGAAGAAACGGGCGAAGAAGATGGTATGTCGCGCCTCATCTACCAGTTGTGTGGTCAAGAAGATGCGCATCTCTTCGTCGGGCATAGCCAGAATGTAGGGAGCCAGCGTGTCTGTCACACAGGCTTCGCCTTGAAAGAAGGAGGCAAGGCCGTTGATACGGTCGCTGCGTTCTTGCTCCGGCATTTGCGCCCATTGAGCCTGGTCTACGCTGAAATCTATCTCCTGCGACTGCCATTGCTGACGTTCCCAGCGGTAATAGAGTTCGCGATAGGTCGGCAGGTGTACCAGTCCCTCGTCAATGATGTGCAGGATGTTATCAATCGGCGTTTGCTGCAACTGTGCCAGCGAAGCGCTTTCTAAAGGTGTATCAATGGACATGTTGTCTTCTTAGCTCCTTTTCGTGAGGTTGCGATAATGAACATCAATAAATTGATGTACTCCTGTAGGGTGATCAAGTACCGCCGATGTTTCTGAGTGCTTTTTTGTCAATCTTGCCGACGGGATTACGCGGCAAGGAGTGAATAAACTCAATCTGACTCGGTGTTTTATAGTTTGCCAGCGACTCGCGGCAATAGGCCATCAGCGTCTCGGCGTCGACGGGTTCGTAGGTGACGACAAAGGCTTTGACCTCTTCACCCATGCGCTCTGAAGGAATACCAATGACGGCAGATTCAATGACGGCAGGATGGGTATTGAGCACCTCTTCCACGTCGCGGGGATAGATGTTGAAGCCGCCGCGAATAATCAGATCCTTCTTTCGTTCGACAATATACAGGCAGCCATCTTCGTCGAGACGGCCCATATCGCCGGTATGCAGCCAGCCGTTGCGCAGGGCTGCCGCCGTCTCCTCCGGCATATTATAGTAACTCTGCATAATGTTGGGGCCGCGTGCAATCACTTCGCCAACCTCACCGGCAGGAACAGGCTGGTCGTTTTCGTCCACAACCAGCAGTTCGACGCCGGGCAATGGCACGCCTACTGAGCCGGGTTTGCGCTGCGTCGCATCACCGCTTGAGGTGAGGGCCGCGCTGGCCTCGGAAAGGCCGTAGCCCTCAGAGATGGTACAGCCAAATTTTTGCTCGAACGCCTCAAGGATCGCGACCGGCAACGGCGCTGAACCGCTGACACAGCTCTGTAGACTACTGATATTATACTTGTCGGAGTCGGGAGTATAGAGGAGCGCGACGAACATCGCGGGTACGCCGGCAAAAGCCGCGATGGAATAACGTTCGATTGCGGCAAGAACGGCGGTTGGGTCAAAACGCGGGTGTGCGATAATGGTCAGGCCGCGCAAGAAAAAGACGTTGGAGGCGAGAATGCCAAAAGCGTGCGCCAGGGGTAAGACGGCGAGATTGACTTCCAAATCCCGCGTGTCGCGCTCTGCGCCCACCGCGCCACTGGCATTAGCAATCAGGCTGCGGTGGGAAAGCACGACGCCTTTTGGACGCCCGGTCGTTCCTGATGTATAGAGAATGACCGCCATATCGTCGGGTGAGATATCCACATGGCCTGGCTCAAGAAAATGTTCCGCGCCCTCTGCGCCTTGCGCGACAATATCACTGTAGGCGTGCAGATGTGGACTGCCAGCGTTACTGGCGGCGTGCTGTTCTTTGAGGCTTTCAGGATTGCCAGTAACGATCATGTGTTGCATAGTGGGAATGTTCACGAGTGCCGCTTGCAGCAAAGGTACAAGAATGGGACTGGTAATGATGGCTTTCGCGCCGGAGTTTTCGGCGATAAAACGTACCTCCGGGCCCTTGAGCAGGGGCATGACGGGGATAATGATACCGCCAACTCGCGCTATCGCCTGATAGGCATTGACCACTTCGATGCTGTTGACCATCATCACAATGACGCGGTCACCTTTCTCAATACCCAGCGTCTGCAAGCCAACGGCAAGTTGTGCTGCCTCTCTGGCAATATCGAAATTGGTGTATTCGCGCACCTCCTGCCCGTCTTCAAATATGACGGCCGTATAGGGGCCAAAGCGACTGCAATTGTAGCGCGAAAGGTCTGAAAGGGAGCGCAAGTCCGCGAAAGACATCTTACGCTGTTCGTTCATAATGCCTTCACCTCTTCACTGTCTGTCAGGAGAAAAGATACAATAATCTCACCAACGGTAACTTTCCCCTTCACCGTTAAAATACAGGAAACATATGCCGCCATTCGCCTGGCTCAGACTCTTTGACCGCTGGTTCCCAGCCGGGTTCGCCATAGAGAATGGAACCATTCCAATGCAGATTTTTGCCGAAAAAGTGATAGCGTATTTGCCATTTTCCCTCCACCTTACGCTTCTCATGGTAGGCTGTGTCCAAACCAAGCTGGAAACTGAGCAACTGGGCATAATAGGGTTGCAGACGATACTCCATATCATCTGTATTTAATTCATGGTCGGCAAACGACATTTGTAGATCAAAACTGTAGGGGTAATCCATTACTTCCGGGTCGCGGTCTTCCTCATCAGTCCTGTGAATCAGGACCAACAGACCCAGCATCTCAAAATGATAATACGGTTCACCCGCAAAATCAACCTGCCGGTACGGGGGCAGCGAAAAAAGCTTGCACATCTCGTTGGTGAGTTGCTGTAACGACTTGTCGGTTTTGATACAAATTTGAAACGACATACGGGCCATTCCTTACTGGCGTTAGAGTATTAATTGCTATATGTTCATCTTACGCCTACGGTAGAAGAGGTGTCAAGCATGGATACCAATATGTCAAAAAGAATCGCGGGGCGATGGCAACCAGGTTAAGGGAAGAGCGATGGCGACCAGGTAATTTCGCAACAACCATTCTTACATGTTAAGCAATTAGTTCCGCGCTATCCTTTTTAGGGTCATTAACCATACGGGAAACGGCACGCGCTGTCATGTTATCGCCGGGGTAAGGCTGGAGCAAGTGCAAAAGAGCCTGCTCATCGTGGAAAGCGCTGTCGAACCATTCATCGCGGGTCGCGGGCAGGAGAATGGCGGGCATACGGTCGTGAATAGAGGCAACGACATCGTTGGGCTGCGTGGTAATGATGGTGCAGGTGCGAATCGGTTCGCCAGCGGGACCTTTCCATGTGTCCCACAGACCGGCAAAGGCGAAGGGCTGCCCATCTTTCATGGTGATGTACATAGGAGTTTTGCCTCCGTTCTCCTTCTTCCACTCGTAGAAGCCATCGGCGACGATGAGACAGCGGCGAGAGCGCAGCAAGCGTTTGAAGCGTGGCTTCTCCGCGAGAGTCTCCGCTCGTGCGTTAATCATCTTCGCGCCAATCGAGGCATTTTTAGCCCAGGAGGGGATGAGGCCCCACTGCAACCAGTCCAGGTGTGGACTGCCATTGCTCAGAATGGAAACGACTTCTTGTGTCGGAGCAATGTTGTAGCGCGGCCTCGCCTCCAGTGTCGGGGGGACGCCAAACGCCTCGGCAACCTTGTTTATGTCAATGGTTAATGTATAGCGACCACACATGTGTATAGCTCCCTCCTTTAACAGGACATAGTACATCTCTATTCTATTCTTTTTAAACACGTTGGAACAGGAAATAATGAAGACGATCTGGCGCGATGTGCCTGGAGGTCATATTTCCTATGCGACAAAAGAGAGAGGTAAATATTTTGTTTTTTTTAGTTGGGGGCTGCATTTTTCTTTTTTTAGAGGCTGTGAATTCCTTTTTTGTTGTGACTGCCCATTCCGGTTTTTTAAAATGGCTTTTTTTTGAGAGGAAGATGTCCGTTGGCCTGTGAGCGGTTTGAAACCGTTTTTTTCTTTTCTTTGCGGGGAGAATGTTCTGCGTCTGATAGTGTTGCCCGCCGTAATGGCTTTTTTTTCTCTGGCAGATGTTCTCAACGCGGCGTGTCCAGCACTCGTAGCAGGTGGCTTTTTTACGCATTGCGCCATCTGGATACAGTATGTTGCCCAGAAACTGGACAGGTCGAATGTTTCGGGACGGGTGAAATGTTCCTCGCTGAGGACTGCCGTGGTGATGCGCGAAACACTGAAGACGCGCTGTTCACCTGCGACCATCGCGACGACGTACCAGCTACTGGCTTTCGAGACCAGTCCATACGGTTCGATAAGGTATGGCTGGCACTGCTTATAGCCCTCGTCGTACTGTATCAGAAGCTTGCGGTCATGCCAGACAGCCTCTTGAATAGCTGGCAGCTGGGAAACTGAAGATTCACCTTGCCGCCAATCCTCTATGTCCAGGTGGATACGTTGCTGCACCTGTTCTGCGTCGCTGCGCTGCTCAACAGGCAAGGCGGCAGAGAGTTTCAGCATGGCATTGTCTAATGCCCTGTTCAAGCCGAGATCTGCCAGTGGACGGGCCATCTTGAAGAGGAAGAGCGCCCGCACCTCAGCCGCGTTGAGTCCGGTCAGCTTTGTCTGGTAGCCGTCTATGAGGAAACAGCCGCCACCCGGCCCACGCTCGGCGCAGACAGGGATACCGGCGATGCCAAGAGCCTCCATATCGCGATAGATGGTACGCTCTGAAACCTCTAACTGCTCCGCCAGCTCTCGCGCAGTCATGCGTCCCTTGCTTTGTAGCAGCATGAGGAGAGAGAGTAGTCGGTCTGCACGCATAATGACCTCCGTTGAAATGTGGAAGGTTATTGTAGCGTATAGAGTATAGCATGCTTTAGAACGGATTTCCAGTGATTTTTGGGTTTTCATTACAACGATGGGCCAGGGCACCCGCAAGGGCCATGCCATTCACATAAGAAGCATGCGCGATTCGTGGTGGAGGAGGACGGACGCCCGCAAGGGACCCCACACCGCGTCCGCACCACCCCCGTCCCTACTATAGACGAGCAGAACCAGCATGGTCGTATAGTAGGGGCGAGCGGGGTGTGGCTGTGGGGAGTGGGCCCTTGTGGTCAATACATCTCACTTAAGCCTGATAATCTCATCAATGAAAGCCCGTCATTTGGTAGAATTTGAGCGTGTGTAGCCACATTTATTGATGAGTTGCAAATCCTTAAGTGAGATGTATTGGCCCTTGTGGTCGCCCGTCTTCCCATGACGATTCTCTTTAAGTGACCGGTATTGCCCTTGCGGGTGTCCTGGCCCCTCGCGGATACCCTAATTTTCTATAACGGTCCTCCTCAGACGCTATTGCCTCCTGTGGTACACTATCTAAAATACATACACCACTATTTACACGGAATGGCGAGGCAGGACGAGTGGCATCATCTCATACCCCCTTTGATAAATTGACAGCAATCCATCCTGAGCGGCGTATTACGCTGGAGACGGGAGCGACGCCGATTGCGATGCGGCTAATGGATTTATTTGTGCCGCTGGGTTTCGGACAACGGGCACTGGTCGTGGCACCGCCGCAGGCTGGCAAGACGACGATTTTGCGGCAACTGGCGGCTGCCATTATCAAAAACTACCCGGAGGCGAGTCTCTTTTTGTGCCTGGTGGACGAGCGACCCGAAGAGGTAACAGAGTGGCGCATGGAGGTGCAGGGTCCATCGGTCAAGCTGTATGCATCCAGTTTTGATCAAGCATCGGCGCGGCACGGGCGTATTGTGGAGCAGGCGCTGAACGACGCGAAACGCCAGGTGGAACAGGGGAAAGATGTGGTGATGTTGCTCGATTCGCTGACACGATTGGCTCGCGCTCATAACCTCAATAGCGATATGTGGGCTGGCCCACGTAACCAGCGCGGCGGGGGTCGCACCCTCTCTGGCGGTATTGATGCGCGTGCATTGGAAGTTGGGAGGCGCGTGTTTGGCGCGGCGCGTACCATCGAGGAGGGCGGCAGCCTGACTATTGTTGCCAGTTGTCTCGTTGAGACGGGCAGTCGTCTGGATGAAGTGGTCTATGAAGAATTTAAGGGAACGGGCAACCTGGAGATACGCCTCTCGCGAGAACTGGCCGACCGCCGTATTTTCCCCGCCGTAGATATCGCCGCGTCAAGTACACGCCAGGAAGAGCGTCTCCTGTCACCGGAAGAACTGCGTGCGATGGCAATTCTGCGCCGCAAACTGGCAGACCTGCCGCGCCGCGAAATCACCGAACAGGTCATTAACCTTTTTGAAAAAACACCCTCCAACGCCCGCCTTGTCGAAGCTGTAATTAACAGTTAAAGGTTCATACAAACACAAAACAGGTCGCAGTGGCGATCTGTTTTGTGTTTGTATGAACCTTTAATTATGCGGCCGCCGTTTTTTCCTGGAAGCGGAACAGGCGTAAGGCGATAAGGTAGCAGATGAGGCCATAGGCCAGCAGGCCCAGCACATCCGGCACAATTGCCGCGAAATCTTTGCCGTAAAGCATGATGCCGTTCAGCCCTTCCATTGCCCAGGCAGTGATACCAATTCTTGCGAATTGCTGCATCCATTGTGGCTCAATCGAGAGCGGCCACCAGGAACCACCAATGGCTGAAGTAATCAACACGACCAGCGTTACCACCGGGCTGAGTTGGCGGCGCGTCCTGACCACCGAGACAAGCAGGATACCCAGACCGGTCGTGGCAAAACTTGCCATAATCAGCAGCAGAATGACCGCAGGCCAGCTATTTATCGTCAAATGGAAGACGAAGTAACCAATGACGAAGAGAAGCAGTAGTTGCACCAGCGTGAGAATGAATTGCGCCAGCAACTTTCCACCCAGCAGCGCGTATTTCCGTATCGGAGCAATCAGCAAGCGACGGAATGTGCCTTCCTCTTTCTCATCCAGAATGGTCCCGGCTGCCGCTTGAAGTCCGAAGAGCGCGAACATCATAGCATACCCAGGGACAACAAGATCAAACGTATTGACCTTCGCCGGTGCTGAACCCGCCGTCAATGCCTGGACTTGTGCCTCCTGGTTCGCGCTGGCCTGGCCTACTACGCGGGCGATAGTCGCGGGATCAATCGTACTTTGTGCGCAATGGTTGCCCGGTTGGTTGCAAACGCTTTCCACCTGTTTTACTGCCGCGCTACCGGCATATTGGGATGTAACAAGCTGATTCATGACACCCGTCACAATGCTTTGTGAGATGGTGATACCAGGATTGTTGCTGCCGGGCAGTGAATAAAACTGCACGAGATTCTGTGTGGAACCGCCATTACTTGAGGCTGCGATAAGTTTATCTGTCGTTCCCGCCGGAATGACTATGCCCGAACTGACATTACTATTCGTATCGCTGACTACTTGTTTCACCTGTGCAGGGTCGCTATACTGCTTCACGGTAATCTTTAGCTGGCTATTGTTGATATTGAGCGCACTCAGAATAGCTTTACCAACATAGCCGCTATCCTGGTTACTGACAGCGACCGTCACGTCAATTTGATTGGAGCCACTATTGAAGAGGCTACCAAAGGCCGCGCCGACGGTCAGAATGAGGATAAACGGCACAACCAGTAAAAGGATAAACGAATTTCTATCTTTGAGAACCTGTAACAGGTCCTTTTTGGCGATATACCAGACTGCTTTCATGACCTGAATGCTCCTTATATGATAAGTTTCAGCATTTGCCGATAAATCGGCGATGGGCGCGATAAATCGGCCCCTACAGTGATTTCATACGCATAACAATTCGTCAATGTGCGTAATAACGCATTAGTCGCGCAGTGTTTTGCCGGTGAGTTGGATGAACAATTCCTGTAAACCATGTGGGCGGGCTATTTCGCGATTCTGGTCACGCAGTGCCAGTAGCTGCTCCAGCGTTCCCATGGCGATGATGTGGCCTTCATCCATAATGGCGATATGGTTGCACATGCGCTCGGCCTCTTCCATATAGTGTGTGGTGTAGAGGATAGTGGTGCCGCTGTCGCGCAATTTTTCGATGGTGTCGAAGATGTGTTCGCGAGATTGGGGGTCAACGCCGACGGTCGGTTCGTCCATCATCAGAAACACGGGATTGTGCATCATGGCAACCGCCATGTTGATACGGCGCTGCATGCCACCAGAGAACGTCTTGATGGCATCATTGCGCCGGTCATACAATCCGACGAAATGCAGAACAGCGTCGGCTCGCTCTTTGCGCTCCTTGCGCGGAATGTTATAGATTTCGCCGAAGAATTCAAGGTTTTCTGCCGCTGTCAGGTCTTTGTACAAGGCGATCTCTTGCGGAACCACGCCGATAATGCTTTTCACCGCACGCGGCTTTTTGCTGACCGAGAGGCCGTTGATAATAGTATCGCCAGAGGTGGGTTGCAAGTAGCCGCACATCATATTGATGGTGGTACTCTTGCCCGCGCCATTCGGCCCCAGCAGACCGAAGATTTCGCCCTTGCCGATAGTGAAGGAGACATTCTGCACCGCCTCATGTTTACCAAAGGTCTTGTGCAGGTCGCGCACCTCGATTTCGACCGAACGCCCGTCGCTGGGAAAATGAATAGGTCCTGTTTTCGTGCTGTTTATAAATGCATCTTGCATGCTTGATACTCCTTTTATAGGTATTCCGTATCTCATAATTTTATCTGATTGATGATTTTACGTCTCTGTTGATAGTGTATAAAAATACGCAGGAAACTGTAAAGTAACAAAAGATAGATTGTCCTCTATTACTTTCGTCACGCCACCAGGGTTTTACGCCGGTTCATATAGTGACTTATCAAAGTTCTCAAAGCGTACCCAAATGCATACAAACGATTGAGATACATATTGTTCCTATGGTATGATGTAGTCTAAATGAATAGGAGGCCCAGATTAAGAGGTAGTCAGACATATCCATGAGAGTAATCATAGCATTGAGAGAGGAGTGGTTATGTACAGATATCTTATCGTAATTGAACCTGGAGAACATAACTACAGCGCCTACGTGCCTGACTTTCCTGGCTGCATCACTACAGGGAGAACTTACGAGGAAGTACAAAAAAACATGGTTGAGGCTATCAGATTACATCTACAAGGAATGTTGGAGGATCGAGAGCCTATTCCAGTGCCGCAAACCAGCGCCGAATATGCAGATGTTGCTCCTCCTGGCTCTGCGGCTTGATTTGCACACTTTTCTGAACTACTTCACATTGTGGCAATACTATTAACTTGCCAATCAGTCAAATACAAACAATGGAAGGGGAAGCAGGATATGCGCTGCCCTTATTGTAATGGGGTGAATAACGACCGCTCGGCGTATTGCGCCTATTGTGGTCGCAATATGACGGTGCCGCCGCAACAAAATGCAGGTGCGTCGCGCCAACAACCAGCACGACCGACTACCCAGCCGCCTGCTGCACAGCAACCATCGCGATGGCAACCACCACCGCCGCAACAACCCGCTGCACAGGCAACGCGGGTCCGACAACCACAGGCTCCCGTTGCGCCGCCAAGACCAGTGGTGCCACCACCGCCGCTAGTTCCACCGGCACCTGAGCCACCCGCACCATTTCCGCCACGCACAATGGCTCACTTGCAGGCATTAGAGCAGGGTGCGCTGGCATATACTGTTGTGAATACGACAATTGACAATAAACGTAAAAAAGTCGTTCGCATTGCCTATCAGCGCTGTGTAGCGTGGCAACAGGTCGCGACCCTCCTCAAGGCACTCAAAGAGCAGCAAGAGGCGAAGTATGAAAGCATTGCCATTCAAGGCGTTTACTCACAAGACAGCACTGTCTATGCATTCACCAACGGTCAGTTGCAACTTGACCGCAACGTCTTGCTGGGCAGCAAGGTTATGGATCGCTACCAGATTGAGACAGGTACCGGCCTTGAAAGCGACGCCCTGAGAATTGTTTTATCCGAGGAGTAAGGCCATTGTACAACCCGTAGGGGCCGAGGACACGCTATGCAGGCAGTAGAACTTATTCGCAAGAAACGCGATGGCGAGGCGCTGAATACGGAAGAGATTCAGTGGCTTGTTGATGGGTACACGCAAGACCGTATCCCTGATTATCAGATGTCAGCGTGGCTGATGGCAGTCTACTGGCGGGGCATGAATGCGCGAGAAACAACCGATCTGACGCTTGCTATGATGCATTCCGGTGAGGAGTTGCGTGTGCGTGACACAATCTCGCCAGTGGTGGACAAGCACAGCACCGGCGGCGTCGGCGATAAGGTGACGCTGGCAGTCGCACCCCTGGTCGCGGCTTGCGGTGTGGCAGTGGGCAAGATGACGGGCCGTGGATTGGGTCACACTGGCGGCACTGTTGACAAACTGGAATCCATAAGCGGCTTTCGTTCCGCGCTCTCACGCGAAGAGTTCATGCGCATCCTCATACAGCACCACATCGTGCTGGCGGGCCAATCCGGCGACCTCGCGCCAGCCGATGGCAAAATGTACGCGCTGCGTGACGTGACAAGTACTGTCGAGAGTATTCCCCTGATAGCAGCCAGCATCATGAGCAAAAAGCTGGCTATTGGAGCCTCACACTTATTATTAGACGTAAAATTCGGTAGCGGGGCTTTTATGAAAACCGTCGAGCGTGCGCGGGAACTGGCGGAGACGATGGTGGATATTGGGCGCTTAGCCGGTGTGCATACCGTTGCCGCGATCACTTCAATGGAGCAGCCACTTGGACGCGCCATCGGCAACGCTTTAGAGATGAAAGAGGCCATCGCTATTCTGCAAGGCAATGGGCCACAAGATGTAACCGACCTTTGTTTTCACGAGGCCGCTGAACTACTGGTCATGACAGGTACGGCCGCCAACATGGCAGAAGCGGAACGCTATGTCGAACAGGCCATCCAATCCGGTGCGGCCATCGCCAAACTCGCCGACGTAATCGCGGCGCAAGGCGGCGACCCCCAGCAAATTACATACCCTGACCGCTTACCGTCCGCGCCGGTGCGAAGCATGTTGAATGCGCCGCGCACCGGTTATATCGCCGGTATCCAGTCAGAACAAATCGGGCTGGCAAGTATGCATCTCGGTGCTGGCCGCTTCAAAAAAGGCGATGCGATTGACCATCGCACTGGATTGGTCTTGCAAGCAAAGATTGGCGATTATCTTCAAGCGGGTAAGCCTCTGGTAGAGATACATGCACGAAGTGAAGAAGAAGCGGAGTCTGTAAAAGATGCTCTGCTGGCTTGCTATACATGGAGCGATGCGCCAGTGGTGGTGGGGCCATTGGTGTATGATACGATCAGGCCATAACTTTTTTATCTTGACACGAACTCCATGACACCGTGGTAGTTTGTCTATGTTCATGTGACTGGTGATGTCCCATCAAGGGACACAGGCAGATGCGCACCGCTCACTGGTCCCGGAGATGCTTCGCTGCACTCAGAATGACAGCTTCTGAGTGCAGCGAAGCATCTGCGTCCCACAAGAGATTCTTCGCTGCACTCAGAATGACAGGGCGGGGAACCAGGCGTGGCAAAAAACCTACTGTTGAAAGGCGCGGTCAACCGGCCCCTACGGGTGGTACATCAATTTGTTCATCTTCATAATCGGTTCCTAAAGCGGGTCTCATTATTGTCCCCCAATCGTCAACTCCCAGAAATTAGCGGTGGGGTGGGCGGGGTCGTTGGCACCTTGTTCGAGGTAGATGTGGCCGTGGCCGTCACAGGCGGCGGCTCCCAGCAGCGAACCGCCGGTGGGCAAAGGGGCGAGCGGCGTCCATTGCAGGGTATGCGGGTTGAATAGCCATGTTTGATTGAGTGCTTTACTGTGAGCGGCATCGTAACCACCTATGATGACAAGTTGGTTGGGGCCGTTAAGACAGCTTGCAGCGCCGCTCAACGCCTCTGGCGTGGCCTCGGATTCAGTCGCCCAGGTATTAGTTGCGATATTGTAGCGATATATCTGCATGGTGGACAGGCTCTGACCGGCGTTGGTTGAGCCACCCAACAAGAGGATGCCGCCGTTGCCGTCCGGGGCCAGGACGACATAGCCCAGGCCAATCGGCATAGGGGCCAGCGTATGCCACTGACCTGTAGAGATGTCATAGCGATACCAGCCTGTACCGGCTAGAGTGCGTGGATTGCCAGCCTTCATAAAGCCTTGCGTGATGTAGAGGTGGCCTTGTTGGTCAGCTACCATCGCCCCGCCAAAGCCGATGGGGTCCTGCGCGGGCGGCACAATCTTTTGTAGTTGTCCGGTCGCCGGCTGATACATGTAGAGCAACGAGGAGACTACGTTCTGGTCTGGAGAATAACCGGCGGTAAAGAAGAGATTATGCTGCTCATCCTGCGCCACCGCATTATTCACCATACGTGGGAAATTCGCATCCGCCACTTTGTCCCAGTGAGCCGTCCTGCTATCGTAGCGATAGAGGCCGCGATCATAGGGAGGAACATGGTCACGCCCAAGATAGCCGGCGCTCACATAAATAGATGATTGTCCCTGTAATGAAACATACGTCGCGGTATTATCTGCCTCCGGCAAGGGCAGCGAAGGTAATTTCTGCCAGGAACTTTGCGGCCCCGTGGGACTGGTCGAAGGGGTGCCTTGCGGTGAAGTTGTAATAACCGTACCGCTGGTGGTGGCCGTCCCACTGTTGGGGATACGATTGTGGGAAAAGTGGTTATAGGCAAGCAGCGAGAACATGACCAGGAACAATACCAGTGCAAGCAGAAATATGCTTTGAATAACACGCCGCGGTCCATATGGGGAACGCGCCGGACGTTGAGAACGAGGGAAACGCTGAGGATGCGATGGTCTTGGTCTGGATGGTATTGAAGGATTAGAGGGCCGCGAAGGATGAGGAATTTGCGATTGCTCTACTGACACGGCGGGAAAAGGCATTGGCGTCAGGCCGAGGGAGACGCGGCGCTCGAGGCTCTGATCAACGGATGCCAGGTGAACATCGGAATGTTCCTCCTCAATCTTTTCGCGACGGGCCTCTTGCAGTGCGCTGCGTGTCTGCGCCTGGAGTTTGGCACTTTGCTGCGAAATGCGTGAGGCGCTCGGCAATGTGCCGGTCAGAGGAGCCACAAACTGCTCCTCTTCATCCGTTGCAAGCTCTGCTGTCTGCGCAACTGCCAGAATATGTTGCTCATAGGCACGCCGCTCCTCGATGCTGTAAGCGTGTTCAAGAGCGCGGAAAAACGAATGCGCCGATTGAAAACGGTACATCGGCTCGGTTCGCGTGGCGACAGAGACAAGACCACTCAGCACGGGCGATATATGAGGATTGAGAAAATGCAGTGAGTCCAGTTTTCCGCTGATACCAAGAGGATGTTGCCCACTAAGCATTTCATGCAGGATGACGCCGAGACTGTACAGGTCGGAGCGCCCATCGGTCTGCCCTTCGCCCTGATACTGTTCGGGTGGCGCGTAGCCGGGCGAGCCAAATTCCGTCGTATCGTTCATCTGCCCTTCTTTATAGTAGCGGGCGATGCCGAAATCAACGAGCATAACGCGCCCATCAGGCGCGAGAATGATATTTGCGGGCTTGATATCGCGGAAAATCACCGGCGGCGTCTGCTTGTGCAGGTAGTCCAGCACATCGCACAGTTGCATGGCGTAGTTAAGAGCTTCGAGCGGCGGCAATGGGGCCTCTTTGAGCAGGTAACTCATCAACGTTGGGCCAGGAATATAGTCCATCACGAGATACCAGTACCCATCCTCAAAGAAGTAATCGTAGAGAGCGGGCAGCGATGCGTGATGGAGACGTGCCAGCAACAGGGCCTCGCGTAGGAAGCGGTCGGTGTTCATGCCGCCGCTGCTGGGAAAATCGTTTTCGGTGACTCTTTTGTTGGGAGCGCGGCGTAACCGTTCTTCGCCGTGTAGAGTGCGATCAAGCTCCGCAATAACTACTTCAGGAATGGGCGCGTCGGCACGTCCCTGCTTGATTGCCAGGGGAATAAGCAGTCTGGTATGCGAGGCGAGGAAGACACAACCCATGCCGCCCTGACCCAGCATCGCCTCTATGCTATATTCGCCATTACCTAACGTTCGCCCTATAAGATTCGTCTGTTGCGTTGCCCGTGGTCTACTCTGTCTTTCTGCTCTGTCCACCATGCTCTCACACTTTCCCTTCCACATAACCCTTTACACTCATATTAATGAAGGATGGATTTTTGTCAACAAGCGGGCGGTGATATCAAGCACTTGTTGCCACATCCTATTGCAGATGATACAATCTGATTGCATGAAATTAACCTGCTCAATATACCGAGCTTACGGAGAGGAATGTGATAAGTGAGCAAAACATACAAGAATTCCCCGATTAGCGAGGCTGTATGTGAATTTCAGTTTGGACAGGATTCTCCATGGGATTTAACTATACCTGGACTTATATATGAGAAAGTGAGAGGGACTTTTCCAAAAAAAAGTCAATTTGCCCAGGTTACTCTCGGTATTTCAACTACTGAAGGTACAATTGGGCAACAGCTCGAAACTATGCCTGTGATGAAATTTTCAAGTGAAGATGAAAAAGTCCTGATTCAAGTTGGAACACGCCTTTTATCCGTAAATCATTTAAAGCCTTATTCTTCATGGCGGAACTTCTTACCTTTGATTCAAGATAGCTTCAATGCTTACTGTGAGGTAGCAGAGCCTAAAAGTATTCATCGTATTGGCTTACGATATATTAATACGATCGAGATTGCAGGCCCGCTTACTGATCTAAAGGATTTTTTTGAATTTCGTCCATATGTTGGTGACAAATTACCTCAATTTCCCGGCCCCTTTTTGATTTCTGTTCAGTTACCATTCGAAGAAGCAAGGGATGTCCTAAATTTACGGTTATCCAGTTTAGCTGGCTCAACATCCGATACCACTACGATCATACTAGACATTGATTATTTTCTTGCTCAACCGGACAAAGTTGATTTAGATGGGGTTTTTGCATGGGTAGACTCTGCACATACTCATGTTGAGGAAATTTTTGAAGCCTGTATCACAGAGCAATTAAGGCGCATTTTTGAGGAATAGACATTAGAGAGTTCTACTCTTTGATCCCTTCACTTTAAGTTTATAGGAGTAGTCAATCATGATTACACGAAGTTTTGAAAAAGATGAAGCTGCAAAAGACACAAATATTCTTTTTGACATGTCATACTGCATAACTCTTTTTAATGAAAGAGCAGGGTCAGAGCAACTTTGGGCGGGAACAGGTACTTCACCTGTAAGTGTTCCTCAGGTGAATATTCACTATCTTGAGAAGTTGGAGGCACTTCAACACCTGTACGTTTTTCGGGGTGAACGAGCCAGGTTAGTGCAATTTCTGGAAAAGAATCCTTTCCTCGTACCTCTTTTATTGGAGACATTCTGGGTTATCGAAAAGTTTTTCCCTCACTCATTGGTTCATCTAGCACTTACAACAGATCCAGAAGAGTTTGGTACAGACCAATTAGTGGCCTTTATCGCTACAGATTTAGGTCCTGATGAAGCAATTGAAGCACTGGACAAATTTGATAAAAAGTGGTGGCTGAACGCATTACAGCGTACTCAAGGAAAGTTTGTTGTTACTTTGGAGTTCCGATGAGTTTTGATTGGTCCCAATATTTGGACGTATCGAGGGAACTTGCAGAACAGGCTAAGAATGCTCCAAACCCACTTCAAGAAGCACGCTATCGTGCATCTATTAGCCGAGCTTACTATGCAGTATTTGGCAGAGCCCGTACCTATTTGAAGCGTCATGACCATATCCCAGAACCCTCTATACTTACCGGCTCAAATGGAGAGCGTATAAATATACATCGCTATGTTCGGGAAAAGTTTCTAAGCCGAAACGATCAGGACTATCAAGAAATAGCGGCGTCATTAGAGCGCATCTCGTTATATAGAAACATTGCAGATTATGATCTCAATCATACCGCGTTAAATAATTTGCCCTTTACAACTCAGGCAACATTGAAATGGGCTAAAGAGGCACTTGCTACATTGCAAGCGATGCAAAACCGCTAATAGAAGTTGAACTTTGGACGAGCGGTTGACTGCTGTCCAGTATTCCGATATAGATATTGGAGCCACGGGTGTACTCTTCTCACCCGTGGCTCCTTTGATTTTATTGGCTATTCTTCTGAAAGGAATGCGAGATGGGCCTTCCGCTGCAACCATATCAGGAGTTGCTTGTACAGTATCTGAAACCGCAATGGCGTCGGATGTTGCTGTTATCCCTGTTGCTGCTCACCAGCGTGGGTCTGCAACTGGTTAATCCACAGATTTTGCGCTACTTTATTGACGTCGGCCCGTAAAACCCCCCGTCTTTCAAGCGGGGGATACAAGGGCCTACCTTGTGGGGCGTGATGGGTCGGGATATCTCTTGACAGTAGACGCAAGTTGTAGTAAAATATATGCATGGATACAAACACTTACAGAACAACCCGCATATGGGAACGGACACTACAAACGCTGCGTTTCATCCATGCCATGACCGGTGAAACCAGTGTTGCCATTCTTGATCGGTTGGCAAAACAGGAGCTTGAACGCTTACAAAAGGAGCCACGTGAAAAGCTTTAAGTACCGCCTGTACCCAACTGGCAAACAAGCTCGTACCTTGCAGTGGATGCTTGACCGCACACGCGAACTCTACAACGCCGCTTTACAGGAACGCCGTGATGCCTACCGTATGGCACACAAGAGCATCACCTACTACGATCAAGCCAACCAATTGCCCGAAATCAAGGGTATCAGAGAAGAATACAAAGATATCCATTCTCAGGTACTACAGGATGTGCTGCGCGGTGTGGACAAGGCGATGAAAGCCTTCTTTCGGCGCGTGAAATCTGGTGAGACGCCAGGATACCCCCGCTTTCAGGGGCGTGATCGCTATGACAGCTTCACCTACCCGCAAGCTGGCTTTTCCTTGACTCAGGATAGCCGGGTATGTCTCTCCAAAATAGGAAGCATCAAAGTGAAGCTGCACAGAGAGCTACAGGGAACCATCAAAACCTGTACCATTAAACGCGAAGGGACTTGCTGGTATGTGGTTTTTGCGTGTGAGGGAGAAGCCGCCCCGTTGCCTGTTTCTGATGAGGCAGTGGGTATTGACCTGGGACTGCTGCACTTTGCTACCCTGTCTACAGGTGAGACGATAGAGAACCCGCGCTATTTCCGCAAGGGGGAAAAGAAGCGAGAGAAGTTGCAACAAGCCCTCTCGAAAAAGAAACGGGGCAGTCACCGGCGCAAGAAAGCCGTACAGTCCGTGGCGAAAGCACACCGCAAAGTACGCAACCAACGCGCAGATTTTTTGCACAAAGAATCAAGGATGTTGGTCAATCAATACGGCGTGATCGTCTTTGAGGAATTGCAACCCGCCAACATGTCGAGACGCGCAAAGCCCAAACAGGATGAGAACGGAACGTATCTCCCCAATGGGGCAAGCGCCAAAAGCGGCTTAAACAAGTCAATTCAGGATGCTGGCTGGGGCCAATTTGTCGGGTACTGTACCTACAAAGCTGAGAACGCTGGTAGGACAGTCGTACAAGTCAACCCCAGATATACCAGTCAGGTGTGCAGCGGTTGTGGCACGATCCGCAAGAAAACGCTTGAAGAGCGGTGGCATAGTTGCGAGTGTGGCACTGAACTAGATCGCGATCACAACGCTGCCATCAACATACTACGGCTTGGAAGAAGCCAACAGCTAGCAATGGCTGTAGAAGCCCCTCGGCTTTAGCCAGGGGTACTTCACCATGAGCGCATTGTTGCGGCGCAACCTGCTGGAGCGCATTCTTGAGCGACCGGGAGCGCGGGCTGTACCCGATTCGCCGGGCGAGGCCATTAGCCGTTTTCGCGACGATGCCAGGCAGGCAGAGAACGCTGTTAGTTGGACGCTGGATCAGATAGGGTTAGGGCTGTTTGCAATCGTGGCGGTGATCATCTTGCTCACCGTCAATGTCATGATTACACTGTTCGTTTTTATCCCGCTCGTCTGCGTGATCGTCACGGCGCGTATCATGAACGCACAACTGGAAAAATATCGTATCGCCAGTCGCAAGGCAACGGGGCGTGTGACCAGCGCGATAGGTGAAATTTGCGGCACGGTGCAGGCTATTCAGGTCGCCGGTGCGGAAACACACGTTGTCGAGCATATGCGCACCTTGAATGATGCACGGCGCGTAGCAACGCTCAAGGATAGCGTGTTGACGCAAACGCTTAACTCGACCTATGAAAATACGGTTGGTCTGGGAACGGGCGTGATCCTGATTCTCGCGGCGCAAGCATTGCACAGCACACAACTGGGTGTGGGTGACCTTGCGCTATTCATCTACTACCTCGCCTTCATAACGGACTTTACGCAAGAGTTCGGTTTCTTTCTGGCCTATTACACGCAAACAAAGGTTTCCTTTCAGCGTATGGTGAAACTATTGCAGGGCGCGGCACCGGCGACATTAGCGGCGCATAAGCCGCTCTATCTTTCCGGGCCAGAGGCAGCTATACCGGCTGTCCTGCCTGGCACCATTCATGAGGGAGAGCGATTAGAGACGCTGGAGGCGACGGGATTGACGTATCATTATCCAGATACAGGGCGGGGCATTGAGGATATCAGTTTGCGCATTCAAAAGGGAACAGTGACCGTTATTACCGGACGCATTGCTTCCGGCAAGACGACGCTGGTACAAGTACTACTGGGCCTACTGCCGGGAGACGCGGGCGAGATTTGCTGGAATGGAGAGCGTGTTAGCAACCCGGCCAGTTTTTTCGTGCCGCCGCACAGTGCCTATACCGCGCAGGTGCCGCAATTGTTCAGCGCCTCGTTGCGAGAAAATATCCTGCTTGGTCTGCCGGAGGAGACGGTTGACCTGCACGCAGCTATCCATACCGCGGTGATGGAGCGCGACCTGGAAGAGTTGGAGGATGGTTTACACACGTTAATTGGCGCTCGCGGCGTCAAACTCTCCGGTGGGCAGGCGCAACGGACAGCCGCCGCCCGTATGTTTGTGCGCCCGGCAGAATTGCTGGTGTTCGACGATCTTTCGAGCGCCCTCGATGTCGAGACCGAGCATACGTTGTGGGAGCGTTTGTTTGACCGTGGCAAGCGCACCTGCCTTATCGTCTCGCATCGCCGCACTGTCCTGCAACGCGCCGACCACATTCTCGTACTCAAAGAGGGCCGCCTGGAAGCAGAGGGGACACTTGAGTACTTGCTGGAAAACTGCGAAGAGATGCGCCGGTTGTGGAGCGGCAACGATGAAGGCCCGTAGGTTATATTCCGTTGTTTCCCCCTTTCGGGGGAGAGCAAGATCACTTGAGCAAGCGATGTCAGACGGGTTGTCACTGGCTATACTTACACCATGAGATGAAGAACACACGGCAGCTACAAAAAAGGCCCCGTCAATTATCTACAAAGAAAAAGGAGTACAGCCATGACAACCATGAATTTGACCAGCCAACAGACAACCGTAAAATTGATCAGCCAGCAGTCAACCGTAAAATTAGTGAACCAGTCGGCAACCTCGTCAACAGCATCTGCTATGAAAAGCCTGGCCACTCACATGGTACCGATGTTACTTGAAGGGTCTATTCCATTCGCTGTGTACATGATTGTTAAATCTACGTTCAATACTTCTGATGTCGTCGCTTTGAGCATTGGCACGCTGGTACCGGTGGCATTGAGCATTTTCCACTTCGCACGCAACCGCAGGGTGGATAGCATGAGCCTGATGATTATGCTCGGCCTTGTTGCATCTATTGTCGCGGCGCTCCTGGGTGGCAGTCCACAAATCCTGCTCATTCGCGAGTCGGCGTTTGGCGCACTCTTTGGCCTGGCGTTCCTGGGTTCACTGTTCATGCGTCACCCATTATTCTTCTACCTGATGCGCCATTTTCGCTGCGGCAACGATGGGGAGAAAATTGCAGCCTTCACAAGGCAATGGAATCAGCCGGAGTTTCGCAATGCCTGTCGCATAGTGACAGTCGTCATGGGATTGGGTAGCCTGGGAGAGTTCGCGCTGCGTGTCTTCTTTGTCCTCACGATGTCCGTCCCGATGGTGCTGGCACTCTCGACGGTTGTCTTCCCGGCAATCTACATAACAATGGCAGTGTGGACGTTGTGGTACATGCGGCACATTCAACGCTAAAGGTATGATTTTGAAGAGCAATGGGGTTAACGGACGCCCGCGAGGTAGGGTACCTTGTGGGCGTGCGCCATCTCAATCTTACGTTGTTTTGTCTTATGTAATTGAGATGTTCTTCTCTAGAGCCTGTTAGGGACTCGAACTCAAAAACTGGTCAAGGACTAGAAAAGGCCGTCCATTGATGAAGCATGAGACAAGCGAACACCACCAAATGCAACCCGGCAAGGGTGGTAGGAAGTCGC
>Ga0307372_10002670_pt1 | contig 29136 bp, 26 predicted proteins | sample OX1MG_FD_202533 | JGI IMG/M metagenome (GOLD analysis project Ga0307372, IMG submission 202533) | Soil microbial communities from Risofladan, Vaasa, Finland - OX-1 | ecosystem: Environmental > Terrestrial > Soil > Coastal area > Acid sulfate soil | place: Finland: Risofladan, Vaasa | collected... | reverse complement strand
TTTCTTGTTGGTATTCGGTCCGGTTGGTGTTTTGGTCGTGTCATGGCTGCTGTGGAGACGTGTCTCTTCTCGGTGTGGAGATGTGCTGAAGAAAATGTGTGGCGCTTCGGTGAGGCGATGTGGCGAGATGAGGCGCAGTTACGCCGGCCCCAGGTCCGGCCCCGGGTCTCCACCACCTCCGGCGATGGCGAGTCGGGACAGGTAATGGCGCCATCCCACCGCGTGGGGAGCGACGGCCTGGAGCGGTAGGCCCCGGTGCACGAGTCGGACGATCGTGTCGTCGCCGTCGGGTGTGAGCGTGATCTCGACCGTGCTCGATCCGGGGGGAACGGGGTTTCCGTCGTCCTCCCACCCCCACGTGAAGGTCACCCGATGCGGAGGGCTCACTTCCACGTACTCCCCGCGCGCCACGTGAGTGCCGTCGATGTTGACGCGGTAGATCCCACCGGGCTGGGCATCGACTTTGTGGTCAATGCCCTTCCAACGCCGCATCTTGTCTGGGTCGGTGAAGAACGGGAACACGGCTTCGGGCGGCGCCGCGATCCGGATCTCCTGCTCGATGACGTCATCGCCTGCTGGCACGTTCGCTGTCCTCCATGTCTCGCTCTACTGCCCGCTTCAGGCGGCGCAGTCCGGTCGCCCAGAACACCTCGAGGTACTCACGCAGCTCGTCGAGCCCTTCGGGTCGGGCCCGGTAGATGATCCGGGTCGCGTCTCGACGACTCTCCAGGAGGCCGGCCTCGACGAGTACCCGGAGATGCTGGGACACCGCCGGGCGGCTCAGCTCGAAGTGCGACGCGATCTCCCCGGCGGCGAGTTCGTCCTCGCTGACGAGTCGGAGGATCTCCCGTCGATGAGGCTCGGCGATGGCTCGGAGAGCGGCGTCCACACACAGAATGTAAGCAGATCCTTACGTAAGTGACAAGTGACAAGTGACAATTGGCCGACATGACTCTGCACCGGGGCAATATCCGCCCCTTTGCCTCTTGACCAGGACCTACGCTCCCCGGCGGGAGGACGACCGATGCTGGGATCGAGTGACCTGGTGGCATTCGTGGCGACGACCGACCTCGACCGGGCCCGCGCCTTTTACGCCGCGGTCGTGGGGTTGTCCGTGATCGAGGAGGGCCCCTTTGCATGCGTCTTCGATGCGAATGGCACCCAACTCCGGGTGACGCCGGTAGGCGAGATCCGGTCGGCTCCCTACACCGTGCTCGGCTGGATCGTCGACGACATCGTGGCGACGGTGAGGGCACTGAGCGCCGCGGGTGTCATCTTCGAGCGATTCCCCGGGATGGACCAGGACGACATCGGTGTGTGGGCGTCTCCGAGCGGAGCCCGGGTGGCCTGGTTCACCGACCCCGACGGCAACGTGCTGTCGTTGACCCAGGCTCTGTGATCCAGGCGATGTGACCGAGGCTCTGTGATCCGGCCTCTGTGACCCGGCCGCTGTGACCCGGCCTCTGGACTCAGCGTCGAGGCATTTTGATGGCGCGGTCGGCGATGATGTTCTTCTGGACCTCGGTCGTCCCTGCGCCGATCGACGTGTAGCGCTGCCAGACGTAGTTGTGGCTCCAATGGCCTTTGTCCACCGCATCGGGGCCGCCGCGCGCCAAGACACCCGACGCCCCGAGGATGTCCACGCCGAGCTCGGCGATGGTCTGTGAGAGGTAGCTCCACTGCAACTTGGCCAGTGGCACCTCGGGCCAGTTCTTCTCGCCCTTCAAGACCTTCGAGAGAGCCCGGGCGTTCAACAGGCGGGTGAGCTCGAGCTGGGTCCACAGGCGGGCGATCCGATCGCGGATGCCGGGGTCCTCGAGTGCTTCGGGATTGTTCTTACGCGCCGTGGCGATGAGATTATCGAGCTCGATTCGCATCGACACCGACAGCCCCGATGTCCCTACCCGTTCGTTGGCGAGCGTTCCCATGGCCACATTCCAACCTTGGTTCTCTTGGCCGAGTCGGTAGGCGGCGGGCACGCGAGCCCCGTCAAAGTTCACCTCACAGAACAACTCTCCGCCGGTGATGTCACGGATCACGTTGACTTCGATGCCTGGCAACTCCATGTCGACGATGAGCGCCGTGATCCCTTCGTGCTTGACCCCGCGTTCGATGGCCGTGGGATCTGTTCGGACGAGGAACAAGCCCCACTTGGCGAGATGGGCAGTCGAGATCCAGATCTTGCGGCCGGTGACGACGTATTCGTCGCCATCTAGGACTGCGAGCGTGCGGAGGTTGGCAAGGTCGGAGCCGGCTTCGGGCTCGGTGAACCCCTGGCACCAGTGGACATCTGCGTTGAGGATCCCCGGCAGCCACATCTTTTGTTGTTCCTCGGTTCCCCAGCGCAGGATCATGGGGCCGATCTGCCACAAACCGTTGGCGTTGTAGATGCCAGGGGTCTTGGCCCGGGCCATCTCCTCGGAGTAGATGGTGTTCTGCATGACCGTGGCCTCTCGGCCTCCCCAGGACTTCGGCCAGTTGATCGCCGCCCACCGGCCCCCGTGCAGGCAGCGCTGCCACGCCTGGCGCCGGAGCATGGTTCGGCGGTCGGGGTTGTTCTCGTCGCCGATCTCCCCCGATGCCATGAATTCGGGCAGGTTGGCGTCCAGCCACTCGCGCAGCTCGGCTCGGAAGGCGTCGTCCTCGTCGGTATAGGAGAAGTCCACGTTTCCCTCTGTAGTTCAGGACGTCAGTGCTCAGGAGCTCAGTGCTTCAGGACGTCGGGGTTCACGATGTTGCGCGGCGAGGCGCCCGCCAGCAGTCGGCACAGGTCGTCGGCGATGGTCTGGGTGTGATTGACCTCGGTGTTGTAGGTGGCACCGCCGATGTGCGGGGTGAGGACCACGTTCGGGAAGGTCGTGAGGGGGTGGTCGGTGGGAAGGTGCTCGCCCACAAAATGGTCGAGCCCCGCCGCAGCCACCTTCCCCGATCGCAGCGCAGCCACGAGGGCATCGCCGTCGTGGAGCTGGGCGCGAGCGGTGTTCAGGAAGACGACGCCGTCACGCATGGCCGCGAACTGAGCCGGCCCGATCATTCCGGCGGTCTCTTCGGTGACCGGCGCGTGCAGCGACACCACGTCGGATGCCTCGAGGAGTTGCTCGAGGCTGTGAGTGGCGTCCGCCGCGTAGGGGTCATAGGCGACGACGTTCATGCCGAGGCCTTCGAGGCGCCAGCGCAGGGCCCGGCCCACGGCTCCGAGGCCGACCAGCCCGGCCGTTCTGCCTGCCAGCTGCCAGGCCCGGAAGCGCTGATAGGGGATGGTTCCGTCCTTGTAGACCTCGCCGGTGCGGACGTCGTGGTCCGCCCCGAGCACGCCTCGGGTGGCCGCGAAGAGGAGTGCCACCCCGATCTCGGCGACGGCGTCGGCATTGCGAGCAGGAGCCCGCAACACCGGCACACCGGCGGCCGTGGCCGCGTCGATGTCGACGTTGTTGGGGTCACCCCGGGTGCTCGCCACCGCCACCAGGGGGAGGTCGAAGACGGGCCCGGCGCAGCGGTCGGCTTCGACCATGAGGATGGTGGCGCCTTCGGCCGCGGCTCTCTCTGCCAGCTGTTCGGCGTTGTAGATGCGGAGGGGTTGGTGGTCGATCCACGGGTCGATGACGAGGTCAGCGAGCTCACCCAACAACTCGACCCCGGGACCCCGAACGGGGGAGGTCACAAGCGCCCGAGGGCGGGTCCGATCCATCGATCCTCCTTGGGGCGCCCAACTCATTCATAATGGCCGATCATGACGGTCGTGTCAGGTTCGGTCACAGTGGGTATCGACATCGGGACGACGGCCGTCAAAGCCGTCGCCGCCGACGAGAACGGGGCGGTGCTGGCCCGAGTCCGCATTCCCCACCGCCTCATGACGCCGGCCCCGGACCAGCTCGAGCACGATGCCGGGCGAGCCTGGCGGCGTGGACCTCTGCGAGCGCTCGCCCAGGTGGCACAAGGAGTGGGCGAGCTCGCCGGGGTCTGTGTCACGAGCATGGTGCCGTCTCTCGCTGCCGTGGACCGGCGCGGCATCCCCCGGTCGCCGGGCCTCCTCTACGGCGACGCGCGGGGTCGCGAGATCGCCGGAGCCGATGCGAGCGACACGGACTCGGTCATGCCCGATGCGGGGGGATTCGTGCGTTGGGCCGTGCACGAAGTGCCCGAAGCCCGCGGCTACTGGCCTGCACAGGCGGTGGCCAACTACGCGCTCGGTCGGATTCCGGCCATCGACACCGGTACCGCCATCTGCATGGGCTCGATGCGGACCGGGAACCACTGGAACGACGACGTGTTGGCGAAGTTCGGCGTCGCGGTGGAGCAACTCCCGGTTGTCGTGCCCATGGGCCAGCCGGCGGGAACGGTCACCGGCTCAGACGCCGTGCTGGCGGCGGGTACCGTCGACGCGTTGTGCGACCAGATCGTCTCGGGCGCGACGCAGTCCGGCGACGTTCTCGTGATCTTCGGAGCGACACTCATCGTGTGGGCCGTGGTCGACGACTGGGTCGAGGCCCCGGGATTATGGACGCTTCCCCACACCGCGGCCGGCAAGGTTCTCGTGGGTGGTCCGAGTAATGCCGGGGCCCTCTTCGTGGACTGGGCCCGTGCCATGCTCGAGGGTGCCAAGCGGCCCATGCCTCGACGGCGATCAACCGAGGTCGAGACAGCGGGCTCGGCCGTCGAGCCGGAGCGTGGGGGTGACCCTGGCCGCGTGCCGGTGTGGACGCCATATCTGCGCGGTGAGCGCGCGCCGTATCACGACACCACCTTGCGAGCCGGTCTCCATGACCTCGACATGACCCACGACGCGCAAGCGGTGGAGCGCGCTGCCTACGAGGCGAGTGGTTTCGTCATCCGACATATGCTGGACCGAGCCGGGATCACGGCCCGTCGTGTCGTGGCGAGCGGAGGCGGTACCCACGTCACAGCGTGGATGCAGGGCGTCGCCGATGCGACTGGTCTCCCCGTCGACACCGTGGGGGTCGCCGAGGGATCCGCCCTCGGCGCCGCGTATATCGCCCGCTGGACCGCGGGGCTCGAGTCATCGCTCGACGGAGCCCAGCGATGGGCGCGTGCGGGGCGACGGGTGGAGCCCGACGCGCGGTGGGCCGCGGCAGCCTCGGAGCGCTATGCGCGTTTTCTCGCCTTCGGCCCTTGACGGCTGAACCGACACCCGACCCGACAGCTGGACCGACCTGAGGCCCTCTGCCGCCCGGTTGGGAGTGGCTGGGGTGCTCTGCCATGCTGTGGCCAGGAGGTGGAGCAGTGAGCCCCGAGTCTCATGAAGATGACGACGACCTCGCAGGTGCGGGCGACGACTGGGTGTTTCCCTTCGAAGCTGAGCTCCACGCCTTCGCGCCAGGGTTGCACGACGCCCAGAACGCCTGGTTGGCACAGATCGACTCCCTGCGTGCCCCGGACAGAAAGACCCATGAACTCATCCGCATGGTGTGCACCGTCATCATCCGGAATCCCCCAGGCGTCCAACGCCACGCCATGCTGGCGGCGGAGGTCGGTGCGACCTGGGAGGAGATCGCCGGCAGCATCGTGTTGACCCAGCCGGCTTTCGGGATCCTCCGAGTGGTCGAAGCACTTCCCTGGGCTCGTCGCGGCTGGGAACGAGGTTCGTCGCCGGTCGATGAACGAGGAAAACACCGGCGTCCACCGACCTAAGACGTCGGACGCGCCTGAGCGGGTGAAAGCCGCTCGTCTACGTCGTGTCGGTGTCCTTGTGGTCCTTGTCGCCGCCGCCCGACAACACGTGCGCGGGCGGTGGTCCGCCTCCGAAGAGCGCTCTGTGGACCATCGTGGTGAGGGTGTCGAGAGCCGACGCGTCGACAGGTTCGCCGGCGAACTGTCGGAGTTGATGGAATCGGTCGACCATGGCCACCACGGCTTCGGCCGCGGCGTTGGGATCGATGCCGGGGTGCGGGCCTGCCCCGTCGATGCGCGCCGCCAGGGTCTGGGCGACCCCGCCCGCGGCTGCATGAGCCTGAGCCCCGAGCTCGGTGTCGCTCATCACGAGGTCGGTCCAGGCGCGCAGCACGGGGGCGTAGCGCTGCCAGGCTTCGGAGAACCGCTCCATCCAGGTCCGCAGCTCCTGCCATCCGGCCGCGTCCGGTCCCACCGGGCCCAGGGCGTTGTCGAGGGCGGCGACGACCTCGCCCGCTTCTCCCACGAGGGCGCGCAGGAGGTCTTCCTTGTTGGAGAAGTACAGGTAGAAGGTGCCGTGCGAGGTCCGCGCCACCTTGACGATGTCGTCGACCCGCGCCGCGTGGTATCCCCGGCGTGCGAAGACGACCATGGCCGCGTCGAGGAGCTTACGCATGGTCTTTCGACCCTGGGACCGCAGGGCGCGCTTGCTGGCGGGCTCCCCGGCCACGACCGCCACCTTGGCGCCGCGGGACGCAGCCCCTTTTCCGTTCGTGCCGCTCTTCGCGCCCCCGTTGCTCACCGGGTCAGGCCCGGTTGGGGCGCTCGGCGTGGAAGCCGGTCCCATTTCCGGGGCATCGTAGTCACCGAGGGGCTCAGGATGCCTCGAAGGCGACCTTGATCGCTCCACTCTCGTCCTGCCGGGCAATGGCTCGCAGTGCGTCCCACCAACGATCGAGGGGGAATCGGTGCGTCAACATGCCGGTGAGGTCCACCCGTCCCGAGGCTGTCATGTCGAGGTAATGGGCGATGGCGTGCTTGCGCACCCCGTCGATCTCCTCCATCCCGAAGGCGTTGGACCCGGCGATGGTGAGCTCCTTGAAGTAGATCGGCGTCCACTCCCATCGTCCCGGGGTCGAGACACCACTTTGGACGAGGGTGCCGCGCTCGGCGAGCACCCGTACCCCGACTTCGAGAGTCTCGGGCCTGGCGATGGTGTCGTAGACGACGTCGATCCCTCCCGGGTGAGCCACAGGGAGCCCGTCGAAGGGCTTGTGGAGGACGCCGCCGGACCACTCGGCCAGCTCTTCGACCACGGCGAGGCGCGGCTCGTGCTCGACCACCTTGCTGGCGCCGAGTCGGGTGGCGAATGCGGCCTGGGCGGCGAAGCGCGCCACGACGGCAACCTCGACGTCGGGGAACAGGGCGCGCAACGCGGCGACACTGGTGACGCCCAGCGCACCGGCGCCGTAGACGAGGGCTTTGCCCCCGGGCGGCGGGGGATGGCGCAAGATGGCGTGCATCGACACCGAGAAGGGGTCGGCCAGCACCGCCAAGGTGTCCGACACGTTGGCGGGGACAGGGATCAGCATCGAGTCGTGGGCAGCGAGGAGGTCTGCCCAGGCCCCGGGGGCGTCAGTGGTCACGCCCACATGGACGCCGGGCCCGAGGGCGCCGCGGGTGAAGCTCCAACACAGGTTCAGGTCGCCCGCCTGACACGGGGGACACATCGGCTCGACACCGCGCGGGGCGCACGTGAGCCACGGGTTCAGGACCACCCGGTCCCCGACCTCGAGGCCCTGCGCGGCCGGCCCGAGCTCGATGACCTCGGCCACCACCTCGTGGCCCGGCACATGGGGGAGTGACGAGAAGGCGGACATGGGATTGTCGATGTCACCTTCGCCGAAGTCGCCGAGGACCAACTTGGCGTCGGACCCGCAGATGCCCGACAGGATCGGCCTCGTGACCACCCAGTCCGGGCGCGGGGGTCGGGCGTCCTCGACGACGTGAAGCCCGAACGGCAACGATGCCAACATCCGTTCGAGGTCGTCAGTGGGTTGTGGCCGGGCTTCGTCGGGTGCGGGCGCGGTGCCGAACACCAGGGCTCTCACATCGACCGTCCTTGATGGGGCTCAGCGCTCACACGATTCCCTTGGCTCGAAGGTCTTCCAATTCTGATGACGACAAGCCCACGAGGTCGCACCACACCTCGTGATTGTCCGCCCCGAGTGTGGGCGCTCCGGAGGGCACGGGTGCGGTCTCCCCCACGAGCCTCGGATAGGGCGACTGTTGGCGGATCGGTCCGAGGACCGGGTCGTCGACGGCGACGAGATCGTGGCGGGCTTCGAAATGGGGGTCGAGGGCGATGTCCCGAGCGTTATAGGCCGTCGCCACCGGTACGTCGTGGGCGACACATGCCCCCTCCACCTCGGCTGCGCTCTGTGTCGAGGTCCACTGCGCCACCAAGGCGTTGATGGTGTCGCCGTTGCGAGCCCGGTCGGCCAGGGTGGTGAAGCGGGGGTCCTCGAGCAGGTCGAGGCGACCCATGGCTCGGCACAGGCGGGCGAAGTTGGCGTCACCTCCGGCCACCACGCAGACGTAGTTCCCGTCCGCTGTCGGATAGTTGTCGAGCGGAGCCGAGTTCGACAGGCGGTTGCCTTCACGACCACGGATCGTCCCCAGACGGTCGTAGGCCGGGATCGTCCATTCCAAGATACGCAGGACCGACCCGTAGAGCGAGGCGTCGATGACGGCGCCGCCCCCAGTACCGGTTCCCGTACCCGTACCGGTGGTGTCGCGCCGGTACAGCGCGGCGAGTGCCGCCTCGGCGGCGAACACCCCGGTGAGGTAGTCGGCGACCGTCACACCCGGACGGACTGGTGGTCGGTCAGCCTCACCGGTCAGATTGAGCAGGCCCCCGTAGGCCACACCCAACCGATCGAGTCCGGGCCGGCCTGAGTACGGGCCGTCCTGGCCGAAGGCGCTGATGCGGACGAAGACCAGTCGGGGGTCGAGCGCAGCGGGGCCTAGTCCCCATTCCTCCATCGTCCCGGGCCGGAAGTTCTCGCAGAGAACATCCGCCGTCGAGGCCAGGCGACGAAAGAGGTCTTGACCCTCGGGCGAGCGCAGGTCGCAGGTGACGCTCTTGCGACCTCGACCCTCCACCGCCCAGAACAGTGAGTAGCCGTCGACGAAGGGCCCGATGGTACGCATGAAGTCACCAACGCGGGGCTGCTCGACCTTTATGACGTCGGCTCCCCACTCGCCGAGGAGCCCGGCGCAGAACGGCGCACCGATCCTGGTTCCGACGTCGATGACCCGGAGGCCCTCGAGGGGGCGCGCCATGCTGGAGTCAGGCCCGCTCGGGAGGTGCTTCGGTCGCATCCCCCCGGTCGCGGGCCGCAAAGACTTCTTTCATCGAGCCCATCTGCTTACGTTGTTCGAGCGCGGACAGCGCGGTGGCGGTGTTGTGGGCCCATTGGTGAGCCATGAAGTGGTATCGCCACGACGCGCCCTTGCCCATCAGCTCACCCACGTGGTTGATCGACTCCTTGACCACCTGTGCCGTCACCGGGGGGACGAGGGCGACTCGCTGGGCGAGCTCCATGGTGCGAGCCGCCAGATCGGGACGGGGCACGACCTTATTGACGAGGCCGAGTCGCAGCGCTTCGGCGGCATCGAGCTCCTCGGCGGCGAGGAGGAATTCCTTCGCCTTGCGGATACCGAGCTCCCAGGGCTCGACCAGAAGCTCGACGCCGGCGCCGGTCATGCGCAGGACCGGGTTGGAGAACGATGCGTCGTCGGAGGCCACGATCAGGTCGCACATGCAGGCCAACATGAGGCCCGCCGCCACGCACTTGCCCTGGACCGCCGCGATGGTCGGTTTGCGGAAGTCGTGGATCCTGCGGCACCGGTCGACATACATGACCTGCTCGTGGTGGAACTTCCCCTCCGGCGTTTCGCGCATGGCGACCCAGTCGTCGGCTCCCTCGTTGCCCACAATCGCCTTGAGGTCATGCCCGGAGCTGAAGTGCTTGCCCGCGCCCGCCAAGATCACGACGCGGACGTCGTCGTCGGCGTCGGCGCGGTCGAAACACGCATCGAGGGCGTCGATGAGGGCGCTGTTCTGCGCGTTGGCGACTTCGGGTCGGTTCATTGTCAGGGTCGCCACCGGCCCGTCGACCTCGTAGCGCACTACCGGCTCATTGCTCGACACCGCATGCCTCCTTCGCCGTCAACCTCGTCGGCGTCGTTGCCGACGGGTCGGTTCCCCCCGGCAGTCCCAGATCAACGAGACCCCTCGGGCGCAACCGGTTCCCGAGGCAGGCCCAGCACCCGTTCGCCGACCACGTTGCGCTGGATTTCGTTGGTTCCCGCGAAGATCGACGCCGCCTGATAGTAGAGCCACGCCCGCTGCCACGATCCATCGCCGGGATTCGCCGTGGCATCGCGCCACAACGGTGCGGCCGGGCCGAGCACGTCGAGGGCAAGTGCGTGGAGACGCTTGCTCATCTCGCTCCAGTAGAGCTTCAGGATGCTTCCTTCGGGGCCCGGCTCGAGCCCCCGCTGGAGCTTGGAGAGCGATCGCCAGTTGTGGAGCTGGAAGAGACGCACTTCGACGTAGGCCTGCGCCAGCTTGCGACGCAGCCGGGTGTCGTCGAACGCGCCCGAGGCTGCCGCAGTCGAGAGGAGCTCTTCGAGATGCTGCATGTGGATCACGAGCTGCCGGGGGTTCACCCCTCGCTCGTTCGACAAGGTCGAGCCGGCCACCCGCCAACCTTCTCCGGGCGCGCCGACGAGCTGATCGTCGGGGACGAACACCTCAGTGAGCTCCACCTCGTTGAACTCGGCCTCGCCGGTGAGCTGGACCAGGGGGCGGACATCAACCCCCGGGGCGTGCATGTCCACCGCGAAGAAGGAAAGGCCTTTGTGTTTGGGGGCACCGGTGTCACTACGAGCGAGGCACACCCCCCAGTCGGCGAACTGCGCGTAGGAGGTCCAGACCTTGCGCCCGTCGAGCTGCCATCCTCCGTCGACCCGTCGGGCGGTGGTGCGCACCGCGGCGAGGTCGGAGCCCGCGTCGGGCTCGGAGAAGAGTTGACACCACAGCGCTCGTGCCGTGGGGATCGACGGCAGCCACCGGGCCCTCTGATCGTCGGTCCCATGGGCGAGCAGGGTGGGTCCGGCCAGGTTGACGCCGATGCGACCCACGAGCTCGGGAGCGCGGGCACGCGCCAGTTCCTCTTGGACCACGAAATTCTCGGCGGGGCCGAGGTCCCGCCCGCCGTATGCCGTAGGCCAGGTCACCGCCACCCAGCCCGCCGCGGCGAGGTCCGCCTGCCATCGGCGGCCGAAGGCCACTTCTTCGGCGAGATCATCGAAGCGCGGGGGCAGACCCACCCCGTACTCCCATGGCAGGTGGCTGCGGAGCCATCCCCGCAGCTGTTCGCGGAGGCGCTCTTGTTTGGGCGTCGTCGTGAGGTCCATCGCCCGCGCCAGCATGACACATGCGTCAGGCTCCCGAACGGGCCTGTCGGTAGGCTCCGGCCCGTGGACTTCGAGCTGTCAGAGGATCAGGTGGCGCTGCGCGACGCGGCGGCGAGCCTCCTCGTCGGCGCCTGCTCGTCGGCCCGGGTCCGAGAGGTCGCCGACAGTGCTCGCCATCGCGACGACGCCTTGTGGGCGGCCATGGCAGAGCAGGGGTGGCCCGCCGTCGATCTCCCTGAGGAGGTGGGGGGACTCGGGCTCGGGTTGGTCGAGGTGGCAGTGCTGTGCGAGCAGCTGGGACGCCATCTGGCTCCGGTGCCTTTCGCCGGCACCGTGGTGACCCAGGGTGCGATGCACGCCGCATCGGCGAGCGGCGCCCTCGAAGAGCTCGCCGGGGAATCACGTCGCGCCCTCGGGGGCGTCGACGCGGCGGAGTGGGCACGGCGTCTCTCGAGGGGCGAGGCCACCGGGGCTGTCGCCTGGTCGCGTCGCGTCGACGCGGTGGCGGCCCGGCGTGACGACGATGGGACGTGGCGGTTGACCGGTCGGTCCGACCCGGTCGTCGAAGGCCCCTTGGCCGACGTTCTCTTGGTGTTCGCCGAGACTGGTGGTGGCCCCGCGGTGTTCGCCCTGGTCGCCGGAGAGGCCGGTACCCGACCGCGTGACGAACCGGCCATGGACCGCACCCGCAGCATCGGGTGGCTCGAGCTCGACGACCGACCCGCGCTCTGGCTGGGCGATGACCGGTTCGCCGGTGCCGTGCTCGACCGGGCACTCGTCGCGGTGTGCGCCGAGATGCTCGGTGCCGCCGATGTCGTGCTGGCGATGACCGTCCAGTACGCCCAGGACCGCGTGCAATTCGGGCGACCCATCGGCGGGTTCCAGGCGGTGAAACACCGGTGTGCCGACATGCTGGTGGACGTCGAAGGCATGAGATCCGCGGCGTACTACGCAGCGTGGGCGGTGGGGGCCGGTGACCCCGAAGCCGCAGTGGCGGCATCGGCGGCCAAGGTGTGGTGCTCCGACGCGGCCCGGCGTGTGATGGCTTCAGGACTGCAGGTGCACGGCGGCATCGGGTTCACATGGGAGCACGACCTCCACCTCTTCTTGAAGCGGTCGCAGCTCGACCAGGTGACCTTCGGCGACGGCGCGCATCATCGAGAGCGCATCGCCCGCATCCTCCGGTGGCGCCTCGAGGCCGGACTGCCCGTGCTCTGAGTCTGGTTCGACCGCTGTTCAGGCCCGTCGCTCTTTCCGACGGAGTTCGGCCGCCATGGTGCGCATGGTGGCGCGGTCGGGCTTGCCGGCGGCGAGAACAGGCAGGGCGTCGAGTTGGACCACCATCTCGGGGGTCTTGAATCGGGTCACACCTCGTGCTGAGAACCAGGTCCGGCATGCAGCGAGGTCGAAGGGCGAGGCGGCCTCCACGAAGGCGGCCACGCGTTCCCCGACGTCAGGGTCGGGAACCGCCACGGCCACGGCGTGGCGGACATCGGGATGGGCTTCGAGGACGGCTTCGACCTCCGACGCCGAGATGTTCTCCCCGGCGCGGATGATGATGTCCGAGAGCCGGCCCACCACCTGGAGCCATCCCTCTTCGTCGAGCGCGCCGAGGTCGCCGGTGCGAAACCACCGGCCCCGCTCCGAGACCACCCCGGCTGTGGTGTCGGGATCGACATATCCCGCGAACAGTTCGGGCCCCCGCAACCAGAGCTCGCCCACAGTGCCGGGCCCGAGTCGAGCCGAGGTCTCAGGATCATGGACCTCGAGCTCGACATCCCCCAGAGCGCGGCCGTCGGTGTCGCGTGCCCGCTCGACGCTGTCGTCGGGTCCCGACGTCGTGACCGTGGGCGCCTCGGTCGATCCGTAGGTCCGCTTCACGCGACACCCGAACGCCTCGCTCGTGGCTTCCACGAAGGCCGGGCTCACCGACGCCCCTCCCGTCGAGATGAGCCGCAGGCTTCGCACCTTCTCGGGGCCGAAGCCCGAGGACGCGGCCATCTGGGTGAAAAAGACAGGCGGCGCCCCCATGAACGAGACGCACTCTTGTTCGATGAGACGGACCGCCTCTTCGGGGTCCCACGCCGCCATGAGCACGGTCGGGATCCCTGCCGTGGCGGGAAGGAGGACACCGTTGAGGAGCCCCGACACATGGGCCAAGGGTGCGGGCATGAGCACGGCGTCGCCGGGCCGAAGACCGTGCACCGAGACCATGAGGTCCGCCTTGTAGCCCAGGCCCCGGTGGGTATGGAGCGCCGCCTTGGGCACTCCGGTCGACCCGGATGTGAACAGCGCCACGGCGATATCGGTGGGTCGGGCCGGCGATGAGCCCCTCGACACCGAAGGCCCTGACCCGAGGACCTCCATCAGGTCCTCGGTCCCCGTCCCGGCGGGAACGAGCGCACCCGTCCACTCCGAGCCCGGCATGTCGGAGGCCGCCATGACCAGTCTCGGACGGACCTGCTCGAGCGCAGCCGCGACCTCGCCGCCACCCAACCGGTGGTGTAGGGGGGCGGCGACCGCCCCGAGACGCCAGCACGCCCGATAGAGAAGGAGAGGGGGAGCGCCGTTGGGCAGCTGCCAGGCGACGACGTCTCCTTGGCCTACTCCGGTCGCGGCCAACCGTCCGGCCAGTGCCGCGATGGCCGATTCGACTGCCGCAGCGTCGAGACGGCCCGATCCGTCGATCACGGCGCCACCCGATCCAGCCGCCCCATCCGATCCGGGGACCCCCGGCCCCGTGGCGAAGGACGCGTCCAGTGCCCCCCGGTCCCACGCTCCCCCGGCGCGCCGATAACGCGCCGCTCCGGCCTGAACCAATGTGGGACGCAGCCGGGGCGCGGCGCCGCGACCGGTTCGCGTCGAAGCCCTGCGGACATGGGGCATCCGGCCACGCTACCGCCGGGCCGGTTTGTCTAACCTGACGCCGTGGTCAGAGAACGCGGTGCGTCCCGGACTCATATCGTGGCGCCCCCTGACGTGGCCGAGCGGGTGGCATTGGCCCCAGCGCCGGGCGAAGCCCCGCTGCCCGCAGCCAACGCCGCCGAGCTCCTCCGGCGCAACGGCACGGACCCGGTGTACGCGGCCCGTCCCGCACTGCACTTCGGCGATCGAACCTGGAGCCACGCCGAGATGTACGCCGAGTCCACCCGCTACGCGGCGCTCTTCGGTGAGCGGCTCGACCCGTCGCGCCCGCCCCATGTGGGTGTGCTTCTCGACAACACGCCTGAATACGTGTTCTGCCTGGCCGGCGCGGCCCTGGCCGGTGCGGCGGTGGTGGGACTCAATCACACCCGGCGCGACGAGCACCTTCTCACCGACATCGGGTACACCGATGTCGGTCTCCTCGTGACCGAGCCACGCCATCAGGAGTTGCTCGCCCCCGTGGTCGGTGACCTCAAGCTGCCGGGGGGCCTCCTCGTCTCTGAGCGGTCCGATGGGGGTGATCCTCCCCGGACCATGGGCGAGTCCCTCGACGAGGCACTGGGACAATGGGCGCCGGGGGTCGGTGACCCGGGCCTTCAGCCCGACGTCGAGACCTTGTGGGTCTTGTTGTTCACCTCGGGGACCTCGGCCGCGCCCAAGGCGGTGCGGTGCACGCAGCGACGGCTGCTCACCACCGGCAACCGGATGACGATGGTGCTCGACGTGGGCCCCGACGATGTCGGGTATCTGGCCATGCCTCTGTTCCACTCCAACTCGCTCATGGTGGGTCTGGCGCCGGCGTTGGTGGCGGGTGCATCGGTCGGTCTGGCTCGGCGGTTCAGCGCGTCGGGCTTCTTGGACGACGTGCGGCGGTACGGAGCCACGTGGTTCAACTACACAGGGAAACCCCTGGCCTATCTGTTGGCCACCCCTGAACGACCCGACGACGCGGAGAACCCGCTGCGGTTGGCGTACGGCAACGAAGGCTCGCCGCACGTGGTGGAGGCGGTGGCCAAACGCTTCGGTGTGGCGGTCGTGGATGTGTTCGGGTCCACCGAAGGTGGCATCGCCCTGGACCGATCCGGTGGTGTGCCGCGTGGTTCGGTGGGCAAGCTGCGCCAGGGGATCAAAGTGGTCGACCCCGACGGCGAGGAACGGCCCCGGGCCGTGTTCGACGGCGACGGACGCCTCGTCAACGCCGAGGAGTGCGTCGGAGAGATCGTCAACGTCGAAGGGGTGGGGCCCTTCGAGGGGTATTACCGCAATGCCGAGGCCATGGCCAAGACGACCCGCAACGGTTGGTACTGGAGCGGCGACCTCGGATACGTCGACGCCGATGACTGGGTGTACTTCGCGGGGCGTACCTCGGACTGGCTCAGGGTGGACGGCGAGAACTTCCCGGCCGCGCCGATCGAAGCGATCGTCGCCCGGCATCCGGACGTGATGTTGGCGTCGGTCTACGGCGTGCCCGACGTCGATTCCGGGGATCAGGTCATGGCGGCGCTCGTCTTGCGCGCCGGCGCGGTCTTCGATGCCGTCGCCTTCGCGGCCTGGGTCGACGCGCAGAGCGACCTCAGCCCCAAGTGGCGGCCACGGTACGTGCGGGTGTGTCAGACGCTGCCCACCACGCCCACCAACAAGGTCCTGGTGCGGACGTTGGTGCACCAGAAGTTCCGGTCCGATCGGGTCGGGGGGGACCCGGTGTTCGCTCGTGGTCGGGGCGAGGACCGCTACCGGCCCTTCGGAGCCGACGAGGAGTCGGGATTGCGGGATGGCTTCGGCGAGAGCGGTCGGGCTCAGGCCTGGGACCTGTAGGAAGATCTGTAGGACCAGGTGGACCTGTCGCTGACCGAGGCCGAGCAACGTTTCGCGCATGACGTGCGGGCGTGGCTCGAGGCCAACGTCGTGGCCTGGCCCGACCCAGACAACGACGCAGACCTCGCCGAGACGATCGGGCGCGGCCGGGCCTGGCAGGCGACGTTGGCCGAGGCGGGATGGGTCGGGATCAATTGGCCTGCCGAGTACGGGGGTCGGGGCGCGTCGCCCGTCGAGGTGGCCATCTTCAATGCCGAGTACGCGCGCAGCGGGGCACCGCAGCTCGTCAACCGGGTCGGGATCAACCTGGCCGGCCCCACGCTCCTGGCGCACGGGAGTCCTGAGCAGTGCAGCCGGTGGCTGCCCGCCATCGTGAGCGCGCAGGAGATCTGGTGCCAGCTCTTCAGCGAGCCCGGCGCGGGGTCTGACCTGTCGGGGCTCGTCACGCGGGCCGAGCCCGTTCCCGGTAGCGGGGGTTGGCGGGTGAGCGGCCAGAAGGTGTGGACGTCGTACGCGCAGTTCGCCCGGTATGGATTGTGTCTGGCGCGCACCGAGCCCGAGACGACCGGCCCTCGAGGTTTGTCGCTGCTGGTGGTGGACATGGAGGCTGAGGGTGTCGATATCCGGCCTCTGGTGCAGATCACGGGCGAAGCCGAGTTCAACGAGGTCTTCCTCGAGGACGTGGCCGTGCCGGCCGGGCATCTGGTCGGGCCGGTCGGGCAGGGCTGGGCCGTGGCGTCGACGACGCTGGCCCACGAGCGGGGTACGAATTTCCCGTTCAAAGAGGAAGTGGTGCACGAGGGTTACCTGACGCGGTTGTTCGCGCTGGCGGCCCGTAACGGCACACTCGACGACCCCGATGTCGCCGACGCGTTGGTCGACGCCTATGTGTCGCTCGTTGTGCTCCGGACGCACAACTGGCGGACGCTCTCGAAGCTGGCGCGCGGCGGTGAGCCCGGGCCCGAGTCGAGCTGGGTGAAGCTGACGTGGTCGGACATGTCCCAGCAGATGTCCGAGGCCGCGCTGGCGGTGGAGGGCTCCGCCTCGGGCTTGTGGGGACCGTGGCAGTGGCAATGGCTGTGGTCGAAGGCAGCGAGCATCGCCGGCGGGACGTCGGAGATACAGCGCAACGTGATCGGGGAGCGCATCCTGGGGCTCCCACGCGAGCAGAGGAGATAGCAGTGCCTGTCCACTACGAGCTCGGTGACGACCATGTGGTGTGGATCACCATCGATCGTCTGGCCTCGATGAACAGCCTCGACATGGAGCACTTCGCCGCGCTGCGAGGAGCATGGGACCGCTTCGGCGACGAGGACGAGGCGTGGGTGGCGATCATCACCGGTGTCGGCAATGCCTTTTGCACCGGTGCGGATCTCAAGACCTACATCCCCCAGGTGACCAAGCTCCAACGGGAGATCGCCTCGCGCCAGGTCGAGGAGCTCGACGGCTACCGGATCGACGACGGCGTGAAGGCGGTGTTGCGGGGCGTGAAGCTCTACAAGCCGATCATCGCGGCGGTGAACGGCGCCTGTGTGGCGGGCGGGATGGAGATGCTCGGTGGTTGTGACCTGCGCCTGGCGGTGCCCGAGTCCTACTTCGGCGTGATGGAGCCCAAGCGGGGGCTCTTCGCCGGCGGGGGGACCACGGTGCGGCTTCCCCGTCAGATCCCGTACCCGGCCGCCATGGAATTCCTGCTGTGTGCCGATCGGGTGCCGGCCGAGAAAGCGCTCGCCTTCGGTCTGCTCAACGCCGTGGTCCCCGCCGATCAGTTGCGGGACAAGGCCATGGAGTACGCACACCGGATCACCGCCAACGGACCCCTGGCCGTGCGCAAGACCAAGGAGAGCGTGCTCCGGGGGTTGGCGGTCGACATGAAAGAGGCGTACCGGATCGAGTCCTCTATCGCCACCGAGGTCTTCTCCAGCGAGGACGCCAAAGAGGGACCGGCCGCGTTCGTGGAGAAGCGTCCACCGCGCTGGACGGGTCGGTAGGGCCCGAGGTGGAGCACGTCACCCTCGAAGACGCTGTTGCCCGTCACGTCCACCCCGGCGACACCGTGCAGGTGTTGTGCGGGCACAGCCGGTGGACCGCGGCGGCGCGCGAGATGGCCCGTCAACATTGGGGTGGTGATGGAGGCTTCACCCTCGTCATGCTCAGCCTGAGCTCACTGGGCGCGCTGTTCTTCGGGGGGAAGATGGTCCGGAAGGTCATCACGACGTATTCCGGTGACACCTTCCCCACCTACACGCCCAATCCCATCTTCCAGGAGGCCTATTCGTCGGGGGAGGTCGACGTCGAGCACTGGTCGATCCTGACCTTCACCCAACGGTTGGAAGCCGCGGCGAGGGGACTGCCGGCCATCGTGACGGGCTCGTTGCAAGGGTCGTCGATGGCATCGAACGCCGACTTCAGTGTGGCCGAGACATCCTTCGGACCCGTCGGGCTCCTGGCGCCGCTCGTGCCCGACGTGACGCTCGTGCACGGCGCGGTGGCGGACCGGGAAGGAAACGTGGTGCTGTCCGAGCCCCTCCTCGAAGGCGCGTGGGGGGCGTGGGCGGCGCGCCGTGGTGTGGTGGCGACAGTCGAGCGGGTCGTGGAGAGTCTCGACGGGCTCGGCCATCGGGTAAAGATCCCCGCCCATCGGGTCCTGGCCGTCGTCGAGGCACCCTTCGGCGCGCATCCCGGCGGGTTGTACGCGCCGCAGACGCCGGTGGCGTCCTATGGCGAGGACATCGGGTTCTGGGGCGAGGCGCGCGCCGCCACGCGCCAGGACTTCGACACCTGGGCCCGCCACTGGGTGCTCGAGCCCACCAGTCACGACCGGTATCTCGAGCGGCTGGGACGGGAGCGACTCGACTGGTTGTCGTCGCGCACCGACCCCGAGTCCTGGCGGTCCGACGCCGAGGCCCATCCCGTCGACACCACCACGGCGCCGAGCAAGTGGGAGCTGGCTGCGGCCTACGGTGCCCGGGAGCTCGAGGTCGTCGCCCAGACCCATCGGGCCGATGCCGTGCTGGCGGGCGCGGGTGTCGCCAACCTCGCCGCCTGGGTGGCCGTGGCCCGGGCCCGGGCCCGGGGCAGTGCCATCCGGCTCACCGCCGAGCTCGGCCTGTGGGGGTACACCCCCACCCCCGCCGATCCCTACATCTTCAACCACCGGGTCTTCCCGGGCTCTCCACTGCTGGCTGACGCGTCGACCGTGCTCGGCATGGTCGTCGGCGGTCCGGGCACGCGGACCATCGCCTGTCTCGGCGCCGCCCAGGTCGACCGGGACGGGAACCTCAACTCGACGCTCATCCCCGGTGGTCCCTTCCTGGTGGGGTCCGGAGGTGCCAACGACGTGGCCAGTCGCGCTGCGGCGTGCGTCGTGGTGGCGTTGGCCCGGCCCGACCGGATGGTCGAGCGGGTCGGCTTCGTCACCAGCCCCGGCGAGCGGGTCACGAGCGTCGTGACCGACCTCGGGGTGCTGAGGCGGCTCGACGGCGAGCTCAAAGTCGCCGCCGTCCCGAGTGGTCCGGGCCCGGTGGACGACCGCGTGCGGGCTCTTGCCGATGGATGTGGGTGGGACGTCGGTGTGACGAGGTCGGTGGGTGAACTCGACCCGGTGACGACCGACGAGGTTCTCGCCCTACGTCGGTATGACCCCGAGCGGCTGTTCTTGGCCTGACGCGGGCCTGTCCAGACGGTTGCCAGGGGCCGCTCCAGGCGGTGGCCGTAGAATGCACGCCCAGGCTACAGTGACAAAAGCACCAGCTGACACAGACGTCAGGCATGGCGTCGATCCGGGGCCTCGCCGGACCCGCGGGGCCTGGCCTTCGTGGTGACGGTGACAGGGAGAGGGGGACCGATGTCGCGCAGTCGGCGAGGGAGATTCGCGACTGTAGGCGCGGTCGTCGCGCTCGCGGTCGGGATGGCCGCCTGCGGGAACGCCAAACAGGGGGTCAGCACCGGTGGGGGCACCCCCGGCGTGACCGACCACCAGATCGTCGTGGGCAGCATCGCCAATGCCACGGGTCCCCTGTCCTCGGGCTTCGCCCCCATCGTCAACGGGGTCCAGGCCTACTTCTCGATGGTCAACGCCGAGGGCGGCGTGGACGGTCGGACGCTCAAGCTCGCGTACCAGGAAGACGACCAGGGCAGTCCCACCACCGACCTGGCCGTGGCCCAGAAGCTCGTCCTGCAGAACAAGGTGTTCGCGGTGGTAGGTGTGGCGACCCCCTTCTTCGGGGGTGCGGCCTTCCTGGCCCAGAAGGGAACCCCAACCTTCGGGTATGCCGTGTCGACCGACTGGCAGGACCGGCCCACCCTGTTCGCGGACTACGGCTCGGTCCTCTGCTTCGCCTGCGGCGCGCCGGGCGACGCCTATCTGGCCCAGCAGTTGGGGGCCAAGTCGATCGCGGTGATCTCCTACGGGGTGCCCCAATCCGCCGCCGCGTGTAACGCGGCTATCAAGGGCATGCGGGCGCTCGGGCTCAACGTGTCGTTCACCGACACGAGCCTCGTGTTCGGTGGTGACCCCACGCCCGATGTCCTGCAGATGAAGAACAACAACGTCGACATGTTCTTCTCGTGCCTCGACGTCAACGGGAACGTGGGGTTCGCCCGGGCCATCCTCCAGAACGGCCTCACCATGAAGCAGGTGTGGTTCAACGGCTATGACCGCACCACCCTGGCCCAGTACGGGTCGATCATGAACGGGGTGTACTTCGGGCTGCAGCACGTACCCTTCGAAGCCGCCTTGGCCTATCCCGGTGTGTATCCCGGCCTCGACACGTACATCAAGGAGATGCAGAAGTACCAGCCCAAGTTCACCTACGACGAGGTCGCCCTCGACGGGTGGATCGCGGCGGACCAGTTCGTCACCGGGCTCAAGGCGGCGGGCAAGAACGTGACGCAGAAGAGCCTGGTGGCCGCCATCAACAAAGAGAAGGCCTACAACGGGGACGGGCTCACCACGCCGGTCGACTGGACAAAGAGCCACTCCGGGTCCCCACCGCCGTACTGCCAGGCCGGGGTGGTGGTGGAGAACGGTGCCTTCGTGCCGTCGTTCGTCCAGCCCGACAAGCAGGTGTTCACCTGTTTCACCTTGCACAGCGCCACCCCTGTGCCCGCCGCGCCCGGGACCCCCGGCCCTTCCGGGAACTGACGCAACCGGGATTGCGGATCCGGTGAACGCCAAGGGTTCGGGGGGACCGTGAGCCACCTCCTCAGCTACGCCATTCCCGGCATCCCCTACGGCTGCAACTACGCCCTGATGGCGGTGGGGTTGGTGCTGACCTTCCGGGCCACCGGAGTCTTCAACCTCGCCTTCGGCGCCCAGGCTTTCGTGGCCGCCTTCATCTTCGACCTCATGGTGAGATCCAGCCACATCCCGGTGGGGATCGCCTTCGTCCTCGCCGTGATGGTGTTCTCGCCGTTGCTCGGTCTCGCCCTCGACAGGTTCCTGTTCCGGTACATCCCCACCGCCTCGACGACGGCCAAGCTCGTGTCGTCGTTGGGACTGCTCATCGCCATCCCCCAGGCGCTGCCGATCTTCTTCGGCAACGGCCAGCGCCTGAATCCCCCCTACCTGTGGCTCAATCCCGCCCGGGTCTATCTCCACGTGTTCTCGACGCCGATCAACGGGGGCGACGTCACCACCACCGTGATCACCGTGGTGGTGGTGGCCGCGGTGGTGGCCATGTTCCGGTGGACCGACATCGGGTTGCAGATGCGGGCCGTCGTCGAGAGCCGTCGCATGTCGCAACTCGAGGGGATCAATTCGCCCCGGGTGGCGGCGGGGGCGTGGGCCCTCTCCAGCGCGCTGGCCGGACTGGCCGGCGTGCTCTTCCTCCCCCTCACGGCATCATTGAGCCCGACCGACCCCCTCCAGTTCACCGCCCTTCTCGTGGCGGGCCTCACCGCCGCGGCGGTGGCGAGCATGCGGTCGTTGCCGATCGCGCTGGCGGCGGGCATCGGGCTCGGCATCGTCGAGAGCCTGTTGTCGGGATACCTCCCCACGGGTGGCGTGTTGGCCCAGACCGTCGTCCCCGCCTTCCCCTTCGTCGTGCTCGTCGGGACGTTGCTGCTCAACCCCGGCCTGCGCCGGCTCGAGTACAGCTCGGACCCGTTGGCCGCCGCCGACCCACCGCCGGCACCGCCGTCGGTGTCGATCCGCGACCGCCGCCTCGCCGTCCCCACGAGGGTGGGCTTCTGGGTGCTGGTGGTGGCCTTCCTGGCGTCGAGTGTGACCTGGGTGCCGGGGTACTACGTCACAGCTTTCGCCGAAGGCCTGTGTCTGTCCATCGTCTTCCTCTCGATCACGCTCATCACGGGCATGAGCGGCCAGCTGTCGTTGTGCCAGGCCGCCTTCGCCGGCATCGGCGCCTTCGCGGCGGGACAGTTCGCCGAGCATCTCAACCTGCCCGTGCTCGTGGGCGCGGTGGTGGGTGGCCTGCTGGCCGCGGTGATCGGGACGATCGTGGCGGTGGTGGCCATCCGGGTGTCGGGCCTGTTGCTGGCGCTCGTGACCCTGGCCTTCGCGCTGTTCGCGGACCAGTCGCTGTTCCAGTACTCGTGGACGGGAGGGGGGCTCGCCGGGGTCACCGTGCCGCGCCCGTCGATCGGATCGATCGACTTCGGCAACGACCGGACGTTCCTGGTGCTGTGCTTCTTGGCGCTGGTGCTCTGCAGCGTCCTCGTCCTCCTCGTGCAACGCGGGACCGTGGGCCGCTACCTGGCCGCCATGCGGGGAAGCCCCGTGGCCGCGGCCAGCATGGGCATCAGCCTGCGGACGGCGCGCCTCACCGTCTTCGCCATGTCGTCGGGCATCGCCGGGTTCGGCGGGGCGCTGTACGGGTCGGTCCTCAGGCAGGTCAGTGCCGAACTCTTCGGCTACGCGTTCTCCCTCGTCTTCGTGGTGGCGGTGATCACCACCGGGTCCCGGACCGTCGAGGGAGCCATCCAGGCCGGCATCGGGTTCAGCGTCATCCAGCTCCTGCTCACCTTGTACGTGCCGGCACGCTTCGGGGGCATCGAGCCCATCCTGTTCGCCTTCGGTGCCATGACCTACGCCGCGCACCCCGAGGGCATCGTGGAGTACCAGAAGAGCAAATGGATGGTGCGGGTCAGCAAGGCGTTCGCCGCCTACGACGCCCGGCGGGCCCGTAAGACGGGTCCCCCTGTCGGAGGTGCCCACGGTTCGATGGAGGGATATCCGGCAGTCCCCGCGGTGAGCATGCCTTCGGGGAAGCAGTTCGGTGGCTGAGGTCCACGCCGGCGCACCGGCTCCCGCTCCGGTGTTCGGTGCCCTCGGGGGGGCGGGCGCGGCGCCGTTGCTCGACGCCCGGTCGATCTCCATCCGGTTCGGTGGTATCGCGGCGTTGAAGGACGTGTCGGTGTCGGTCGACGCGGGCGAGGCCGTGGGTCTGGTGGGCCCCAACGGTGCGGGGAAGACCACGCTGTTCAACTGCCTGTGCGGACAGCTCCGTCCCAATGGGGGGACGGTGTCGTTCGACGGACACGTCCTCGACGACATGCCTGCGCACATGCGGGCCAGGCTCGGGATCAGGCGGACCTTTCAGCGTGTGGAGGTGTTCCCCGAGCTGTCGGTGCGCGACCACATGATCGTGGCCGAACGGGCCCGGCGTGGTGACGGGGCGCTGTGGAAGGACCTCTTGAACAAGGGCAAGGCTCGTCCCGAGGAGCTCGACCATGTCGAGGCGGTGCTCGACCTGGTGGGGCTGACCGAGATGGCCGACGTGCCGGTGGCCGCGCTCAGCCTCGGTCACTGCCGGTTGGTGGAGTTGGGTCGGGCCCTGTGTGGCGAGCCCCGGTTGTTGATGGCGGACGAGCCCTCGTCGGGGCTCGACATGACCGAGACGGCCGCGCTGGCCGGGGTGTTGCGAAGTGTGCAGCGAGACCAGGGCATGGCGGTGTTGCTCGTCGAGCACGACATGGAGATGGTCCGGACCGCCGTCGACCGGGTGGTGGTCCTCGACGTCGGTGAGATCATCGCCCAGGGAAGCTTCGAGTCGGTCGTGGCCGACCCCGAGGTCCGTCGGGCCTATCTGGGGCGAACCGCATGAGCGGCCCGATCCTCGAGCTCGAGAACGTCTCCGCCGCCTACAGCACGTACCGGGCCCTGTTCGGGGTGTCGCTCACGATCCCGCACGACGGGATCGTCGCCCTGGTCGGCTCGAACGGGGCCGGGAAGTCGACCCTGGCCCGGGTGGTGTCGGGGCTCGTCCCCGCCGCGGGCGGCTCGATCCGGTTCGAGGGCCAGGACGTGACGAGGTGGCCGGCGCATCGGATCGCCCGGGCCGGGATGGTGCACGTACCCGAAGGTCGGGCCATCTTCTCGTCGCTCAGTGTCGAGGAGAACCTGACGGTGTCGTTCAGCAGGCGCATCGGTCGGAAGCAGACTCCCGAGGCTTTGGCGCGCGCGTATCAGGCCTTCCCCGTCCTCGCCGAGCGTCGGAAGCAACTCGGGGGCACGTTGTCGGGCGGCCAGCAACGGATCCTGTCGTTGGCCAAGGTGCTGGCGGTGCCACCCAAGCTGCTCATCGTGGACGAGCTCTCGCTCGGGCTGGCCCCGGTGATCGTCGACCAGGTCTATGAAGGGCTGCTCGCCATTCACGGTCAAGGGTGCGCGCTGCTCGTCGTCGAGCAACAGGTGGACCGGGTGCTCGCCATCGCCGATCGGGCCGTGCTCCTGGTGAAGGGCGCGGTGGCCTGGGAGGGCCCGGCCCGTGATGCCCGGTCGACCCTCGAAGCGCACATGCTCGGCGGGGCCTCCGCCAACGGATCTGCACCTCTGTCCGCCAACGGGTCGCATTCCGCGCCACGCAACGTCGTCACGAGCCCGGTGTCACCCGGTGGGCCGAGGTCGGTGTCACCGGGCGCAGCCGGACCGACGGCGAGCGGTGGTCCGCATCCCCTGGGCGGGTCGGGGGCGGGTGGCGTGAGTCACCCGTCGGATCTTTGGGTGGTGGGACCGAACTTCCCCAGCCCGAACTGAACCCCGAACTGAACCCCGAACTGAACCCCGAACTGAACCCCGAACTGAACCCCGAACTGAACCCCGAACTGAACCCCGAACTGAACAAAGAGCGAGGACGACACAGATGGGTTTGCTCGACGACAGGGTGGCGGTGGTCACCGGAGCGGGTGGTGGAATCGGACGCGAGATCGCGCTCTGTCTGGCATCGGAGGGCGCACGCGTCGTCGTGAACGACCTCGGGACCACCCTCGACGGTGCCGGCACCGCGCAGGGCCCCGCGGCCGAGACGTGTCGGCTCATCGAGGAGGCCGGGGGAAAGGCCGTGGCCAACGGTGAGTCGGTGGCCGACTTCGAGGGGGCGGGACGGATCATCAGTCAGGCCGTGGACACCTTCGGGTCCATCGACATCCTCGTGAACAACGCCGGCATCGTGCGCGACCGGACGTTGGTCAAGATGACCTCGGAGGACTACGACGCCGTGGTGGCGGTCCACCAGAAGGGCACCTTCAACTGCACACGGCACGCCGCGGTGCACATGCGCGAAGCTGGCTACGGCCGGATCGTGAACATCACGTCGTCGGCGGGGTTGCGGGGGAACTTCGGCCAGAGCAACTACGGCGCGGCCAAGGCGGCCATCATGGGAATGACCTTCGTGTGGGCGCTCGAGCTCGGGAAGTACGGGATCACCGCCAACGCGGTGGCTCCGGCCGGGCTCACCCGGATGACCGAGAACCTCTTCGGGGGCGCCGACGCGCCGCCCGACCAGGATCCCGCCCTCAACGCCCCGCTGGTGGCGTTCTTGGCCTCGGAGCAGGCCGGCTATGTGAACGGCCAGGTGCTCGGCCGGACCGGCTACGCGTACACGATCTTCCAGACGCCCCGACAGGTGGCGGCGATGTGGCGGGAAGGTGGCTGGACCCCGGGCGAGCTCGCCGAGCACTTCCACGAGGTCCTCGGACAGCACCTCCAGCCCGTGGGGATGCCCGCCCACCCCCTGCTCGGCAAGAAGGACGGCGGCTGAGCTACTGGAGCTGAGTTACTGGGGCTCGAGGATCACGACCGGGATCTCGCGGTCGGTGTTCTTCTGGTAGTCGTCGTAGGGCGGCCATGCGGCGGCGGCCCGGGGCCACCACAGGGCGCGCTCCTCGGCGTTGGCCGTCCGGGCCACGAGGTCGGTGACCACCGCACCGTCCTGCAGTGTCACGTGGGGATCGGCCATCAGGTTCAGGTACCAGACCGGATGTTGCGGTGCTCCACCCATCGACGCCACCACCACGTACCGACCGCCGTGCTCCACCCGCATGAGCGGGGTCTTGCGGACGTCTCCGGAATGGCGGCCCCGGGTGGAGAGGATGATGACGGGCTTTCCCTCGAGGGTGTCGCCCTCCTTGCCGTCCGTGGCCTCGTACAGCGCGACCTGGTCGGCGATGGGAGGCCACGCGCTCGGTACGTAATTCCCCTCGAGTGGCATCGCCATCCTCCGATCTGTTCCGGCACAGGCCCGTGCCATGGACGGACAGAGTTTTGCACCCCGGAGTCCGAAGGTGAGCCTCAGCCCGTATCTCGGAACACCGTACCGGTCTCGAACTTCGCTCCCCCGGGCGGTTCTCGCCATTCCCAGGATCCCCCTCGGTCGGTGAGCTTCCATCCCTCGTTGGTGATGAGGTTGTGGTGCCACGAACAGACCCGGGCCAACCCGGCCAGGCTGCTCGTCTTGCACTGCGCGTAGTCCACATCCCAGTGATGGTTCTCGAGTCCGTGGGCCACATCGCACTTGGGGACCACGCACACGGGGTCTCGTTCTTCGAGCGCGCTCTGGATGTGGGTGGAGATGCTTCGTCCTACGTGGCAGACGGTCATCACGTCCTTGCCCTCGAGCACGACGATCTTGATCCAAGCATCAGACAGCTGCCGCCGCACCGCCGCTACGGGGACGGGGCCGATACCGGGGATCGAGCACATCTCGCCGACCTTGGCATAGCCGCGTCGTAAAGCTGTGGCGTCGACCCTGATCACCACCGTGGCCCGAGGGCCAGTGGCTCTCGTCGAACCACTCCGACCGCGGTCCTTGGAAACAGCGGCGGGCTCGCCGGTGACGAGGGCCACCAAGGCATCGGCGCTGTAGGCGGAGGGGTTCTCGTGGCTCTCGGCTTTCCGGGCCTGGTGGAACCGGACGTCGGCCTCGGCTTTGAGGGCAGAGAGCAACTTGGCGCCGTCGACGGGGGTGAGCTTGGCGTCGAGCCGGAAGGCCCCGTCGGGGTCGGCCCAGTGCCGGACGTAGCGCGAGGCGTGGATCGCCGCGTACCGGGCTTTCTCCTGTTCGGCCGAGCCCACCACGGCCCGCAACCCGGCGGCCTCTTCCTTGAGACCCTTGAGGCTCTGCTCGGCCGCCGCTTTCAGGAGCTCTGTTTCGCTTCGGGGGTTCTGAGCGGCGGCGCCGGCGATGATCTTGAGCTGTTGTCCCGACAGCTCTCCTCTTCGTAGGGCTTCGGTGGTCTTCGGCAGTGACTGGAGCGCCTCCGACGTCTCGATGGCGTTGATGGCGTCACCGATACCGGTCCCACTTCTCTCGGCCATCCACGACGCCGCGGACCGGTGTCCTTCGTTTCGCCACGTGATCCCCTGAGCGGCCCGGTTGCTGAACAGCACCTTGGTGGCCAGGACGAACCGTTCCACCTCACCGCACATCGTCACGATCTCGGCCGCCTGGGACGTCGTCACCCGGTCGGGATCGGCACGGGCCAACTCATCGGCGAGGGCCTTCCGGGCGGACTCGAGGGTGGTCAGGAGCACACCCGAATCGTGACATGAGGGTGTATCAGTGCCTCTGAGATGACACAGGCGCACAGCCCACCGACGTGGGCACCATCACCGACCCGCCTCGGACTACCCGAGGCCCCCCGAGACTCAAGGGTTGCGGGTGAGGATGTTCACCACCGAGACACCCGAGCCCCGGCCACCGACATTGTGCTGAAGGGCGAATCCCTGGCGGATCGCCACCTGCCGTTCGCCGGCCTCTTCGCGCAGTTGCCACCAGCACTCGGTGAGCTGCGCGATCCCGGTGGCGCCGATGGGATGGCCCTTGGCGAGGAGCCCTCCCGACGGGTTCACGGGAATGCGGCCGTCGAGGGCGGTCTCGCCCTCGAGCGAGGCGGGTCCGCCCTTGCCCTTCTCGACGAAGCCCAGGTCCTCGATGTCGAGGATCTCGGTGATGGTGAAGCAGTCGTGGACCTCGGCCATGTCGAGGTCGCGGGGACCCACGCCGGCCATCTCATAGGCGCGGCCCGACGCCAGTGTGGTGGCGGGGAGGCCGACGAACGACGTCTTCTCGTGGAGATAGGGATGGTCGGTTGCCACGCCGAACCCGGCCACGAAGACCGGCTTGTCGGTGAACTCATGGGCCCGCTCCGCGGAGGTGAGGAGGATGGCCGCGGCGCCGTCGGTCTGGGGGCAGCAGTCGAGCAACCGCAAGGGGCTGCACACCATCGGCGAGGCCAGCACCTGCTCGACGGTGATCTCGCTCCGGAAGTGCGCGTAGGGGTCGAGGCATCCGTTGTGGTGGTTCTTCACCGCCACCGACGCCAGCATCTCGGGCGTGGTGCCGAACTCGTGCATGTGCCGGGTGGCGAACGGTGCGAACAGCACCGGCGCGGTCTCACCCCGGTTGTAGAGAGGGTGGCCGGCCGCCGCCCGGGCCAGGAGCCCCTCTTGAGTGGACTTGTCCCGCATCTTCTCCACGCCGATCACCAGCACGATGTCGTGGACGCCACTGGCGACCACCATGGCGCCGATCCGAAAGGCGTCGGATCCCGACGGACAGGCGTTCTCCACCCGGGTGCAGGCCACACCGGACAGGCCGATGGCGCTCGGCACGGTGTTGCCCCCGATGCCCTCCTGGCCCCACAGCGAGCCCCGCTGGGTGGCCACGATGACGGCGTCGATGGCCGACTTGTCGAGGCCCTTGTCCACGCTCCCGAGGGCGGCGGTGAACGCACCTGCCGCCATCTGCTCGTAGCTCTGCTCGAAGAGCTCGCCCATCTTGATGAGCCCGGCCCCGACGACGGCGACCTTGTTCCAGCTCATGAGCCACCCTCCTTGGCAGCGCGGTCCTGACCCGAACCTACCGTGGCGCCAGAAACCAGCCCGTCAGAAGCAAGCCCGCCCGAGACAAACGCAGTGCCGGCGACCCGGAAGGCCTTGTACCCGTAGACGGGGATGCCCCGCTCGAGCGCGTACCGACGCAGGGACAAGGCGACCTCGTCGCCCACGGCGAGCTCGGCTGCGTCGGCGGGCGAGCCCTG
>Ga0307372_10002668_pt1 | contig 29138 bp, 22 predicted proteins | sample OX1MG_FD_202533 | JGI IMG/M metagenome (GOLD analysis project Ga0307372, IMG submission 202533) | Soil microbial communities from Risofladan, Vaasa, Finland - OX-1 | ecosystem: Environmental > Terrestrial > Soil > Coastal area > Acid sulfate soil | place: Finland: Risofladan, Vaasa | collected... | reverse complement strand
GTTCGGCCTCCTTGCCGCGGGTTGCCTGGGAAGTTGAATTCACCACAGGTTTACCCGTTTTTGGCACGGAGGCCGATTTCAATTCGACCGAAATTGCCTGGCGAAAACCGCGAAACTTGAACTTAGCTTAGGGCGCTTGGATGCCGCCACTGTCATGGTCGTGGAAAGATCACCCGCAGAAAACTTTGGGAAATGCAAGATACCGAGCGGCGGGCCAGGAACCCATGACGCCGCGCGCTCGACTAAACATCCGATGGGCGCGCTTGGCAGAAACGCGCTGGGCATGAACGAATTATACTGCGGCGGCCGAGAGAATTCCTCGTCTCAAGCGGCATCAGCACTTTGCCAGCATGCTTCCGAATCGCCCAAGCCGCTGCCGCACGCGGCTGCGCATCGCTATACTTGAGCGTTTGCCTCCCGCTGAAACTCGCCACACGTCTGCATCCATGCCGCTGCTGATCAAGTATTTCGCTCATACCAACGTGCCGGTCGAAGTCGAAGGGCTCACTCCGAGCGCCGTCCGCGAAAAATCGCTCGTCGAAATCGAAAAGTTCACGATCTTTCACGGCAATCGGCAACTTCCGCTGGCCGAGTTCTTCGCCGTCTCGGGCGATGCGAGCGACGGCCGGATCGAGTTCGAGGGCGATCTGGCCGGCGTGCATTGGATCGGCGCCAAAATGAGCGAGGGGGAGATTCGCGTGGCGGGGCCCGCGGGGCGGCACGTCGGTTCGGAAATGTCGGGCGGGGAAATCCACGTCGAAGGGGACTGCGGCGATTGGCTCGGCGCCGAGATGCACGGCGGCTTGATTCACGTCCGCGGCCGAGCGGGACATCTGGTAGGGGCCGCCTATCGCGGCAGCCCGCGAGGCATGACCCGCGGCGCGATTCTCGTAGGCGGCGACGCGGGCGATGAGGTCGGCCGCTCGATGCGCCGCGGCCTGATTGCCATCGGCGGATCGATCGGCGACTTTCCGGCCGTCAACATAATCGCCGGCAGCGTGTTCGCATTCGGCGGCTGCGGCATTCGCCCTGCGGCCGGCATGCGCCGCGGCACGCTGGCATTGTTCGGCGCTCAAACGCCCGCCTTGCTTCCGACTTTCAAACTGGCCGGGCGCTGCCAGCCTCATTTCTTGCGCGTGTATCTGCGATCGCTGCGCAAGCGCGGTTTTCGCGTGCCCGAGGAACTGTTTGACGCCGATTTCCTCTTGTATCACGGCGACTTGATCGAATCGCAGCGCGGCGAAATCCTCGTTTGCGCCGCGTAGCGATCTCCGAACGACCGCATCGAGTGCTGCCCCGGCCCCCCACAACAGGGCGAAAACTCGCGATGCCGGAATGGGTGCTCGTATTGCGGCGATTGCAAACTCACGGGCCGCGATTTACAGCCGGCTCATGTCGCTGCTCGTGCCGCCTGCGGCGGGAATGTACGACTTGAGCACGTAGTCCATCACCATCCGGTCGGCGCTGAACCGCCAGCCGAGCGTGCGGATGGCTCGTTTCATGCGGCGAATCCAGGCCCGCGGCACGCCGTCCCGATCTCGCTGGTAAAAAAGCGGGATGACCTCTTCGCGGAGCACGGTCTGCAAGGCTTCGTAATCGCGGGCGTCGTGCAGTTCGGTCGAAAAGTGCGTGTCGCCTCCGCCGATCGCGAAGCCGTTGGCGCCGTCGTAGGCTTCGGCCCACCAGCCGTCGAGGATCGAAAGATTCAGGCCCCCATTCAGCACGACTTTCTGCCCGCTGGTGCCCGAGGCTTCGAGCGGACGGCGCGGATTGTTCAGCCAGACGTCGACGCCGTGCACCAGGTGCCGGCCGACGTTGATGTCGTAGTCTTCGACGAACACCAACTTGCCGAGGAACTTGGGATCGCGCGCGAGCCGGGCAATCCGCTGCAAGACCTGCTTGCCTGGCTGATCCTGGGGATGGGCCTTGCCGGCGAACACGAACTGAATGGGCATTTGCGCGTCGTTGACCAGTGCGGCCAAGCGTTCGACGTCGTCCATGACGAGGCTCGCGCGCTTATACGTGGCGAAGCGCCGGGCGAAGCCGATCGTGAGCGCATCGAGACTCAATGCACGGCGCAACTGGTCGGCCATTTCGGGCGGTTCCCCGCGGCGTTGGGCCTGTGCAGCCGCATGCCGGCGAACGAAATCGAGCAACCGCGCCTTGAGCGCCTGATGCGTTTCCCACAATTCGCCGTCGTCGATTGCCTCGACCGACTCCCAAAAGCCCGGCTCGCGGCCGCGCTCGGGCCAGTCGGGCCCCAGATGCCGGTCGTAGACCTGGTGCATCTGCGGCGCCAGCCACGAGAGCAGATGGACGCCGTTGGTGATGTGGCCGATCGGCGTCTCTTCTTCGAGCCGATTAGGCCACAGGCAATGCCACATGCCGCGCGAAACTTCGCCGTGCAGCGATGAAACGGCGTTGGCTCGCCGCGACACCTTCAAGGCCAACACGGTCATGCAGAAATCTTCGCCCGGATCGTAAGGATCGACCCGGCCCAGCGCCATCAATTGGTCGTGGCTCAGGCCCATCGCGTCGCGCAGCGGTCCGAGATGCTCTTCGATCAGGTGCGAATTGAAGCGGTCGTGCCCGGCGGGCACCGGCGTGTGCGTCGTGAACACGATCCGGCTCGATACGCGGCGCATCGTCTCCTCGACACTCAGGCCCTCGTGTCCCATTTTCAGCCGCACTTGCTCCAAAACGGCGAAGGCGCTGTGGCCCTCGTTCAGGTGCAGCACGCCCGGCGAAATGCCCATCGCCCGCAAGGCGCGCACGCCGCCGACGCCTAATAGCAGCTCTTGGCGAATCCGCACGCGATGATCGCCGCCGTACAAGCGGGCCGTCAGCCCGCGGTCTTCCGGGGCGTTGCCTTCCACGTCGGAATCGAGCAGCAACAACGTGTTGCGGCCGACGGCCAACTGCCAGACGCGGGCGGCGATTTCGCCCGTGCGCGTCTCGATGTGAACCGTAACCGGCTGCCCCATCCGGTCGACCGCCGGGCGGATCGGCAGCAGCCGGCTGTCGACGTCCAGATACTCTTCTCGCTGCCAGCCCTCGGCGTCGAGCCGCTGCCGGAAATAACCTTGATCGTAATACAACCCAATGCCGACCAAGGGAATGCCCAAGTCGGAGGCGCTCTTGATATGGTCGCCGGCCAGCACGCCCAGGCCGCCCGAATAAATCGGCACGGATTCGTGCAGCCCGAATTCGGCCGAGAAATACGCCACCGGCCGGGCCCACAGCACGCCGGCATTTCGGGCGCCCCAGGTCTTTTCGGAGCCCAGGTATTCCTGCATGCGGCGATAGGCGTAGTTGATCCGGCTGTGCAGCACCAGTTGCCGGGCCCGCTCTTCGACCTGCTCGAGCTGCATGTCGCGCAACAGCGCGATCGGGTTGTGATCCAATTGCCGCCAACGCACCGGGTCGAGATCTTGAAACAGCCGCACGGCGTCGTCGTCCCAGCTCCACCACAAGTTGGCGGCCAGCGTACACAGCCGCTCGTAAGTGGGCGCGACGAATTGTTCGAGCACGCGGGCCTCGCCGACGATCGCCGCCAATTGTTCGCCGGCGGCGACCAGGGTGCGGATTTCGTTTGCGGAAAAGCTGCGGGCTTCGGCGGTTTGCACCACCAGCACGCCGACCAGCAGTCCGCGATCGAACAGCGGCGCGCCCAGAAACGAGCGATACGCCTCCTCGCCCGCTTCGCGGAAATACTTGAACCGCGAATGGGTCGCGGCGTCTTCGACCATCAGCGGCTTGAGCTGTTGGGCTACCAGCCCCGCCAAACCTTCGTCAAGCCGCATTCGCACGCGGCCCACGCTCTCGGGCCGCAGACCGATCGTGGCGGCCAACACTAGATGCGAACGGCCCGGCTCCAGCAAATAGACCGAACAAACGTCGATCTCGAACTGGCGCTGGATCAGGCTTACGACGTTGTTCAGCGTCTGGCTCGGCTTGCCGTTGCCCGCCGCTAGTCGGCCGATTTCTTCGACCGGCCACACCATGGCGCCCGCTTCCGCCGCAACGGTCTTGTGCATGTGTCTACGCCTTGAGTAAGGCTGAAATGGCTGTCGACCGGAAGGACGGGTCGATCAAGCGGTTCCGTAGATGCAAGGGCCATGCCAAGGCGTCGCCGTGAGCGATCGTGACGCGCGCAAACATCAATGACGAAGGATGTTGCAGCGAAAAAGCACCGGCCCAAATTCAGCTAGCTGCAATGAGAGCGGAACGACTTGCCAGAGTCTTAAGCATGGCTTGCAGCAGAATGCAACAGGGGGGTTAGTTCGACGAAGGCGCCGGCTGAACCGGGTCGCACGCAGCGCCGCGACGCTCGTCGATCACGGCCTCGACCCATTCAGAAGGCAGCAGCCGCACCGATTCGCGCAAGCGTTCCTGCCACCAATGAGAGATTTCGGCCAGGTCGCTCTTTTCATAGCGGTGGCAGACCAGGTCGAAGCTGTTGCGTTTGTAGACGACTACGTCGATCGGAAAGTCGACGTTGGCCGCGCTGATCCGCGTCGAGTCGAAGGCCAGGCAGCCGACCTTGAGCGCATACTGCATGCTGTCCGTGTATTTCAGCGTGCGGTCGAGAATCGGCTTGCCGTAACCGGTCTCGCCGATGATGCAATACGGAGTGCCGTAGTTGATCTCGACCCAGTTGGCTTGCGGATAGAGCAGGTAGAGCTTGTGCTCCTTATCGCATTCCATCTGTCCGCCGATCAGGGCGTGGAAGTTGAACGAGAGGTTGCTGGCTTCGAGCGCGGCCTTGTCTTCGGCGGCGGCTCGCCGCACCTGCCCGGCCAGCGCGTTGACCGCCTTGTAGAGCCGGTCGAACTTCGAGTCTTCCGCATCGAGCACTTCTTCGAAGTAGGTGACCACTTTGTCGCGCAGCGAGCGCAGCCCGGAGGTCATCATGAACAGCGTATGTTGCCCGTGCTCGAAGATCGTGACTTTGCGGGCGGTAATGCATTCCGACCCCGAAGTCACGCGCGTATCGGCAATCGCCACCAGGCCGTCCTGGAGTTTCATTCCCAAGCAGAAGGTCATTGTTGAGCGGCTTCCTGATACGCCGGTCCGGGCATCGGCCGGACGGCGAAGAACGTGTCGGTAATGGCCTGCCCGACGAGGTTCAGCCGCTGTTGAAAGCGATCGACGAACTCGTGCAGTCCCTCCTGTATGATATCATGGACGTGGACGAAGTCGAATTCCGAACGGAGCCGGCCCAGTTGCTGCTCGGCGTCGTTCTGGAACGTGCCCGAGGCCGAACCGGTGATCGCGTGCAGCGACGCCTCGGCCTCGATCAGACAAAAGTGCATCGAACGCGGGAAATCGCGGTCGAGAATCAAGAAATCAGCGACGGCCAGCGGGGTGATCCGTCCCCGAGCCTTGCGATACATTTCCAGGGCGCTGGCCGATTTCAACAACGAACTCCACTGGATCACGTCGACCGGCGTGCTGACTTCGGCCGCGGTCGGAAGCAGCAGGAAGTATTTGACGTCGAGAATCCGCGAGGTCTTGTCGGCCCGTTCGAGCAGGCGTCCCATGCGGGCGAAGTGCCAGGCCTCGCCGCGCGACATCGCCGATTCGCTGATGCCGACGATCACCTGCACCGAGCGCTTGACTCGCTCCAGAATGCGGCAGGCGTCGTCCAGCGAATTCTGCCGCGCCTGGTTCCGCACCAGCAGGTAAAAGCGATTCGCCTCCTCCCACATCACCGAAGGGATGATTTCGCGGATCATGCGGGCGTTTTCGCGGGCGGCCCGCAGGCACGACAAGATCGAGTTGGGATTTTCGCGGTCGAAGATCAGGAACTGAAACACGCTCTCGCGGGTCGCCGCCCCGTACTTATGCGCGAAGGCGTCGTAGTCGCCGGTGGTGTTGATCAGCGGCTGCCACTGCTCTTCGACGCTCTCGCCCACGTCGAGCAGCAGGTTGAGATTCGTGTCGATGAAGCGGGCGACGTTCTCGGCTCGTTCCAAATAGGCGCTCATCCAATACACGGAGTCGGCCACGCGGCTCAGCATAGCTCTCGCTCCGCGAAGCGCGGCCGGCCGAGCAGGGCGGCCGCTTCGTTCGGCTGAGCGGCGATCGGCTCTCGACCGCCCGTCAAAACCCAGGTGTCTTTGCTGCCGCCTCCCTGCGATGAATTCACGACCAGCGAGCCTTTGCGCAGCGCCACCCGCGTCAGCCCGCCTGGCATGACGTAGATTTCCTTGCCATACAGAATAAAGGGCCGCAAATCGACGTGCCGGCCCTCCAGGCGATCGCCGATCATCGTCGGCACGCGCGACAGCGAGAGCATCGGCTGAGCGATGAAGTTGCGCGGATTGGCCCGGATGCGGTCGGCGCACTCGTCGAGTTCTTCGCGCGAGGCGCGCGGGCCGATGACGATGCCGTAGCCGCCGGACTCATTGGTCGGTTTGACGACCAGCTTGTCGAGATGGGCCAAGACGTGCTGGCACTGCTTGGCGTCCCAGCAGACGTAAGTCGGCACGTTCGGCAGCAGAATGTCCTCGCCGAGGTAATACTTCACGATCTGCGGCACGTAGGCGTAGACCGCTTTGTCGTCGGCCACGCCGGCGCCCGGCGCGTTGGCCAGCGCTACGCGGCCGGCCCGATAGACCTCCATCAGCCCCGGCACGCCCAACACCGAATCGCCGCGGAAGGTCCGCGGATCGAGGAACGTGTCGTCGATCCGCCGGTAAATCACGTCGACTCGCTTCAGCCCGCGAGTGGTCCGCATGCAGACGAAGCCGTCGACCGCCAGCAGATCCGAACCTTCGACCAACTCGATGCCCATCTGCTGGGCGAGGAACGAATGTTCGAAGTAAGCCGAGTTATAAACTCCCGGCGTGAGCAACACGACGTTGGGCCTGCCGATGCCCGGCGGCGCCACGTATTGCAGCGCTTCCAGCAGCCGCTCCGGGTAGTCTTCCACCGGCTGGATGCGAAAGCCGTCGAATACCTGCGGCAGCGTGCGCTTCATCACCTCGCGGTTTTCAAGCACGTAAGACACGCCCGACGGGCAGCGCAGGTTGTCTTCGAGCACGTAGATCTGGCCGTCGCCGTCGCGCACCAGGTCGGCGCCCGTGATATGGCACCAGATGCCGCGCGGCGGCGCCAGTCCCTGGCACGGGGCGAGTAGACACTTCGCCGAGACGAGCAAGTCCTCGGGCACGACACCGTCGCGCAGGATTTGCCGATCGTGATAGACGTCGTCGATGAACAGGTTGAGCGCGCGGATCCGCTGTTTCAGCCCGCGTTCGATGAAATCCCACTCGTCGGCCGAAACGATCCGCGGCACGAGGTCCAAGGGCCAGACCTTCTCGGCGCCGTCGGCGTGGCCGTAGACGTTGAAGGTGATGCCCATGTCCAAGAGCGTGAGGTCGGCCGCTTTTTGCCGGCGTTCCAACTCGCCTTCGGACAAAGCCGACAAGCGCTTCAAGAGCGCGGCGGCCGCAGCTCGCGGCCGCCCGTCGCCTTGAAACATCTCGTCATAAAAGCCGTCGGTCACATATTCGTCGAGTTTCATGGCGCCGCAGGCTCGAATTGTTCACCGACAAAAGTGTTCGGTCCGCCTTGAACCTAGCCGTCCGACCCAAGGGTTGCCGCAGACCGACGCCTTTTGAAGATGCGAAAATCGGGGCCGAACGGCAACGGTCTCACGCGAGCCGCAACTCACATACCATAACCGTCGTGCTGCTCGGCCGGCGGTGTTTATTGGATATCGACAGACGAGCACAAGTCCAGTTAATGCAAATGGTTACAATAAAGGTACGCGACAAGGAACCGATCATTTCAGCCCCAGAGGCTTATCCGGTATCTTGGCCGCCTGCCAGCTTTTTAGGCACTCTTCGAAAACGCGGTCCCGCGACCAGTTTTCGGCGTGGCGGTCGACTGCTAGGGTGATATGCGGGTCGCCGCTCCGGGGAAATGGACGCCTGCGCCTTAGAATAGCGAACTTGTGAGGAAAGGAAACCGCTTGCGAACGTATCGCTGTACCTGCGGGAATCAGCTTTTTTACGAGAACAATCGTTGCCTGCGTTGCGGCGCTGATCTGGCGTTTTGTCCGGCGTGCCGCCGGTTGGCGCCGCTGTCGCTCGAGCCCACCGGTCTTTATCGCTGCGGCCACGCCGATTGCGGCGCCGAGTTGATCAAGTGCGATAACTACCGCCGACATCAGGTCTGCAACCGCGCCATCCGCTGGCTGTCGCAGCCCGGTCGGCAGGAGCGGCTTTGCAATTGCTGCCGCTACAATCGGGTGATCCCGGACTTGTCGGCGCCGGGCAATCGCGATCGCTGGCGCCGGCTCGAAGCCGCCAAGCGGCGGCTGTTCTACACGGTCGATCTGCTCTGCCTGCCATACGGCCGGGCTGAGGACGGCTTTTCGCCGCCGCTCTCGTTCGAGTTCAAGGCCGACACGAGCGATTGCGAGTACCAGCCGGGCTCGGGGCAGCCGGTGCTGACCGGGCACGCCAACGGCCGCATCACGATCAACATCCGCGAGGCCGACGACGAAGAACGCGAAAAGCTGCGCGTGCAGTTCGGCGAAGATCAGCGCACGCTGCTCGGCCACTTCCGCCACGAAATGGGGCATTACTACTGGGAATTGCTGGTGCGCGGCCGCGCCGAAGACGCGTGCAAAGCGGTTTTCGGCGATCACGACCAACCGAGCTATGCGGAGGCGCTGGTAAGGCACTACGGCGCCGGCCCGCCCGCCGATTGGCGGCAGCGATACATCAGCGCCTATGCCACCATGCACCCTTGGGAGGATTTCGCGGAAACCTTCGCCACGTTTCTCGACATGGTTTGCCTGCTGGACACCGCGCACCACGTGGGATTCAGTGAGCTGGATGTCGCTGAGCGGCCGGCGCTCGACGCCCTGGTCGTCGAATATCAACGGATCGGCATCGCCTTGAACGAAATGAACCGGGCCGTTGGCCTGAGCGATCCGGCGCCCGAACTGTTGGCGCCTGCCGTGATCGAAAAACTGCGATTCATGGATCTTCTGCTGGCTCGCCCGTCGGCTTCCCTGTAGAGTAGCCGCGTCGTCGGCCTGTCCGGTCGGGAGCCGCCAGCTCGCCTCTGGTTGGTCGGCGGCTGCCGTGCCGGCGTGTGGCGGATACTGCCGGCGCGGTCATTCAAAATGATGCCCGGCGAGGCTCGCTTTTTTCGAGCCGTATAAATGCGATGCGTCTGTGAGGCGGCTGCCTTGCCGGCGGGCTGCCTTCGGACGCGTCATTTGCTGCCTGACTATCACGCATGTCGAACGACGTCTGCGTCGTGATCGGCCGTCTTTGGCGCCGCGCGCGTTTTTCTTAAAACCATTTTTGGTATGTAGATACGACTGTTAGCAATAGTCTGCTGGTGGGGCAGGTTTGATGTTTGGCACGTTTATCGCTAACGAGGCAAAACCGACAAAAAATGTCGGCTTCGCGGCGGCGACGGCGGCCTCGATGCGCGAGCGCGGCGTAATGGTGAGAGTCGCGACGTAATTTTCCTCCTGGAAGGCGGTATCCATGTCACAAACAGTCTCTTTGGGGCGCTGCTGGTATGCGTTGCCAGCGCTGCTCGCTGTAATCCTAACGCTCGGAACCACCCCTCTCTCGGCGCAGGCCGAGGATGAAGCGGCTGAGACAGCCGCCGAAGCGCCGGCTGAAGTCGAAGCGCCTCCGGCGCCTACGCCCGACTTGCAGACGAAGCTTGACGAGAAGTCGATCGACCTCGACACGGTTTGGACGTTAGTGGCCGCCTTCCTGGTGATGTGGATGCAGGCCGGCTTCGCGCTGGTCGAAACCGGTTTCACGCGAGCCAAAAACGCGGTCAACATCATCATGAAAAACCTGCTGGACTATTGCTTTGGCAGTCTGGCGTATTGGCTGATCGGCTTCGGATTGATGTTCAGCGTCGGCAGCAACTTCATCGGCGACAGCGGTATGTGCCTGCAAGAGACGCCGCTGGAGATTGCGCAGCCCGACGGCAGCGTGAAGTCGACGACCAATTTCGACCCGATCTCTTGGACCAAGGTGCCCCTGGAGTGCAAGTTCTTCTTTCAGTTGGTGTTCGCCGCCACGGCCGCCACGATCGTGTCGGGGGCCATGGCCGAACGGACGAAGTTCGTCTCGTACATGCTGTACAGCATCGTCATCTCGGCCCTGATTTACCCCGTCTCGGGACACTGGATCTGGGGCGGCGGCTGGCTCCAGGACTTGGGCATGTGGGACTTCGCCGGTTCGACGGTCGTGCATAGCGTCGGCGGCTGGATGTCGCTGGTCGGCGCCTTCGTGCTCGGACCGCGTCTTACCAAATACTCCGACGACGGCAAACCGAAGGCGATTCCCGGCCACAATATTCCGCTGGCCGCGCTGGGCGTGTTCATCCTCTGGCTCGGCTGGTTCGGCTTTAATCCTGGCAGCACGATGGGCGCGGTGCGATATGACATCTCGCACATCGTTTGCACGACGAACACGGCCGGCGCCGCCGGCGCCATCACGGCCCTGTTGACCTCGAAGCTGATCTTCAAGAAGTGGGACGGCGGCATGGCCCTCAACGGAGTGCTCGCCGGATTGGTGGCGATCACCGCGCCGTGCCCCTGGGTCTCGATCGGCAGTTCGATCGCGATCGGCGGCATCGCCGGGGTGTTGGTGGTCTTGTCGGTGCTGTTCATCGAACGGACGCTCAAGATCGACGATCCGGTCGGCGCCATTTCGGTCCACGGCGTCTGCGGCGCCTGGGGCACGCTCTCGCTGGGCCTGTGGTCCACCGGCAGCGGCGGCACGAGCCCGTTGCCGGGCCTGTTCAACGGCGGCGGCACGACCCAACTGGTCAATCAGGCCATCGGCGTCGGCGCCATTTTCGCCTGGGCCGTGGCCACCGGTCTGGTGCTGTTCTACACCCTCAAGTTCACCGTGGGCCTGCGAGTCAGCCCTGAAGAGGAGCGAGAAGGCCTCGACTTCGGCGAACACGGCAACGAAGCGTACCACGGCTTCGTGCTCGCGTCCGACGTGTAGTCATAGCGGCAAGGGTTTTCTGGCTTCCGCCAAGCCAGAAGGAAGGCCCGAGGACTTGGGTGGACGACCTTGCGTCGTCCACCCAAGCCCGGGTTTTTTTATCCTCTCTCGTTCTTGCCGCTGGCCGAACGTTTTCGGCCGCTCGCTGGCGATCTCCGGTGATTCTCGGTTCCAAGCCGCGCTTGAATCGGCGATCGAGGCTGACTCGTCTGCTTAGCCGGGGCAAACCCGCCGGCGCGCACCAGTGCGCTCATCCGCTCGCTGAAAGTGTGCGAACGTTGGTAAGCTGAGCCGCTTCGTTTCGGCTCCGAAGAAAAATCGAAAACAATGCAGGCGTAATCGCCCGCGAAATCAGCCGCTTGCGCGTCTCATCCTCGTTGGCCGACTTGGCAGGCATAACGTTTGCTTGACGCTCCGTTCGTGGGCGTTTTAGTCGAACAAAATCTCCGCTCTCTTCGCGGAAACCTCGAACGGGCGCTGGCCGCTGAACCAGCGCAGAATTATTAAGGAGAAGAATCATGACCGCGAAACCAAAGGTCGCAGTAATCGGCGGCGGCTTTGGCGGGTTGGAAGCCGCCTTTTACCTGCGCTACAAACTGGGCGACCGGGCCGATATGACTCTGGTCTCCGACCAGCCTTACTTCCTGTTCAAACCCAACACGATCTACATCCCCTTCGGCGCCGATCCCGAGCGGTACAAGATCGCCTTGGATCGCCCAACCAAGCGCAAAGACATCCGGCTCGTGCAAAGCCGCATTCGCGAGATCTCGCCTGAGACGAAGACGATCGTTGGAGACGGCGTGCGGATCGATTACGACTATCTGATCGTGGCCTCCGGCGCCGCGATGCGGCCCGAGGAGATTCCGGGGCTGAAGGAGTATGCCCTGACCTTGTGGACGCCCGAGGAAATGCTGAAGCTGCGAGACGCGCTCGGAAAGACAGTGGAAAAAGCTCGGGCGAACGAGCGGCAGCGAATCGTGTTTCTCGTGCCGCCGAACAATAAGTGCTCGGGCCCGCTCTATGAGCTGGTCATGATGACCGACACCTGGCTCCGCGAGCAGAAGTGCCGCGACGAAGTCGAACTGATCTGGGCCACCAAGGAAGACGGCTACATTCAGGCCTTCGGGCCGCGGCTGAACACGGTGGTTTCCCAGGAGTTCGAAGAGCGCAAGATCGAAGGCCACAAAGGCTTCATTGCCACCGGGATCGACCCCGGGCAAGTCGCGTTCCAAAACGGCGAGCGGCTGGCCTTCGATCTGCTGGTGACTTTTCCGCCGTACATCGCGGCCAACCGATATCCGAGCCTGCCGTCCGACGACCGAGGGTTCATCCAGGTGGCCGCCGATAGCCGGCGCGTGAAAGGTTTCGAGAATATCTTCACGGTCGGCGATGCGGCCGACTTCCCGATCAAGCAAGCCTTCCTGGCGCTGTTGCAGGCCGACGCCGCCGCCGACCATCTGGCGGCGGAGATTCTAGGAACCAAGCCGCAGGTCGACTTCGAGCCGATGAGCATGTGCGTGATGGAGGAACTCAACAAAGCCACCTTCGCCCAGGTGCCGCTGAAATACACCGGCGACCTCGCGAACCCGGTCGAGGTGGAAACCGAAGACACCGAGCATTACAAGGTGGGCGTTTCTCCCGCCTGGCGACTGGGCAAAAAGGTGCTGGGATTTTACCTGCCCTGGCGGTTCGGCCACGGCGAACCGTTCCATGCGGGCTTCGCCTGGGACGCGATGGATCTGGGATTGAAGGTCATGGCGAAAGTGCTGGCTCGCTAATTGCTTCCGCCGCGGCCCTTCGGTTTTTTCAGCCGGCGCCGTCGGCCCTTTCGCCAACGAGCACGTCGAGCTGGGGCTTACGGCGGCGGGCGAGGCCGGGCTGGATCGAAAGCGGATAGGCGCCAAACCACTCGCCGGCGGCCCAATAGCAGCCTTCGATGCCGGCCTCGTCCAACGCCTGCAAAAAATGGCGCATGACTTCCAGCCAGCGGGGCTCGGGCGGCACGCCGAACTCGCCCACCAATCCCGGCACTTCGTTGGTCCGCAGCCACTCGAAGAATTGCTTGAGCCGCTTGACGCCGCGCTGCTCCAAGTCGGGATCGCGGCTCAGTTCCTCGTCGTAGCTCTGCCGGTAGTTGCCGCTGTAATCGCTGTCGAAATAGCAGTGCGCCTCGTAGGCGGTCCGCCCGAGCGGGTCGCGAATCCAGGCCTGCGGCCCGTTGACGTCGATGAAGTGATCACTGTTCGACCAACTCTCGCCGGGCACAAGGATCTGCTTGCGATCGCCGCGCGCCCGGATGGCGTCAACGGCAGCCTGCGAGATCGCTTTCCAATCCGATGCGCCCATGTCGTGCGGCTCGTTCATCAACCCGTAGGCTTCGACCGCCGGCTCGTCGGCAAAGGCCGCCGACAACCGCGACCAAAGGTCGGCAAAATGAGCCCGAGTCACGGGCACGCGATCGCCAAGCGTGGCGTCGATCAGGCAATCTCTCGGCTTGCCGCCGAGCAACAGCGTATAGCGGGCGAAATTATGAACGTCGAGGATCGTGTGGCAGGCGTGCTTCCGCGCCCAACCGACGAATTTCCGCAGCCGGTCCAACTCGGACTCATTGAGCGGCTCGCCCAGCCGCGGCTGAATGCGCTCCCAGCGAAACGGGACTCGCAACAGCGTGACGCCCTGCTCGGCGAAATAGGCCACAGTCTGTTCGGAATTGTACGTGTAATCCTTGCCCGCGACGCCCGGCCGCAGATTGCTGAACTGTGGGCCGACGCCGAATTCAGCGCCCGCGATGGCGACGCCGCGGCGCAGCTTGGTCTCGCGTTTGTCGGGCGCCGCCCGGCTCGTTCGTGGCAGCACTTCCCACGCGGCGCTTGTCGCCATGCCCGCCAGGAATTGGCGTCGATTCATCGTGCTGTTCCTGTTCGTTGACGGCCCAGGCATAACTGTCCGGGCTACATATACCGCACGCAGGCGCCAACGAGACGCTTGGGCGGCATGTGGTGGGGCGGCCTTCCAGGCCCTCAATGGCCGACGGCCTGGAAGGCCGCCCCACGAGCAACGCACGCCTCATTCTTAACCGGGCACAGTATAAAAAAGCAGCCGCGGCGATGCTACAAACGTACTCCGAAGTTTAACGTCTTGAGCCCGGCAATGTGCGGTTCCGCGCACGATCCGACCGACTCCCAGGCGAAACATGCGGGCGAAATCGGGCAATCGCCGAGACTGGCACGCAGTTTGCGAGCCTTTCGGCTAGCGTCGAACGGCGTTAACATTTGCCAACCACGAACCGTTACGACCAGCGGCATCCGTCAACCGTGAACCAGTTATCCCAGAGGCGGCGATCGTGCTAATCCACAACATTTTGCTCCCGACCGATTTTTCTCCCGGCGCCGACGCAGCTTTCGAAGCCGCCTGCTCGCTGGCCGAGCATTACGGGGCGAGCATCTTGGTGCTGCACGTCGCGGTGCCGCCGGTCGCCGGACAAAGCGGACCGACGCCTCCGCCCCAAGGCGACTGGCAGGCCCTGGAGGACCGGCTCGCGCAAATTCGCCCGAAAAACGAACGCCTGCCGGTCAAACACCTGATGCAGTTAGGAATGCCGGCTTCCGAGATCGTTCGCATCGCGGGCGAGACGCATCCCGATCTGATCGTGATGGGTACGCACGGGCGAACCGGGTTCCGCAGGCTCTTGATGGGCAGCGTCGCCGAAGAAGTCGTGCGAAAGGCGCCGTGCTCGGTGCTCACCGTCAAAACGCCCGAGACTGCCGCCTGAAGCCATGGCCGACCAACCTCCGCAACGGCGTCCTCCTTTGCGGCCGGCGTCGCTTTCGCTGGCGGCGATCTTGGTCGGCACGGTCGCAGGGCTCGGCGCCGTCGCCTTCCGCGGCTTGATCGCGCTAGTCCACAACCTGCTGTTTCTCGGCCAGGCATCAGTTTACTACGACGCCAACGTGCATACGCCTGGCTCTCCTTGGGGGCCGTTGGTCGTGCTCGTTCCGGTGGCGGGCGCCCTGGGCGTGGCGTTTCTGGTCAAGAATTTCGCCCCCGAGGCCAAGGGGCACGGGGTGCCCGAGGTGATGGACGCCATCTATTACCAGCACGGCGCCATCCGGCCGGTCGTGGCGCTCGTCAAATCGCTGGCCTCGGCCATTTCGATCGGCAGCGGCGGATCGGTCGGCCGCGAGGGGCCGATCATCCAGATCGGCTCATCGTTTGGTTCGACGCTCGGGCAGTTCGTTCCGATGCCCTCGTGGCAGCGCATCACGCTCGTTTCTGCCGGCGCGGCGGGCGGCATCGCCGCCACGTTCAACACGCCGATCGGCGGAGTGCTGTTCGCCGTCGAAATCCTGATGCACGAAGTCAGCGTGCGGACGCTCGTTCCGGTGGCCATTTCGACCGCCACGGCCACCTACGTCGGCCGGCTGGCCTACGGCGTTCGTCCCTCGTTCGTCATTCCCAAGCTCAACGAACTAGCCTCGCACGTGACGCACCCCGAGGCTTTGCTGTTTTACGTGGTGCTCGGCGTGCTCACGGGCCTGGTCAGCACGCTCTATATTCGCTCGATTTACGCCTGCGAGGACTTTTTCGAACGGCGCACGCCGGGCAATTATTATCTGCGGCACGGCGCCGGCATGCTGCTGGTCGGCATTGCCAGCTACGCCTTGCTGGCGACCACCGGGCATTATTACATCGAAGGCGTCGGTTACGCGACGATCCAGGACATCCTGTCCGGCGCCTTGAGCCAGCCTTGGTTTTTGTTGCTGCTGGCGGCGATCAAACTGCTGGCGACGAGTTTGACCCTGGGCTCGGGCGCCTCGGGCGGCATCTTCTCGCCGGCGCTCTACCTGGGCGCCACGCTGGGCGGCGCTTATGGAATGGTGCTGGGCCGCATTTTTCCGCAGTGGGGCATGACTCCGGTGGCCTTTGCCGTTGCCGGCATGGCAGGCGTCGTCGGCGGCTCGACCGGCGCCGCGATGGCCGCGATCGTGATGATCTTCGAAATGACGCTCGACTACAACGTGATCGTGCCGATGACCATCACGGTTGCACTCAGTTATCAAGTACGGCAAGCCCTATCACCCGAAAGCATCTACACCATGAAGCTGGCTCGCCGCGGCCACCACATGCCCGACGCCTTGCAGACGAATTTCCACCAGCTCATGCGCGCCGCCGACCTGATGGACACGGGCGTGGTCATCCTGCCCGCGACCGACGCGCTCGGGCAGTTGGCCCTTTTGCGCCGCGAGCAACCGGCGATTTCTTGCTACTTGATCGCCGAAGGCGAGCAAGTCGTCGGCTACATCGAACGCGACGCCGCCTGGGAACTGCTGGAAACGCACGGGGCCGACGCCCGGCTGGGCGACGTCGCCCGCCGCGATTACTTTGGCGTAGGCGAACAAACCACGCTGTTCGAGATCATGACCGCGATGCACGCTCGGCAGGCGACGGTTGCGCTCGTGGCAATGTACCCCTATGACCTTTCGGCCAAAGAAGTGCGGGGATTGATTACCCGCCAGCAGATCGCGGCGGCCGTGGTGCAATCGGCGGAACTCTTCGGGGAATAAGGCATCAGTTTTCTACGACGAAACTTCGATCAAGTTCTTGACCACGCGCGGGTCGTTCAACACCAGAATTGCGTGCTGAGCGACTTGCTTCAAATGATAGCTGGGCAGCACGCCGCTCAGCACCACCGCGTCTTCGCTGACGTGGCACCGCACCGACCATAGCTCGGGATAGCCCGCGGTCCGCAAGGCCGCCAAAATGCGTTTTCGCAACCGGGTCTCCAGTTCGCAATCTCGCGGTTGCGACTCAGCGGTCGCTAAATCGTTCGCCGATTTGAAATACATCGTGCAACCCTTTCCGACGAACCTTTAACAATCTCTGGTCGACGAGGGGTAATGCACAACTCATGCCATCGGTGCGATCTTCCCATTTGGCAAGCGCCGCCCGTCGAAGAGCGTGCGAAACTGCACGCCGCGGAACCCGATGCGTAACGTTTCGGCGCGCCGCTTTAAGTGCCGCGCGAATACTTCCAACCCGGAATGGCCATCCCCACGGCGAACGCGGCGCCGAACACCAGCGGGGCGATGCCGGGATACAACGTGAGCACGATTGCCAGCACCGTGCAGGTCGCGGCCATCACGTAGAACTCGCCGCCCAAGATCACGGCCGTGCAGCCGAAGGCGATCCCGCACTCCAAGATCACCACGGGCAATAGCTTCAACGTCGCCAAGCCCATCAGGTGGTTAATCACGCCGGTCAGCACGAAGCCGATGAAGGACAATCCCCAGACTTGCCCCAGTTGCCGCTCGATCGGAGTCAGAGGCGCGCCGAGCCGGAAGCGGTAATGCCACGGCGCGTAGAGGGCCAACAACAACCCCGCGGCGCCCAGTCCCAAATAGGGCCAGGGGCTGCGCACGCCCAGCCAGATCATTGCGTTGGTGATCGCGAGCACGACGAATACCTCGATCGCATGCCAGATCCAGACGCGACCCCAGAGCGCCATGACTTCGGTGTGCCGCGTTTCGTGCAACATGATCCGCATCAACCGGCCGACGGCGCCCCGTTCGGCCGAAACCGTCTCGCCGCGCAAAAACGCATCCAGATCGTCGGCCAGTGCCTGCGCCGAGGGATAGCGGGCGTGCGGCGACTTCTCCAGGCACTTCAGGCAGATATCTTCCAGGTCGCGAGGCGCCTTGGGGTTCAACAGCCGCGGAGCGGCCGGTTCGGCGTCGAGCACCTGCATCAACGTGTCGAGCGGCGTTTCCGCCCGAAACGGCGGTCGGCCGGTGAGCAACTCGTAAAGAATGGCGCCCAGCGCGTAGACGTCGCTCGCCGGCCCGACCAAGTCGTGCTTGCCCTGGGCTTGCTCGGGCGGCATGTAACTCGGCGTGCCCATGATTTGCCCGGCCGCGGTCAGATCGGAACCGCCCGCAAGCCGCTTCGCCAGGCCAAAGTCGGTGATCCGCGGCTCGTCGAAGCGATCGATGAGCACGTTCGGCGGTTTCAGGTCGCGGTGCAGCGTGCCTTGCTCGTGGGCGTAGTGAATTGCCAAAGCGAGCTTCTTGACGTATTGGGCGGCTCGCAGCGCCGGCAGCGGGCTCACGCGGACCATGTCGGCCAGGCTTTGGCCTTCGACGTAATCCATCGTGAAGTAATATTGTCCGCCTTGCTCGCCGACTTCGTGGACCGCCACGATATGCGGATGCTGCAAGGCGGCGGCGGCCGTGGCTTCGGTGCGGAAGCGAATGATATCGGCCTCGGCGGCCAACTGCCCCGCCAAGATCATTTTCAAGGCCACGATCCGGTCGAGCCGAACGTGCCGGGCCTTATAGATCACTCCCATCCCGCCGCGGGCGATCTCCTCGAGCAGTTCGTAGTCGCCGAACCGGCGAGGCAGCCCGGAGCCGCTCGCAACGGTTTCCGTCGCGACTTCGAACTCGCTGCTCGCGCTGCCGTCCGACAATTCGGCGCCGGCCGCCTTCGCGCCCAGGTCGATCGTTGGCGCCGGCTCGCTTCCTCGAGCCCCGGTCGTCGAATGGCAGCTCTCAGCCAGGTCGGAGCCGCGTGGATCGGGCATATCTCCCATATAACTAATGGCAAGCCTCGAAAACAGCCTCGCCTCGCAGCCAGCGGTCGGCGGCGTCGGGAGCTTCCAGGGCTTGCACCAGCGCCCGATTCAATTCATAAGCGCGACCGTCAAGTCCCGCGTTGGTCAGTCCCTGCGACAATCCGGCGCTGATTCCTTCGCCGAACGTCACCGCAAACAGCCGCGGAGTCTGGCCCTCGGCCATCGCGCCGTCCTCGCCCGGCGGATCGCAATTCGGGCAGCAGCGGCCGCGGCAAGACAGCGGCCGCGCGGCAAAGATGGCGCAACGGTGATCGTCCGTAAGCAGCGGACACACCGTGGCCGCACCGGCTTCGGCCAGGGCCTTCGACATTTGCTCCAGGTTGCGGCGCGCCCGCTCGCGCACGCGCCGCAGTTCGTGCGGCGAAGCGTGTTGCTGCAACTCCTCGACGATGGCCAGCGTTTCGGGCACGGTCACGAGAATCGTCTGGGGGCTCGAATCGCTGCACTCAGGCTCGCGCACGACTGCAGCCGACGGCAACGACCGCTCGATAACCTGGCTGGCTTCGGCCTCGACTTCCTGAGCCAGGGCCACGGCCGCCTGACGATTCGCACGGTTCGCCACATGCGCGCCGACGACGCGCTGGGCCAATTCCGACGCCCAGCCGCGCAAGCCGTCGCCGGCCAACAACGGCAGCGAAATACCGCCCGCGGCTTTGCGTCGCTTCGTCAGCGGAGCGGCGAACGCTTCACGCACGAGCAACGTTGCCATGAGGGCGGCCAGAGCGACTAATAGAAGAGGGAAAAACACGAACAGCATCATTGTGGCGGCTTGCATGGCATGGCTCCTCAAATTCAGGCGAGACGACGGTGGCGGGGCGGCGAAACGCGCGACTCGACGCGGGTTTCCGCCCGACGCGCTCGCATCGTTGCCAAAACTCAACGCACTTTTCGTGCCGCAAACGCCTCCAAGGCCAGCCGGCTCCCAGGGCGTCTTGACGCTCATCTGAAGCGTTCGCGCGCACAGATCGCGCTCTCTATCCCGCGTTTTTACGCTGCTTAGCCACGAAGCGGCCTGATTCAGTAGCTCAAGGCGAAGGCCTGAGACCGCAAGCAACGAGGAAGCGATAGCCCTGAAAGGGCGTAACTCCGACTGAAATGGATCGGCTTGCAACATCATTGTCGCACAACTGCGGCCCGTTGAGGCTTGCTCGCCTTGACTTGTGTTCGAAAGCCTAACGAATGCGACTCCCGCGGGAGCGAGACGTTGCGCAACATCAACGACTTACGGCCTCGTATTGGCCGGCGTATTACTTGCTTGGGTTGGCAACTAGGGTCGCGTTAAACGAGCGGATAAGCACACGAACGCGTGCAGATTCGCACGCTTTACACAATGCTCGGTGACGCGCACGCTTTTAGCGCCTCGTTCTCAACGACGTGATCCGTCGACAATTGTTTTGAAATCGAAGCATGGTATACTAATTGCAACACCCGCCTTTCACGCGCCGCAACAGACTGCGGCGCGCCCCGCCCGAATCACCGCGTTGTATTTACCTGCCATGCCAGCCGGCGGCGGCTTTCCAACATCAAGTCTTTCGCTCGTGAGACTGCCATGCTTCATCGACGAAATGCACTCAAGTGGCTCAGCGGCGCTTTGGCGACGGCCAGTTCCGCGATGATTGCCATCCCCGGCGGCCGCTTCGTGGCCGGCGCGCTGCGTTCGCGACGCCGCGACGAAGCCGTTTTGCAACGTGTCGCACGTTTGAACGATCTCGTGCCCGGCCGCCCGACGCAAGTCGCGGTCGTCGGCAATCGCCGCGACGCCTGGACCCTTTATCCCGACGAGGTCATCGGCCGTGTTTGGCTTGTGCGCGAAAGCAAGACGTCCGGCGAGGGTCAGCCGCCGCGCGTCGCCGCGTTCACCGCCGTCTGTCCGCATTTGGGTTGCACGATCCAACTGGGCGCAAACGGCGAGCAGTTCGTTTGTCCTTGTCACCGCGCAGCGTTCGCGCTCGACGGCGCCCCGACCAACGACGCCGAGGCTGGCGAGAAAAGCCACGCCCCGCGCGGAATGGACGCCTTGCAGTGCAAGGTCACGCGAGATGCCAACGACGAATGGTGGGTCGAGGTGGCCTACGAAAAGTTCGAGCCGGGGTTAACGACACAAATTCGCAAGGCCTGATCGCCCGGCGCGGACGCGGAAATCGCTGTTATGAAGACGTTCTTCGATTGGCTCGACGCGCGCACGGATTACCGCGCCTTGTTGGCGCCGCTTCACCGCCGCGTGCTGCCCGGCGGTCCTAGTTGGTGGCTGACCAGCGCCAGTTGTCTCTGGTGGGTGTTCGTGATCGAAGTCGTCACGGGCCTGCTATTGATGACGACCTACAGCCCGTCGACGACCAGCGCCTGGGCCAGCGTCCATTACATCGAGCAATCGCCGGCCGGCAGCTTTATTCGCGGCGTGCACTACTTCGCCTCGCACGCCTTGATCGTATTGCTGGCGATCCACTTGGTTCGCGTGCTGTTGTCGGCCGCGTTTCGTCCGCCGCGAGAATTGATCTGGATCACCGGTTTGCTGTTGATGCCGCTGGCGATTGCTTGGGCGGTGACGGGCAACCCCTTGTCGGCCAGCCAGAAGGGCATGACCCAGATCGAAGTCGAGGCCAACATCGTCGGTTCGACGCCGGTGGTCGGGCCTGCGCTACAGCGGCTGTTCGTTGGCGGCGATGAGGTCGGGCATCTGACGCTGACGCACTTGTATTTCCTGCACGTCGGCTTGTTGCCGCTGGCGACTTTCGTGTTGCTGGGCGTCCACTTGAGCCAAGTCTACCGGCACGGTCTGACGCAAGCGGCGGGCGACGCGGCCCAAGCCCGTCCCTATTGGCCCTATCAGTCGGTCCGCAACGCAATGGCGGTGGCTGCCGTGGCGTGCGTGCTGGCCGTGCTGGCCTGGCGGCGCGGCGCGCCGCTGGAAGCGCCGGCCGACGCGAGCTTTTCGATCTTACCGCGGCCCGAGTGGTACTTTCGCTGCCTGTTCGAACTGCGACGATACTTTACGGGCGATTGGGAATTCATCGCCACGCTGGTGTTGCCGCTGGCCACGCTGGCGTTGTTCATCGCGATTCCGCTGGTCGATCTCGTGGTGCGGCGCCGCGTCAGCTTTATCCTGCGCCTGCTCGTGCTGGCCGTTGGCGCCGGCGGCTGGGGTTGGTTGACGTGGACCTCGCTGGCGCGCGACTGGCACGACCCCGAGTATCTGGCGGCTCAGTCGCAAGCCGAAGCCTTGGACGCCCGCGCCCGCGCGTTGGCCGATCGCGAGCAGATTCCTCCCGCCGGCGCATCGCTGCTGTTGCGCGACGACCCGAAAACGCAAGGGCCGCTGCTGTTCGCGCGGCACTGCGCAAGCTGTCATTCGCACGCTAACGACCGCGACGAGGGCATCGTGGCCGAAGAACCGTCGGCGCCGAACTTGTACGGCTTCGGCGGCAAGGCGTGGCTCAGCGGGTTGTTCGATCCCGAAGCGATCAACGGACCGCGTTACTTCGGCCACACCAAGTTTGCCGGCGGCGACATGGTCGGCGCCGTGCAGGAGCTGCTCGCCGATGCGGACGAAGAAGAAGGCGCCGAGGCGCGGTCGCAGTTGGAATTGGTCGTCGAGGCGCTCGCGGCCGAGGCGGCGCTGCCTCAGCGAGCCGGCGGGAAAGAAAAGCCGGCCGACATCAAGACCGGCGACATCGAGCGTGGCCGCGAACTGCTGGCCGGCGACCTGGGATGCACCGGCTGTCACAAGTTCCGCGACGAGGGCGAACTCGGCGCCGCGCCCGATCTGACCGGCTATGGTTCGCCCGAGTGGCTGGCGGCGATGATCGCCGATCCGCAAGACGAGCGCTTTTACGCCGACCGCAATGACCGCATGCCTTCGTTCGCAAAGCCGGCGTTGTCGCCCGACCATCATCTGCTCAACCCGCGCGAACTCAAGTTGCTCGTCGACTGGCTGCGCGGCGACTGGTACGAGCCGTCCGGCAATGAGTAGGATCCCGGTTAACGATTTGGCGCGGCCGGCACACGTTCGTCGGGCGAAAGCTTCCGCAAACGATTCGGGCGCCGACGCAAAAGCTGCGCGGGCGGAAGGCCACCTTACGGGCGAGGCGAGCTCGCCGCCCCCACAACCCCCCTGTCGATGGGGTTTGTGGGGCAAACTCGTATTGATTCGCGGGGCGGGTGGGGGGTAAAATTTGTTTCGGCGGTTCCTAATGGGAGCCGTTCCTGCCTGCAATGATTCCCGCCTGATAATCCTGCCCTCCGAATCCCGGCCTTCGGTTTGGCGTCGCCCTGCGACGCGGCAAGCTGGTCTCGTAACGAGTGATCGCATCTCTGGGGCTGGTCAGATCCTATCGCTGGAGTACGCCATGACGTTCAAGCTGCGCTGCCCGAACGGGCACAAACTGCGATTCGACGCGAAGGACGCGGGCAAGAAGGGAGTGTGCCCCAAATGCCACAGCCGGGTGACGCTGCAACCGCCGCGAGAGGTTTCGGATACGTCGATTCTTGCCGTGTTGGGCGACGTGCCGGCCGATCGCTCGGTGCTGCTGCACTCGCTGGAGCATCCCAAAGCGCCCCCGGCGCCCAGCCGAACCTGCCCGCGTTGCCATACGCGGCTTTCAGCGGCGTTTCAACTCTGCCCCAATTGCCTCACATATTTGCCGCCCTCGTGCCGCGAAGACTTGTGACGGGCGCAGGCTGCATTTGGGCGCGGATGATTGGCGAAGACGGCCTGGAAGGCCCCCGCGGGCGAGCGGCGCGGCGTGCCCTCACGCTGACCCTCTCCCAAAGGGAGAAAGGGTAGACGCTCGACGCTCCCAGAGGGAAAGGGGAACATAGGAGAAAAGAAAGTACACCCCAGAGGGCTCGAACCTCTAACCTTCGGTTCCGTAGACCGATGCTCTATCCAATTGAGCTAGGGGTGCGCGTGCGATTTTTCCTTTTGGCAGCAAGCACTTAGATGATTTCCTAAGAGCTTGCGGCACTTTCTTTCGGCACTAAATCAGGCCGCTGCCGCACGGCAGGGATTCTACACCATTCCCGCTCAGGGTAAAGGCGTGACCGCCAAAATCGGACGTCGGAAAGGCAGCCGCAACAAGGGGTTCTTCTACCGCCAAGGGCGCGGCCGATTCACCAAGCAACCTCGCCTGCGGCAAGCGGCCTACGCCCGCTGCTTGGCCGCCCAATCGACAACCGAGATGGCGCCGCGACATGGACGAGGGCGTCGAAGTCGGGCTCATGTGCGCGAAGACGACCGACGCAAACGTCACCAGCGCGAACATGCATAGTTAGCGTGAAGCGGCGCTTCATCGTCCGAACGTATCGGCTGCAAGGCCACCCGGATCGCTTCCAGATCGGCCGCCGAAGGGGGCGGCAGAATCAGGGCGGGCGGCGGCGGCCGACGCTTGGGCGGTTCGATGGCGAACGACTCGTGCTCGCGCGTCGGTTCGTGGGCGTCATCTGAAACAGGACTGCATTATAGCGATTCCAAACCCCGCCCAGCGACATCCGGGGATGCACAACGCAGCCTTACGGCTTTGCCAGTGGCGGCTGCCTACATTTGATGTTGGGCGACATCGGCGCCATCTCGGCGTTGAGGGCAATAAACGGGCGCCAGTCTACGGGCACTTCCTCTTCGTGAAAGATCGCCTCGACAGGGCATTCCGGCGCGCAGGCCCCGCAATCGGTGCACTCGTCGGGATGGATGTAGAGCATTCGTTCGCCTTCGTAAAAGCAGTCCATCGGGCAGACGACGACGCAATCGGTGTATTTGCAGCCAAAGCACGGTTGCGTTACGACGTGGGCCATCGCTCGGTCCTCCTGGAAAGATGGAACTTAAAATCGCCGTACTACGAGGCCGATCGCCTCTCCCGGTTTACATCCCCTCTTGCTGCTCCGAGCGGCCAACCGAGCTGAAAAGAAGTTTGCAGCCATCGAAAACGGCAAGCCGAGCGGCGAAGCGTTGCGCGTAAAATTCCAAACGTGAAGGTCGTTCCCCAAACGACTAGAATGAGACGTTCATTGCCGACTTTTCGGCGTTGAAGATTAGGGTCTGGCCTCCTAAAAAGCCGGCTGTTGAAAAGCCCAATGCCAAGCACCGACCGCGATTCTCGCCTGCCCGACGAGTCACAAACGCTGTTCGACCGCTTTCGCGCGGGCGACGAACGGGCGGCCGCGGCCATCTACGACCGCTACGCCGAGAAACTGTTGGCCTTTGCCCGGCGGCGGCTGTCGCGAAAAGTCGCCGCGCGCATCGACCCGGACGACGTCGTGCAGTCGGCTTACCGCAGCTTTTTTCTGCGGGCCCAAGAGGGCGAATATAGGCTGGGTCGCAACGGCGACTTGTGGCGATTGCTGGCCAGCATCGCCTTGCACAAATTACTGAAACAAGTCCGCCGGCACACGGCTGGCCGCCGCGCGGTCGCGCGTGAAACGGCCTGCGACGCCTTATCGCTCGGCGCCTCGGAACTCGCTTGCCGCGAGCCGACGCCCGAACAAGCGGCTTCGCTCGCCGACGAGTTGGCGCAGGTGTTCTCTGGCTTGCAGGCGGCGCAACGGACCATCTTCGAGCTGCGCTTGCAAGGCTACGAATTGCGAGAAATCGCCGCCCAGACCGGCAAATCCGAACGCACCGTACGGCGATGCCTGGCGGAGATTAAACGGCGATTAACCGAGCGGCGAACCGAGTTGGACGGGTCTGAGCCGATGCGCTCGACAGAACGTCGCCCCACAGTACGCCGCTCGACGGCACCACCGCCTGGCGCCGATGCCCCGTTGCGCTTCGACGATTACTTGCTCCAGAGGCTGATCGGAGCGGGCGGTATGGGCAAAGCGTATGCCGCCCTCGAGAAACGCGCGCAGCGGCCCGTCTGTGTCAAAGTGTTACACAAAAGCCGCCTGACCAATCCGCGCGCCGTCGCGAGGTTCGTGGACGAAGCGCGTATCGTCGCTCGGCTGCGGCGACCGAACATCGTCGCGGTCCACGGCCTCGGGCGGTTGCCCGACGGCGGATATTTCATGGTCTTCGACCTGATCGACGGCCAGGACTTGATGCAAACTATCCGCCAGCGGCAATTGCCGATCGAAGAGGCGCGGGCCATTGCGCTCTGCGTGGCGGACGCGATCGAGCACGCCCACAGCCAAGGCATCGTGCATTGCGACTTGAAGCCCTCGAACGTACTCGTCGATGGCGACGGGCGGATTGCCGTGGCCGATTTCGGGCTGGCTCGGGTGACGGGAAGCGGAAACTCGGCGGCCGAAGATCCCGACTATATCGCCGGCACGGCGGCGTACATGGCGCCCGAGCAGGCCGACCGGCGTTTCGGGCCGATCGACGAACGAACGGACGTCTACGGCCTGGGAGCGTTACTCTATGCCTTGCTCACCGGACGACCGCCGCTCGCAGCGGCAACAGCCGCCGAAGCGTTACGGCAACTCGTTTCGCCGACGGCCCAACCGCCGCGGCCGAGCGAACTGCGTCCGGAAACTCCCGACGAATTGAACGAGTTTTGCCTGCGGTGCTTGAGCCAGCGACCCGCCTTGCGATTCGCCAGCGTCCGAGAGGCGGCCGAGGCGCTCAGCCTTCGCCACCCATGTCGCGAGTCATCGCCTCTTGAATGAGCGCCATTTCGCGATGGTTGTGGTCGTTGAGATGATCCAGCAGCGAAAGCAGTTCCTGGCACGCGTCGCCGAACGCCACGGCGTCGTCCGATTCGAGGTGCCGCAGATTGTACAGTACGCCGCGCACGCGACGGCGCATCTGGTCGTGCTCTTCCCGCAAGGCCGCGGTCTTTTCGTGCAGGTGCGGATGCGATTCGGTGACAACGGCCATGTAGCCGTCGTACTCTTCCAGGTCGAACACGTGCTCCACGTGCCGCTGGAACGACTCGCCGATGAACCGCAGGCTGGCCAGCTTGCGCGAGAGATCTTCGCCGGAGAGCTTCCATTCCATCGTCGCGCGCAGGGCGCCGGCGATGTGCTTGAGCATTTCGTGCTCGATGTAAGCTTGTTGGGCGACTTCGTCTTGAACCATGTTCGTTCTCCCTCTGCGGCATGGGAATGATGGCTGGCCCTGCGCCGCTTACTTAATTTTTGGCCGCCCGAGATGAAAGGCAAGCCGCCGCCGCTCGAACAGGCGAGCCCGAACTAGTTTACGATCTTTTTCGGGCCCGTGCGACGCGCTCTGCGGCGGGCCTGCCAAGAGAGTGAGATCGGCGGCCGTGTGCAGCCCGGCCGGCGCCATGAGGGAGTTCGGCGAGAATAATCCGGGCTAGCGATTCTCGTTCGACAGCAGTTCGGGCAGCGGGTGTAACGCCACGCTGGCCGGATCGAGCGACTCGACGCGCGAATCCTCGTGCGACGATTGCGGCGCGGCTTCCGGCGCTTCGGCCGGGAAGGCGGGCGCCGGGACGGGAAGCCGCGGATCGAGCTGCGGCGGCGAGACCGGCGTCGAACGCGGCGGAACGGGAACGAGTGCCGGCTCGCCTTCGTCGTAGGGCGCCGGAACGACGACGCCGGCCGCGCGACGCGGGACGCGCACCGGAATGCGCTCGACTTTTTCCTCATATACCGTGCGGCAGACCGTGACGGGCACGCGCTGGACGATCTCTTGCTCGACCATCCGGCAAACCCTTTGCGGAACTTTGCGAGTCCGCCGCTCCTCGACAAAACGGACTTGCTCGAGCGGGACTTTCCGTACGTGGACGCGCGGCGCGTAGGTCGTCGTCGGAACCTGGGTTTCGACCAGCTTCGGACGCCACACGCGCCGCGTCTCGACCCGCGGCGGACGCGCGACTTGTACCGGCCGCAACATCGGCGGCTTCCAATAATTGTGCCCGGTCTGAGCGTCGGCGGTCCAACCGCCGGGAATCCACTTCAACCGCGTCGCCGGCTTGCGCGGGCTGACCACTTGCTCCTCGACGAACTGGCCCTGATCGATGGTTTGCGGCTGGTGGACCGTCACCGGTTCGAAGAGCGTGTACCGTTCTTCGCGCAGCGCCGTTTCGACCAGCGGCTTGCGGACCGTGTAGGTTTCCTCGCGCCATTGCGTTTCCCAAACCGGCCGCAGCACCTTGGTCCGCGTCTCCTGCTCGGTCGTTTCCCAGACCGGACGAGCCACGCGATAACGCCGCTCGCGGAATTCCGTCTGCCAGGCGGCGACGTCGGGCGCGGGCGTCGGCGTAGCAGCGGGCGCCGCAACGCCGTCGCCAGCTTCCGCCCGATGAGGACCCAAACTCAGGCACGCGAGCAAAACCGCGGCGGTCAGAAATCGAGAGAGCTTCACGCCCGTATCCTCCTTGGCAGCCAAGACTCCTCATCGCCAGCCGCTCGGCAAAAAGTTCGCGAGCCGCGATGCTGCAGTCTCAATCTGCGAATCGCGTGCCCGAAATGCAAAAGCAAGACCCGAGGCGGCGGACGCGCGGTTGCCGCGGGTTTTTCGGGCCGCTCGCGCCCGAAAACCCTTCGCAGCCGGCGCCCGCGGCGCGGGGGGGAATTGTAAATCTTACAAAAGCCCGATCAGCCCGGCGGCTCGCTGCGAAGCTGGACCTGCAACGCGCCGAGCATGCGGGTGATGGCTTGCTCTTTGCGCTCGATGAAGGGCACGTTGTCCAAGATAATCGCCCGCCGCTCGTTGCTGGGCTGCAAGATCAGCCGCCCCGAGTGCAGCAGCAGGTACTCGAACACGTCGCCGATCTCTTTGTCGATCCGCAGGTGCGGCGCCGAGAACCGCTCCAGGTTGCTCAAGAAGCCGTGGTGGTGCAGCAATTCGTTTGGGCGGACTTCCCAGTAGTCGAAGTGAACCACGGCGTAGGCGACGGCGAAGATCGCGCCCAGGATGCCCGCCAGCGACCAGTAAAAGGAAGCATTGGCCAGCGGGCGGAACTTTTCGAGCACGGCCGTAATGCGCGGCAGCATTTCCGGGTAGTATTCGAACAGCAGAATCAGGCTCATCACGATCGCGGCGCCGAGGAAAAACAGCGTCAGCGAAGTGGTCCGCGGGAAATCGAAGCCCAGCACCACGAGGTTGATCGCCAGCACGGCCAAAAACAAGATCGAAGCCGTCGATTGCCCGCGAGCCGCGGCGTCGACCACGGGACCCGCAAAACTTAAATAGATCGCCGCCGCGACCGCCGCCAGAAACGTGGGATAGAGAAACACGATCTTGGGGTAGGAAATCAAGATAATGCTCGACGGCGCCTCGTCGGCGGCTTTAACCGCCGGGCGAGAGGCGGGGCGTTCTTCTTGGGACGCGGCGTTCGAAGGCTCGGCCATGGTGCGATGCGTCTCGACTTTTCAGGGAAAGGAAACGGGGGTGGCGTAGGGCTTCAGGATAGCGAACTCTGGTTCGCGAGGCTAACGGGTATTCGGCGGCGGCGACCGATTCTTGATCGGCGGGCGTAAGTAGGGGTTCGTGCGGTTGATTCTGTAGACAAAATGGTTGGACCAGTCGCCCGCGTCTGGCGCGGATTACCTTTGAAATCAGGGGGTAATCCTTTTTCTCAGGCAGTGCCGCAACGAGA
>Ga0307372_10002666_pt1 | contig 29149 bp, 29 predicted proteins | sample OX1MG_FD_202533 | JGI IMG/M metagenome (GOLD analysis project Ga0307372, IMG submission 202533) | Soil microbial communities from Risofladan, Vaasa, Finland - OX-1 | ecosystem: Environmental > Terrestrial > Soil > Coastal area > Acid sulfate soil | place: Finland: Risofladan, Vaasa | collected... | reverse complement strand
GTGGGCTGATCGCCGCCAGTCCCCTACCCTGCCCCGCCTTGCGCCGCTGGCGCAGACTTGGGCGGCTCAGGGCCGGTGCAGTCGGCGGAATGCGTTGCCGGGGGAGCGTGGTGCGCTTAGACTTCATCTCATGCTCGTGCGTGCGCTCCTGTTCGTGGCTGGAATCTTCGCGTGGACTTTCGCTGAGTATGCGATTCACGGATGGCTAGGGCATCGCTTCCGCACCTTCGCGACGCCGCTGCATGCGGTGCATCATGAGGATCCGCACGCGGTGTTCACGGTGGGAGCATGGATTCCAGTCGCGATCGTAACGGTCGCGGCGGTTGTGATTTTCGGCAATTCAGCGGGAGTTTACGCGCTATGCGGAATCGTCGCCGGATTTGTTCTGTACGAGGCGGTTCACTACCGGATTCATTTCGCGCAGCCGTCGAATCGACTCGAAGCTCGCCTGCGCGCGCGCCATCTGGCGCATCATCTGCGCGCACCCGGCGCGATTTTTGGCGTCACCACGGTGCTGTGGGATCGCGTGTTCGGCACGGAGCCCGGGCATGCAGAAATGGAGCATCTGGAAGACCGGCTGGCGCTCCACCCTGCCCTTTCGGGGCCGAGCAATTGGCGGCGCGCCCTTACGATAAACGCGCGCTGGCGCTGAGGGCCGGCCAGATATGTTGACTCGTTATCTCAAGTCGAGCTATTGAGTCGATACGTTATGCGGTCACGAGTCCTCAAACCTCTGCGGCGCCCGATTCCCGCGCCGAATCCGCAGCCCTCCTGGGCGCGAAGTTCCGCCGACCCCGCGCCGCGTATCGACGTGAAATTTCCGATCCTCGGCTTCCTGATGGAATCCGAGATGACCGGCTACGATCTCAAGCGCCGCTTCCAGGATCCGATCGGATTTTTCTACCGGGTCAGCGACGGCTCGCTCTACCCCGCGCTCAAACGGCTCGCGCTCGACGGGCTGGTCACGATGCATTCGGAGCGCCACGGCCGGCGCACTCGCAACATCTACGCGATCACGCCTGCCGGCCGCGCCCGCTTCCTCCGGACGCTGCGCGAGCCGGCGCAGCCGGTGTTCGTTTACGACGAATCGCAGGTCAAGATCTATTTCTCGCATCACGACCCGCAGGCCGCCCTCGAGCATCTCGATCGCGCCGGGCGCGAGGACGCCGAAGTGGTCAAGATGCTGGCGTGGCTGGCCGAAGAAATGAAGCGCCGCGGCGAAAGCCCGTTCCGGCGTATCGTGGTCGAACTCGGACGGGCGGTGTGCGCCGCCAAGGTGGAAGTATTCGCGAAGCTCGCCGCGCAGCTTAAGCGCGAGATGGCGCCCCGGCGCCGCATGCGAGTCCGGTCCGCCGCCGCGTTACCGTCAGCGGCGTCGGGAAGATAAATCAATCGCAGGGAGAGCACGGCAGATGGACGAAAAATACGCAATCGATCTCGAACACGTCATCCGCATTTATCGGCGCGATGAATTCGAGGTCCGCGCCCTCGACGACGTGACGATCCGGGTGCCCGAGGGACGCTTCGTGGCGATCATGGGTCCGTCGGGCTCGGGCAAAACCACGATGCTCAACCTGATCGCGGGAATCGATCACGCCACCAGCGGCCGGGTCGCGGTCGGGGGCGAGGAGATCACCGGCATGAAGGAGCGCGATCTCGCCGCGTGGCGCGCGCGCCATATCGGGCTGGTGTTCCAGTTCTACAATTTGATTCCGGTCCTGACCGCGTTCGAGAACGTTGAGCTGCCTCTGCTGCTGACTCCGCTGGGCAAGGCGGAGCGGCGCGAGCACGTCGAAACGGCGTTGCGGATAGTAGGACTGGCCGATCGGATGGATCACTATCCGCGCCAGCTCTCGGGCGGACAGGAACAGCGCGTCGCGATTGCGCGCGCGCTCGTAACCGATCCGACAATCGTGGTCGCCGACGAGCCGACCGGAGACCTCGATGCGAAATCGGCCGAGGAGATCCTGAATCTGCTGACCGACCTCAATCGCCAGTTCCATCGCACGATCGTGATGGTCACGCACGACCCGCGCGCCGAGCGATTTGTCGATACGGTGTACCGCCTCGACAAGGGAATCCTGGTCGGAATCGAGCCGGGCAAGGGCGGTCCGGCGCGGACCGGCGCGGCGCAGGCGCAGGCGTAAGCGAATCGCGCGAAAGGCGTTGCCATGAAGTACGTCGCGTTGGTGCTGAAAAACCTGCTGCGCAGCAAGCGGCGCACGATTCTGACGATCTTCTCGATCGCCGTCTCGCTGTTCATCTTTTCAGCGCTGGTCAGCCTGCCCACCGTCGCCGACCAAATCCTGTCGGACAGCGCGTCGTCGGTGCGGATCGCGTGCCACAACAAGGCGGGCCTGACCTACTCGATGCCCGAGGCGTACAAGCAGCGGATCGTGGCAACCCCGCACGTCGTGGCGGTCACGCCCGAAAGCTGGTTCGGCGGAGTGTATCACGAGGTCAGCGATCAATTTCCGAATCTCGCGGTCGATCCGGAGACCGCCGAGGCGATGTGGCCGGACTGGGGCGTGTCGAACGAGTCGTGGAAGAAATTTGAAACCCTGCGCACCGCGTGCCTGGTCGCTTCGGGCACGATGAAGCGCTTCAAGTTGCACGTGGGCCAGCAGATTATCCTGCGCGGCACGGTTTATCCGTTCAACGTCACGCTCGATATCGTGGGCGTGATGCAGGGCGGCAGCGCTCCGGCGAACTTCCTGATCTTTCGGCGCGATTATCTCGAGGAAGCCGCCGGGCGGCCGGGCTTCGTCGATAACTACTGGGTGCGAGTCGATAAATCCGAAAACGTGCCACAGGTGATCGCGGCGCTCGATGAAGGCTTCGCCAATTCCTCGGCGCAGACGCGCAGCGAGTCGGAGGCCGCGTTTGTCGGCAGCTTCATGGACAACTTCCGCACGTTCTTCCGCCTGGCCGAGATCCTGGGCTTTATCGTCGTGCTGACGATCGGGCTGGTCGCCGCGAACACCGCCGCGATGTCGATTCGCGAGCGCCGCAGCGAGATCGCGGTGATGCGCTCGATTGGTTTTCCCTCGGGCACGATTCTCGGCCTGCTGCTCTCCGAGTCATTGATCATCGGACTGCTGGGCGGATTGCTCGGCTGCGGCGCCGCGTTCGTCGTGCTGCGGATCTTCGCGGTCGGCACTCCGGCGCTCGGCCCGCTGAGCGAGATCAGGATGCCGCCGTCGATCCTTGCCGAAACGCTGGTCGTCGCCGCGCTTATCGGATTGCTCAGCGCGTGGGTGCCGGCGCGCGCCGCCGCGCGCCAGAATATAGTTGACGCGCTCCGGATGGTGGCCTGACATGGCGATACCGCTCAAATACAACGTCCGCAGCCTGCTGGTGCGGCGCGTTTCGACCGGAATGACGGCGGGTGGAATCGCGCTGGTGGTCGGAGTGTTCGTGGTCGTGATGGCGATGGTTGCGGGACTGGGATCGACGATCAGCGAAACCGGCGAGCCCGACAATATGGTGGTGCTGCGCAAGGGCGCGACCACCGAGACTTACTCGGCGATCAATCTCGATCAGTTCGAGGCGATGAAATTCCTGCCGCAGATTCGCCGCGACGCCGCCGGTAATCCGATGATATCGCCGGAGCTTCCCGTGCAGGTCCTGATGCGGCGCACCGGAGGCTCGAGCGATAATATCGTCGTGCGCGGCGTCCTGCCGATCGCGCTCGAAGTGCATCAGAACGTGCGGATCGTCGAAGGCCGGATGTTCAAGCCCGCGCTCGGCGAAGTGATCGTCGGCAAGGGGCTGACCGGACGCTACGCCAACACGAAGGTCGGCTCGACGATGCACTTTGGGCGCGGCGAGTGGAAAGTGGTGGGAATCTTCAGCGCCAAGCGAAGTTCGTTCGAATCCGAGGTCTGGGCCGATATCCATAACGTGCAGGACGACACGCAGCGCGGCGCTTACTACGCGACGGTGCGGCTCAAGATGGCTCCAGGAGCGGACTCCGAAGCGTTTATCAACCGGATAGCCGACGACCCGCGAATCAACCTGCAAGCCGAAACCGAGCCGCAGTACTACAAGGAGCAATCGGTCGTGGCCAACCAGATGCGCGTGCTCGGTATGATCGTCGCCGTCATCATGGGCGTCGGCGCGGTCTTCGCCGCGATGAACACGATGTACGCCGCGGTTTCGGCGCGCACCTCGGAAATCGGCACGCTGCGCGCGCTCGGCTTCAGCCCGGGCTCGGTGCTGTTGTGCTTCCTTATCGAGTCGGTGCTGCTCGCGACGGCGGCCGGCGCGATCGGTATTGTGCTGGCAATGCCGATCGACGGATTCTCGACCACGTTTGGCAACTTCGTCACGTTCTCGACGATTGCGTTCAACTTCCACGTCACCTTCGCGATCGTTATCGAGGCGCTGGTCTTCTCCGCCCTGATGGGACTGCTCGGGGGATGGTTGCCCGCGCGCCAGGCGATGCGCCTGGGCGTGGTTGACGCGCTCAGAAGGAGTTAGGGATGGCCGGGGAACAATCGCGACCGCCCAATATCCGCGAACTCGAATCGCTGCGGATCAAGCGCAGCGCCGACCCCGAGCGCCGCAGCCGGCTGGTTCCGGCCGCGCTCGCGCTCGGGGTGATGGCGGTCCTCGCCACCGCGGGTTACTACACCTACACGAAGACGCTCGGCCGCCCGCTCGAAGTGCAGACCGCTGTCGTCTCGATCAAGCAGGCGGGACAACCCGGCGCGGTCCTGACCGGATCGGGCTACGTCGTCACCAAAGACAAGTACATCACGATCGGCGCGCAGATCCTCGGCCAGATCGTCGCCGAACCGATCCAGGAAGGCCAGCACGTCAAGAAGGGCGACCTGCTCGCGAAGATCGACGATCGCGACTACGTGGCGCAACTCAACCAGGCAATCGCCGATCGCAACCTTGCGGCGGCCAACGTCGTGCTCGGACGCGCGCAGGCCGCGCGCCAGCTCGAACTCTACAAGAGCGGCGTCGAATCGCACGACCAATATGACGTAACCGTCAATGCGCTGTCGGTGGACGAAGCCAATTTGAAAAAAGCCGAGGCCGGGATCGCGTTCGCGAAATTCAACGTCAGCCAGTGCACGATCCGTTCGCCGATCAACGGAATCGTGCTCAAGAAATACCGCGAAGTGGGTTCGATGATCAGTTACGGCAATGCCGTCGCATCAGACGAGGGCATGACCGATATCGCCCAGCTTGCCAACACCGACGACATGCGCACCGAAGTCGATATCAATGAAGGCGATATCGCCAAAGTCGCGATCGGCAGTCCCGCAACCGTTCTCCTCGACGCTTATCCCGACCGCCCGTTCGCTGCGAGCGTGGTCAAGATTTATCCCGCCGCCGACCGCCAGAAAGGAACGGTCAAAGTCGAGGTGCATCTCCTTAATCCCGATCTCGACGTCGTCAAGCCGGAAATGAGCGCCAAGGTTACTTTTCTTGCCGCCGCCGCTGCAAAGCAAGAAGCGGCGCTCGTCATGGTGCCGAAGAAGGCGATCGTCTCCGACGGTTCTCAGAACTATGTCTGGACGGTCCGCGACGGAAGTGCTCATCGCACCGAGATTACGCTCGGCCGCGAGTTTCAGGACGGGATGCAGGTGACGCAGGGATTAACCGGCGGAGAGACGGTGATCGTCGTGCCGCCGGCAAAGCTTGGCGACGGGCAGCAAGTCACGCCCGTCGCCTCGTAAGTTGGCAGCTCGCGATCCCGCACGGCGGGCTGGAGAATTTCGAGCGCCCTACTCCGTGCGCGAGTGGCCCAGTCCAAGCGCGAACATTCGCAGTAGTAACGCCCTCGATTCCTGTTGCCGCAGCGCACTCAATTGTGTCGTTCGAGCAACCATACGCGGCGTCTTCCGCACCGCCGGCAGATGCGCGAGCCGTGCACTCACCGACGTGCCCTGGTCTTCCCAAACGGTCCATATGCGAGGATTGACCAGCCCAGCCCATCGCCACGTCACAAGAACGAAGAGCAGGCTCAGGATCATGGCAAGAACGAAATAACCAGTTTGCGCTTCCAGGCCGCGATGCGTTAGCGAAAATTCTCTCGTGTCCATCATCACCGCCTCCACGCTGGTTAGACGCAACAATCGGTCCAAGCGTTGCACGTGAATGGGTGTTCATGATTAGTCACAGATACTGCGTAACAGTGGAGAAAATTCACGATGGCTAATACATTCGTTCTCGTACACGGTGCATGGCACGGTGCCTGGTGCTGGGCAGCGGTTATCAATCAGATCGAGAAGCTTGGCGACCGCGCCTACGCAGTCGATCTGCCCGGGCATGGGCAGAATGTTGCCGATCGCGCCAACATAACGTTGCAAAGCTACATCGACAGCGTCGTGCGATTCATAGAAGAACGCGATCTGCGCGATGTCGTGCTAGCCGGCCATAGTCTTGGCGGACTGACCATTTCGGGTGTCACCGCACGCATTGCGTCACGCATAAAGCGCACTGTCTTCGTAAGCGCGATCGTCCCGCTCGACGGCGAGCGGATCACTGATCCCGCCAATCCGGCGACCAAGCCGATGCTTGACCTGATCGCGTCGCGGCCCGATCGATCGCTTCCGGTCGAGGCGATGGGACCGCAGTTTTACGAAGGGCTGATGAACGACGTTCCCGCCGCGATGCGCAAATGGATCGACGAGTCGTTATGTCCGCAGCCGTGGGGACCGGCGATCGATCCAGCACCGATGAAAGCGTTTCACGCCTCGGGCGTGCCGACTGGATACCTGGTGTGCGAAAACGATCAAACTCCGATCGCGGGAGCGGCGAATTGGCATCCGCATTTTTCGAGCCGCCTTAAGAATCCCGCGATCAAGACCGTGAAGTGCGGCCACGAGATCATGTTCACGCATCCCGCCGACTGCGCCCGCGCCCTGCACGAGTTCGCGCTGATGTGAGTGCGCGAGTGCCGTATCGTCAAGAGGGGGTTCTGTTAATCGCTCGGCAGGAGAGTGACCGGAACGCTCTTGACCGACGAAGGTATCTGTTTCAGAAGCGCGCTCATAAACTGGCGCTGCACGCTGACCTCGATTCCGTTGAAGCCGCAACTGTGGCAGTCACACTTCTCCGGCGCGATGCCTATCACACCGGGCAGAGCGAGCCATCGTGGACCATACTGACGCACGAGTTCTGAGTAGGTCTTTTCGCTATCGAGGTTGCTATTTGATTTCCTCGACGGCGGACGATGCAAGTACCCAAAGTACCCGTTAGAAATAATTACGTTCGGAACTTCGCGGGGAACGACCAGAACCGGGATGTCATCGACGGACTCGGGAATCTGCTTTCGCACGCACGCCGCCCATCGCGGGTCGGCGCTAACCTGTATCTCAGCGCCGCCTCTCGCGGCGCTAGTGGCGGGACTTACCTTCCAGACACCCGTCAAATTGCTCCACTGCGTATCATATTTTGCGAGCGCCCTGCGCACGGCAGGATCGCGAGGACGATCGGAAGCCCCGCATGGGTGGTTCAATACAGTGCCCGGCCCGTGGCCGCACCAAATGGTGGCCCGTGCTTGTCCTGCGGATACGCAGAGCAATATCGCACCCGACAGGAGCGCGCTCCGCTTTACTTTTCTCACTCGTGAAACTCCGCACCTGGAGGACTGATCAGTTTGAAGCGCTCATCAAGGCAGATGTTAGATCGACCGTTTCAATTATATGCTGCTCCACAGGCACACCCTCGTAACTTGAGGGTATCGGCGGTATAGTCGCGTCGTCTTCGTATGCCTGACTGTCCCACACAACGTCCAAGGCCGCCGTGGATCCTGAAAGGTCTATTCCCACTCCATCGACGACGCCGTCCAGGATTAGAATTTCGACATATGAGGTGAAGTCGGGCAGGACGGTCAAGGCTTGGGCCACATCTGGATCTGCAATGGTTGCATCTTGTAGCGTGAAATCCGCGCTAGATCCTCCCGGCACTTGAATTTGGCTCGTGCTCGGCGTACATCCTCCGCCGCCTGCGACGATCGACAAGCCGGAAAAACTTCCCGCCGATTGCAGGGCCTGAAGGACTTTGGGAATCGCAGTAACGACGGCCGCAGTGCCGACGGTGTTGCCGCCCCCCAACATGCCAACGGGTTGAGGACAGGTGCCGACTGTCGTGACGAGAGCGCCGGAATCCCCTTCCTCTCCAAAGTCTGCTGGCTCCACTTCGAAGTTGTTGGGAATCGTTTCTACGTTCGAATTCTTGCAGATTATTTTCCCATTTATGTCCAGCTTGAGTGGTTGGGCGGAGGTGCATATCCTGAATCTTTTTGGAATCAACATTTTCGTGATCACGTGTCCAGGGGTCAGGCCTGTGCATGCACCTTCCTTCTGAACCTGCAAACCCTTTTTCACGACCGCCAGCGGAGTCGAACTGAACACGGGAATATTGAGAATCGCGCTGCTGACCTCTCCTGGGAGTACCTGCGCTAGAGCGGCATCCGCTGGAGTAGTCGCGTGCGCACTGAAGTTGGGCTGTATGACGGTGCTCAACGACGCCACCTGAACGCTGCTGACTTGTGCCGGCGTAACGCTGCAAGCTGGGGGCGGTGAGGGCGGCTCCGGCTCGGGCTGGGTGATTGCTTGCCCGGAACCGCTAGCGAAATATCCCGTCAGTCCTAGCGCGAACACATGTGCTGCGCCGAGGATATATTGGTTACCGCTGCTATCCGCGACCAGTGCGGCGGGCGATCCAAAAGAAACGAAACAATCCTGCTTGAAAGGGACCCAGACAGCGTTTGTGACCGCAACACCGAGCGAAATGGGCCTAGCTTGCTGATTCAGTTGAGGGCCAGCGCACTGCGCCGCGGCGGCGGCGATACCCGCGTTTCCCAACGTCAGGAAAATAAAGAGAAGCCCGGTCGCGAATTTTCGTTTGGTTGCCCCCCCGCGGGAGTTTGGAGCGAACTTGGCGACTGAATCGCCTGCGGTTGCTGCACTGCAGTGCTCGTTTCGCGATGACATTCAGTCAAGTCTTTCATCTTAGATCCCCCGTTTCGTGACTCGGAGTTACACCCGAACCACATCGGACTACAAGAGGCCGGATTGGTCTTCGCTGAGATGTCTACCGGGCGCGCCGAAATCGCAAATGAGTTCGCGCTGATCTGATCGCGAGGTTTCGTCACGCCGGATAGCGTGCAATCAGGCCGCGGGCTATTACCAGCGCCTGAATTTCGTTGGTGCCTTCGCCGATCATCATTAGCGGGGCGTCGCGATAGAAGCGCTCCACCGGGAACTCCTGCATGAAGCCGTAGCCGCCGAGCACGCGCATCGCGTCGAGCGAGATTTTCGCGCACGCTTCCGACGCGAACAGCTTCGCCATCCCGGCCTCGACGTCGCAGCGCTCGCCCGCGTCCTTCTTGCGCGCCGCATTGGCGACCATCAGCCGCGCCGCTTCGACGCGCGTGCCCATGTCAGCCAGCATCAACTGCACCGCCTGATGCTCGCAGATCGGTTTGCCGAATGCCGTGCGCTGCTGTGCGTAGCGAATCGCGGTCTCGAATGCGGCCTGCCCTACTCCCACCGCGCGGGCCGCCACGTTGATGCGTCCGACTTCAAGCGCGCTCATCACCTGCTTGAAGCCCAATCCTTCGGCGCCGCCGATCAGGTTCGTCGCGGGAACGGCGAGCTCGTCGAACGTGACCTCGCAGGTGTCGATTCCCTTGTAACCGATCTTTTTGAGATTCGCGCTGACCGCCGGTCCGGCGTCGTTCTTTTCGACCGCGAACATGCTGATGCCGGCGTATGCGGGTTTCGCGCGCGGATCGGTCTTGGCCGCGACGGCCAGCATCGTGCCGTTGCGCGCGTTGGTGATGAACATCTTGCTGCCTTTCAGGATGTAATCATCGCCGCGGCGCACCGCCGTGGTGCGGATCGATTGCACGTCGCTGCCGGCGTGCGGCTCGGTGAGCGCAAGGCCGCCGCGCTTTTCTCCGCGCGCCATCGCGGGCAGGAAATATTTCTTCTGCGCGTCCGTGCCGTGATGCGTGATGACAAACGCCATGATGAGGTGGCTGTTGATCACGCCGGCCAGGCTCATCCATCCGCGCGACAGCTCCTCCATCACGCGGGCGTAGGTGGCGAACGAAAGCCCCAGCCCGCCGTGCTCGACTGGAATCGTCGCGCCGAACAGACCGAGCGCTTTCATCGCCGCGACCATCGCGTGCGGATACTCGTCGCGATGTTCGAGTTCGGAGGCGTGCGGAATCACCTCGCGCTCGACGAACGCGCGCACCGCGGCGATTATGTCGCGATCGTAAACTTCATCCATCGCATTAACTCCTGCGGGCGCCGTCCGAAAGCGAACCGGACGCGCGTCTCGCATATGTGCGTGTAGCAAATCGCCGCGTCCGAGCGCCATCGGCGCGCTGCGCCGTCCGCTGGAGCCGCGCGCGCGGCGTGCTAGTCTCGTCGCGATGCGGCTTCGGCTCGAAGATATGCAAGTCAGCGCGGGTGCCTTCCGCCTTGGACCGATCACGCTCGAAACGGGCGACGGCGAGTATCTGATCGTGCTCGGACCGACCGGCGCCGGAAAGACCGTCACGCTCGAAACGATCGCGGGATTGCGCAGGCCAACGGCCGGACGAATCCTGATGGACTCGCGCGAGGTCACGGCGAGCGCGCCCGAGGCGCGGCGAATCGGATTTCTTTACCAGGACAGCCTGCTTTTTCCGCATCTGAGCGTGCGCTCCAATCTCGGTTACGGAGCGCATCGCCTCGCCCGCGCCGACCGCGCGGAGACGATCGCGCGCCTGGCGCGGATGCTCGAGATCGAGCCGCTGCTCGAGCGGATGCCGGGCGGACTGTCGGGCGGCGAACGCCAGCGCGTTGCGATTGCGCGGGCACTTGCGACCAATCCTGTACTGCTGCTGCTCGACGAGCCGATGGCCGCGCTCGATCCGAACTCGCGCCACGCGCTGCGCGAGCGCCTGCGTGCGACGCATCGCGCGCTCGGCACGACGACGATCCACGTCACGCACAGCTTCTCAGAGGCGCTCGCGCTCGGCGACCGCGTCGCGATTCTGATCGACGGCGCCGTGATGCAGGTCGGCGCGCCGAAGGAAGTGTTCACGAAGCCCGCGTCGGCGATGATCGCGCGGTTTCTCAAAACCGCCAGTATCGCTGCGGATTCGGGCCAATCGGAGTCCGGCGAGATCAAGCTCGCGCTGTGCGCCCGCGCAATGACCCTCGCGGTCGATCCCGACGGTTCCGGCGCGCCGGCAATAGTCGCCGAAGGCGCCGAGATTCGCGACGCATCCGGCGCGGCGTTTGACGGCGAAACAATCGCGGCGCGGGTTCTCGCAATCGAGAATGACGGCGGCATGCTCGCTCTGACGCTCAGCGCCGGAGTCGAGCTGCGCGCGCGCGTCTCCGGCAAGGGCGCGGAGGCGCTGTTCGAAGGCGCCTCGATCTGGGTGCGAATCCCGCGCGAGTGAAATTCGCGCCTGCGGATTGCCCTTGCGCGGCGGCCCGCGCGGCATTAGAGTAAGTGTCAAATTGACGCAAAGTACCCGGCGGCGGCTACCGCAATCAGCCCGCCGGAGAAACGCATGAGGACCTATCGTGAACGTTTCAGCAGAAATATCCCGCGATGCCGGGCCGGTCTCCGCCGACGGGCTGTTCGCCAAGCTCGCCGCGCTGGACAATGACAGCTACAGCCGCGAACGATGCGCGCGCATGGCGGTCACGATCGCCGAGATTGTGCGGCTCAAGCGCGAGCGCCGCGCGGTAGTCCTGGCGCACAACTATCAGCGGCCCGAGATCTTCGAGGTGGCTGATTTTATCGGTGACTCGCTCGAACTTGCGCGCAAGGCGCGCGCGGTCCGCGACGCCGACGTGATCGTCTTCTGCGGCGTCCATTTCATGGCCGAAACCGCCAAGGTCTTCAATCCGGATCGCAAGGTCCTGCTCCCCGACCTGCGCGCCGGATGCTCTCTGGCCGACGCGGTCACTGCCGAGGCGCTGGCCGAGCGCAAAGCCGAGCTGCGCGCGATCTACCCCGACCTGAAAGTGGTTTCGTATGTGAACTGCACCGCCGACGTGAAGGCGCTTTCCGATGCGTGCTGCACGTCGGCCAACGCGGTCAAGGTCGTCGAGCGAATCGACTCCGATAATATCCTGTTCGTCCCCGATCAGAACCTCGCCAACTACGTGCAGGGCAACACGACCAAGCGCGTCATCTCGTGGGACGGCAACTGTTACGTGCATCATCAGATCACGCCGGAAGAAGTCAGCCGGGTGAAGAATTCGATTCCCGGAATCAAGGTGCTGGCGCATCCCGAGTGCCGCAAGGACGTGCTCGCGCTGGCCGACGCGGTGCTCTCGACCAGCGCGATGGTCGAGTACGCGCGCGCGAGCGACGCGGAAAAATTCCTGGTGGTGACGGAGTGCGGACTCTCCGACCGGCTGCTGATGGAGATTCCCGACAAGCACTTTTACAAGTCGTGCAAGCTATGCCGCTTCATGAAGATGATCACGCTCGAGGGCACGCTCGATTCGCTGCGCCATCTGCGTTACGAGATCGAGCTCAGCGACGAGGTGCGCGAGGGCGCGCGCCGCGCGCTGGAGCGGATGCTGGAGCTCAGCGCCTGAGCGCGAATTCGGCAATCGCGAGCACCGCCTTCGAGCATCGCGAGCGCCGCGTCGCGCGGCCCAAGGTCGCGGTCGATACCGTCCTGTTCGCGATTCAGGAGCGCAAACTCAAAACCTATCTGGTCCGGCTGCGGCGCGGACCGGCGCGCGGCAAGTGGGCGTTTCCCGGCGGATTGGTCCGGATCGGCGAGTTGCTCGACGACGCGGCGCGGCGCGAACTGCGCGCCTCGACCGGGCTGGGCGACGCCTACCTTGAGCAGCTTTTCACCTTCGGCGATCCCTCGCGCGATCCCCATTCGCACGTTGTCTCGGTGGCCTACATGGCGCTTATCCCGGACGCGGGCGCGGTTGCCGGACCGTCGCCCAAGTACGGCGAGCGCGGATGGTTCGAGCTGGCCACGCTTCCGCCGCTTGCCTACGATCATTCGCTGATGGCGGCGTATGCGTTCAGGCGGCTCAGATCCAAGCTCGAGTACAGCAATATCGCGTATGCGCTGCTGCCGCGGGTCTTTACTTTCGCCGAGTTCGAGGAGCTTTATTCGCGAATCCTCGACCGCCCGATCGATCGGCGCAACTTCCGGCGCCGGGTTCTGGCGATGGGCCTGCTGCGCCAGCTCAGGCAGACCCGCCGGGGACCGCATCGCCCGGCCGCTTTATACGCCTTTGCCCGGCAGAGCCTCCAGATGATTGAAATGCTATAATTCGATACGAGAGTTGCGCGATGCAGACCAGCACCAAAGGAATGATCGGAGTTGTTCTGGCCGTACTGTTCATGGCCGCGGCGGCGTATGCGTTTTTCGGCAAAACGCCCGATCCGCCAGCGCGGGGAATCGCGCAGGTCGCCGGCGGCGCCGGCGCGCAATGCTGCAACGGCGATCCGGCGGCGAAGCTGCGGATGACGCTCGATCCCAATCTGTTTGCCGGCGAGGTCAAAAAGGCCTACCAGGTTGCGGGGGACGATCCCGCCCTGCTCGCCCAGATGCACTGTTACTGCGGATGCGACCGGATCGAGGGACACAAGAATCTGCTCGATTGTTTCCGCGACAAGCACGGCAGCACCTGCGCGATCTGCACCGGAGAAGCAATCGAGGCCGAGAAGCTCGCCGGCGAGGGGATGCCCGTCGAACAGATTCGCGACTCGCTGCGGGCGCGCTACGCGGGCAAGGACTAAAGCTTGTTAGTCCTCATATCCTCGTACATCGAGCATTTCACCTATGCGGGGCTGTTCGTGGTGCTGATGCTGTGCGGGCTGGGGCTGCCGCTGCCGGAAGACGTGGCGCTTCTCGCAGGGGGATTTCTGGTGCATCGCGGAGTCACCCATTATCCGATGACGCTGGCGGTATCGCTGGTGGGAGTGGTCGCGGGCGACAACTCGCTGTTTTTTCTCGGGCGGCGTTTCGGCACCGGATTGGTGCGTTATTTTGGAATCAACCGGCCGGGCACCAAGGTTCAGATCGATCGTATCCACGAATTTATGAATCGCCACGGTCATCGCGCGATCTTCTACGCGCGCTTTCTGGCCGGATTGCGCGCGCTGATTTATCTCAGCGCGGGCTCATTCGGGGTGACTCCCGGACGGTTCTTTCTTTATGACCTTTTGGGCGCCCTGATCTCGGTCCCAATCGTCGTCTCGATCGGCTACCTGTTTGGCGGACAGCTCGAGGTGGCGATCCACTACGTCGGCGGCTTCGAGCGGCTTATCTGGGTGGTCGTGGTGCTCTCGCTGGCGGTGTACGGAACCCGGTTGCTGGTGCTCTCGAAATCGAGCGATAGCGGAAACTGAAACGCGCGCGCCACCGGCGCGAGATAATCTCCAATGACGATTCCGGCCCTTAACCTCAAGGCGAAATTGATCGTCCTGATGGTCGTGCTGCTCGCGCTGACCCTCGGCGCCGAAGTCTGGTTCAGCCTGGGCACGCAAGCCGAGATAATCGAGACCACCGAGCAGCGGGTCAAGGATCTGGCCAGCGCGATCCAGATCAGCGTGCAGGAGCTGACTTCGGTCGGCAACACCGATCGCGACCGCTTGCCGAATTACGTGCACAGCCTCCATTCCAGCGGGCTCGAGGTCTCGATCGCGTCATCGCAAAACCTCATCATCAACAGCTCGAATCCGCGCCTGATCGGCGCCGAACTGGTCCCCCGTTCGGCGGATAAAGTGGTTGCCGAACAGCTCAAGCAGGGCAGCGAGATCCTCACCATACCGGCGACCAAGCTCGGCCCGGAGTCGAAAGCCACGACCGTGTACCTGATTCCGGTCGAGGTTGAAGACCATCTGCTCGGCTACGTCCAGGTGGTGGCGAATTTCGGCGACTTCGCGCAGCCGCTGGCCGCCAACCGGATGCATCAGTTGTACGTCGCGTTCGGAATTTTCGCGCTGGGGCTGGTGTTCGCGTATATCCTTGCCGATCGCTACGTCAAGCCGATCCACGCGGTCGCCGACGCCGCGCAGAATATCGCGGCGCGCGGCCTCGAGCCGGTGCCCGAGGCGCATCGCCGCGACGAGATCGGACTGCTGACGCGCAGCTTCAATGAGATGGTTGCGCAATTGCGCCATGCGCGCGAGCGCGAGCAGGAGCTCAACCGGCTCGAGCGCTTCACGGCGCTCGGCCAATTGGCCGGCGGTCTCGCGCACGAGATCAAGAATCCGCTCAACTTCATCAGTCTTGCGCTCGATCAACTGCGCACGCGGTACGCGCGGATGCTGACGCAGGATTCGGATAACTTCGTGCGCCAGGTCATCCTGATGAAGGACGAGGTCCGCCGCTTGAGCGAACTGGTCCAGAGCTTTTTGCATTATGGCCGCCCGATCGAGATTCATCCCGCGCCCACCGACGTGCGATCTCTGGTCGAAGGCGTGCTCGCGATCTCGGAATCGAAAATGAAGAGCCAGGATATCGAGGTGATCGAGAACGTTGACGGCGTGCCGACGATCCTCAACGTCGATGCGGAAAAGCTGCGCACCTGCTTTATGAACGTGGTCGCCAATGGCGTCCAGGCGATGCCCGAAGGCGGCACGCTCAGAATCAATTTCGCGCGCGAGGGCAACCGCCTGGTCATCACGTTTATCGACACCGGCGCGGGTATCGAACCAGAGGCGGCCGCGCACGTGTTCGAGCCGTTTTTCACCACCAAGCGAGAGGGAATAGGACTTGGACTCTTCCTGTCCAAAGCGATAGTCGAAAAGCACGGCGGGACAATCGCGATCGGTCCGAATCATCCCGGCCCCGGCACCATCGTCACTTTCACATTTCCGCTAAGCGGGGTAAGCATTCAGCAATGAGCCAGGCTTCCGTATTGGTCGTTGAAGACAACGACCTTGAACGCCAGATAACCGCCGAGACGCTGCGCGAGGAAGGCTTTTCCGTCGAGGAAGCCGCCGTCGGCAAGCGCGCGATGGAGTTGCTGGCGCTGTCGCGCTTCGACGTCGTGCTGACCGACCTGATGATGCCCGGGATGTCCGGCGACGAGCTGCTCGCCAAAGTGCACGTCGCCTATCCTTCGGCGCAAGTGGTCGTCCTCACCGCGCACGGAACCATCGACAGCGCCGTGCAGGCGATGAAGAACGGCGCGTTCTACTACCTGACCAAACCCACGGATCGAGAGACTCTCGTGATGACGGTCGCAAAGGCCGCCGAGCTGGCCAACCTGCAGCAGGAGAACCAGCTCTTGAAGCGCAAGCTCGAGGGCAAGTTCGAGGTCCAGGGAATTATCGGACAGGACCCGGCCATCCAGGAAGTGATCCGGATGATGCGCAAGGTCGCGCCGTCGAACTCGACGGTCCTCATCCAGGGCGAGAGCGGCACCGGCAAAGAGGTAGTCGCGCGGGGGATTCATCGCCTGTCGCCGCGGGCGCAGCGGCAGTTTGTTGCGATCAACTGCTCGGCGATTCCGGACACGCTGATCGAGAACGAATTTTTCGGCCACGAGCGGGGAGCGTTCACCGGCGCAACCGAGCGCAAGCAGGGCCTGTTCGAAGCGGCCGATAAATCGACGCTGTTCCTGGACGAGATTGCCGATCTGCCGCAGGGCTTGCAGGCAAAAATCCTGCGCGTGCTCCAGGAACGCGAAGTTCGCCGCGTCGGCGGCAACGAATCGTTCCACGTCGATGTCCGCCTGTTGGCCGCGACCAACAAGAATCTGGCCGAGGAAGTATCCGAACAACGCTTCCGCGAAGACCTCTATTACCGCATAAATGTCGTGACCATCACCCTGCCGCCGCTGCGCGACCGGCGCGGCGATATCTCGCTGCTCGCGAATCACGCACTCGCCAAGTTCGGCCATCTGGCCGAATCGCGGGTCAAGGAAATCAGCCGCGAGGCGATGGAAGTCCTGCTCGATTACACGTGGCCGGGCAACGTGCGCCAGCTCGAATCGGCTATCGAGCGCGCGATTTTACTGTGCGAGGGCGAAACGATAATGCCGCGCGATCTGCCGCAGGAGGTGCTGTCGCGCAAAACCCTGTCGAAAACCGGCGAACGGGCGGCGCGCAGCGACGGTTTCGATATCCCTGCGGAAGGAATGAACTTCGAGAACTTCGAGCGCGACCTGATTCTCCAGGCGATGGAAAAGAGCGACTGGGTAATCGCGAAGGCCGCCAAGATGCTCGGGATGAGCTATCGCACGCTACAATACCGGCTCGACAAGTTCGCCCTCAAGCGCGGCGAGTCCAAGCCGCCGGTTCCGGTCAAGCCCCGGGCCTAGCCACGCTGGTTTGTAGCAAAAGCGAACCAGTAGTTTTCTAGGAAGTCCCAAAATGTTGCAAAAGCGCCACCGGATCGGTGCGCTGATGAGCGCAAACGTGTCTCGGCGCGGTTTTTCGGACGGGCACGAGGATTGCTCTTCAGCCTGATGCCGATCGTGGATCGAGAACTACCGGAGCGAGAACGCCGATGGAACTATCGTCGCCGAAACCAGCCGCCGAGTATGCACGTGAGATGAGTCGCCACGCCCGCGCGAAGCCCAGTTCGCTTCGCCGATTCGCGATTTTTCTGCCCTGGTTTTCGCGGCGCGACTTCCCGATGCAGATGCCGCTGCGATCGGTGGCTCGCGAATTCGAGGAATGGTTTCATCCCTTTGACTAAGCGCGCGACGCCCTCCGGTCAGCCGCTCCGCTCCCATCCCGTCGGCAGGTAGATCCAGCATCGCACGATGCGCCCGTCCGCGAGCATGACCTCGATTGGCTCGCGGATATAGAGGCGCGGCACGTCTTCATATTCGTCGAGGATCGCGAAGTCGCGCGGCCTAAGTGAGTGCAGGATCGCACCTTCAACCTTCGCCCCCGGTTTCCGGATAACGTAAAAATAGCGCGACCGTCCGCGCTCGAAGCCGTCGTGGCTGGCCGGCGCCACTGCGATTTGCCGCCCCAGCAGACGGACTCGCTCCGCCGCTTCCAGCAGGGTGCCGTACACAAAGAGGTGGTGGTCAATTGAAGGCGCCATCGCCACGCTCCCCCGCGCGGGAAATGATTCGCGGTTGCCGCAGCATATGCGGTATGTTAGCTCCAAGCTGCTACCTGGGGAGAATGAATTGATGTTCCGTGGCACAAGAATTATTGCGCCCGTGATGCTTCTGATGCTCGCGCTGGCGGGAACGTCGTGCTCGACCAGCACGAGCGGCGCCACGCTGGCGAGCGGGATGACCACCGATCAGGCGGTTGACGCGATGGGCCAGCCGGATTTGAAAGACTCCGTGGCCGATCCAAATCATCCGGGCGCGACCGTGCTGCGCTACGTGTGGCTGGATTCGGGCAAGGTCGCGGTCTTCGGCTCGAACAATCGCGTCGCCAGCGTTCAGCAGATCGAACCGGCCGCGGCGACCAAGCAGCAGCTCGAGACGGCAAGCGAGGCGCCCACGGCGTTCGATCCGATCGATACGCCGCTCAATTATGCGTTCTACCCGATTCGCGCGGGCCTGATTTACCTTGGCGCCGGTCTGAATTGCGTGGCAGGCGGCGGATGCCGCAAGCCGCAGTTGCCGTCGCCGGGTCACGGATAGGCGCGGGTCTGTTCGCCCTGAAATCGACGGGCGCGGCAGCCATCAGGGTTGCCGCGCCCGTTTGTTTACGACCTTACCCATCGAAGCTCATGGCCGCCACCACCGGCTTCGAGCGCAGGATCGGCCGCCTCAGGCGTGCGCGTTGCCGTTCATCTCGCCATGCCCATTCTCAGGCGCGGATGGCGTAGCCACTGCGGCGCCGATGTCGAAGGCCGGACGGTCCAGCGAGGGCTTCAGAGCGATCGGATTGTCGAATCGAATGGTCGTGTGATTCTCGCGAGTCTCGAATCCGAGCGCAAAAACCTTGCGCATCAGCGTCTCCAGCGCCCCACCCTCGAGCACCATCGGCTGGATGAAGAGCTTGCCCCCGTCGAGCGCCTGACCGAACGAGAACTCAACCGGTTCGCCAACCTTCTCGAACTTGGTTTCGAGATAGGAGCGTGTGGTATCGACGGGATGCACGACCGGGTAAACGAGGATTGCCCGGGCTCCAAGCAGACCCGCAACGATCATCGCGCCTCGGCGGGCGAGTACGCCGGCACCCTTCGAGAACGACCACAACTCCCCGCACTCGAACACCGTGTGCGCGGGAAAATGCGTCATGTCTGGGCGCGGGAAACTCTGCGGTATCGCACCCAGGTCGTGCATCCGAAAACCCGACATCATGCGTTCGACCGATTCACCATTTTCCTCGAACAGACCGTAAATCTGTCCGAAGGCAAGATGAATCCGGCCTAGCAGCGATCGCGGGGTCTCACAGAATCCGACTCCACGCATTTTCCGTGCTTGGATCATTCGCTCCGCGAAGATCTTGCGCTCGGCCTCCGTTTTCATCAGTCGTAGTTCCATAGCAGTCCTTCCTCCTGTTGCGGGGAAAATTCCCCGGTTATTCCTGGAGAGAAAGGCGGCTGCAGGAGGGAGCGGCGAATGAATATGCGGCCCGCGACGGTGCGGGGCGGAATCACACGATGAACTGGAATTGAGTAGGCGAGAAAAGCGGGCGAAGGCCCCCCTTCACCTTCGCCCCCGAAAACCGCGCGAAAAGCGACTCGGCGGTAAAATCAGCATCGCCGAGTCCACCGCCACATCAGGCCGCCGCAGATGCTTGCGGCCTACAGCCACCATAACGCCAACATTCGCGCTAACCAATTGTTCAGTTAACATAGTCTAAATGTGTACGCAACCGCGCGAATACGCACGAATATAGCGCTTGCATCAAGTCCGTCAGTCAACTTAAGGTGAAACACTGGGCTTGTGAGAGTTATCAGGCGTGAAGGACGAAGGGGCCAAGCAAACCGCGATTGAGAAACTTGCCACCGAGATTCTCGCGAGTGCGCGCGGTGCCGAACGCGGGCATCTAAAGGCTTGGCGAAATCCAGCGAAAGACATCGAGCGCCTGGCGCGCCGCGACTATGTTCGATCATTGCGCCGACAACTCTCTTTCGAGGACATCGTTAAGATAATCGCAAACGCGAGCCGAGTGTGGCCAAACTTAAACGAGGTGCAGCTTCACGTTATTACCCAGCAGCAGTTCGCTCGCACTGCACGGCGAATGACCGCCTACCTGAATGTCCACTTGCAAGCTTCGCCATACGAAGGTCCCGAAGGGCTTGCGCTGCGCGGCTTCTACATTGAGAAACGGCGGCGCGTGCTTAAGCGACCTCTCATATATGTGAACACCGCGCACCATCCCGGCGCCGTGTCGAGCACCTTTTGCCATGAACTGGGGCATCATCTCACCTCGCAGCTGTTCGGCGCTCCGAGCGAGGGGGTCCATTTCTTTTTCGATTCCGCATACGCCGAGCATCTGGATGACCCGATTGAACTTGCCGCCGACGTCCTGGTGAGTCTGGCCGGATACCCCGCCCCGGTTGCCCGTTCGATTTTTGCCCGCCCATGGAATTGGGGCCTGGTGGCCAAAGCCGGCCGACTTTCGGAAGAGGAATTTCTCACCGTGCGAAGACACGCCGAAGGGCGCTTCGATCTTGATTTCACGGCGAACCTTCCGGCCAATCAACGACTAAATTATCTCGCGGGAATGATCCACTACGCAAAATTACGGTGGGCATTGCTCGCAGAGTACGACCTATGAAAAAGAAGACGCTTGGACAGGTACTAAAGGCGCAACGCGAGGCTTTCTCGCTCACGCAACGCGAGCTTGCGCGCAAACTGGGAGTGAAGGCGAGTCATATCGCCTATCTCGAGAATGGGCGCCGCCGCCCTTCTCTGTCGCTCCTGTCACGGATCGCCGACACCCTCGGGCTCGAAAAGCAGGCGCTATTCCTGCTGACGCATCCCGAGGCGCGCGGCCTCGTTACTTCGGAGCGCGAGCCGGCGCCCTCGAACCATCGCGACCTCTCGTGGAAACGGTTTGCGTCCGATCGCGCCCTGCTGGCGCGCAACGCCGTGACCTCGCGCGAGCTCAAGGTGCTCAATCAGGTCAACTTGCTCGGACGGGTGTCCTCGCCGCGGCAGTATCTGTTCATCCTGAACTCGATACGGCAGGCGGTCGAAGAAGAAGACTGAGCCAACCATCGGCGGCGCGCAGCCGGGCCGGGCCGAACGCGCCGCCACCAATCTTCAGGCCACCAGAGCGACGCTGGCGAGCGATCGCCACGTCGGCGTTCGGGCGCAGTGCGCACGAACCTTGGCCCTACGCCTTGAGCGCGCCCGGCGCATCGTCTAACCTCGCGGTAGCGCGACCTCGCTCTCAATGACGTTGCGCAACCAGAGTGGCGATTAAAATCGACATCGATCTCAAGGCAGGCTTCCTGCAAAACCTCAAGCGCGAAGTTCTGGCCTCGCTGACCACCGAGGAGCGCGCGATCATCGAGGTCTCGACCGGGGAGATGGGCAACAAGCCCGACGCGGTGAAGCTCGGATGGCTCAAGATGCGGACCAAGGAAAACTGGACCAAGCAGGGCTATCTGAAGGCGCTGGACCGCACGATGAAAAAGCTTCGCGAAGCGGTGGCTGCGGCCGAGGCTGAAAAGAAGGAATAGGAATCGCGCCCGAGACGTTTACGGTTCGATCTTCGCCACCCGGCGCTTGCCAACCTCGAGCACCTTGTGCTCGCCCGGAACGAATCTGAAGTTGATATCGTTGACCACGCGGCCATCAACCCGGACCGCGCCCTGGCCGAGCAGGCGGCGCGCCTCATTGGTCGAGGCGGCGAATTTGATCTGCTTCATCAGCTCGCAGATCCAGATGTCGTTCGCGATGCGATAGACCGGCGCGTTCTCCGGCACCTCGCCGCGCTGAAATTTCGATTCGAAATGCTCGCGCGCGGCCCGCGCCGCGTCGGCGTCGTGATACTCGGTGATGATCGCCGTCGCAAGCCGCTTCTTGGCTTCCATAGGATGAATCGCGTGAGTCCGAATCGTCTCGATCTCGGCGGCCGGCGTGTCGGTCAGCAGCCCGTAGTAGCGCAGCATCAGCGGATCCGGGACCGACATCAGCTTACCGAACATCTCGTCGGGCGATTCGGTGATTCCGACGTAATTCCCCAGCGACTTGGACATCTTGCGCACACCGTCGAGCCCCTCGAGCAGCGGCATCGTCATCACCACCTGCGGCTCATGTCCCATCGAGCGCTGCAGGTCGCGGCCGACCAGCAGATTGAATTTCTGGTCGGTGCCCCCGATCTCGACATCCGCTCCCAGCGCAACCGAGTCGTACGCCTGAATCAGCGGGTAGAGCAACTCGTGAAGAAACAGCGGCTCTCCGGCCTCGAGCCGCTTTTCGAAATCGTCGCGCTCGAGCATCCGCGCCACGCTCAGCTTCGCGGCGAGCTGGATCAGCCGGCTGACCCCCATCTCGCCCATCCATTCGCTGTTGAAGCGAACCTCGGTGCGATTGGGATCGAGAATTCTGTAGGCCTGCGAGCGATAGGTCTCGGCGTTGGCCAGAATTTCTTCCCGGGTCAGCGGCTTGCGCGTCTCCGAGCGGCCGGTCGGATCGCCGATCATCGCGGTGAAATCGCCGACCAGGAATATCACCGTGTGCCCGTCGTTCTGAAAATCGCGCAGCTTCTTGAGCGTCAGCGTATGCCCCAGATGCAAGTCCGGCGCGGTCGGGTCCATCCCGAGCTTGATCCGCAGCGGCCGGTCCAGGCTGAGCTTGGCCTCGAGCTCGGGTGTCGCGATCACTTCGACGGCGCCGCGCCCGAGCGCACGCGCGCGCTCGGCGTTGGTCAGGGTTCCTTGCTTCGCTCTTACACTCACGGTCCGGCTCATTGGACCAACAGCGTACCCGAAACCGGTGCCCGATCAAAAACCTCGAAAGCCCGAGTAGTGGATCAATTTGAAAATCGACGCTTTTCGATGCTGAGGTGTCATTCCCTTGCGCGTGGCAGCCACGCGCGGGGGAATGACAACCGGTAGCGCGGTAACAGTAGAATGCGAATGACGGCATATTGAAGACTGGTGACTAGCCAAACTGGCCCACCACCAAAGCGCGCGCCGCTAGGCGCTATCGCAAGAGCTTCTCGCCATCGCGGCCGACCGAAGCCCAGGTCTCAGGCGAACGCGAAAAATGCCCGTGGCGATGCGCGGGCGCCGCGATCACAATCCTTCTGCGCCGCAGCTGCGCGCGCAAAGCGGCCAGCGCCGCGCGATGAACCGTCCGCATCGATCTGGCGGGATTCGCGCAACCGGGAATCTCCCTGCGCACCGCGCCGCATGCCCCCGACAGAGTTCGCGGCGCAAAGCACGCGGGCCCGTAAAACTCCCCGAGCAGACAAACCTGGACCTCGCTCAAGCCGCCGACGCACGAGCCAATCTTCAAGTAGTCGCCGAACGCGCCGGGATGGCGTACGAGGCCGCTTCGCGTCATGCGATGCGACTCCGCACGCGGGTTGATGGCGGCGCCGCACAGCAACGCGCTGATGCGGAAAAAAAACCGCAGCGCGGCCGCAGCCGACCTGAACCTCGGACTGAACTCCCGATTCATATGCCCCCCTTCTTTCCGCGGTCCGCCCCATCAGACGACTCGGGGCGTTACCTTGCCGGGACCGTGCGCCCTCCGAAATTATCGGGCGCGCGGCCTTTCGATGCATACGTAGCGCAGGAATAGCGCGATTGTCAACTGTTAGACATATTAAATATCTATTAGTTACCATACCGCGTATATTAATATTCCTACATTATGATTGACGCGGGAAGGGGAGCTATCGCCCGGCTAGGCGCGCTGATTGTACCGGCCCATCGCGCGCTCCAAGCCCTCGCCGATGATCGTTTCCACCGCTTCGGCGGCGCGCGCCAGGGCCGGCGCAAACCCTTCCAGCTCGGCGGCGCGCATCGGCCGGAGCAGATAGTCGCGCGGGTCGTCGCCCTCGACCGGGCGGCCGAGGCCAATCCGCACGCGGATAAAGTCGCGCGTGCCCAGCGACTCGGCGATCGAGCGGACGCCGCGATTTCCCGCGTCGCCGCCGCCGCGCTTGATCCGCAGGCGCTGCGCTTCGAGATCCATCTCGTCGTGAACGACGATCAGGTTTACCGGGGAAATTTTGAAGTAGCCCAGAAGCGCGGCCACGCACTCACCGGAAGCGTTGTAGAACGTTTCGGGTTCGACCAGAATCGCGCGGCGCCCGGCCAGCTCCGCCTCGGCGGTAACGCCCGAGAATCGCCTGCGCCCAAGCTCGACGCCTTTGCCACGCGCCAGAAGCTCCAGGGTCATGAACCCGGCATTGTGGCGCGAGCGCGCGTAATCGCCGCCGGGGTTGCCGAGCCCCGCCACGGCCCATTCGATCGCGGCGCGCGATTGCGCGGGTCCGTCGGTGACCGGCCGCCGCTGCCGGCGAAAGCCGCCGAACAGATTGCCCAGCTTGCTCATCGCGAGCTACGCCGGCGCGTGGGCGATACCGCGACCAGGGGCGCGAGCGCACGATACAGCGCACGCATCTCAGCGGGAGTTCCGATCGAGATCCTGAGCGCGTCGCGCAGCGTGGGAGTAGCGAAGTGCCGCACCAGGATTCCGGACTTTCTCAGGCCCCGCGCAATTGGCGCGAGGTCGCGGCCGGCGATTCGCGCGAGCACAAAGTTGGACTCGGACGGCGCGACTTCGAAGCCGAGCTTGCCCAAGCGCACGATTGCCCGGGCGCGCGTCGCTTTGACGCGATCGACGTTGCGGCGCATCCACGCCGCGTCCTCAAGCGCGGCGGCTCCGGCGGCCAGCGATATCCGGCTCAGGTTATACGAATCCTTGACCTTGAGCAGAGCGCCGATCACGCGAGGATGCGCAAAACATAGTCCAAGGCGCATCCCCGCCAGCGAGAACGATTTGGACAGGGTGCGTAGGATCACCAGGTTTGGATTACGGCGCAGCAGGCGCAGCGCGTTGTCGGAGGCAAAATCGACGTAGGCTTCGTCGATGATCAGCAGACGCCCCGCGAGCGCGCGTGCCAGCTCACCGAGCTTCGCTACCGGCGTGAAGCTTCCCGATGGGGAATTCGGATTGCATACGATGGTCAGACGCGCGCGCGCACGCGCCAGTTCCTTTAGCGGCAACACAAAGTCGCGGCCAAACGCAATCCGATCCACAAGCGCCTCCTGGACTTCGGCCAGAGTGTCGTAGAGCGAATAGGTCGGCACCGGATAGGCGACTTTGTCGCCGCGTCCCAACGTCGCCCGGAACAGCATCGCGAGCAGCTCGTCGGAGCCGTTGCCGGCGACAATCATCTCGCGCGGCACGCCGTAGAGGCGCGCGGCCGCGGCGACAAACTCGTCCCCGCGCGGCGCGGGATACAGCCGCAGGGTATCGCGCGCGGCGCTCAGGACCGCCCGGCGCACCGTCGGCGAGGGCGGATACGGATTCTCGTTGGTGTTGAGCTTGATGAGCCGCTCGCCGGCGCGCGGCTGCTCACCCGGCGTGTAGGCGGCCATCTTGTCGATCGAACTGCGAAACATCTTCCTTGCTTCCCAATTGACGGCGTTTTGCGCCGAGCGCTCCTTGCGAATCATTCCAGCGGCATCCTGATGCGCGCGCCGCTGCGCGCCGAACGGTAGCACGCGTCGATTGCCTCGACCGCGCGCAGGCCGTCGGCGCCGTCCGGATACGGCGCCGCGCGGCCGGCGATCGCTTCGGCAAAATTGTGCGCGAGCGCGCGAAACGGCGCGAGCAGGTCGCGCGGATCGAACGCCGCCATAATTTCGGCCCGGCTGAAGCCCGGAGCTTCGGAACCGTCGCCGCGCAAAATCGAGATGTCGCCCCGCGGGTAACCCATCATCACCCTGCCGCCGCTGCCATAGATCTCGATCGCGGAGAGCCCCGGCGTGCTGCTCCAGCTAGCTTCGAGCACGCCGAGCGCGCCCGAGCTAAAACGCAGAATCGCAACGCCGGTGTCCTCGACGTCGATTTGCTTGCCGAGCGTCGCAATTTGCCCATCGACGGATTCGATCGCGCCAAGGTACCAGATCGCAAGGTCGGCGATATGCACGCCGAGATCGAGCATCGCGCCGCCGCCCGACTGGCTGGCGGTGGTGAACCATCGCTGCCCCGGTGCCCATCCTTCGGGCCCTCCGTGCGACAGGCGCGCACGGATAAAATGCACCGTGCCGATCGCGCCCGTATCGAGCGCGCGCTTGACTGCGCTTTCGATCGCGCCGTAGCGGCGCTGCATCGCGACCATCAGCACGCGGCCCGCGCCGTGCGCGGCCTCGACCATGCGCCGGGCGTCGGTCGCGTTCGGCGCCATCGGTTTTTCGCATATCACGTGCGCGCCGGCCGCCAGCGCGGCAAGCGTGAATTCGCAGTGCAGATGGTTGGGCGTCAAAATCGCGACGGCGTCGGGCTTTTCGCGCGCGAGCATCGCGGCGAAATCGTCATAGGTGTGCGGCCGCGTCGCCGTGTCGAGCCATAGCGTCTCGGCGGTGCGGCGGGCCTTTTCGAGCGTACGGCTCTGCAGCGCGACGATGCTGAAATCGGCGACGCTCAGGAGCGCGGGAATATGCGCGCGCTCGGCGATTGCGCCGGTGCCGGAGATTGCGACCCTGATCATCGTTTCACCATCGCTCCCGTTACGATCCGGATGCGCGCCGCGATCTTCGCCGCGGCGCTCGCCGAACCTATCGGCGGACTTCGCGCAGCATCCGCTTTCTGAGCTCGCCAGCGGTGCATCGATACTTGAATGCCTTGCGCCCGTTGACGAACAGCACCGGAACCTCCTGCCCGTAGAGCGCCTCGAGGTCGGGCTGGGCGTCGATCTCGACCCGCTCGAGCCGCGCGTCGAAGCGCGGCAACTCCGCGCTGAGCACCGCTTCCATCTCGTGGCAGAGCCCGCAATCGCGGCGTGTGTACAGGATAAGTTCGATCATCGCGCACGGGCCGACGGGCGGCCGCTCCACTTTAGCCGCGAATTTCCCGCAGTCCAAGCCGAATTCGACTGCGCGGCGGAGTTCACTTGATCGTGTTGGGGCGAATGATGTTGATCGGCAGGCCGAGGGTCTTCTTGACGAACTCGGTGACTGACCGAATCGGCATCGGCACGATCGACGGGTTATCGATCGGGCCATAGACGTGCATATACGCGGCGAGGAGTTCGCTGGTGCCGCCGGCGACATTGGTGCCGATCACGGGAATCTTGCTGACCAGCCAGTTGACCGTACTGAAGGGAAACAGCGCAAAGCTCATATCGATCGTGCTCTGCGCCAGGTTGAGGCTGCCGTTGGCGGTGATCGCCATGACGGGCCCCTGGATGACGAACTGATCGGTCCAGAAGACGCCGCGCACACCTTTCAAATCCGCGAAGATGGTATCGAACGGCAGGCCCGAAATCGTGGGGTTCGGAATGTTCGCGGTCAGCCAGCTCTTGAGGTCGATCAACCCGAGCATCCGCGAGATCAAAGTGAAGCGGTTGATCGTTCCGTCGCGCATGGTCACCGAAATTTTGCCGGCCAGAGTCTGAAAAAAATCCGAATTGGTGTCGGCCCACAGATCGACGGCGACCCACATCTTGCCCAGCACCGGCGACTCCTTGCGCTTGCCGGAGAGCATGAACAGCGGCGCGGAGTCGATATCGGCGACCTTGCCGTTGATATGAATCCAGTCGTCTTTTTGGCGGCCGATAATTTCAAGGTCTATTTTTCCCCGGAACGAATCGGCGGCGAAGTTCCACACCCGCCAATCGCCATGATCGTAGCTGAAATCGGTCCGGATGTTGGTCATCGGAAAGACGCCGAGATGCCCCTTCGCCACCTTGACGAAGCCTCTGACCGGAAGTGGAAATTTAGTAGGCGGAGTGGACGGCGACCACGGCATCCGGATGAACTTCAGAACCTCAAAGTCGAGCGCCTGCGCGTCGGCGTCGATGCGGAGGACGGGATGCTCGAGATCAGCGATCGACATCGAAAATGCGAGCGGCTGCCCCTCGAGCGTGGACGCGGGCATCGCGACCTGCATGGTGTGCCTGGTGAACGAAACCGTCGCACCCTGCACGATCATCGGCGAGCGCATGAAGCCAAATCGGACCTCGCCCTTATTGAGCACAAACTTGCCGTTGGCGAGCGGATCGCCGCGCCGCGCAGGGTCGGCGCGCAGTTCGAGCTTGCCGCCGATCGGCCCCTCTATCTGCAAGTCGGTCGGATCGACGACCAGCGCAAGCCAGAGCCCGGCCTCCATCTGATGAAGTTCAATCGTTACATTGCGGACATTGATTCCCTTTGAATCGAAGCTCAACTTTCCGTTCACCGTGCCGTCGCCCCCGGAAGTCGCGACCGCGACGCGATCGAGCGTGAGCACTCCGGGCTCGATGGTTATAACTCCGCGGCTAAACTCGACCGGGGCGGGCGTGCCCTTGACGGTCAGCGTCAGCCGATTGGCTTCGAGGCGGACCTGATATTTCTCTGGAGGCGCGGGCGAGTCGGGATTGAGCATGCCCTCAGCGCTAACGGCGATGCCGATTCTGCCGCCTACCGACGTTAGCCGTTTGCGCGCCGCGACCTTGAGCGCCTTCATCGCTCGGATCTCGGCCAGATAAAGCTCGGCCATGTCAGCGTCGGCCTTGAACCCGAGCCGGTAGGGGATCCGGTTCAGGCCCGAGGCGAGATCGAGCCGCAGCGCAATTTCCTTGAGCTGCGAGCGTCCCAGGGTTGCGGAACCCTGGCTCGCGGTGAGAATACCGCCCGAGTAATTCAGCGCGACGCTGAGGCCCGATACAGGAGGCAGCCGCATATCGGCGGGCAATGGGAACGCGGCGTTCGCTAGTGTCGCCGAGAACTTCAGGCCCTCACGAATCGAGTCGAGCGGACTTAGGCGGAACTTCGCGACCGTGGTGGTGAAGTCGGCGCCCTCGAGCGACAGTTTTGCCGTGCTAACCTGATCGAGCGCGGCGCTGACTGAGCGCGGGACCTCGATAATTCGGCGGAGCTGCGCGCGCACCACGGACGCGTCCACCGAAACCCCGCCGACATGAAGCGTGACGGTGGGATCCTTGCCGAAGGGGTCCGTAACTTCGGCGTTGCCCGAGAGGATTTCCTTCCCCGCGTGATTGACGATCACTCGATGCAGCGTCGAGGCTCGCGCCGATGCGGCAAAGTTGATGCTGACGGAATAGCCCCCCAGCGGGTCGGGGC
>Ga0307372_10002665_pt1 | contig 29157 bp, 26 predicted proteins | sample OX1MG_FD_202533 | JGI IMG/M metagenome (GOLD analysis project Ga0307372, IMG submission 202533) | Soil microbial communities from Risofladan, Vaasa, Finland - OX-1 | ecosystem: Environmental > Terrestrial > Soil > Coastal area > Acid sulfate soil | place: Finland: Risofladan, Vaasa | collected... | reverse complement strand
ATTCGGCGCGATGCACCACTGCACCGTACGTGATGACGCTCACGTCGGTGCCTTCACGCACGACCTTGGCCTTACCAAATGGGATCGTGAAGTCCGCGCCAGGATATGGCGTGCGATTGTAGGGCTGGCGATAGAGATGCTTGTGCTCGAGGAAGAGCACCGGGTCGTCGGAGCGGATTGCCGTTCGCAGCATGCCGCACACATCGAGCGCCGTCGAGGGCATCACCACTCGCAAGCCGGGGATGTGAGTGAAAACGACCTCGCCGCACTGGCTGTGATAAATGGAGCCGCCGGACAGGTAACCTCCAATCGGCACGCGAATGACGGCCGGACATTTAAAATGGCCCGCCGAACGCCATCGCTGAGTGGACATCTCGCTGCGAATCTGCATCATTGCCGGCCAGATGTAATCGAAAAACTGAATCTCGGCGACCGGCTTCAGCCCGCGAATGGACATGCCGATTGCGCGGCCAACGATTCCCGCCTCGGCAAGCGGTGAATTAAAGACCCGTTTTGAGCCATATCTGCGCTGCAAACCCGACGTGGCTTTGAATACGCCACCCTTCCCTTTTACGCTGGCGAGGCTCTCTTCGCGGCTACAATCGGCGACGTCCTCTCCAAAAACGATCACGCGTTCGTCCCGCTCCATCTCATCCATGAGCGTGACCGACACGATTTCGACCATCGTCTTCGGATGGCCGTTGAGCCGCGCTTCGGACTCGAATTTTTGAGAGGTGGGATCCACATCCGGCGAGTAAACATCGAGGTAGATCGAATCCCGCGCGGGCGGTTCGGATTCGAGAGCCCGGTCCGTGGCTTCGGTTATCTCCCGGACTACTTCGGTCTCGAGAGTGACGAGTTCCGATTCTTCCAGGATGCCTTCGCGCACGAGGAAGAGAGCGAATTTCGGCAGGGGGTCGCGACGGGCTTCCTCTTCGCGCTCCTCGGTTGTCTTGTAAAGCTTCTCATCATCGGAAAGAGAGTGCGAATATGGACGAATCACATGTGCGTGGACCAGCGCCGGGCCCTTGCGCGCTCGACAGTGGGCGACGGCCCGGCTCAATGCCTCGTAGCTTTCAATCGGCTCGGTGCCATCGCACTCTTCGATGTGAAAGTGCGGAAAATTCGCAACCAGATTTGAGATGTTTCCACCGGCCGTCTGCACATCCACTGGCACCGAAATAGCATAACCGTTGTCTTCCACGAGAAACAGGACCGGAAGGCGCCCGAGGCTCGCTGCGTTCAAAGCTTCGAAGAATTCGCCTTCGCTTGTCGCCCCATCCCCGCCCGAAACATAAGCCACATCGTCACGATAGAAGCGCACGGAAGCCCCAAGCGGGGCCTTCCGAGCTTGGTCGAGAGCCTTCGGAAATTCTTCATAGTACAGCGAGGCTTCCGCCGCACCCACCGCATGCAGCCACCGCGAACCGGTTGGCGAGGATCCGGTGACCATATTGAATCGTGGATTTCCCCAATGCGAAGGCATTTGCCGCCCGCCGGAAGCAGGATCGTCCTTCGCGCCAACACCCTGAAGCAGCATTTCATAGGGAGTCTCACCCAGCATGAGGGCAAGCGCGCGATCCCTATAGTAGGGAAAAAACCAGTCGTAGCCTGACTTGAGAACCAAGCCCGCAGCCACGAGCACCGCTTCATGGCCCGCGCCGCTGACTTGAAAGAATATTTTGTTCTGTCGTTTGAGCTGAATTTCGCGGTCGTCGAGCTGCCGCGAAAGAAACATTGTGCGGTAGATGCGTATCAGCGTATCGCGGCCCAGGCCCCGATACTTCGCCGCATCAAAACGATCTGTCTTGAGCTTCACTTCAGAAGCCAACGAGCCGCCCCCGCCATTGAGGATCGCCGGACGAACTTACTTCACCTCATTATATCCAAATGAGCCAGGCGCAAACAGAAGAACGCGGAGCCAATTCCTTGTCCCGCCTTCTTTTGGACGGGATCCTTGTGGAAGGCTCCTGGATCATCAAAGGAACTCCGGCCATTCATGGCACCGCAATGCACTGGGGCAATCAATCGAGTGAATCGAACCGCTCGGCGGCTTTGACGAATGCGGCATCATTGTGATGGATCGTTTCGCCTTTGGCGGATTTAAAAGGCTCTTCCGAGGGAATGCGATTGAGCCATTGCTGCTGAGAGAGCTTCTCATGCCCGGAAAAATCGAGACGAATCAGCAGCCGAATGCGTTCGCCCGCATTTTTCTCCGCAACAGCGGCCGATTTTTTCTCTCCCGGCTCTTTCCCCTCGGCCGCTTGATCCTGTTCGTCTTTCCGGCCGGCACCTGCCTCAGCCGGTTCCTCACGGTCGAATTTGAGTAAAATCTTCTTGCCGAGTCGAAAACCCTGCTGCCAGCCTTCGACCTTGTGGCGGGCCTGCTGCGCCGCCTCTTCATTTGTTCCGAAATCGAAAATCAGAATGGATTGCGCCATGCATCTTCTATAACGGCGCTCGGCCTGCATGTCAAGCTCCAGGTGTCCCGGGTGAGGGTTCCCAGGCAACAAGCAGGCATTCAATCCACGGGAAAGTCGCGCTTACATGGTAAAATGCACGAGATATTAAAAAGGCGATGGAGTTCGCCTGAACCGTCCGTTCGTTGGACTGATGACTCCTGGCCGCCCCCGGCGCCCAGGAGTTTTTTTATGGGCCGAGCGGGGCAGGCCCGGAAAAGGAACCGACTGTGCGCATTGCTTTGCTGATGGTGTTTGGCATCGCCGGCACCCTAGCACGCTACGGGCTGCAAGGGTTCGTTCAGGTTCGTACCGGTCCCTCATTTCCCAGCGGCACGCTCGTCGTGAATCTGCTCGGGTGCTTTTTCCTTGGCGGGATTGGGGAGTACGCTCTCACGCATTTGACGATTCCGCCCGACTGGCGCATCGGAATCACCGTGGGATTTTTCGGCGCATTCACCACATTCTCCAGCTTCAGTTGGGAAACAGCGCGCATGCTCCAAGATGGCGAATGGTCCCGCGCTGCCACTTATGTATTGACGAGCTTGATTGGCGGAGTGGTCGCCATATTTTTGGGAATGCGGCTGGCCGATCGAATGTAAGGCTGCCGAGCAACGGGAGGGGCCATGGACACAGCCAGTAAACACGAACGGTTTGAAGGCGAACGCACGCTGATGCGCATTCATATCGGAGAATCCGATCATTGGCATGGCAAGCCACTGTACCAGGCGATCGTCGAACTTTTGCGCCAGGAGAAATTCAGCGGCGTCACGGTGTTGCGCGGAGTAGGCGGCTATGGCTCGTCGAGCATCTACCACACGGATAAAATCCTCCGATTGTCGCAAGACCTGCCCATCGTGATCGAAGTGATTGAGTTCACCGAGCGCATCGAGGCAATCCTTTCACAGCTCGACGACATGATCGGCGGAGGACTCGTGACGCTGGAGAAGGTGCGCGTGATCCTTTACCGCTCCGCTAAAAAGTAGCGCTGCCCGTAAATATGCCCTCGATTGTCAACCATGCGTCGATTCTCTGCTCCGCGCCTGTCGTATAAGGCGTCCTGATTCGCCGAAGAGTCGTACGAATTACGAACCACTGCGCTGCGGTCGTTCGATGCCGAGATAAGTTGTGTGGCAGGTGAACACTTGCGCGCCACGGAGTGGGGAGGCATCGAGCATGGCCCGCAATTCCGGCACCGTGTATGCCGCGCGGACGGAATCCAGGTACAGCTTATACATCGCTCCCGAATAGTGGCGGCCGTGCCAGCGGACGTGAAACGGATAGGAAAGGCGGCCAGGGCGGCGAAGGTCGCGGAGCAAGACCGCAGCGGTGGGTTTCGCCACGCGCGCCACTTCCGCGAGCAGCCTTTGCGGCTCCGCTAGATGATGGATCACGGAATTGCACATCACGAAATCGAACGCGCTGTCCGGAAACTCCAGCCGGTTGGCGTCACCAACGTGAAACTCCACCCGGCCAGCGACCTCGTTTGCGGCACCCAGATTGGCTTGCGCCTGCTCAATCATCTTGGCAGAGCGGTCCACGCCGGAAAATTTCCAAAGAGTAAGCCGCCGGGCCAGATGCAGAGCGATTTGTCCAGGGCCGGCGCCGATATCGAGAGCACGGCCTCGCTCTCGCCCGTGAAGAAGGCGCAGAGCATGATCCACGAATGTGCCGTCCATCCGAGTGAGATGCTTCTGCGCCGCAGCCGACGCGTAGGCGTCCACCTCCGCTGAATCATCCATCGCCTCGGGCTCTGGAACTCGTCGGAGGTCGAACAGGCTCATGGCAGAGCTCCGCGTTTAGCGTATTCGCGGCCGGTGCATCTTGCAAGGAAAACCGAGGAAGGTCAGGGAGTGAACATCGCCGCGCGCCGCATAGCGGCCTCGCGAGCCCCTGTTTTGAGCTGCGCAACCGATTCTGCCCCGGGAACCGGGGAGAGAGAAGGGGGCGCGGGCCAGCCGATTGCACGGTTGATCCTGTCGAACGTTTCCCGCGTCGCCCTTTCCACCGTCAGGCATCTGCTCCCTACGCAGTAGAGAAAGACACCGCCATTATCCGTTTGAAACTGAAAGAAATTGGGACGTCGAAACAGCTGCGTTCGCAGGGGGTATTTTAATTCGAGGACTTCGCTATATTGACCGCAAAAACGCGCTGCGTCATCGCCATTATCGAGCGCTAAGAGGAAAACAACCGGAATCGCCTTCGTCTTGGCGTCTTCAAAGGAAGCGTAGCGATCCCCTTTCCAGGCCGCAGCAAGCGCATCGGCGCGTTCCGGGTCTAGAAACCGCTTCAGCACCTCGTCGACGTTAAATTCTCCCATTACGTTCTCTTCCAGCAATTTCCAACTTTCGGGAACGAGGCCTTTCCATGGAGGCAACGTGACTGCTTCGGGTTTCACGCCGGCTAGATATAGATCGGGATGCATGATCTGCTGGGTCGATACGGGCGGATTCGCGAAAAGAATATTCAAATCGGCCCAGCCTGAATGCGCCTTCAAAAATTGCTGTACGAAGGTCGTGCCTGAAAGGTAGGGGAAGAGCAGGTCGTCGCGAATGTAAGGCGGAGCCTTCTGGAGATTCGGATCTTTGCTTATTTCGTCAACCGCGGTGGAGCGGATGAGGAGCGTAACGTCGGGCAAGTCGCGGATGCCAACTTTCTGCGCGAGAAGCGAGTAATCCAGCATCGCGGCCAATGCACTGCCCTCGCTCACCGACTCGCGCGCGAGTTCGGCATCATCATTCGGACGCGCCGCTTTGATCCACGGATCGATCTGGAAGGATTGATCCTCGAGGGCGTGCGTCAATTCGTGCGCCATCACCTCGCGCTGCTCGTCGGCCGGAATCCAATCGGCAATATAAAATTCCTTCGCCTTGGGGTCATAGAGCCCCGCGATCTGGTCCGTGAGAACGTCCAGCATAAAAGAATCCAAAGGAAAATCCTTGGGGATCAGCGCAAACGCTTCGAGCGTTTTCGTGTCGGCGTAGCGATCTTCCTCGTCTTTGTCTTCCTTTTCCTGCTGAATCAAATAGGCGCGGATCTCATCCTTCGATCGGAGGCTTTTCTTGAGCGGCTCTTTGATCGGCAGGTCCAGGATCTGGCTCATTTGCGCGAGAACTTCGTCCGCGGCGCGAAGAAATTCCGGGCTCGTTCCGGCCGGCGCTTGCGCCCCGGACTCCGGCAATCCCGCAGCCGGCGGTGAAGTGGCAGCGGCCTTCGGTGGAAGAGCAGCTTGCCGCGCCGAAGCAGCAACACACAGTGCGATCAGACACGGCAGGACGGCAAGTCGCTTCAACCTGGCCTCCGCGAAGTTGGATGACGAAAACAGGATAGCAGGTTTCCCCGAAACCCTTCCAAAAGGTGAAACCGCAGATTCCGTTGCTCCGTGAGGATCGCATGACGGAGGGATTTGCTGCTTGTGGTTCAGGGCTTGAGGACCGCAGCGACCTGGGCGGTCAGAACTCTCTGGACTGCACTCCAGAAGTCCTCCACTTGAAACGGCTTGGTCAGCAGGGGGCAACCGCAGGTTCGAAGGAGTTCGGCGCCCTCCGGATCGTCCGCGCCGGAAGCCGTGAAAATAACACGCTGGGCGAGCTCCGGGCGGTTCTGCTCGATCCAACGATACAGACCCAGCGTGGAAATCTCGCCGGGAATATTCATGTCCAGGACCGCCGCATCGACGGACTGGCGCTCCAGAATGTCGATCGCCTCCCAGGCACTTCGAGCTGTCCTAACGGATGCGCCGTGCGCGCGTAAAATCTCCTGCTCGACCTGTAATACGGCTTCTTCGTTTTCTACGAGGAGAATCTGCGCTGCGGCGCCGTCCGGCGCACTCGTTGGCTCTTTCGCGCGCGGCAGCACTCCGATCGGGGTGAGAGGCAAACACACGGTGAACGTGGCGCCGCGAGGCGGCGAGTTTTTCACCTGGATCTCCCCGCCATGCTCCTTGATGATGCCGTAGCAAATGCTCAGGCCGAGGCCCGTTCCTTTTCCGACAGGCTTGGTCGTATAGAAAGGATCGAAGATTCGATGCGGATTCTGCACGTCCGGGCCGTTATTCCTGAACTCGACACGGAGGCGGCTCCCGACTTGTCTGGTGCGAATCCAAATCTCGCCGGCGCCTTCGATCTCGCCGACCGCATCGACCGCGTTATTTAGAATGTTCAGAAATACCTGCTGCAGCTGGTGGAAGTCCCCCCCGGTCAACGGCAGGTGCGGATCGAACTCGCGATGAACGTGGATTTTCGCCAGCTTAATATCATATTCGCGCAGCACCAGCGTATCTTCGAGGATCTGGTTTAGTTGCACCGGGGTCCGCTCCGGCTTGTGTTGACGGGCGAAACTAAGCAGGTTCTGGACAATGCGATGCGTCCGCTGCGCCTGTTTGTAGAGTTTTTCCAGGTAGTCCGCGCTTCGTGGACTTGTGGATTCGTCGGATTGCAGCAATTGGCTGTAACCCAGTATCGCAGTGAGCGGATTGTTGAGTTCGTGGGCCACGCCGGCAATCAACTGCCCCACGGCCGCCATTTTTTCGCTCTGCAGGAGCTGTTCCTGCGTGCGACGCAGGCTGTCATAAGCTTCACGGGTCTCTTCCAGCAGCAATGACTTGTCAATCGTGGTTCCGATCTGGTTCCCCACCGCAGCCAGCATGTTCAATTCGACCGTTGAAAACTCCCGCATTTCCCGGCAGCCGATCAAAAGAGTACCCATAATGCGATCCTTGGCCCACAGCACAGCCACTTGAGACGCAAGGATTCCCTCGCTCCGCTGCAATTCCCGGAATGCTTCCGGAAGGGCCGGAGCCGAACCCGACAGCAGCGTCGCATGAACCTGAAGCACTTGATCGAGGAGCGCGACAGGCACTTCGATGACGGGGGCGCACCGCGCATATTCGGACTGGCAGCCGACGGAAGCGGAGGGCCTAAGCACCCTTTCCGATTCATCGAGAAAATACACGGCTGCGATGTCCACGCCAAAAAGCTCCGTGACATTTTTGAGAGCCCTGATCAATCCTTCACCCAGCTTCGAGGATTGGTTGAGCAGTTCACCGATCGCATTGAGCGCCAATAATTCTTGGTTGCGGCGCCGGATTTCCATCTCCGCCTGCTTGCGCTCGGTAATATCGAGCAAAAAGCCCTGGTACCCAATCGCTTTTCCCGATTCGTCGCGCGTGACCACGGCCGATACATGGGCTGTGCGAATTTCTCCGTCACGCCGTCGGAACTGAACCTCCAAATCGGACACTTCCCCATATTCCTCAAGCAAAGAATCCAGACGGCGACGATCCTTCATATCCACATAAAATCTTGCGGGAGTGTAGACTCGAATCAGCTCTTCCTTGCTTTCGTATCCGTAAATCCGCGTAAGCGCCGTATTGCAATCGAGCAAGTGCCCTTCGAGATCGCCGATAAAAACTCCCTCCTGAGCCGTTTCAAACAGATCGCGGAACTTGCTTTCGGCCAAGCGCTTGCTGGTCAAATCCTTAAGAACGTGAATGGTTCCGAGTTTCCCGTCTTCAGAACCATGCAAAGTGGAATCGGTAACCAGAAAGTAGCGTCCGAAACATGGATCGATTTCCTCCGGCTTTCCGGCAACACCCTCGCAGTAGGGGCAGCGAATCCAGTTTGCAGCGCCTCGGCGCAGTACATCGCGAACGTATTTCCCCACCATCTGGGCTGGCTCGACTTGAACGCGCTCCGCAAAGGCGCGATTGGTGCGCAGGATGCGCCCATCGCTCGCGTGTACGAGAATGAGATCCTCGATCGAATCGAATGTGTCGCGCCATTGCCTTCTGGAGGCGGCCGCACTCTCAAAAAGAGCAACATTCTGCACCGTCAGTCCCAGCAGGTTTGCAATGTTGACCAAAAAATGTTCCTCGTCGCTTTCAAAGGTCCGCGGCGTCGAGAAACCGATGCTCAGCAGTCCGAGTGGGGCCTCCTTTCCGGGCACCCGAACGAGTATTTCGGTGGCAAACTTCTCCGAACCCATTTGCTGCCGCAACGTGGAAGTACCGCCGCTGCCGTCGGTGATGAACGGCGTTTCCCGCTGGAGTACTCTTTGCGTCCACGCTTCGCTTGAAGGGATCCGGGCAGACCGCTTCAGCGATCTCTCACCGAGACCAACGGATGCGCGAAGTACCAGAAAATTAGAGCTCGACAGCTCGTCGAAAAGGAACACTGAGGCGTGTCTTGCACTGAGACTTTCGACCAAATGGCGCAGAATGCCATCGAGGGCATCGTCAACCCGGAACGACTGCGTAGCCTTTGCCGTGATCAACGACAAACGCCGCAGCTTTTCATTCAGGTTTTCGTTTCGCGACCGCCCCGCCTCCAGAACCAGCACCGACATGGCAATTCCCGCAGTGATCAAGAAGAGGCCATGAACGGAAACGCGTAACAGAAAGAACGGTTGGGCGGGCCAGTCCGGCCGGTCGAACCCATGCAGTCCGCCCAGAAGCAACGCCCCGGCAAGAAGATTCCAGCCACTTCCCCGGTGGAGCGACCGCATTCTCCAAAGAATCCATCCCGCCGAGAGATAAAGTAGGCTTTCAATCCACGACTGGCCCCATAGCGCGGCGATGCTCAATTTCGGGATAAACTCGAGCGCTATACATGCGCTTGCGGCAATTACCCCCCATGGCAAAAGGTATTTCAAGCGCTTCTCTTGCCCGGTGCATTCCAAAATCGAAGTGAATAACAGAGCCGCCATCACAAGCGATATTGGAAAGCCCAGCAGAGGATTCCAGCTTCCATGCCGCAGAATGGACGCTAAGCTCAGCCCTTCCAATGCGACGTAGACCGCCCAACCCGCCAGCCAAAAACGAAAGAACCGTGTGTGGAAGCCCGGGGCTAATAAGCAATAGAGAACAAGCAGGATAAAGGCCGCAGAGCCCTCAAGGAAAACGGATGTTAACAGTCCCGCGTTGAATACGTATTCCATCGGCTATTTCCGCGAAGGAGATCTTTTCGTGACGCATCCAAGACGGATCAAATTGTAAAATGCAGAATCTTTAACAGCATCTAATGGAAACTAACACGTAGGTATCAGATACGGCAACACGACCCTGGAGGCCGTGTGCCCTGCCTTATAATGGTTTCCCAACGAGGTAATTGTGGACAAAGAAAAGATACTGGTCGTTGACGATGAAGAGGCCATTCGGGAGGTCATCTCGACTCTTCTCGAAACGCAAGGTTACCGGTGCACGGTCTGTTCCAATGGCCGCATGGGTCTCAACGCATTCCGGAAAGATTCCTTCGATCTTGTCTTGAGCGACATTATCATGCCCGAGATGGACGGTCTCAAGCTGCTCTCGGAACTCCGGCAAGACGATCCGGATGTCCCGGTGATTATGGTCACGGCCATGCACGATATCTCCATCGCGCTCGAAGCAATTCGAGCCGGGGCCTACGATTACATCTTAAAGCCTTTCGAAAAGGACCAACTCCACCTGAGCGTCCGTCGCGCCCTGGAACATCGACAGCTCGTCATCGAGAATCGTACGTACCAGAGCGACCTCGAGCACCTCGTCGCCGAACGCACCCAGCAGCTATCCATTGCGCTGCAGGATCTCGAACAGTCCTACGACTACACGCTCGAGGCGCTGGGCGGCGCTCTCGACGCCAAGGACGCGGAAACCGAAGGTCACTGCCAGCGTGTCACGGCGTTCACCATCACGATTGCCAAAGCCATGGGAGTCGATAAAGGCCTTCTCCGCCAGATCGCTCGCGGTGCCTTTCTTCACGACATCGGTAAAATGGGAGTTCCGGACCAAATTCTGCGCAAGCCCGGCCCGCTGACAACGGATGAGCGCGAAATCATGCGCCGCCATTGCGACATCGGCTACGCCGTGCTCGAACGCATACCCTTCTTGAAAGAGGCAGCCGAAATTGTTTTGGCCCACCAGGAGTGCTATGACGGCTCCGGATACCCCCGCGGCCTGCGCGGCGATCAGATTCCGTTGGGAGCCAGGATTTTCGCGGTGGCCGATACGCTGGACGCCATGATTTCCGATCGGCCTTACAGAAAAGCGTTGCCAATCTCCACCGCCCGTGAAGAAATTCTTCGGTATTCAGGGAGACAATTCGATCCGTGCGTGGTGAAGATCTTTCTCGCGCAACCCGAGAGAATCTGGCTCGAACTCCATGAAAAGGCAGGCGATCCTTTCCGTCTCGCACAACTCGAGCACGTTTAAGCGCGCTTCAATACCGCCCTGGCCAAGTACCCGGAAATTCCACCCGCTAAGCAGTGCCTTCCACGATTCTTACGTCTCTCTCCGTTGCGCCGGTCAGCACCTTGAGAGCCGCCTGATAGGCGGCACCTTCATACGTCGCCTTCGCTTTCTCTATATTGTCGAACTCGATGACCACGACTCGGTCGACCTTACCCGCTTCGTAGGCCTTCGCCGCTGTTCCGCGGGCAAGGAAACGTCCCCCGGCCGACTGTATCGCCGGTCCCGCCAACTTCGCATACTCGGCCAGCGCAGCAGGATTCGAAACCGATCGATAGCAGACAACCCAGTATCCCTTCGCCATAACGCCTCCTAATGAATGAAACTCGAAGATAGTAGCTACTGCAGCGCACTTGCGTCCACCGATTTCCATCGCCACCCAAGTTATAGCAATTGCCCGAGGCTCGCATAATTCGCTTACAATGGCCGGACCAGAAGGGATGGAATCGCAATGAGAAACGCACTTCGCCTTTTCGCGGTGGCCTTATGTCTTTTTATCGGGATATCCGCCTGCCTTGGACAAACGGAGCCAGATCAGGAAACGCCGCGCGCCCGGACGGCAAGTCTGGGCGAGATACGACAAGTGGCCGCCATGATTCCCGGAAGGCGCGCCCTGCGCATCAATGTTGCGAAATTTGCGGAAAGTCTCAGATCGAGGAAATTCTCGGTCAAAGGGGCTCCCGATGAACCAAGCGTTCAAGCTCGCACCGTATTTCAGGTCGTATATCCGGACGGCTATGTCATGGTCGACTCCGGCATGGACGAGCAAATCCACAAATTCTTCGGCCGCGGCACAGTGGAACCGTACTATCCGGAGGTCGCCCAACAAGTGCAGCAGGCGCTTCGAGGCGCCAGATTCATTGTCGTCACCCACGAGCACGGCGACCATGTTGCCGGCGTCATCCGGACCCCTTTTCTGGACCAGATCGCTCCGAAAACAATCCTCACCAGGACTCAAGTACAAACGCTTATGACCAATCCACAGATGCCGGACATCAGGTTGACACCGGACATGGCCAGACGCTACATCGTCGTCGACTATGAGAAGTATCTTCCTCTTGCGCCGGGTTTTGTTCTGATCAAGGCTCCGGGGCACACTCCCGGTTCGCAAATGATTTACGTGGCGTTGGAGTCCGGCAGGGAATATTTGTTCGTCGGGGATAGCGCCTGGCTCATGGACAATATCCGGTTAATGAAGGGAAAAGATGCGCCATGGATTAAGGAAGACGACGCTGCGCTTTCGGCACAATTGAAATGGCTGAACGAAATCCACAAAACAGAAACAAATCTATTCATTGTCGTAAGCCACGACGACGAAGAGCGCAAGCAATATATCCAGCAAGGAGTGCTGGGCGGCAGCCTTGAGCTAACCCGCTAAGGTTTTGTGGTTTCTCTGGCCAAGCCGCTAGCGCCGCTCTGCCGCCTGCGTACCATCGTAAATTCGGAGAACGTTCTCTCTCCCAATCTTGCGCGCCAGATCGGCGGGAAGTTGGTTCAGAACGAGCACGCTCGCTTGCGCGCGCGACAGAGAACCTTGGGAGTTCGGCCCGTAGTGCTGGTCGCTGCCGATGATGAATCGATCGGGAAAATCCTGAAACAGCTTGAGCCACTCCGGCTGGACCTTGCCATTCACGAGCACCGGATTCTTTCCCGGGTATGTGGGATCCGCCTTGATCTCCATGTACAGATTGGGATGTGATTCGAGCAATCGGCGGCAAAGGTCAGGCGTGCGATATCCGGTATTGTCCGCTCCCGCATGCGCCCAGATGATCTTGGCGTGCGGATTATGCCGCAGCAGCCGCTCGAAACCCGCGATATTTCCAGGGATATGCGGCGGATTGGGCGGTGAGTTGAGGCCCGCTGGCAGCGGCATCGTTTGCGGCACAGCCTCCATATGCAGATCGATCGGTACCCCGTGCCGGGCAGCGATATCCGCGAGCAATAGCATCAAGGGAGTGTCCGCGGGAGCAGATTCATAATCCTTCAAGGGAGAAGAAGGCTGGATGAAATGTTCCGTCGATAATTCGCCGAAGGCCGCCGCTCCTTCGCGAAGCAGTTCTTCCGCGCGTTCCGTGAACTTTCGCCGGACAGCGGGGCTGGCATCCCCCGTTTTCGCCGATTGCAGAATCATTGCATTGAGCGTTGCGCCCCCGCCCAGAATTGCAAGTTTATCGGGGTATTTCTTGGCGGCAGGCAGGATCACTTCCGCATCCCATCGCGCTGGATCGTCGGGGCCGTAGGGCTCCGTCAGAACAATGTTCTTCACGGCATTCATGCGGTCCATCGCTCGTACTAAGGCTCGGAAAGAACCGGCGGGATCCTGATGATCGATATGAACGTGGGCGTCGATATAAGCTGTCTTGGCTGGAACCACCCGCGTATCTTCTACTGGCGAATTGGCAGGCTTTGGCTGGCCTGCCAGTGCATAGCCGACAACCACAACCGCGATTCCGGCCACTGAAAATGAAGTGACCATTGGCCTGAACCTTCCGGCAAACCGCATCAGATTACCTCCTCAGGCAAGGCCGGCATCATGCACCTTACACCCATCCAATGCAACACTCGTTCGCCCCCCGCATAAGCGGGGGCAAAAGAAAGAACCTCTGTATACCATCGAGCCGAGCGTAAGCTATGAAAACCGGAAGTAAGAAATGAAAGAGATGAAACGCGGAGTCAAAGAATCTGGTGCGGTCGAGTGGATTCGAACCACCACGCTCTTGCGAGCGCCAGCCCCTCAAGCTGGTGCGTCTGCCAGTTCCGCCACGACCGCTCCGGGTAGATCCTAAAGGTCAACCCTCGACCTGTCAAACACGCTGAGATGAGTGCGAGTCACTGTCTACTATTCTGGCCTATCCTGCCGTACCTCTCTGTTGCGCGTGCGCCCAACCGAACCTATTTTTGCGGAGGAAGAACCGGCGCTGGCTTCTGCTGAGCCGGCGCAGGCGCCGAAGGCTGAACCGGAACCTGTACGGGCGCTTTGGGAGCCGTGTTCGCGGGCGCCGGAGCCGATTGCTGTGTCTGTTCGAGGATGGAGCCGGTGCTGAAAGTTCCGGCCGGTGCGCGCTTTACCGACAGTGCGAGCGACGTCATCATAAACACGACGGCACACCAAGTGGTCGCGCGCGAAAGAAACGTGGCGGCACCTCGAGGACCAAACGCCGTCTGGCTGCCCGCACCGCCGAATGCGCCGGCCAAGTCCGCAGCCGATCCGCTCTGCAGCATGATGACAATCACCAGGATGAAGCATACGAGAATGTGCAGCGTCACCAGCAAGGCGGTCACCCGCCAGCCTACCCAAATCAGGGCCAGCGCCACAAGAAGCGACACAACCCATTTTCCCCACGATGGCATTCCCTGCTCCTCATCGCGCGTGCCGGAAGTTTACGCCGGCCGCACGCTCAATAATTCACGATCCTTGCAAATGATTGCGGGTCCAAACTCGCCCCGCCCACAAGCGCCCCGTCAATATCCGGCTGCGCCATCAATCCTGCAATATTATCGGGCTTGACGCTCCCGCCGTAGAGGATTCGGAGCGTGGTAGCTAGTTCGGAACTAAATCGCGCGGACGCAAGCTCCCGAAGATGGCCGTGAACTTTTCCCGCAATTTCCGGGGTGGCCGTACGGCCAGTGCCAATCGCCCAAATCGGCTCGTAAGCCAACAGGATACGCGAGAAGTCCTCAGCGGTCAACGCAGCGAAAGCGCCCTCGAATTGCCGCTGCAGCACGGTATGAGTCAGGTCTCCCTCACGCTCGCTCAAGGTTTCGCCCACGCAGACGATCGGGATGAGGCCGACTTCCAAAGCCGCCTTGATTTTGCGGTTCACCGAATCGTCCGTTTCGCCGAAATATTGCCTGCGCTCGGAATGTCCAATAATCACAGCGCGGCATCCACACTCGACCAGCATGCGCGCCGAAATTTCTCCGGTGAAGGCGCCTTCGCGCTCCCAGTGCATATTCTGCGCGGCGATCCCGATGGAGCTTCCTTGAGCGGCTTCGACTGCCACGGCGAGCGCCGTAAAAGGCGGCGCGACGAGGATATCGCAGTGCTGCGAACCTGCCACAAGAGGTGGAAAGGCACGGAAGAAAGCGCACGTCTCAGCCTGAGTTTTGTACATCTTCCAATTGCCGGCGATCACGGGGCGCCTCAACGATACTCCTTCGAGTTCGCCGGCCGATCGGTGAGCGCTTCGACGCCGGGGAGCTTTTCTCCGGCAAGAAATTCAAGAGAGGCGCCGCCGCCGGTGGAAATATGCGAAATCTGTTCGGCGACTCCGGACTGCTCCGCAGCCGCAATGGAATCACCGCCACCGATGATCGACGTGGCTCCAGCGGTCGTGGCTGCGGCAATGGCCCGAGCGATGGCCAGCGTGCCCTGCGCAAATGCGGGTTTTTCGAACATCCCGAGCGGACCATTCCAGATAATGGTGCGCGCCTTGGAAATTTCCTGCTGGAATTGCGCGATGGTCTTCGGGCCAATGTCGAGGCCCATCCAACCATCCGGAGTGCCGGCAATATCCGTGGTCTGGGTTGTGCCGGAATTGGGCGACTCGGCCAGGACATGATCTGCCGGCAACAGGAGCCGAAAATCGCGCTGGCGAGCTTCTTCGAGCAGCTTCCGCGCGAGGTCCAGTTTATCGTTTTCGACGAGCGACTTCCCGACTGGCAGCCCCTGCGACTTCAAAAACGTATACGCCATGGCGCCGCCGATGAGCATCGCGTCGGCGAGCTTCATCAGATTCTGGACTACCTCGATCTTGTCGGAGACTTTCGCGCCACCCAGCACGGCAACAAAAGGCCGCTCCGGATTCGAAAGAGCCTTACCGAGATAGGTGATCTCCTTCTCCATCAGCAAGCCCGCGGCTGACTGGCGAACAAACTTCGTGATACCCGCCACCGAAGCATGGGCGCGATGAGCGGAGCCGAAAGCATCGCAAACGAACATCTGGTCGCAAAGACCGGCGAGACGCCTGGAGAACTCAGCCTCGTTTGCCTCTTCCTCGGGGTGGAACCGCACATTTTCGAGCAGCAGCACGCCGCCATAGCGGAGCGCGTGGCTCTTAGTTTCCGCTTCGGGGCCAACGCAGTCGCTCGAAAATTCCACCGGCTTTCCCAAAAGGCCACGCAACCGCTCGGCAACCGGCGCCAGACTATATTTCAGATTCACCTGACCCTTGGGCCGGCCCAAATGCGACGCCAGCACCAGCCGCGCGCCGCGATCCATCGCCAGGCGCAGAGTAGGCAACGTCTCCCGGATGCGTGTGTCGTTGGCTATCTTGCCGCCTTCCAGCGGCACATTGAAATCGACGCGGATAAAAACGCGCTTGCCGTTCATTTCCAGATCGCGAATCGATAGTTTATTCATGGTGTTCGCGGGTATGAGGCGGGATTGGGGATTTGCCCTCAGAGCCGTTCCGCGAAAAATTTGATCAGATCCCGGCAACGGCAGGAATAGCCCCATTCGTTGTCATACCAGGCTACCACCTTGACGCAGTTGGAACCGACCATGCGGGTGTAGCCAGCGTCCACGATCGCGGAATGCTCGTTGCCCCGAAAGTCAATGGAGACCAGCTCGTCTTCGGTGTACTCCAGAATACCCTTCATGGTGCCTTCGGCGGCGCGCTTCATCGCCGCGTTTACATTCTCAGCCGTGGCGGGTTTTTCGGTAATAACGGTTAAATCCACGACGCTCACGTTCGGAGTCGGCACGCGCATGGCGTAGCCGTCCAGCTTGCCCTTCAGTTCGGGAATCACCAGGTGGAGCGCCTTGGCCGCGCCAGTCGAAGTCGGGATCATGGACAAAGCCGCAGCCCGTGCCCGGCGCAGATCCTTGTGCGGGAGATCGAGTAGTCTCTGATCATTCGTATAGGAATGGATGGTGGTCATCGCGCCCACGGTGATTCCAAACGTGTCCAGGAGCACTTTCGCCACGGGCGCCAGGCAATTCGTGGTGCAAGATGCATTGGAGACCACGTGGTGTTTCGCCGGATCGTAGGTCTTTTCATTCACCCCGAGGACCACAGTGTGGTCCGGATCGGTGGCGGGTGCCGTAATGAGGACTTTCTTTACCGGGCCGCGAATATGCTTTCGCGCGTCGGCTCCTTTGGTAAATAGTCCGGTCGATTCGACGACCACAGTCGCGCCGACCGATGCCCAGTCCAGATCCGCCGGATCCTTCGTCTTGAAGACCTTAAAGCTCTTGCCATCCACGGAGATCGTATCGTCCGAGTGGGTTACTTTGTGCGGAAGATTGCCCAGGATCGAATCGTATTTCAGCAAGTGAGCGAGAGTCTTCGCATCGGTGATATCGTTCACAGCTACGATCTCAATCGAAGGATCGCCAAGCGCCGCGCGATAGATATTGCGGCCGATGCGTCCAAAACCGTTGATTCCCACTTTTGCGGACATTTGTCCTCCAGAAAAACCGGCAAGGATAGAACCTGCAAGGGAAGTCTCCGGCAGGTTTACCGCTAAATGCAAGTAAATCAATGCTAGGGTGTGCCGCACCAAAAGTCAACGCGAGTCACTCGAACTCCTTTACGCGGACCACTCTACGAGCCATGAACGTCACGAAAGTTGTCTTCGCGGGCGGGTTCCCATAGATCCAATCTTCCGTTTCGTTCCCATCTGGGTCACGCTCGCGCACCTTTTGCTCCGGGCGGCCCAGCGCGGCAATCACCATTTCCTCGTCCATCCCTACGGCGGCCTGATGGTTGCCAATATCTTTCCGAAATTCCGGTGGAATCGTATCGATCCAATTCAAAGCAGCGGAAGTCTCGCCGGAAAAATCGAGCAGAGGCGATAGCTGCTTTTTCAGATCGTCCGGGCTCATGTCGGGGACGGAGCGCCCATAGTCGAGAACCAGCATGGTGCCGGTTCCTTCACCCGGGTGGGAGCTGCTGCCTATGGGAGCGGTCCCGGCACCCATACCGATTTGCAGATGATCACGCAGATGGAAGTGCTTTTTGCCTCCACCATTGATTTCGAGCACAATCCTTTTGGATTGGAATTCGATCTTCGTAATCTGAACCTTGTCGCCCGCGCCCGCCGCCTGTCCCTGAGTCCTCACCAGATCATGGAGTGCAGCCGTGTCGAGCTGCTTGCCGACCCGGATCGTAAATCCGCGCTTTCCGCGAGGCAGCGCCATTACCGCCTTTGCGTATTCCCCGTCCACATCGCGGATAATAGTCAGCTTGGCCTGCGTTCCCAAACGACCCGCCGGGGGATTGACGGGATGCTGCGCTGGGGCTGGGACATCGTCTGAATCCACTCGGCTGGCCGAATCGGAAGAAACGGCAGTAGCAGGCGATGCCAAGGCAGCCGGTCGAAACCGGGCTACGCCTGGAACATTCGTTGCGAATGCGAATGCTACAACGAGTGCAAACATGTACCGCACGTGCATAGCGTGCCTTTAAGCTACCATTTTATGACCGTTTGCCGCCGAAATGTAGGAGTTTGTAGATAGCCTCGGACAGAACCTGCGCTCGCATCGCGAGACGGCACAAGAAACTCACTCACATTTATTGCTTTGTCGCACAACCGAGCCTTCTTCATTTGAGCCGAAAGAGCACAGACGAGGCGGGTGTCTATAATTGAACAGTTGAGAAAATGACAAAGCTCTAAGATGACATGAAGTATTTACAGGAAGTGGGGGATATATGCCACAAGACTCTCATCGAAGAGCTGCCGAATTCCACGAACTTGCCGCACATGCACACCGCGCTGCCGCCGCACACCACGACAAAGAAGATCACCAGACCGGACACGAGCATTCCAGGCAAGCGCTGGAACATGCCAATAAGGCTTTCCAGTGGTCGCAAGAAGCTCATCAAAAATCCGTGAAGTCACTCACTGAAAAGCGGTAAATGCATGGCCTTCTGCGCTGCCAGCTCCGAGCGCGGTTCATCCGGAAGGGGCGTGCGTGCCGTTCGGTGCTCACGAATTGCGCCAATCAGAAATCCCCTTGCGACCGGAAGCCACTGGTATGACGCCTTGCCTGCGACGGACGGTGGCATGATGCGCCTGATAGCAGAGAAGAACGGGATAGATGATTCAGTGGAGGACTGGGACGCGAACTAACATACAGCGGGAGGTTCTCCGCATCATGGAACGCCTTGCTCAGAAGAGGAGCGAATTATGAAACGAAAGAACCAGACCGCCCACCTTGATAGATTCTCTTCGGGAGCCGGTCTGGGCGGAACAGTCTCGCGCTACAAAGACAAGCAGAAAATCTATACACAAGGCGCGCCTGCTTACACGCTTTTCTACATTCAAGAAGGAGGGGTGCGACTCAGCACTCGAACGAAACACCAACCATCAGCGGTTACCGCGATCTTGGGCGTGAATGATTTTTTTGGCGAGCTTTGCCTCGCAGGCTATCCCCTTCGTATGTCCACCGCTGTCGCGTTGACCGCCAGCTCCATTCGCACCATCCAGAAAAAAAAGATGCTCCAAATACTCCGCAAAAAAATAAGACATCGAATTCCCTGGTGGCCTATCTGCTGTCGAGCGTCAAGAACTACCGGGATCACGTATCAGACCTACTGACTTCGTCCGCGGAGCAACGGCTCGCGCGCGTGCTCCTGCGGCTGGCGCACTTGGATAGAAGAGGTCCACCCGTTGCGGAGATCCCGATCCTAAGCCACCAAGTTCTGGCGGAAATGGTGGGGACCACGCGCCCGCGAGTAAATCTGTTCATGAACCGATTCAGAAAGCAGGGATTCATAAGTTACGATGGGGGACTCGAGGTGCACCAGTCGTTGCGGAAAGCTCTCCGCCGACGCTAGAGCTTCTGTAATCCTTTGTATCCTAAGAGCTTGTTGGGGAGTTCAGATTTCACGAAGGGCCTACGCGATGGGAGCCAGGCAGGCTGTACAATATTGCACAGTCTGCAGGATCAGGTTTCATGCTATTCTGGCTTATGGTCTCTTCCGCAGTTCGCCGTATATCCGCAAAAGGGCCGCGTTCCTTCAAAAGAATGAATCTAACAATCCCTGCATTCGATGTGCAATCGTTTCTCGACTCGGCCGGTCTAGGAAGAAAAGTAGCCAAGTTTCGAGGAAAAGAAACCGTCTTTGCGCAGGGCGATCCCGCCAGGAATGTCATGTACATCCAGGATGGCGGCGTGAAGCTTACCGTAGTCAATAAGATGGGCAAAGAAGCCGTTGTGGCGCTTCTGAAACCGGGTGATTTTTTGGGTGAAGGGTGCCTTGCGGGCCAAGCCATTTGCATGGCGACCGCAACCGCGATTGCGCCCACCACTATGCTCGTTATTGAAAAAGCCCAGATGATTCGCGTACTTCACGAGGAACACGAGTTTTCCGATCGCTTCATTGCCTATATGCTGGCACGAAACGTTCGAGTCGAGGAGGACTTGATCGACCAGCTCTTCAACTCCACCGAGAAACGGCTGGCGCGTACTCTGCTGCTGCTCGCGCGTTATGGCGCGCCGGGCCAGCCTCAAAAGATACTTCCCAAAGTATCGCAAGAGATGCTGGCGGAGATGATTGGCACAACGAGATCCCGCGTGAATTTTTTCATGAACAAATTCAGGAAACTGGGCTTCATCCAATACAACGGCGAGATCCACATCAATAATGCCCTCCTGAGTGTTGTGCTGCACGAGTAACGCACCACTTTCGCGTGCCGCAATGCAGCGGTGATTGATCCTGCTCTACGACGCGTCAGACCAACTTTTCTGGCACGGAAATAACGCTCAAAACGCGAATGTGTCTTGATGTGGACAGATATCCGCCCTCGTCTCACTTAACATGGTGGTGACTCCGGGGAAAGTAAGGCGACTCTTCGAATGGGTCAACCAGCTTTCTCTGACTAGGGAGGATTCAGATGGAAACCATATTGATCGTTCTTCTGGTTGTGTTTTTGCTCGGCGGTGGGGGCTGGGGATATTCTCGCTGGCGCTAGAGTTCGTTCCCTGCTGACTTGGATATCTCCGCGGTCCCGATCATGCGTGGCAGCGGCATTGCCGCGTGGACATCCACCCGAGCGGCTCGCTCCATACGCTAACCGGGCGGTCTTGCAGACTCACCGCCCGGCCTGATTCGCTTCCGTGCAGCGAATATCTCTCGGGGTCCTGCTCGGATTGGCAGTCTCCTCGCACTCAATTCCAGGACCATCTCTGATGGTCCGCTGGACTTCATCCGACGCTGCTCATCCAAACCGGCCTGAAGCGCGCTCCAACGTTAAATTGGCAATCGGAAAACCCTTCTCTTGGGTTGGGGCAATGCCGTGCACACGAATTGCGTCAAAGACGGCCGGAACTGCCAGGCTAAAGTGCTGTGGCTGTATAAATCAAATAGATCGCTAATATAGTTCCGAAAAGCGCCGCTACTACGGCAAGAACGACAACAATTGCACCTGCGGGCCGGAACTCATCTTCATTCAGCCGATTCATAGTCGTTCGGTATCGGAACGATGATACAACCGCCATAAATATGCCCATGGCCATAAAACCCACACCGATCGCCAACGACATTCCGCTTTCATGCCGGGAATTGCCCTGGACTCGCAATAATTCGCGCAAGGTAATTCCAAACTTCGCCACAACGAAGCCGAACACGATAATGCTAATGCTGGTGCGAATCCATGCCAGAAAAGTGCGCTCGTTCGCGAGATGATCGCCAGCTTTACCCATCTTAGTTGAAGTTGTCATCGGACTTAGCCGGTCACCAATGGCTTATTAAACAGTGTCTGGTAGCAACCTTTTACTGTAGACGAGTGCAAAGATACTTGGCAGTGCAGAATTTGGCTGTTTTGCCGGAATGAACCCTGGGATCGGCATCCGGTGCCGAAGCTCATTCCTCGCCCGGACACAAGCAGGGCGATTCGTCGTCCGCGACGAAATAGCATAGTCCCGGAGAATCCGATTCCCTGCACCTCTCCTGCGACCGAGCACTGACCTGCATGAATCGTCACACCCGGTTATCGACCGTAGATTTTCTGAATTTTCCCGGCTAATTCGAAGTCGTTCTTCGTCAGGCCACCGGCGCTATGCGTTGACAAATTAACGGTGACCTTGTTATAGGCGTTGGACCAGTCGGGGTGATGATCCATTTTGTCGGCCGCGAGCGCGACCCGCTTCATGAATCCGAATGCCTGCGTGAAATCCTTGAATTCGAACACGCGGTGCAGATTTCCCTTCACCACGGTCCAGCCCGCGAGCTTGCGCAGTTCCGATGTAACTTCCTGCTTTGATAACTTCCCGTTGCTCATTGGCTCTCCTGTGCCTTCCGGTTCCTCAATCGACTTCGTCCAGGAGCTATTGCTTCCATCCGGACAAATCCAAACGTTTTTTAACACCACGTGCTGAGTATGGATCAATCGTGCTTGCATCGCCAAACAACGCGCGATTACCACACACCGAGCAAAACAGGAGCCAATGCGACTATAGCCGGCTGCTCAGCCATTTCCGGCGCGATTCACCGGAGCGATCTGGTTCGTTTCCTGCTCCCGAACGGAGCTCGCCATGCGGGGCTCCGCCATTTCCCTTTTGACACTGGAGAGAGCTTCTTTATCGAGTTCTTTTTTAGTCTTTTTCTTAGCCATGCAATCATGATGCCATCAAAACCAAAGCAAAACAGTGCAATCTAGAACAGAAGGTACAAAATTGTGTGGATGCCAAAAACTGTGCACTTACTGATGAGCTGTTAGTGCGCCACTGTGCATTGAGGGCTCAACCTAAACCGATCATAAAGATGCTCATAGGATAGGCACCGGTTTCTGGAACGAGGTATCCCCCAGCCGTGAAGGTGCATGGCTGGGTGTTTTTTAAGGGTTTTGATCGCAGATACTCTTGGTACAATGAAAATGGCTACGGTAGTACATAAGAAGGATCGGAAGATCAGGTCGGAAATAAGTCCATCCCAACACTCAACCCTGGAGACAAACCCTTGAAAGATGAAACGACTTCTGAAGCTGTTAAGAAAGTTTCTCGCTCCGAACTGATCGATCTGCTGAATCAAGACCTGCAGCGCGAATATCAAGCGATCATCGCTTACGTGGTCTATTCACAGGTCTTGAAGGGTGCGGAGTTCATGAACATCGCCGGCGAACTTGAAACGCACGCCGCACAAGAACTGAGCCACGCACTAATCGTTGCCAAGCAGATTGATTATCTTGGGGGTATGCCAGCCGTTGAACCAAAACTCGTTCGGACATCAGAAAAAGCCGAAGAAATGTTGCAATTCGATCTCGACAACGAAACTGAAACCATTCGAAATTATCGCGAGCGAATCCGCCAGTGCGAGGAATTGGCTGAATATGCTTTGGGCGAGCAAATTCGGGAGATATTGATCGACGAACAAGATCACCAGATCGCTCTGGCGACCGCTTTGGGCAAAAACGTGCCAACCCCGCATCGCACCAAATAGGAACGCTGAGGAATTCACACGTCTGGGCATACGGCATAGTTTCTTGCGCCAGACCCATTGATGCCACAGAACCGGCGGACTGTCTCCGGATTGATCGTCTGGTTGCCCAAACGCTTCAGGCAAAGATCCAGCAAAGGCTTTTCTCGAGGCTTCGCGCTTTTCTGCGACGGCCCAGATGAATGATAGACTCAGGTTGCCTTGAACGAATCGTCCCAGCCACAACAGAGGCTCGGCACCAGCACAGCAGTTATTTCGGCGCTTGCCCTTCTGATCTGTATCTTCGGCAATCTCGGTTCCATCGGGCTCGTCGGGCCGGATGAGCCGCGCTATGGATGGATCGCCCGAGCCATGGCCGCGACCGGAGACTGGGTCACCCCACGTCTCTATGGGCAGCCATGGTTTGAGAAACCGATTCTGTATTACTGGACCGCTGCCTTCGGATTCTCGCTACACCTGCCAGCCGAGTGGGCCCTGCGCCTTCCGTCCGCTCTGGCCGCTCTTGCGGCGGCGATAGCAATCGGCTGGCTCGCTTGGAGCCATTACGGCCACGGTCCAACCCTGGCCACGAGTCCTGCACTGCTCGCGCCGGTTCTGTTTTCCACCACCGTCGCAGCGATCGGCTTCGCCCGAGCCGCGACTCCCGACATGCTTTTCAGCGCCTGCCTTGCGCTATCCATGTCGAGCGCAGCTTGCGCATTGCGCTCGCGCGGCGCGTTACGTGCCGTTAACACCGATTCTACTGTTCCTTCCCGCGACACTCTGGCGATCGTGCTCTTCGGCGCATTTCTGGGTCTAGCAGTCCTCGCTAAGGGGCCTGCAGCGATTGTGCTTGCCGGCGGGGCAATCGCGATCTGGGCTCTGGCGACAAATCGATGGCGGATTGCGCTTCGCGTGGCGCATCCATACTCCGCCATTGCCTTCTGCGTAATCGCGCTCCCCTGGTATGTGCTGTGCGCTTTGCGCAACCCTGATTTCCTCCGCATTTTCATCTTGCAGCACAACTTTGAGCGCTATCTCACACCTCTTTTCCAGCATCGCCAGCCATTCTGGTTCTTCGGCCCTATCGTTCTTCTCTCCCTGCTTCCCTGGACCGTGCTCTTGTGGCCCGCGGCACAAGAAGGACTTCTCCTCTGGCGCAATAAGTCATGGAGAGATTCTCCCGGCTTTTTTTTCACTTGCTGGGCGCTTTTCCCAATTCTCTTTTTCAGCTTTTCGGAATCGAAGCTTCCGGGCTATATCCTGCCTGCCATTCCCCCTCTGGCATTGCTCTGCGCGGTCTCGCTGGTGCGCATTACCGGCAGAAAAAAAACGACGACATTCGCCGCGCTCGGCATTGCCCTTGCGCTCACTTGGATCGGCCTAGGTCTCTCAGCCGGGCATTGGACAAGCCGTCTTCCTCCATTGGCCCATGATGCTGTTGGACACTCAATTTCCATCGCCGCGGCAACAGCCGTCGCTGGCGGCGTCGCCATAGCGGTTCTGGCATTTTTTCGCAGACGCGCTTTTGTTGCGCTTTCAGTGTTGCTCGTGGTGTCGATGGTTGAGATCGCGGGCTGGCGCATTTTGCCTTCCCTCGATCCTTACATCTCGGCCCGATCGCATGGAGAACTCCTCCATAACGACCTGCATCCGGATCGGATCTTCACCTACCACTTGCCACGGTCGTGGAGCTATGGCCTGGCATTCTATCTCGGGCGGGAATTGCCGGAGTGGTCGCCCACCGATCCCAATTCAGCTTTGATTCTCACAACTCCGAAGGGGTTGAAAGACATACAGATGCTGCACAGGTTCTATGGAAGTTTGGACGAGCAGTACAAAGGTGTTCTATACGTTCCGGTCGGTCCGACTCCGCAGTCACGGTAGGATCGAGCTTCTGCGGCAGTCCCAAATGAAACGCCATGGCCCGGTTAGCTGAAGCTTCCGAGACCTCGCGGTAAAACCCTCGTGTGATTTGGAAACGCCTAGCGGTTGTGGTACGACGCAGGCGGAATCGCCTGCAGAAAGAACGTCACGATCTGATTTTCGTAGTTCTTACGATCATCGTCGGACATGTCGAGGTAACTCAGCCGGTGGCGCACGCTCTGCTTTGGATCGGGCGCCTTCACAAACAGTTCGCGTGTATCGTTCGCCAGCTCCGGACGGTCGTCGGACTCGATGAACAACTTCGGAATATCTTTCGTCTCGCCCAAGCGCGCCGAGACGGGAAGCTCATGCCGGAAGGAATAATTCAGCAGACGAAAACCGACATCGGTGAACGTGCTTACGCCGGGCAACGCCGTCAACCCGGACCGCTCGGCTTGGATCTGAACCATATCCCGCGGGTCGGCATACGCATCGTCCACGGCAAACGCCGCGATCCTTGAATCGGACGTGGCAACTTCCAGGACGGCGTACCCTCCCATATCCACTCCCCACAACCCGAAATGCCGTGGATCAATATCTGCGCGCGTCGAGAGCGCTTGCACCGCCGAGCGCAGTTCATTCGCCTCACGATAACCTAGGGTCGTTACGCCCGGGCTCGTGCCATGTCCCGTGAAATCGAACAGAAATACGTTGAATTGCTGGTCCTGAAGCGCCGTGACCAGCGTCAGGACGTCCGCACGCTGCGACTGGTAGCCGTGGCAAACCACCACCGTGGGGGCCCCGCGCAAGCCGGGGAAAAACCATCCATCCCGCCCTCCGCCATTCTCACTCGGAAATGAAAACGTCGTCGGGCGGCCCATCATCACGCTCAGGTCAAATGTAGTGGGAGTGCGTTCGGGACGGAGAATCTGATAGAGCAGAAATCCGGATACACTCGAAATCGCCACAAAGCCAAAAAGGATTAGCGCCAGGAGGCCCGAGAAAACCTTGGCGAGGCGCGTTGTGGGATAGCATAGTTCTGAGAGGACGGCCATCCGTTAAGCGCGGGCGCGAGCTTCTCACGCCACACTGCGTCGCATCTTAGCATAGTTTTACGCGAAGCTCGGATCCCTAGCCGTAGACCTACGTACAAATCAGTCAATTTGGGTTCTCCCGTCGCACACAGCTATAATGACCGTGGCAAGGGTCGCTCAGCTCCGATGCAAATCGTCGATCTCCGGCAACTGCACTCGCGCTCCCTGGGGCCTCTGTTTCAGGAAGAAGTACGGCGCTGGCGCGAGGAGCTGCTTTGGGACTATCGCCCTTCGATCGAACTGATCCGTAAGTTCATCGATTCAAGGGCGTTGGGTGGTTGTGCGGCGCTCCAGAATGGCAACTTTACCGGGTATGGATTCTATGTCCTGGAAGACCACAAAGGGCTGATCGGCGGGTTGTTCGTGTCCCCCCAGTACGCGCAAGAACCGATCACGCAAACCCTGTTAACCGAAATGCTCGACACTCTGAAGGCCATTCCTCGGCTCCAGCGCATCGAAGCGCAGCTGATGCCTTTCGGCACCGAACTGGATCCGTCCTTTCTCTCGCAATATTTTCACCTGCACAAACGCCAGTTCATGCTGCTACCGCTCGCGGACGCAAAGCTGACCGGCAAACCGATCTCCCCCGGCCTGCGGATTGAGACATGGAGCGACCGAGCCTTTGAAGAAGCAGCTAGGCTGATCCATTTGGCTTATGCGGACCATGTCGATAGCCAGATTAACGATCAATACTGCAGCGAGGCGGGCGGGATGAAATTTCTTCGCAACATCGTCTTGCTGCCCGGCTGCGGGCAATTTCTTCCCGATGCTTCCTTTGTGGTGCGTCCGGTTGCTGACTACCGGCTGATCGCCATGGTGCTCACGACAACCGTCGCTCAGGGCGTGGGGCACACGACGCAACTCTGCGTGCTGCCGGGTTATCAGGGGCACAGCATCGGCCGCCAGTTGATGGAGCATGCCATTCTGGCGTTGCGTCGCCGGCACTACGAATCACTGTCACTGACCGTTACCTCAATCAACAAACGGGCCGTGGAACTCTACGAGCATCTTGGATTTCGGACCGTCAAGTCCTTCGCGGCTGGAGTCTGGCAGCCGTAGGAAAAGGCGTGCTCGCTCCCTGTTGGCTCAGTATTTCCCCTGTGGCCCCAGTAATTCGCGCATCACCTGTGCCAGTTCCCTCAACGCTTTCGCGCCATCGCCCGAATAACTGGAGCCATGCATCACCGCGAGAGTCTTGGGCTGCAACTGAGCGAGTTCTTCCAGAATAAGGCCCGTGTGATGCGTGTACGGCACATAATTCGCGAACGGGCCGGCCTGCGACTGAGCCAAAGCATCTCGCGCGTCATTGATGATACTCGACTGCTTCACAGGCTCCCTTTCTCCCCACTGATGGAAGAGATCCGAACAGAGCAGCGTGCCTCGGGTCTCCTCAAACAGCACGCCGGCATCCCAGCCGTGCGGCACATGCGGGGTGGGACAAAAGCGAAAACGGTACTGCCCGGTCGAAATTGTCCTGTCCGGCTCCAATACATGCACGGGCCGATTCGAAAAGTCGTTTACGTTCACCCGCGCTCCGAGCAATCCGCAGACCGGCTCTGCTTTGGGCGCCGCATCCAGCCAATGATTGAGCGCTCCGCATTCGTCGGATTCAAAATGACTAAAGCCGATCCATCGCAGCTTGGCTGGATCGATCAGCTTCGTCAAATCTTCCTTGACCATCGGGAACATTCCTCGCAGTCCCGTGTGGAACAGGAGCGGTTCTTCATCGCGAATGAGGAAATGATTGAATTGCAGGTTGATTTGAGGCGCAAAGACCGAAATTCGAAATAAATCCGGTGCGATTTCACTGATCGACATTGCTTTCCTCCTAAGATCGATTCGGGCAGGGCAGGATTTCCTTGGCTTCCTTCCACCTAGGCAAGCCTACTTCATCACGCGGTCCTTCAACAGGCCCTTCAATTCGTCCATGAATTCCTTCACGTCCTTGAAATCCAAATACACAGAGGCAAACCGCACATAGGCTACCTTGTCGAGCTTTTTCAGGCGGCTCATGAGCAGCTCGCCGATTTCGGTCGTGGTCCGCTCGCGCTCCGGGGCTTCGCTGACAAAAGCCTCGGCCTCGTCCACGATCATCTCCAGCTTACCCACCGGCACCGGCCGCTTTTCGCAGGCTTTCAACAGGCCTTGCAGGATCTTCTGCCGCTCGAATTTCTCGCGCCGGCCGTCCTTCTTTATGACCATGTAGGGAATTTCGTCGATGCGCTCGTAGGTGGTGAAGCGCCGGCCACACTTCAGGCACTCCCTTCGGCGACGGATCAGGTCGCCCGTGCGGGCCTCGCGCGAGTCCACTACCTTGTCATCCAGGTGCGTGCAAAAGGGGCATTTCACCGAGTCATCTCCCTGGAACTGGAGGCATGCTGCTCGGCTTCGGCCAGCAGCGCGGCTTCACCCGCCCGCTCTTCCTCGCGCGCCATGCGCCGCAGATCGCCCATGGACCAGCCCTCGTGGATGAGCAGAGGCACGCCCGCCAAGCAACAAGACGCAAAGCTGACCAGCCACACCACAATCGCCATCACCGCAGCGGGTTCCTTTTCTATTCCAAATACCAGCGTGAGAACAAAAAAAGTAGCAAACTGCGCTCCGCCTCCGATCCCAGGAAACTGCGCCGCAGAGCCGACCAGCGTGAACGCAAGGACGAGAGTGGCGGCGGCAAATCCCAAGTCCGCGAGAGTGCCACCGAATGCATGCGCCACCCAAAAATAAACCAGGATGACGAGCAGCCAGTGCAAAACGGTGTAGGCGACCAGCACACCCAAGTCGGTCCACGTGCGAATGCCCTGGAGTCCGTCGCTGAATCCTTCCAGGAGGACGGCGATCTTCTCCCGCCAGCCCGTGCGCCATTTTTGATGCTGCAGCCTGACGGCGAGCCACGCGGCGCCATGATAGCGGAAGTAAATCAAAAATCCGACAATAGCTACCAGCCCCACGAGTAACGCTGCTCCCGCGGGGCGTGCGATGTGCATCAGCGGGCTGTCGCCTCCGCCGACCAGTCCTCTGCGCTCGAAAAGCAGCAGCGAGGAGCCCGCCAGAACAATTGCGGCTGCCATGTCGAAAACGCGTTCTAGAACGTACACTCCGAACATCCGGGGGATTGAAAGCGAATCCTTCCGGGCAATTAAAACCGGACGGAC
>Ga0307372_10002663_pt1 | contig 29170 bp, 16 predicted proteins | sample OX1MG_FD_202533 | JGI IMG/M metagenome (GOLD analysis project Ga0307372, IMG submission 202533) | Soil microbial communities from Risofladan, Vaasa, Finland - OX-1 | ecosystem: Environmental > Terrestrial > Soil > Coastal area > Acid sulfate soil | place: Finland: Risofladan, Vaasa | collected... | reverse complement strand
AGCTTGTCGAGAACTTTATCGCGCGCCGCCAAGCCGGCGATTAGCGCCTGCGATTCTTCCACCGCTTTGCGGTACACGGGTCGCGCCAATTCGTGCAATCGGAAGTCGAGCGGATCGAGAAGAATTAATCCACGGCCCTTCATGAGCCGGGCGAGCAACTTGCCGAACGCCGAGCCGAAGGTTTCGCCGTCGCGATACGATGAACGCAGAGCCTCGGAGATTGCGGGAAGGCCGGGGCCTTCCAGTAGTTCGACCGCGTGATCGACGGCAGCGCCAGCCATGTTGCCAAGGGAAATTCGTCCGACGCTGGGGCCGGCGACATCGTCACTGAGAGGCAATGCAATCCGGGCGATCTCCTCCCGTCCGCCGAAAAAGACTTGATTCACTTCGGCGAGGTCATGATCTTCCGTTGCCATCCAGAAAATCGGCACAGCGTCGACGCCTGACTTGGTCAGTTTTTCGGCCCAGCGAATCGCGTCCAGCGCCTTGTAAATGCTGTACGCCGGGCCGCTGAATAATCCTACCTGCTGGCCGGTGAGGATGGCGACGGCTCCATTGGCCAGGCGCTCGATATTCTTTTCGCTCGCGTCGTCAGAGCCTAAAGCGCGGTTCTGTTCGCGCAAAATCTCAACGACAGACTTTCGAACTGCTGCGTCGAGGTGGATGTTCTGCGCCGCGGCGCGTACTCCGGCTTCATCGGGGGCGTGCGCGTAGAACTCTTTTACGCTGGGGAAATCGTCAACAAAAGAAGAGAAGAGTTTGGTTGTTTGTGGGATTTCGTGGAAGCGAAGACAGTGGCACTCCATGGAAGATGTGATGATACACGGCGCGTTAAGTCGCAGCAACCATGCTGCGACTTTGGGAACGATTTTCGAGGCGGGAACGTCCCATGAGTAGTAAAGTTAACGCCTATATAACAGTAGGAGGCGCCCATGCGTGGCAAGAAATGGCGTTCGGCCGCTCTTTGCTTCCTAGCGATATCAATCGTATCGAGCATCGTCGCAGCGCGGTACGGGAAGGACGCACTCGCAGCACAAAAGTTGCCAAAGCTAAAAGTCGCGACGCGGCTCGTCGAAATCAATGTGATCGTCGACGACAAGAATGGCAAGCCTATCTCCGACTTAACTCAAAAAGACTTTTCGCTGTTCGATGGCGGCCATCAACAAACCATTAGCCTATTCACGCCCGCAACGAGCAAAACGTTGCCCACTCCGCCACTGGCGATGCCGCCTGACACCTATACGAATTTACTTGCGGCGCACGGCGGCGTACCACCGAGCACCACAATCATTCTGCTTGACGGCCTCAACACGGCGCTCACCGACCAATCCTACGCGCGGGCGCAAGTGCTGAAATTCCTAAGTCAGATCCAACCGCAGGACCACGTCGCCCTCTATGCCCTGGGAATGAAGCTGACCATTCTGCAGGATTTCACCACGGACGCTTCGAATCTGGTTGCTGCGCTTACGCGGTATAAGAACGACACCGCCGCCGACATTCGGGCAGCCCACGTCCAGCACGTCCATCACGGCATCGATCTCGCAGAATTAAATGCGGCCATCACATTTGCCAATCAGAACGGTGAGCGGATATTCCAGTCGAATCAGGTGGCGATGACCCTTGCCGCACTGAACGCCATCGCGCGCCATGTACAGGGTTTGCCCGGCCGAAAGAATCTTATTTGGGTGTCCAGTGAATTTCCCGTGTGCTTCTGTTTCCACAACCAGAATCCGCTGCTCAACGATAATGAGCATTACTACGCGAATCCAGTGGAGCAAACCGCGCAACTATTCGCCGACGCGAATATTGCGGTTTATCCAGTCGACGCTCGCGGGCTTGTCGGGCCTGATCTGGGTCTTGTTGTAGGCCCGGGGTTTCATCCCTCGAGCAAGGGCTTGACTGTAGCGATCAACACGAATTTTCTGATGGAAGACATGGCCAGCTGGACCGGGGGCCTCGCTTTCAGCAATACCAATGACATCATGGGAGCGATCCGCCGCGCCGTGAATGACGCGGATGTCAGCTACGTCCTCGGCTACTATCCCGCGCACAATGATTGGAAGGGAGAATTCCGGAAGATAAAAGTGAAAGTCGACCAACGCGGATTGAAAGTGCGCGCGAGAGAAGGCTATTTCGCGATGCCCGATCTTCAATACAAACCGAAAGACATCAACGCCATTCTTGCCCTGATGGCCCTCAGTCCGCTGGACGCCACGGGCATCGCCCTTGCCGCGCGCATCACGCCGGTTCCCACGGACGCTGCGAGGGCAATTGCCGTGACCGTGCATTTTGATCCCAAAGGGATCCAGTTTACGTCCGCGGGCAACACCCAGACCGCGAACATTCAGTACGCCATCTTCGAATTGGACAAAACGGGGAAAATTGTTGGAGGAGAGAATAAGCCATTCAAGATACAAGTTTCCCCGACGGCCTACCAGATTGGATTGAAAGAGGGCATGGCATTCTCGGCCACGGAACCGGTCGTGAGCGACGCGGTCGATCTTTGCATTCTTCTGCGCGACGACAACACGGGTGCAGCGGGCTCGCTGCACATTCCGCTCGCCAAATATCAGACGGACGAGAAAAAGTGATTAATCCGCGGAGGCCGTGACGGGCCGGACCGAGGCAAGGATGGTGTTGATTTCCTGTTTCGCAGGTTCGCCGAGGGGCAGCAGCGGAGGGCGCGGGGGTCCGCCGTAATAGCCGAGGCGGTCCATCGCGCACTTGATTCCCGCGATTCCGAATTTCGTGCCCAGATTCGCGGCTGGAAGAATCGCGTGTTTTCTCAACTGCTCCACCCGCTGCGGGTCGCCGCGCGCCGCTGCGTCAAACAGATCAACGCACGCCTCCGGAAAGGCGCAGGCAATCGCCAGAATCGCGCCGGAAGCGCCCGCCTGCAGCGCGTCGGGCAAAGTTAGCGCCGAGCCCGTGAGCGACCGGAAGGCTTTTGGCGTCGAGGAGACAATATCCTTCATACGGTGCACGTTCCCTGAGCTGTCTTTAATGCCGATAATATTTTTGTGCGATGACAGGTGGGCCACGAGTGGGGCCTCGACCGTATAGCCAGTGAACACAGGCACGGAATAAATCAGGACGGGAATCGGAGAGGCATCCGCGACGCGGAGAAAGTGCGTGGCTTCCGCTTCGAAGGTCATGAACGGTTTGTAGTAGCTCGGCGTGCGCACCAGCGCGGCGTCGTATCCGAGTTTTGCAGCGCGCTTGGTGTGCTGAATCGTTTCGGCGGTGGATTCGGCTCCGGTACCAGCGATCATTATTTTATCAGGCGCAGCGAATTCCCTGGCCGTGGCCCATAGGCGCTCGATTTCGTCCCAGGTCAGCAGAACGGATTCGCTTGTGGAGCCGTTCATCACGTAGCCCGATAGCCGCGTCGAGTTGTAAAGCTCGATGTTTGATTGCAGGCGAGACAGATCAATTTCACCGTCATTCGAAAATGGCGTGGTGACAGGCGGGAAAATGCCGTGCAGTTTCATGGCACCCAATTCTACCAGAATCCCGAGCTACTATCTGTGATAGTACTGAAAAAAAATAAGCCACGCGGTACTTGAGGTAATGGTGACCTATTTCCCAGAGGATACACGCTGGACCGACGGAATCTCTTTGGACGCGTCGCTATGCAAATCCTGCAGAGCCGCGACGCTGCCTGCGCCTTCGGACATGGCGCGGATTCCCCGCGCGGCCGCAATCGCGGCCGAAAGCGTGGTGATGCACGGCATCATGTAACGCACGGCCGCGCGGCGAATGGATTTTTCGTCGTAAAACGATTCGCGGCCGAGCGGCGTGTTGATGATCAAATCCACTTTGTTGGTCTTGACCAAATCGACGATGTTGGGCCGTCCCTCATTCACTTTGTAAACAGGCTCGACTTCGAGTCCCGCCGCCGCGATGGCCGCAGCCGTGCCGCGCGTCGCAATCAGTTTCAGTCCCGCCGCCACCAGATCGCGCGCGAGCGCAGCGACGTGGCGCTTGTCGTGATCGTTCACGCTGATGAACACAGTTCCCTTGCGCGGCAATCTTTGTCCCGCCGCCATTTGGGCTTTCGCGAACGCCAGGCCGAAATTCGGCGAGATGCCCATCACTTCGCCCGTCGAGCGCATCTCGGGACCGAGAATCGTGTCTACCCCGCGGAATTTGTTGAACGGGAACACAGGCGACTTCACGGAATAATAATCGCGGCTGCGGATCTCAGCGATGCCGTTGAAATCGGCGAGCGGCAAATTCATTTCGCCCAGTTTGCCTCCGGTCATCAGACGCGCCGCCACTTTCGCCAGCGGCACTCCGGTGGCTTTCGAGACATAGGGAACAGTGCGCGAGGCGCGCGGATTCACTTCGAGAACGTAAACCGTGTCGCGTTGGATCGCGTATTGCACGTTCATCAGGCCCACGACGTTGAGGGCCTTTGCGAGAGCCGCGGTGTATTCGCGAATGCGCGCGAGAACTTCTGGCTTGAGCGTCACGGACGGCAGCACGCACGAAGAATCTCCCGAGTGAATGCCGGCTTCTTCGATGTGCTCCATGATTCCGCCGATGACGACATCGGTGCCATCGGCGAGCGCGTCCACGTCCACTTCGATCGCGTCCTCCAGAAATTGATCGACGAGAATTGGACGCTCGGCGCTCGAACCACTTCCGATGCGCACGGCTTGCGCCGCGCAGTCCTCGACCGTTTTCAAATCGTACGCGATCACCATCGCGCGGCCGCCGAGAACGTAACTTGGGCGCACCAGCACGGGCAAACCGATTTCTTGCGCGACGTTCACCGCTTCGGCCGGCGTGAGCGCTGTACCATTGCGCGGCTGCCGAATTTTCAACTCGTCGAGCAATTTGCCGAACCGGCGGCGATCTTCAGCGAGGTCGATGGACTCTGGCGCTGTGCCGATGATCGGCACGCCGTTGCGTTTCAGTTCCAGCGCCAGATTGAGCGGCGTTTGCCCGCCGAATTGCACGATCACGCCCTCTGGTTTTTCCCGCTCCATCACGGAAAGCACGTCTTCGAGCGTCAGCGGCTCAAAATAGAGGCGGTCAGACGTGTCGTAATCCGTCGAAACGGTTTCCGGATTGCAATTCACCATCACGGTTTCAAAGCCGTCTTCCTTGAGCGCGAATGCCGCATGGCAGCAGCAATAATCGAATTCAATTCCCTGCCCGATGCGATTCGGCCCGCTGCCGAGAATCACGATTTTGCGGCGATTAGTGGTGTCGGCCTCGTCTTCGTCTTCGTATGTCGAATACATGTAAGGCGTGAAGGATTCGAATTCCGCCGCGCATGTGTCGACGCGCTTGAAGACGGGGCGGACATTGAGTTTCGCGCGCGTTGCGCGTACCTGAGCAGTATTCGTGTGCCAGATTTGTGCCAGTTGCTCGTCGCTCATGCCAGAGCGTTTCGCTTCCTTCAGCATTTCACCGGAAACATTCGCGAGCGTCGTGGCGCCAACTTCTTTTTCGATTGCGACGGCTTGCTGCATCTGCTGCAAGAACCACGGGTCGATTTTCGTCAAAGAGAAAATCTCGTCGGCCTTCATTCCATTGCGCAGCGCAGTGAAGAGCCAGTGAATGCGGTCGGGGCCCGGGACGTGGAGTTTTTCGCGCAGCACGGCGTCGACAATTTCCGCCGGAGGCTGCCACGGAGCGTGCGGCTCGAGCGAACGAATTCCCTTCCCGAGGGCTTCGGCGAACGTGCGGCCGATGGCCATCACTTCGCCGACGGATTTCATTTGCGTGGTGAGGGTCGTATCCGCGCCGGGGAATTTCTCGAACTGCCATTTCGGAATTTTCACGACCACGTAATCAATCGTAGGCTCGAAGGAGCAGGGAGTTTTCTTGGTGATGTCGTTGGGGATTTCGTCGAGGGTCATTCCCACGGCGAGCTTTGCGGCGATTTTCGCAATCGGAAAGCCTGTGGCTTTGCTGGCGAGGGCAGAGCTGCGCGACACGCGCGGGTTCATCTCGATGACAACCATGCGGCCAGTTTCCGGCTCGATTCCAAATTGAATGTTGGAGCCGCCTGTTTCGACGCCCACTTCGCGAATCACCGCGGCGGCAGCATCGCGCATGCGCTGGTATTCTTTGTCCGTGAGCGTTTGCGCCGGAGCGACGGTGATGGAATCGCCGGTGTGAATGCCCATGGGATCGAAATTCTCGATGGAGCAAATCACCACGAAGTTGTCGCGATGATCGCGCATCACTTCAAGCTCGAATTCTTTCCATCCGAGCACCGACTCTTCGACGAGCGCTTCGTGCACCGGGCTTGCGTCGAGGGCGCGCGCAATCGCTTCCAGAAATTCCTCGCGGTTATATGCAATCGAGCCGCCCGTACCGCCGAGCGTGAACGACGGGCGGATGACGACCGGATATCCAAGCTGATCCGCCAGCTTCACGCCCTCGGCGACTTCTTTCACCACCGCCGACGCCGGAACTTCGAGTCCCACGCGCTGGCACGCATCCTTGAATTGTAGGCGGTCTTCGGCGATTTGAATCGCGCGCAGCGAAGCGCCGATTAATTTCACGCCATACTTTTCAAGGATACCGCTCTCGGCCAATTCGACCGCGATGTTCAGTCCCGTCTGGCCGCCAACTGTTGGCAGCAACGCGTCCGGGCGTTCGCGCGCGATGATCGGCTCCAGATATTCCTTTGTGAGCGGCTCGATGTAGGTGCGCTGCGCGATTTCCGGGTCGGTCATGATTGTCGCGGGATTCGAATTGACGAGGACGACTTCGTAGCCTTCGTCGCGCAGCGCCTTGCACGCCTGCGTGCCGGAATAGTCGAACTCGCACGCCTGCCCGATAACGATCGGCCCTGAACCGATAATCATGATTTTCTTTATGTCCGTGCGCTTAGGCATTGGCCTCAGTTGCTGCTAATTGCGTCTCGTCGTCCTAAACCGATGACTCCTTGCGTTGGGTTCGTCAGGGCACGGTTCAGCCGCGCCGTACTGCGATTCGCCTCAGCGGCTAAAGCCGTCGTCCCTTTGTATCTTTATGGCATGGCTGAAGCCATGCCCTGACAAATGCGGTCGTCACGGCGACGGATCTGCACTTGTCTTTCGCTTCGCAAACCAGACGTCGGTCATATCGCCCCACGGTCGCGTCAGGGCACGGCTTCAGCCGTGCCGCACCGCTGCCGCACTCGACAGCGGCTTTAGCCGCTGGGGAATGTCGTCGAGCGCAGTTACGCAACGCGCAGAAGACCACGCGTACTCCTGCGCCGAACCGGCGATGCGTCGCTTCACCGGATTCTGTTCAATGTAGCGCACGTGGATCTGATAATCATCGCAATCTCGAATTCGATGATCGCTGAATCCTCGTTGCCACAGCGGAAACGTCAATTTGCGTTCGTCTCGTATCCGGTGCGCCGATCCGCCTTTGATGAATTGCATAGCGCGCTCCAGCGCGACGTTTTCTGCCGGTGTAATCAACACGTGAAAATGCTCCGGCATCAGCACGAATGCATGGAGCGCGTAATGTCCTTGGTCGCGATATCCAAGCAATGATTCCAGGAACATCTTACAAATCTCACCGTTTATAAAAAGGCTGCGGCTCTGCCATGTTCGCGACGTGACAAAGTACGTTCCTGCCTCGTGAATGCGTCGCCTGGGAACTGCCATCGCCTCAGCGGCTAAAGCCGCTCTCCTCCACTTCCCTTTCGGCACGGCTGAAGCCGTGCCCTGACGCAGCCTTTCAACCCTTTCTTCGCTCTGTGAATGTCGTGTTGAAATCCCAATCAGTCATGTCGACCGTCCCGCGCTCATCATGTAGGTGAACTGATCGAACAAATAGCGGGCGTCGTGGGGGCCGGGAGAGGCCTCCGGGTGATACTGCACGCTGAAAAGCGGGAGCGAGCGGTGGCGCATGCCCTCGTTCGTGTGATCGTTCAAATTGACGTGCGTGATTTCGACGTCGCTGGACGGCAATGAATCCGGGTCGACGCAGAAACCGTGGTTCTGCGCCGTGATCTCGACTTTCTCGGTGAGCAAATTCTTGACCGGATGATTCGAGCCGTGATGCCCGAACTTCAATTTGAAAGTTTTGCCGCCGAGCGCGATGCCGCACAATTGATGGCCCAGGCAAATCCCGAAAATCGGCACGCGGCCCAGCAGCTTCCGAATATTTTGTACGGCAAAGGTGATGGGTTCGGGATCGCCGGGACCGTTCGATAGAAAGACACCGTCGGGCTTCAGCGCCAGAACATCTTCGGCCAACGTTGAGGCCGGAACGACCGTGACGCCGCAGCCGTGATCGACGAGCATGCGCAAAATGTTCTGCTTGATGCCGAAATCGTAGGCGACGACTTTGTAGCGTTTTTCTGCCGCGGCTCTTGCAGTCGCCGCACAAGCGCGCGCGTTCGTTCCAGTCGACGCGCCCGCCGCTGTCGCGTAACTCGCCGCGAGCGAAATTGAGCCGCGCTCCCAGTGATATTGCTTCGCGCACGTCACCTGGCTCGCAAGCTCCTGCCCCGCCATCGACGGCAGCGCGCGCGCCTCTGCGATCAGCGCGTCCGCCGAACTGCCATCCGTGGATACAACTCCGCGCAATGAGCCTGCCTGCCGGATGTGGCGCACCAACGCGCGCGTATCGATATCCCATATCACGGGAATCTTGTAGCGATGGAGATACGCTTGCGCCGTTTCGGTGGCGCGCCAATTCGAGGAAACTTGCGAGAAGTCGCGGACAATCAATCCTTCGATATACGGGCGCGCCGATTCCTCGTCGTCGAGATTCGCGCCAACATTTCCGATGTGGGGATAAGTGAGGCAGACAATCTGGCCGGCGTAACTGGGGTCGGTGAAAACTTCCTGGTAACCAGTAAGGCTGGTATTAAAAACGACTTCGCCGCCACGGCGGCAACTTGCGCCCGCCGCGCGTCCTTTAAATACTCTTCCGTCTTCGAGCGCGAGTATCGCGCTGTTTCCGTGCGACGCCTTCAGTGTGTCCTCCGGCGAGATTCATTGTACGCGACTAGCCTCAGGGGCTAAAGCCCCGTAAACGCTGCGCCTTCCGGCACGGCTAAAGCCGTGCCCTGCCCCAAACCTCTCATCTCGCGCCGCGACCGCGAGACGCTGAGACTTCCTCCAACTGCCCAATGCCGGCTCACGGCGCCGAGATCTCGCCAAATTGGTGAAACGGCCAGTACGCAAACACCGCTTTGCCGTAGATATATTTTTGCGGCACAGGCCCGAAGATGCGCGAATCGTTGGAACTGTCGCGATGATCGCCCATCACGAAGTAGTCATCGGCCGGAATTTTGATTGGGCCGTAACTGGAATCGTCAAAATATTTCGGCGGAACGTAAGGTTCCATCACGCGCTTGCCGTTGACGTAAAGCTCGCCCTCGCGGATTTCCAGCGTTTGTCCCGGCAAGCCGATCACGCGCTTGATGAACGACTGCGTGCGGTCGAGCGGATACCAGAAAACGACCACGTCTCCGCGATGAATTGGCTCGAAGCGGTAAACAAATTTGTTGATGAAAATTCGCTCTTGATCGCTCAGCAAAGGCGCCATGCTGGTGCCCTCGACCTTCACCGGCTGGTAGAGGAACACAATAATGACCAGCGCCAAGCCCAACGCCACCGCAATATCGCGCGACCATGAGCGCAATTCGCGGCCAAAAGAGGAAGGCTGTTGCTGATTCATCGAGGAAGCAAAATTGGGGATGTTTTCGTCTCGCATTCCGCGTTGCACTCCTATATATCACGGCAATCGCATTCCCGCCAACGGAGAATTTCGGCATGGTGCTGGCGGACCGCGCGATCCTTTGGCATCGGCGTTTGCGGCGCCACGGCCAATCTAATTCTAAGATGCAATTTAGGGCCGCACGGAAGCCTGATTGAGTGAGTTGCCGCGAAGGCAAACATGCGCGTCGGGAGAAAACCGGAGGATCGGCGAGGGAACGTCTCGCTGCGGAACAAAGCCGTCCCCTACAAAGAACAAAAACCTCAGGTCAGTTCGCGGAAACCACGCGAACGGGACCTGAGCTACAGGAACGGCAGCACGCGGCCTACTCGTAGCGCAGGGCGACGATGGGGTCTGTGCGCATGGCGCGGCGCGCGGGAATGTAACAGGCCGCGATGGCGACAAGCATCAAAAGAATTGCAACTCCGCCAAATGTGAGCGGGTCATGCGCGCTGACGCCGAAAAGCATTTTGGCCATCAGGCGCGTGAGGGCGAGTCCCGCGGCGATGCCGACTGCCACGCCGATGAGCGCCATTTTCACGCCATGGCCGAGGATGAGGCGCAGAACATCAGAGCGTTGCGCGCCGAGTGCAATGCGCACGCCGATTTCGTGAGTGCGCTGGCCGACCAAGTAGGAAATCACGCCGTAAATTCCCACGCAGGAAAGAATCAGGGCGAGCACGGCGAAAACTCCGAGGAGAATCATGGCGAAGCGTCGCGCGGCAAGCCAATCCGAGATGATGTCTTCCATCGTCTCCACGCCGTACATTACTTGCTGGCTGTTGACGCGCTCGACGGCGTGGCGAATGGCTCCGACCAGCGTGTCCGGCGGGACGTGAGTACGCACGATGAAATCCCCGCCCTTGGCAAGCAGCGGCATAAATTTGTCGGGCACCTGCATGATCGGGAAGTAAAGCTGCGCCTGGATGGGGCCGGCGTCGTCGAGGCCCCAGTGCTTGACGTGTCCGGCGATGCCGACGATTTGCGCTTGCACGTCGAGGATGGCGAAGTTAACGCGCTTGCCGATGGGGTCCTGGCCGGGGAAGAATTTTTTGGCAAAGGCTTCGTCAATGACGATGACGGGCGGTGAGTGCAGAGTGTCCTGCGCGTTGAGGAAACGGCCATGAATGAGGGGCGTGCCCATGGCCTTCAGGTAATCCGGCTCCGCGAGATAAAAGAGAGCCTCATTCATGTCCTGAGTGCTTAACGGCTTGGGATGGCCTTCGAGCCAGAAGGGCAATTCGGAATCGCCCTGCATGGGCAGCGAGCCGCCAAGAACAGAGACGTACTGCACGCCGGGGACAGCAGCGATAGCGGAATCGAGCTGCCGCATAGAGTTGCGCAACTGATCCGGAGATGCCTGCATGGCCCCGGGGGGAAAGGCGACGGAGAAGGAAAGCAGATTGTGGGCATTGAATCCGGGATTGACGTCCCAGAGCGCCGCAAGACTGCGAATCATGAGGCCGGCGCCGACGAGGAGGATGAGAGCGAGCGCGGTTTCGGTGATAACAAAAATTCCCTGCAGACGGTGGCGCGCGCCGCTCGAGCCGCGTCCACCTTCTTTCAACGTTTCCGTCAAGTTGCGCTGCGAGGTTTTGAAAGCAGGCGCGAGGCCAAATAGAATTCCGGCAAAGAGAGAAACGCCGAGGGTGAAAAGCAAAACGCGGAGATCGAGGCCGACGTTGCCGGAACGAGGAAGCGCCTGCGGGAGAATGGCGATGGCCGCGCGCGTTCCCCAGGCGGCAAGTAAAAGGCCGATGAGGCCTCCGGTGAAGGAAAGCAAAATGCTTTCGGTGAGGAGTTGGCGAATCATGCGGGCGCGGCCGGCTCCGAGAGCGGCGCGAATGGCGAATTCGCGAGTGCGTCCCGTGGAGCGCGCGAGAAGAAGATTAGCGATGTTGACGCAGGCGATGAGCAGAACGAATCCCACGGCGCCGAGAAGGATGTAGAGCAGAGGAGCGATGTCGCCAACCATGTCCTGTTTGAGCGGAACAAGCGCGATGCCGGAGTTTTTGTCGGCTTCGGGATAGGCGCGCGCGAGATTTTGCGCGACGCCGTTCATGTCAGCCTCGGCTTGCGCGAAAGTGACGCCGGGCTTGAGGCGGCCGACGGCGTCCATGCCCATGCTGGTGCGGCGGTCGAGGAAAGTCGGATCGGTCCACTGGCCGATCGGGACGTAGATCTCAGAAAGACTGAAATTGTTTCCGCGAAAATAGAAATTCGCGGGAATGATGCCGACCACGGTGTAAGGCGTGCCGTTGAGCGAAATAGACTGGCCGACGATTTGCGGCGAGCCGCCAAACCGGCGCTTCCACAGGCCTTCGCTGACCAGGACGACGGGAGCGGCGCCCGGGTGATCGTCCTGCGCGGTGAAGGTGCGTCCCATGACGGGCTGGACGCCGAGGAGGGAGAAAAAATCGGCGGAGACCATTTCGGTGCGGAGACGTTCGGGCTCGCCCGCGCCGGTCATGTTGAAAGAATCGTGGCGGTAGGCGGCGAGCTGCGCGAAGGAATTGTTTTCGCGTTGCCAGTCGAGGAAATTGGGATAAGAAATGGAGGAGTGCGCGAAGTCGAACGAACGCGAGTAGGCCGCGACGAGGCGACTTGGCTGCGGATACGGAAGCGGGCTGAGCAGCACGCCGTTCACGACAGAGAAAAGCGCGGTGTTTGCGCCGATGCCGAGCGCCAGCGTCAAAACAGCTATCGCGGTGAAGCCAGGTGACTTCACGAGCATGCGTAGGGCGTAACGCAAATCCTGAAGCAATGTCCCCATGTTCGATTCACCTCAGCTCAGAGTGGCGCGCGATTGCCGTGCCGTTTCGTCGATGCACTTTGAGATACGCACTCTGTCGCGAATATGTTCCAGCGCGCGGCCCGACCTCTGTAGCTCGTGTCCCGCCTGCCCTGACGCAGGAAGGGTTCGCGCCGGTTTGTGCGAACTGACATGAGGCATTTGCTTTGGCGGTACTGCGTCCACGACGCGCTCAAAGCCTCAGGTCAGCCGAGCAACAAACGCTCGGCCCTTCCGCTGTCAGGGTGAACGGGACCTGAGCTACAAAAACCATCCTACTCGTAACGCAGCGCGACCATCGGGTCGGTGCGCGACGCGCGGCGCGCGGGGATGTAGCTCGCGAGGAGCGCCGCCGCGAGGAACAGGATCGCGCTGCCGATTATCGTCAGCGGATCCGCTGGGCTGACTTTGTAAAGCAGGCTCGACATCAAGCGCGTGAGCGTGAAAGGCGCGACGAGTCCGATCAAAATCCCGATGGCGGCAAGCCTGAGGCCGCGGCCGATCACGAGCCTGAAAATATCTTTTTTATCCGCGCCCAGCGCCATGCGGATGCCCATTTCCTGCGTTCGCTGCGCGGAGGCGTACGAAATCACGCCGTAAATTCCCACGATGGCAAGCACCAACGCCATGCCTGAAAAAATCCCAAAGAGCGTCATGGTGAAGCGCGACTGCGCGCGCGCCGCATTGAGCAACTGATCGAGCGTCCGCACTTTGCTGATGGGCTGGCTGCTGTCAATCGTCGCGAGACGATCGCGGATCGCGGGCACAAGCGACTGCGGATCACCCGCGCTTCGCACGCTCAGACGCAAGTCCGCCCAGGGAAGATTTGGAAACGGAAACAGTATTTCAGGGCTGGCTTCCGCGGTGAGGCTCATATTTTTCACGTCGCCGAAAACGCCGACCACTTCGACCGGCGCAGTGATTAATCCAATCCAGATATGTTTCCCGATGGGATTCTGATTCGGCCAATAACGGCGGACGAAGGCTTGATTCACAATGGCCACGGTCGGAGCGCTTTCATTGTCTTGCGCGGTGAACTCGCGGCCGCGAATCAGCGGAACGCGCATCACTTTCGCGTAGTCCGGGCTGATCGTTTCGATGTTGACGATGGGCCGCTGCGGAAACGGAACCACGGGCTGGCCCTCGGCGAGCATGGGCGACAGACGCGAAGCGTTCACCGGCAACGCAGACGATATTGTGGCGGCGGTCACGCCGGGAAGACTCTCGACTTGCCGCAAAATGTTGTTGTAAAACGAAATCATCTGCGCGTTCGTCGAATATTTCGACGGCGGCAGGTCAATCTGCATGGTCGCCACGTGGCTGGGGTCGAAGCCTGGATCTTGCGTCATCAACGCCAGGAAGCTGCGAATCAGCAGGCCGGAGCCGATCAGCAAAATCATCGAGAGCGCCACTTGCGCAACCACGAGCGAATTCTGCAGCATTCCGCCGCGACGACTGCCCGTGCTGCCGCGACCCTCGTCGCGGAGAACGGAAGTCAAATCCGTCTTGGAAATTTGCAGCGCCGGCGCCAGACCAAAAAACAAACCACTAACCAGCGAAATGAGCAGCGTGAAACACAGAACGCGCCAGTCCATGTGAATGCCCGTCGATAATTCCGGCACGCTGGTCTGATTCAGCGCGAGCAGCGCCTGCGTTCCTCCATAGCCGGCGAATATTCCCGCCACTCCGCCCACCGCCGCGATCAGCAGGCTTTCGATCAGCAGTTGCCGGATGATGACCGCGCGGCTGGCTCCGAGCGCGGCACGCACGGCGATCTCTTTCTTGCGCTTGAGAGCACGCGAAAGCAGCAAGCTCGCGACATTGGCGCAAGCGATCAGCAGCACGACTCCCACGGCGCCCATCAGAATCAGCACGGCCGGGCGAATGTTCGACACGACCTGCGAGGCGAGACTGTCGACCGCGATAGGCCTTTTGGGATCAGCATCGGGCTTTTCGGGATTGTCGTGACGGTACTCTTTATCGAGCACGTCCATTTCCGCCTGCGCCTGCTCGAGGCTGACGCCGGGCGCGAGGCGGCCCACGCCGTTCAAGTAACCGACGCCGCGTTGAATGTGCGCGGGCGTGGCGATGTTCAATTCGAATTCGCGCGGGAGCCAGATTGGAATGTCATTGCCAAGCGGCTGAAAAGAAAAATCGCCGGGAAGAACTCCAACGATTGTGTAACTCTGCGAATCGAGCGCCAGGCTTTGGCCGATGGCGTTGCGCGCTCCGCCAAACTCGCGCATCCAAAACTCGTGGCTGATGATGGCCACACGATTACCGGCGGGCTGGTCTTCATCAGGCAAGAATGCGCGCCCGAGCACGGGACGGACGCCGAGAAGATTGAAAAAACTCCACGAAACACGCGCGGCGGAGATTTGCTGCGGTTCTCCGCGACCGGTAAGATTGAAATTATCGTTTGTGAAAACGGCGAACGAGGAGAACGAGCGCTCGCGCTGGCGCAAAAGCTCAAATCGGGGATACGAAAAAGGCCCAACGGCGGTGCGGTCGGCGGTTCGCGTCGCATAGACCAGCGCCAACTGCCCGGGATCCGAGTACGGAAGCGGCTTCAGTAGGAGCGCGTCCGCGACCGTGAAAATCGCGGTGTTCGCGCCGATGCCGAGCGCCAGCGTGAGGACGGCGACCGCGGTAAATCCCGGCGACTTCGCGAGCAGGCGTAAGGCGTAGCGCAAATCCTGCAACAGTGCGTTCATGCTTTACCTCGTTGGTTTTTCCGTTGTAGCTCACGTCCCGCCTGCCCTGACGCAGGAAGGGTTCGCGCCGGTTTGTGCGAACTGACGCGAGGCATTTGCTCTGGCGGTGCTGCGTCCACAACGCGTTCAAAGCCTCAGGTCAGCCGAGCAACAAACGCTCGGCCCTTCCGCTGTCAGGGTGAACGGGACCTGCGTTACAAAACCATCTTACTCGTAGCGCAAAGCGACCATCGGGTCTGTACGCGAAGCGCGGCGCGCGAAACCTCAGGTCAGCCGAGCAACAAACGCTCGGCGGGACCTGAGCTACAAAACCATCTACTCGTAGCGCAACGCGACCATCGGGTCAACGCGCGAGGCGCGGCGCGCGGGAATGTAAGCAGCGATGACGGCCACGACGAACATGAGAACGGTCGCAAGAATCAGCGACACGGGGTCCGCGGCACTCAAGCCGAAAAGCTGGCTCTTGATCAGTTGCCACGCGCCATAGACGGCGGGCAATCCAATTGCGACGCCGATCAGTACGAGCAGGAGCGTCTCGCGGAGGACGAGCCAGAGGACGTCCTTCCTTTGCGCGCCGAGCGCCATGCGAATGCCTAGTTCATTGATGCGTCCCGCGACGGCATACGCCATGATGCCGTAGATTCCGATGCACGCGAGCAGCACGGCCAGCGCACCGAAAAATCCGGCGAGCTTCGTAATCATCGTATCGGTCGAAAGCGATTGGCCGACCAGGTCATTCATCGTGCGGATTTGAATGGCCGGCAAATTCGGTCCCACCTGAGTGACCGCCTGTCGAATCGCCGGAACCACGCTCGCTGGGCTTCCCGCCACGCGCAACATGATTTCCGCCGAGGCTTGCTCCCCGATGGGATGAAAGAATGGAACGTAGAATCGCGACTGCGGTTTTTCGCGCAGGCTATCGTGCTTCGAATCCGCGACGACGCCGACAACAACGAAATCCGTGTGCGTCGTGGGAAACATGTCCCAGATGCGGCGCCCGATGGGGCTTTCATTTCCGAAGAAATAATGGGCCATCGTTTCGTTGATCAAGCCGACACGCTGGCCGTTTCCCGAATCTTCCGGGCGGATATCCCGGCCCATCAAGATTGGCGCGCCGATGGTCGAGAAAAAGTTTGGCCCGACTTCATCGAAATGCGCATGCATGTTTTGGCCGGACTTGGGGGTGTATCCGTCAATCGTAATTTCATCTCTTGAGTCTCTATCGATCAGCAGGCCATTGTCGGAAAGGGTCGCGCCGCGTACGCCGGGAATGGCGCGCAAACGGTCGAGCATTTCCTTAAGCACTTGCGTGCCGGCCGCGCCCAGGTAACCGGCCGACTTCGGGTTGACGCCAAAGACCACCAGATGATCGCGGTCATAGCCGAGGTTGACGTCGGATAATTTCTGGAAGCTGCGAACAAAAAGGCCGGCGACGATCAGTAGTAGTAGCGAAAGCGCCACTTGCCCGACTACGAGCACCTTGCCAATCGGTGCGCGGCCTTTGCGCGCTGTTCCACCGACGACTCCGCGCGAAGCGCCCTTGAGCACGTCGTTCAGATCCACGCGCGAGGCACGATAGGCGGGCGCCAGACCAAACAGCACACCCGTAACCAGCGCGACGCCCAATGTAAACGCCAGAACTTTGGCGTCGGGTTGAACGTTCAGCGCAATCGGCTGCGGGCCGTTCGAAACCAGCCGCAAGAGTACGGTATCGGCCCATTGCGCGAGAATCAGCCCCAGTCCACCGCCGGCAACGCCCAGCAGCGTGCTCTCTGTCAGCAATTGGCGGCACAACCGGCCCCGTGTGGCGCCGAGCGCGACTCTCACCGCGATTTCCTTCCGCCGCGACGCCGCGCGCGCGAGCAGCAGGTTGGCAACGTTCGCGCAGGCAATCAGCAATACAAGCCCAACAACGCCCATTAAAATCAGCAGCGGCTGTTCGAAGTCGCTGCGCACCACCGACGCACCGTGACTTCCTTCAACGACTGCCAGGTGCTGATCGAGAAACCCCTTGCGGTCGTCGACGCTTGCGGTCGAGCCGATCTGCGCCTCAAGATATTGCTGGAACAAAACATTGAGACTCGCTTTGGCCTGCGCAACCGTGACTCCCGGCTTCAGGCGCCCCACCACATCCAGCCACTCAGTTTTTTCGTGAGGATTCTTTGACGGCGACAGCCAATCGGAACCGGGATAGACCTCCGGCTGCATCGTGAGCGGAACCCAAATATCCGGTGCGTATCCGACAGTCAGACCGAAAAAATTGCGGGGAGCAACACCGATGATGTCGAACGTGGTGCGGCGAATCCGGATTTTGCTTCCAATCGCCGATGGCGCGCCGGCAAAACGGTTTTGCCAGAATTTGTAGCTGATCACGGCGACGGGATTGGCGTCACGCACGCGATCAACGTCGCTCGTATGGGCGCGGCCCAAAATCGGGCTGACGCCGAGAAGGTCGAAGAAGTTTCCGCTTGTCAGGTTCACGCTGCCGAAAGAACTGCTTCCGCCACCGTTGTCCGCTCCGTTGATCACGCTTACGGGCACGTCCAAAGTCTGTGTTTGAATTGCCAGCACGCCCGAAAAAACGGTATTGCGGTCGCGAATCGCCAAGTACTCGTGATACGTGAGCCGGTCGCGGTCGCCCGATTCTTGGCCCACGCCCATTCCTGTCGCGCCGGGGTCCGTCAGGAACGCGAGTTGCTGCGGGTTCTTTACCGGCAGGGTGCTGAGCAGGACAGAGTTGATCACGGTGAAGATGGCGGTGTTGGCGCCGATGCCGAGCGCCAGCGTAAGGACGGCGACGGCGGTAAATCCCGGCGATCTTACGAGCATTCGCACGCCGTAACGCAAATCCTGCCAGAACGTCGCCATTCTCACGCACCTCCGATTGGCCTGAAGTACCTACGCATGTCCGGTTCCGAGACAGCATCCGAGTAAACGAGCGGGAAATCAATAGCTTGGGCCGTACAGGCGAAAAGTTCGCGGGCCGAATCTGTGCGATTGCGGAGAATGTCGTTGCGGAAACGAACAGTCAATTTAGAAAATCGAGACTGACGAAAGAGACGGAACGTGAAGGTTCGCGGTACACCAGAAGCAACACGAGCAGGTCGCGGCTAGAATATACTTCAATAGGAGCCTGAACAAGAACATGGATGGACGGGACGAAACGGAGTTAACCGTGCGGTGCTCTGAATGCGGAGCGGAAGTCGAGGGCGGAAACGCTGGATGTGAAGCGCTGTTCAACGAATTGGGGGCGCGCGACTTCAGCGATCCGCGCTATGGCGCCACTCACGAATTGCTCGTTGACGCGTATTGCCTGCAGCATCCCGAACGTTACTGCAGCTCCGCGAAATCGTACGCCGCGCATTTGACGCGCATGTGCTGCGGCGTCGAACGCGGCGGGAAGTGCGAAATTTATGCCGCAATTCCCCGCTGGTTGAGCGGCCCGGCAAAAATCGAGCATCCCGAAACGCTGGCCGAACGCGGGGCGATGACCATTGCAAACTTGCGCGGCGCGCAAACTCCCGAAGAGCATGCCAAGCTCGTGCGCGAATGGGCCGCCAATGTGTGGCAGGCGTATGCGCCACAACATGAAATGGCGCGACGGTGGCTCAGCGAAGCTCTAGGCACGCACGAACAACAGGCAAAGAAGCGAAGCGGGGACTAGCGCGACCTTCCGGCACTCGCCGAAGTTTCCCTTCCGCAAAAAGAAACGGCGAGCCCTGGCAACATGCACCAAGACTCGCCGCGTTTAGACGGACTTTAACGCTCAGGCAATCCGCTTTAGCGTTTGCGGACCTTTTCCGCCAGCAACACAGGCGCCGGCGTGGAGTTGAACAACAGCCCGCCGACAGAAGCGGTGTCGTTCACGTTCAGCGAAGAAACTCCCGCTACATTTTCGAAGCTAGTCTGGCTTGAGGTCTGCACCTGGATTGTGCTGGTCCCGGCACCCGTAAACAAAGCCGAGAGATTGCCCAGTGTGAAGTTGGCGCCCGTAACGGACATGACGCTGCCCGTTACCTGCGTGCGGTGCAGCCGCACGTGGTCCGTAGTAACCGTGGCGCCCGGCGTGCCGGGGGTCACCGTCACGGGATTCACTTCAACCGACTGCCCCACGATCATGTCGCTGATGCTTAGGAACTGCAAGCCCGCCGGAATGGTCAAGCCGTCCTGATCGACATCAAACGTTGCGCCGGAGTTCACCGTGACAGTGAGTATGTTGCCAAGGTGAAGGCCCGGAAGCGCCTCGGCTTGGTCGTGCACAATAAGCTGGAACTGATTGCTGGTCCCGTTTACGGAGGTGACTTTCCCTTCGAGTTCCTTCTGGAAATGATCTTCCAACTCGACTTTCTTTGCCGTTAGCGACAGCGAGGCGCTCGAAGTCGAGGATTCATCGTCATCATCCATCACACCGAGTTTGACGGAAACGATCTGGTTCATCTGCACGCACGTGAAATTGTCGGCAGCGCAGCCGGCCTTATCGAAATCCTCGAACTGGGTGCCGCTGGCCACGTTAATGGTCAGGGACGGACCAGCCAGAGGTTGCAGCGTAAACTGATTCATACCGACCGCAGTCACCTGCCCGATTAGGTCATCCACTTCCTGCATCTCGCCTCTTGCGCGCGACACAGTCGGCGTCACGCTGACCGTCGGCGTTACCGACAAGTCGCTCTGCAGCGAAGCGTTCACGTCGAAGTCGATATCCAGACTCAGGGCCGTGCCCGAGGAAAGCGTCAGCGGGAAGGGTGCGTTGGTAATCTTCACCGTGCTTTGATTGAGCGTGGGCTGAAATTCGCAAATCGCGCCCACCGCACACGATTTTCCGCCCACGGTTATTGCGGCGGCTGTGCCATTCTGAATCGTAATTTCCGGATTGGCGAAGGCCAGCGTGAGGCTGTTGTACGTTCCACTCGGCGCGCCCGAGGTGCTGAGCAGGGCGCTTTCGGTTTCCAGGTGCCGCAATTCGATTTCGAGATCTCCGGTGACGAGCGAAACATCGGGCTGGCTCGAGTTCGCGGACTGCAAGCTGGCTCCCGTGACGTGAACCTCAAACGCCAAGACCGTAACACCTGCCGGCGGCGTATCCCGCATAGTCATGCTCACGGGTATCTGGCCCTGTGTCGGCGGCGCCGTACTGTTCATATTGCTGCTACAACCGGCAAACGCCAGGGCTATGAACAGGGCCGCAACCGCTGTAATCGTTCGTGTGCGCACGAATGTCTCCTCCGATGGAATTGGGTTTAGGGCTATGGGTTGCTTGGTTGGATGCTTCGAACGCGATCTCGGTCGGCATAAATCGCAAGAAAAATGCAATCCCAAAAGGGGAAAGTACTATCGCAAAAATGGAATATCAGAATGGCAAATTATGTCCGCTGCTGACAAATTTCGTCCACAGGAAAATCCTTCGGCGACGACGTATCTTCACGCAGAAAATGGCAAGGAACAACCCACGTTCCGATTTTGACGTTGACGGGAAATATCCAGCCCGTATAGTGTCGCGCGGGGCGAGCCGCAATAGCCACAGCGCGAAATGGCATGGTCGGGGGGAAGGGGCAAGCATGAAACACTCATCGCGAGGCGGGCAGAGGTTGGGACGCGGATTCGAGATGCTCGGCAAGACAGCGTTTGCAATCGTGCTTGCCATGGCGACATGGTCCGCGACGGATTGGATTGCGCCCGTCACGGCGGACACGCAAAAACAAACTGGGCCAGCGACCGCGAAGTCGGCTGCGACGCGTACCGTCAAATCTGCGCCGGTAAACTCGAATGCGGGCGGTCCGGCCGTACTACCTCCTTCCCTGCCCCCAGCGCAGCTGACTCAAGCCGACCTCACGGCATTTTTCGACGGGCTTGTGCCGCTGCAAATCGAGCGCGATGACATTGCGGGAGCCGTTGTCGCCGTGGTGCGCGACGGCAAAGTGATTTTCGCGAAAGGCTACGGCTACGCGGACGTGGCGAAGAAAAAACCGGTGTTGGCAGAGGACACGCTGTTCCGCTGCGGGTCAATCTCGAAACTTTTTACATGGACGGCGGTGATGCAGCTCGTTCAAGACGGAAAAATAAATCTCGACGCGGACATCAATCAGTATCTGGATTTCAAAGTGCCAGAGCCCTTTGGCAAGCCGATTACGATGCGCGATCTGATGACGCACACGCCGGGTTTCGAGGAAACCATTCGCGATCTGATTACGGTGGATCCGAACCACATTCCGTCGCTGCGCGATTATCTGGTGAATCATGAGCCAAAGGAAATTTTCCCGCCGGGAACGACGGGCGCATATTCGAATTATGGCGCAACGCTCGCAGGCTACATCGTGCAGCGCGTTTCGGGACAGCCCTTCGATGATTACATCGAACAGCATATTTTCGGCCCGCTTGGAATGACGCATGCGACGTTTCGCCAGCCGCTGCCCAAGGATTTGCAACCACTGATGTCACAAGGGTACGAACGCGCGTCCGGCGGCGCGAAAAAGTTCGAAGTGGTCACACCGTTTCCGGCGGGCAGCGTCACGATTTCGGCGATGGACATCACGCACTTCATGATTGCGCAGTTGCACAACGGGACATATAACGGGGCGCAAATCTTGAATCCGGAAACAGTGAAGCTGATGCACACGCGACAATACGCGCCCGATCCGCGCGTGAATGCGATGTGCCTGGGGTTTTACGAAGAAACGCGCAATGGGCATCGCATCATCGGCCACGGCGGCGACACACAATATTTTCACAGCGATCTGCATTTGATTCTCGACGCGAATACGGGACTCTTTGTGTCGTACAACAGCGCTGGGCGCGGGGACGTCGCGCCGCGAGGGCCGCTGTTCGACAAATTCCTCGACCGCTATTTTCCGTACACGCCGCCGAAAACCACGCTGCTGCCAACCGCAGCCATGGATGCGCGTGAGGTAAGCGGTTCTTACATCCCGAGCCGGCGCAGCCAGACGAATATTTTTTATCTTTTTTCGCTGCTCGGAGAAGCGGGGGTCGCGCCCGGCAAAAACGGATCGCTCGTCATTGCGGACTTCAAAGGCATCAATGGACAGCCCATTGAATGGCATGAAGTGGAGCCACAGGTTTGGCAGGACAGCTCCGACGCGCAAAACAAAATTATCTTCGCGAAAAACTCCAGCGGGAAATGGCAAATTGCGCTGGGCTTCCCTGCCGAAGTTTTGCGACAGGTCCCGTGGTACCAATCGAAGAATTTCATTCAATGGAGCATCGTTTTCGCGCTTGTTGTTTTTGCGCTGACACTGATTCTGTGGCCCGTCGCGGCGCTGGCGCGACGGCACTACGGGCGCTCTGTGGAAGTGAGTCCTCGCGAGCAGCGGGCGCGACGCTGGGCCAGAATTGTTTGCGGGCTCGATCTGGCTTTTTGGGCGCTGTTTTTGGCGACGATCGTTTATGGAGGCGGACATCTGGGCGTGTTGACGTACCGCTTGAATCCATGGCTGCGCTTTATTCAGATCATCGGATGGCTCGGCGCGATAGGAACGCTCTTGGCAATTTGGAGTTTTGCCGTTTCCGCTGGAACCGCAGGTCGCTGGTGGTGGGCCAAATGCAACGATACGTTGATCTTAGTTGCTTGCTTCTTGAGCGTGTGGATCGTTTGGTACGCGCACTTGCTTTCGTTTAGTCTAAACTACTGAATCGGCATCGTTTGAGGCGATGCAACGAAGCATATAGTACTACTGGTACATCGCCCAAGTACCCCCGCTCCATTGTTGTTACACACCCCAAAAAGTACATTCAGCACAGGCGAATCACAGTTCATTTTCAAAGGAAAACATGTTCGGAGTGTCCCCAAGAATCGCCGGAAGGCTTCGCGTTCGAGCAATGCTCCTGCCGCCGCTTGTCCGGACCTCCGGTGCGCACATTCGGCGCGCTTTACGGAAAGCGCGCCGGGCCGCGGAGACCGAAATTGTGCCCGGGGTCGCGCTGCTTTGCATGACCGCAGCCGCAGCGGCTCACCGCGGCCTCACTTCCATAGGCCTGAAATCTGCGCCGATATTGCAGCGCTGCGCTGATTTAGTCTACGCGGGCAGTTCCGCGGCGATAGCGTGGATCGCGCGTCTTCGCCGGAACGCGTACTTGGCGCTGCAGATGCAAGTTTTCCCGACCGTTGCTGCTTTCTGGACCGACTACATCGTACGACCGAGCATGGCCCTGTTTCACGAGGTTCAGGCACGATTGGACCTGAGGCTCCGAACGAAATTCCTGATCTCCCTAATCCTGATCACCAGCGGACTGACGTGCGGAACGTTGCTTATTGTTGGCCGCACGGCGAAGGCCGAGGCGCAACGCCAAATCGAGGAAGAGGCGAGCAACACCATCATGACGTTCCAAGTGATGCAGCATCAGCACGAAGTTGCGCTGCAACACAAGGCCGACTTGCTGGCGGCGCTGGCCGTGATGCGCAATGGAGATGCGACCACGGTTCAAGACGCCAGCGAGGACCCGTGGCAATCGGAAGACTGCAACCTATTCTTGCTGGCGGATGCGAGCGGCAAAGTCGTCGCGCTGCACACGGCGGGCGAACAATTTCCCGCGAACACGGCAGAAAATCTGTTGCGAAAATCTTTCCACAGTAAACAAACGGACGGATGGTGGTTCAGCGGCCAGCGCCTGTATCAAGTTGTAGTGCGCCCAGTCTTCGGCAACGCGGATCAAAACCACGCGCGGCTGGGCACCGTGGTCGTTGGGCGGGCGATCGATGACGGCGTCGTCAACGAACTGCGCCGGATTTCATCCAGCGAAGTAGCGTTCCGGTATGGAAAGACAATCATCGTCAGCACGCTTGCGCCACTCGACGAAAACAATCTGGAGCAACAGGTGGGCAACGGAGCTGTTCCCAGTTTTCTCCAGATCGGCAATGAGAAATACCTTGCGAGTTCGCAAGACTTGGCGGCCGGCATGGACGGCGGAATAAGCCTGATCGTTTTGAAATCGTATGACGGCGCAATCACTTTCCTGAACCGGCTGAATCGGCTGTTGCTGGAATTATTCCTTGTCGCCGCGATCGTGGGAGCAGGGCTCGTGTTTGTGATTTCGGATACGTTTACGCGGCCGTTGGCTTCGCTGGTCGGCGGCGTGCGAGCCTTGGAGCAGGGCGACTTCACGTATCCCCTCGAGGCAAACGGCGGAGACGAAGTGGCGCAGGTGACGCGCGCTTTCGATGGCATGCGGACGACTCTGCAGAGAAACCAAAGCCAGCGCGAGGAGCTCGAAGGGCAATTGCGTCAATCGCAAAAGATGGAAGCGATGGGACGTCTGGCAGGCGGAGTGGCGCACGACTTCAACAACTTGCTTACCGTCATCAAGGGCCACAGCGATTTGTTGCTGGACCGCATGAATCCCGCGGAACCGCTCCGCGGCAGCAGCCAGCAAATTGCGAAAGCGGCGGATCGCGCGGCCGCGCTCACGCGTCAATTGCTGATATTTTCGCGCAAGCAAGTGCTCCGACCGCAAATCCTCGATTTGAATGCGGCGGTATCCGAAATGGGCAAGCTGCTCAAGCGCTTGGTGCGCGAAGATATCGAGTTCTCGTTCCGGCCGGGCGAATCTCTGGGACGGCTGAAGGCGGATCCCGGGCAAATCGAGCAAGTGATCATGAATCTGGTGGTGAATTCGTGCGACGCCATGCCCAACGGCGGCAAGCTCGCGATTGAAACTTATAATCTGACGGTTAGCAACGAGTTCGCAAGCGTACGAAATTCGATTGGGCCAGGCAACTACGTGGTGCTTGCCGTCACGGATACGGGATGCGGAATGGACGCGGCCACAAAGGCGCACATATTTGAACCGTTTTTCACCACGAAAGAAGCAGGAAAAGGAACGGGGCTGGGGCTTGCGACCGTATACGGCGTGGTGAATCAGAGCAATGGCGGCATCTGGGTCGACTCGGAACCCGGAAGAGGCGCGCGGTTTGAAATTTATTTGCCGCGAGTGAAAGCGCCCTTGGCCGAGCAACACGAGGAGAAACGCGCGACGAATGGCCGCGCGCGATCCGCGACGGTGCTGATTGTCGAGGATGAAGAGGCCGTGCTGGAACTTGCGTCTGAGTTTCTGAAGACGGCGGGCTACAACGTTCTTACCGCTGAAGATGGCGCGGATGCACTGGCCATCGCGGAAAACTTGCAACAGCCTATCCACGTGCTGGTGACGGACATTGTGTTGCCGAAAATGCGCGGGCCGGAACTTGCCGAGCAAGTGAAGCGCATCCGTCCCGGCGTGAAGGTTGTCTATATGTCCGGCTATTTGGAATACGACAAGAAAGCCGGACAGTTCCTTGAAGAGGGCTCCTTCCTGCAGAAACCGTATACGCGCGACGCGCTGATCGCCAAAGTGGATGAGATCCTGCGGCGCCGCACCCGCGCGACGCGGGAAGAAGAATCGCCGGCTCTGGTTTCCGCCAGCCGATAAAATCCTCGCACGACTTGCCTGCCCGTCGGCTCAAATTCCCTAGCGCGAATTCATGTGCGGGAACACGTGCGTGGCCGCGCCAAATGCGCCGCCGTCATGACAGTCGCGGCAAGAACATTCCCGTGCGAGAGCGGTGCTCGTCGAATGCCGGCCCGAATTCGCGGGCGAGCCACTCCTCCTCTTTGCGCGCCTTGAAGAAATGCGCCGCGAGGACAATCGCGAGAGCAACAATCGCGCGCCACTGGCCGATGACGAGCGCCGTGCCCGTAAGAGCCAGTTGGAACCCGGTGTAAATGGGATGGCGGATGCGCGCGTAAGGCCCCGTGCGAATCAATTCATGGTCCTTCTTCAGCGTTACGATGCCAGACCAATTGCCTCCGAGATACTGGCGGGCCCAGATCGCGAGGGCCATGCCGAGCACCGTCAGTACGGCACCCGCTACAGCGACCGGGAAACTCGCCGGCAGGAAGCGGCGGTCGAGCGGGCCGAGGTCCAAATCGCCGAAGAGGAATTGAAACGCCACCAGAAGCACAAGAATCCGGAAAAGACGCGAGGCGTAGTTTTCTTTCTGCTTCGCGCGTTTGGCCATCAACGCCATCGCGTACCAGTAAAGGAGAAAGGCAAGCCATAGCCAACCAATGAGGGAGCCGATTCCTATCATCGATTCGGACTGTAAGAGATTTGTCGGCAGGACGCAAGCGCACCGCCGCGCGCATTAGGCTCTGCAACGTTTCTGCGCTGAGTGGAGCTGACGTTTATTCGAGCAATTGCGGCTGCGGATCTGGATTGTGCTGGGGCTCTTGCTCCGGCGGTTGCGGAGTCAACGTGAAGGCGACGCCGCGTTTCCAATTCATGTCGACGGTTTTCTGCAGATCGAGTTGATCCATGGGAATGCTCGACTGGATTTTATACGTGGTGATGTAGAAGAGGCGGTCGTTCACCAGCCAGTAGCTCGTCACGCCAAAAACCGTGCCGTCTTTCAATACGAGGTTGACGACGGGCTGAATCGCTTCGGATGCATTGGCCGATGGCGGCGCTTCTTCCGGCACAGGCAGGGGCTCGGGTTCGAAGCTGTATGACGGCGCGTAGTTCGTATTCGGCAGATAGTCTCCGAACGCGGGCTGCAAATTTTCAACCGGAGGCATGAACAAAAAGCTCGAACCGTAGGACGCGCAATTATACGAGCTGTACCAGGAACCGCAAAGTCCGAAAGGTCCGAACGCGCCAAAGCCGAAGGGCGAAAAATTGACGGGCGACAAAAAGCAGTTTTGGAAGAAGCCATCGAAAATGCAAGTCGAGCCGAAACCGAGCGGCGAAAAACCAAACGGCCCCAGGAAGCCGAAGAATATGGACGACCCGAAACCAAAGCCGTCATTGTCGAAATCGCCGTCGCCATCCAGCACGCCGCCGCCAAATCCGCAGCGAGCGATAGTGTTGATGCAAGGATGCGCAGGCGTGGCATTCGAGCTTCCAAACGCCGTGAACGGAGTGATTGGCCGACGGTTCGCCCCTGGCTCAACGGCCATGCCCGCAAACGGCGGCCGCACAGGCAGAGGATGGCTCATTGGCGGCACCGGACCAACCAAGATTGGTCTGGACGCAGGCGTCACGAGGCCCGGCACTCGGAGCGGAGGCGCGACGAACTTTCCGTCGAGCATTGGCCGCAGCATTGGCCGTACCGGGGACGCTATGGGACGCGACATTGCCGGCGATATGGGCCGGGAAATTGGCATGGGTATCGGTGAACCGGGGATCGCGCCAGGCCGCGCTATCGGCATTTGGCCAGGCGTGCGAAAAGAGCCCGGGATTTGCATCGGCGAGGGCGACGGTATGGACATCGGGCGTATCGGCGACGGCGGCTGCATCACCGTTGGGTGAACAGGCTGCGGTGCGGGCGCCGTTATGGGACGCGGCGCGGCTGGCGGAGGCGGTGTCGCGACACGCTGTTGCGCCTGCTGCGGCGGCGCTTCCCACAGATAATTCCCTGCCGCGAATGGACGCGCACCTGTCGGCGCACTGGTATTCGTGAACTCAGGGTGCGCGTTTATGAAAATCGTGCGAGCAGCGCCTTCAACGGGCCGCACCGCCGTAGCCGGAGGCGCAACGAACGAATTGCCTGTGAAATTCATGCGCCGAACAGAGCCCGCGGTTCCCGAGCCGTGGCTGCTGCTCGAAGAAGTCCCCGCCGCGGAAACGCTGCGCCCTCCGGAATGCGCGGAAACGCCAAATCCTCCGTAGAGGCCTCCACTATGAACGCTGCCCCCATGGAATCCCCCGCCGCCGTGCGAGATGCCTGCGTGCGATCCACCGCTGGCGTGCGAGCCGCCACCATGCGAGCCACAGCCGCCGCGCGAACCGCCTTTTTGCGCAAAAGCGGAGGAGGCGAACGCGGCGAAACAAAGAGACGTTGTGCAAACCAGGATGGCTCTGAAAATGGACTTCGGGGCGGCTGGATTCATGACCGTTTCCCCCTTTACCCTGAGGGCCGAGGCCGAAGGGTTTGCCTTGAGGCGTTGCGCCAGAGGGTTCGCAAGCGCTCGACGCCTTGCGGGCAACTGCTGCTAGTATATGAGACAGTTCGCGGGATGAAAAGGTTGCAAGAATCGCACAGCGCCGATTCTTCAGGGCCATCGAATTGCGGCACCGATCTGAGGGTTTGCGCCGAGCAATAAATTGCTTTCGGAACCCGAGGAAACATTTTAGAGTGGATTTCCGTTTATCTGGGCATGGGACGAAATGGAAACGGCACACGGCAAACTGCCATTGCGTTTGACGCGGCTACGAGGAGCACCATGAAACTGCGAAATACGATCGACATTACGCCGAAGGCGCTGGTCAGCTTGATCTTCGCCGTGACGCTGGGCGTTTCAGGCTGCATTATTGGCAGCGGGCGTGGACCGATAGCGAGAACCGCCGAGATGCAAACGGAAAATGTCTCTGTTCCGCTGGGCGCGGCAAAATCGGTGGACGTGCACCTGCAAATGGCCGCGGGCGAATTGGACATCTCCGGCGGCTCGCCGCAGTTGCTCGACGGCACAATCAAGTACAACGTGCCGGAGTGGAAGCCCGACATCAGCTACAGCGTGCATGGCGGAAACGGCGCGCTCATGGTGATGCAGCCCGAGGCTTCCCACACGACGATCGGCGGCGTGAAATACACGTGGAATTTGCACTTGAACAATGCCGTGCCGCTGAATGTGGCGGTCGAGATGGGCGCGGGAAATTCGACGCTGAATTTCAGCAGCATCACGCTGCGGAATCTGGACGTGCAGATGGGCGCGGGAAACTCGACCGTGGATTTGACCGGCGACTGGAAGCAGAACGTGACCGCGTCGATTCAGGGCGGCGTGGGCCAAGCGCATATCAAACTGCCGCGCGACGTCGGCGTGCGCGTAACCGTGGATGGCGGTCTGGGCTCGGTGAACGCGCCGGATTTCAAGAAAGACGGCGACGAGTACGTGAACGACGCCTACGGAAAATCGAAAGTCACGGTGGAAGTGCACGTCACGGGCGGCATCGGGGAAGTGTATCTGGAGTTGAAGGGCGCGCGTCCGATCGTCTA
>Ga0307372_10002662_pt1 | contig 29171 bp, 23 predicted proteins | sample OX1MG_FD_202533 | JGI IMG/M metagenome (GOLD analysis project Ga0307372, IMG submission 202533) | Soil microbial communities from Risofladan, Vaasa, Finland - OX-1 | ecosystem: Environmental > Terrestrial > Soil > Coastal area > Acid sulfate soil | place: Finland: Risofladan, Vaasa | collected... | reverse complement strand
ACGCCGACCTCGAGATCGCGGCGCGCGGCGCGGCGTGGGCGCGGCTGTTGAACGCCGGCCAGGTCTGCACCTCGTCGAAACGCATCTATGTGGTCGAGCCGATCGCCGACGCGTTCACGCGGCGCATCGTCGACCACGTCAAGACCCTGAAGGTCGGCGACCCGCTGGACCCCAAGACCGACATGGGGCCGCTGATCTCGGCTGACGCCGTCGACAAGCTCGAGCGCCAGGTCGCCGCCGTGCTGGCCGAAGGCGCGACGCTGCTGCTCGGCGGCAAGCGCTTCCAGCCCGACGGCTTCAAGGGGCATTTCTTCCAGCCGACGGTGGTGACCGGCGTGCGCCACGGCGGCATCGCCACCACCGAGGAGCTGTTCGGTCCGGTGGTGTCGATCTTCCGCGCGGAGGACGCCGCCGAGGCGATCCGCCTCGCCAACGACTCCGAATACGGTCTCGGCGCCACGATCTATACCAAGAGCCTCGAGCTCGCGATGAAGGCGATGGACAACATCAAGGCGGGCAGCTTCTGGATCAACGATCCGCTCGCCGACAACAACGCGGCACCGTTCGGCGGCATGCGCCACAGCGGCATCGGCCGCGAGCTCGGCGCCGAAGGGCTCGACGCCTTCCGCGAGCCGAAGCACGTCCATCTCGACTATGTCCAGGAGCGCAAGCGCGATTGGTTTCCGTACGCCGAACGGCGGATTCCGTAGTGCCCGCCGGCTACGGCGCCGTGTGCCAGCGGCGCACGAAGTCTTCGAGCCCGCTGCGCTCCACGTCCGACACTGCCCACAACGCCATGCCGTTCTGGCGCCAGCGGATGAGCGTGTAACCGTCGCGCTCGAGCACGGTCGGCGCGGCGTTGGCTCCCGGCTCAGGCCAAGCGTAAAGATCGATCACGTGCTTGGCGCGGCCGTAGACCATCGCCGCGACGCGCCGGCCGGCGAGATAATCCAGGCGACCGCCCAAGAGCGGAAAGCCCTCGGCCGCCAGGTTCTTCACCGGCGGCGCGAAATCGAGCTTGCCGTCAAACCATGGCTTCACCGTGTGCTGATCGGTCGAAACCACATCCTCAAGATGGCCGGGCTCGAGCGCACGGAGATGGCCGGCGAACACCTGGTCGGCGAGGCCGGGCGCTCCGCGCGGCACGATAGCGAGCATCACCGCTGCGGCGATCGCGCCGCCAGCGACGAAGGATGCGGCGGCGCGTCGCCAATTTGCCGCCCAGGCGGACGCAGCGCGCGGCCGGCCGGCTTGCGCCGCGAGTCGAGCGCGCAGCGCCGCCGGCGTTCTGTGGTAGGGCGCCTGCTCGAGCAGCGCGTGGCGGACGCGTTCGAGCGATTCGCTCGCGGCGCGGCAGATGGAACATTCGGCGCGATGCGCGGCAAGCGCTGCCGCCTGCGCCGCATCGAGCTCGCCGTCGAAGTCAGCCTGAACGAGCAGCGTCATCTCGCATTCGCCCGGATCGTGTGACCGTATCATGGCACCGCCTCGCGTTGCGCCGCCTCGGCCAGCAGTTGCCGGGCGCGCCAGAGCCGTGACATCACCGTGCCGATAGGCGCCTGGGTGATTTGCGCGATCTCCTTGTACGAAAGCTCCTCGAGCTCGCGCAGCACGATGGCTTCGCGCAATTCGGCCGGCAGCGTCGCGAGCAGCCGATCGACGCTCTCGTGCGCCCGCGCCTTGAGCAGCGCACGCTCGGGATCGTCGCCGGGATCGGACGGCTCGGGCATGGCGGCAGTCGCATCGTCCCCGGTGGCGAGCGGTACGGTGCGCAGCGTGCGGCCGAGCTTCATCGAGGCATAGGCTGTGTTGCGCACGATCTGCAGCAACCAGCCGCGCGCGTTGTCGCCCCGGAAGCTTGAATAGTAGGTCAACGCGCGCAGCACCGCCTCCTGCAAGATGTCGTCGGCGTCGGTCGGGTCGCGCATCAGCCAGCGCGCGAGGTTATAGGCCGCATCGAGATGCGGCAGGACCGAGCTCTCGAAATCGCGGCCGCCTTCGCCCCCCATGCTCCACATCCGGTTGCCCACTGACGGCCTCAATATAGGCCGCGAAGCGAGCAGCGCGAACCCGCCGTTCAACGACACGCACCGCGACTATTCGAATGAGATCGGGCTGGCGGCCGATTTATTCGCATCCGGGCAAGATTTTTTATCGCCGCGAGGCGCGAATAAACCGCTGCCGCGGCTGATCTACGTTGCCGCCATCCTGGCCCAACCTGCGGAGGACCCTATGGACGAAGCCGAATTCGATCGTACGATGAAGGCGCCGGGCGCCGATCCGTCGACGCCGACCCGCCGGACGCTGTTGCGCTGCATGGCCTGGGCCGGCGCCGGAACTTTATGGACGGTCGTGGGCGGGGTGCCGACGCCGTTTCAACTCGGCACCGAGGAAGCGCAAGCGGCGCCAATGGGCGGCTTTGCCTTCGCCCAGGTCAGCGACTCCCATATCGGTTTCCACGGCGACGCCAATCCTGATCCGAACGGCACGCTCACCGCGGCGCTGCAGCGCATCCGCACGCTGCCGCAGAAGCCGACGATGATCGTCCATACCGGCGACGTCAGCCATCTGGCGAAACCCGAGCAATTCGACGCGGCCGAGCAGCTAATGAAGACGGCGGGATTGCCCGTCCACTATATCCCCGGCGAGCACGATACGCTGGTCGACAACGGCAAGCCGTTCTTCGCCCGCTTCAACCCCGGCGTGAAGACCGGCGGCTGGTACAGCTTCGACCAGGGCGGTGCGCATTTCGTGGCACTGATCAACGTCGTCGGATTCCAACCCGGTAGCCTCGGCAAGTTCGGCGGCGAGCAGCTCGAATGGCTCGAGCGCGACCTCAAAGGCCGCAGCGCCAGCACGCCGATCGTGGTGATGGCCCACATGCCGATGTGGTCGCTCTATCCGCAATGGGGCTGGGGCACGGCGGATGCCGACGCGGCGGTGGCTTATCTCAAGCGGTTCGGGTCGGTCACCGTCCTCAACGGCCACATCCACCAGGTGGTGCAGAAGGTCGAGGGCCATCTGACGTTCCACACCGCGCTGTCAACGGCATTTCCGCAGCCGCCCGCGGGCCAAGGTCCCGGGCCGATGCCGCTCAAGGTGCCGGCCGAGAAGCTCGGCAGCATGCTCGGCGCGCGCGAGGTGGATATTAAGCACACCGGCGTGAGCCTCTCCGATGCCACCCTCAGCACGTGAGGCCCCGTATGACTCGGCGTTTATATTGTCAACGGCGCGGGGCGGCGACGATTGCCGCCGCCTTCGCCCTCGGCCTCGCCGGCTCGGCTCCGTCGGCGCTCGCTCAATCGGCCGATCACAACATGCCAGGCATGGATCACATGGGCTCGCCGGCAGCGGCCGTGCCGGCCGCCGGGCCCAACCAGATTGTCATCAAAAACTTCGCCTTCGGTCCGGCAGTGCTCACGGTCCCGCGCGGCACGACCGTGACCTGGATCAACGAGGACGGCGATGCGCACACCGTCTCGGCCGCAGGCGACAAGCCGCTGTTCAAGTCGCCGCCGCTCGACACCGGCGATCGGTACGCATTCACTTTCAAGGATCCGGGCACCTACACGTATTTCTGCACCGTTCATCCCTTTATGAAAGGCACGGTCGTCGTCCGCTGAGGCCGGGCACCGACGTTACGTGCCCGACTTGACGACAGGCTGTCGGACTCGCTGCGAGCGAGCCGGGCACATGCCTGTTCGCCAACGTCTGCAATGGGTCATCAGCGGACTTCGACCACGTCCAGGTGCGCTAGCGCGACTGGTTCCCATACGCCGAGCGGAAGTTTCCCTAGCCACGGCGCGCGGCGTCGGCTCCGGCCAAGCGTTCAAGCTTGCGGCAGTTCCTTAGGATTTTAGGATCGCCTTGGCCGCCATCGCGCCCGACTGAAGCGCGCCTTCCATAAATCCGAAGAATGGCAAGCAGACATGCTCGCCGGCGAAGTGTAGACGCCGGCAAAATGGCTGGCTCAGAAATTTGCCGATGCGGGTCACTTCGCCGGGCGCCGGGCAGGAATATCCGCCCCAGGTCCAGGGTTCCAGCGGCCAAGGAACGAAACGCGGCCACCGCACGCGGCTGCCCGGATAGGCTTTGTAGACTTGCCCGATACGTCGGTCATAGAAGCGGTGCAGACGCGCGGGATGGCTTTTTTCATATATGGCAAGCGCTTGTTCGGCGGCCTTGCCGCCGGCAAACAGGGCAAAGCGGATATTTTGTCCCGGCGCCTGCATCTGGTTATCGGTCGCCTCCCAAGTCATGCCGAAATGCTCGGAGGTGCTGTTGGGCGAGAGCTTGCTATCGAACCAAAACCGCGCCTGCACCGTGCTGAGATATTTCACCACCGTTCCCATCGACATGCGGTAGGACGGGTCGATGGCCGGATCGATCTCGATTTTTCCCCAGGCGCTCGGCGGCACCGCCAGGACCGCGTGATCCGCCGTGATCGGTCTTCCGCGCCGCGGCGTCACGGTGACGCCGCGCTCGTGAACGACGATGCTCTTGACCCAATTGGACAGCTTCACCTCACCGCCCTGCCGCTCGATCGTTTCGGCCAGACGATGCGCCAGCGACTGGTTTCCGCTTTCGCAGCGGACGTTCTCGACCTGCGTGAAATAAGAATTGTCGTGTTCCTCTTTGCCGGTTTGCGCCCGCGCCGCGCCAGCGACCAAGGCCAAAATCCCCAGATAGCTCTGCCGCGACGCAGGCGCGCCGTTGTTGTTGTCGAATTGCGCCTTAATCACCGCCTTGACCAGGCGGGAAACATCCAGTTTTTCGATCCAGTCGGACAGCGGCAGGTTGTCCCATCGTTCGGCGTGCGGAGCGAGCCACGGCCTATAGGGTTTCGTCAGGCTTCTCGCATCCCGGGACAGCTGATTGACCGCGCCGGTCATCTCGTCGTAAACGCGCTCGACCGTCTTCGGCGACAGGAGCCGACCACCGAAATGCGTCGGCATTTCAAGATTGAGCGCGGCATAATCATCGTCGGACGTAATCATCGACAGGCCGAGTTGGAAATGCTCCGCCAAGCTCATCCACAGCGGATGGGCATAGCCGATGAACTCGCCGCCGGCTTCGGTGATTTGCTTGGACCGGCCGTCGATCCAGCTCCAGACGCGGCCGCCGACGCGCGGCCGCGCTTCGAATACGGTGACCTTGTGGCTGTTCGCCAGGACGAACCCGGCCATGAGCCCGGCCAGCCCGCCGCCGATGACGACGACGCGCGGACGCCGGCCTTTGGGTTCGGCTTCGCTCGCCGCAAGCCATTGCTCGATCGGGAATCGCCTTTTGAACCATTCGATGCGCTCACGCACCAGCCGCTTTTGATCGCTTCCGGAAATCTTCTGCCCGAACCGTCTATGCAGCCGGGCGTAAAGCGAGCGCGACATGAGTTCTCCCCCTGACGAGCGGCGGCTTCCCGACGCGGCCTAATCCGGATCGACGGCTTCTTCCATGACCGGACTGCCCTTGCGGCCGCCGCACGCGACCGCCACCGGCGCTTCTTCCGCCGCGACGAGCTTGCCGGCGAAATCGAGACATCGGCCGGCGAGCGCCGCGGCGCCCTGCGCCAGCGACTTCGAGTCGCGGACGATTCGCACGTTGTTCTCCATGTCCTCGTGCGACCAGCCACGCGAATGGGCGATGTAAGGGAACTGCGGGAAGAGGAATCCGAGCTCGGCGAAAAAGCCCAGCATCTGGCCAGCGACGCTTTGGATGTTGTCCTGACCGCCGACGATGATGAAGCCCGCGACCTTGTTCCGGATGAGGAGTTTTTCATGCCGGGAAATGTCGACCTGGGCGCAATTCAGGCGCTCGACCATCTTGTAATAGAGCGAGGACGCCGCGCCCCAGCGGATCGGCGTCGCGACGATGACCGCGTCGGCCCAGAACACCAGCGCCTCGTAGACGCGGTCCATCTGGTCCGTGGCATCCATCTGGGTGATCGAGCACGGCCAGGTGCAAGCGTAATAGCTCTTGGAGAAATAGCCCTCGCAGGCGCGGAACTTGAGGTCGTTGAGCTTGATGAGCCGGGTTTCGGCGCCGAGCCGCCGCCCTTCGGCGAACGCGCAATCGAGCAGATGGTCGGAGCCGGAGAAGCGCGGATTGGCTGCGTCCATGACCGTCGTCGAAATCCCCGCGAGGCGCAGCGGACCGGGCACGCGCACCGGCTCGCGCGACAGCGGATGCGGCGCATGCGGCTTCTTCATGCGCTTGGTCGGATTGGCAATGTCGACGAAGACGCGGCCGTTCGCGACCTTCACCGGGAAGGCGGGCACGCAGTCTTCCTCGAAGCCAGGCTCGCCCTTGCCGGTGCGGCGATGGAATTTCCAGCCATGCCACGGACACTTGATGAAGCCCGCCTCGTCGATGTGCCCTTCGCCCAAGGGTCCGCCGACGTGGTTGCAGGTATTGGCGATGGCGCCGAACACGCCGTCCTTGAACGAGAGCGCGATGTCGGCGCGCCGCACCTTCACAGGCTGGCAGGAATGCTGGGCGAGCTCGTCGGCGGCGCCGACGTCGATCCATTCGGGTTCGCGGGCTATGGCTGCATCTCCCCTCGTTCCGCCAGCGGGGCGGCTTCACCGCCTTTTGACTTCGCCCGTGGCGCACCGCAGGTTACGGTGGGCAGGGAAAGTTCGCCATGGCCACATCGAACTGGCGGCCGCTCCGCGGCATCGAGCCTCGCCGGCTGAGCGCGGCCCGCCTGCAGGCGCACTATGCCGTGCAATGGCTGGCGCGCGCGGCGCGCGCCTATATTCCGGCACGGTCGGACGACAGCCACACCAACCTGGGCTGGGACGACGCGCTCGACGGCTTCGCCACCCATCCGCTGAAGAACGACATTCGCCTCGGCCTGAGCATCGCGCGCCTCGAGCTTGTCATGCTCGGCGGTCCGAGCGCGCCAGCCTTCGGCTTGACCGGCCAGACCGACGCGGCGGCGCGCCGATGGCTCGGCGAACGGCTCGCTGCCATTGGCCTCGATGCCGACAAGCTCGACGCGCCGGCGCCTTACCAAATGCCCGAACACGCCATAGCCGCTGGCGCCGCTTACGATGCGGCGGCGGGTGCCGATGCACTCAGCGAACTCGCCGCTTGGTTCGCCAATGCGAGCCACACGCTCGACGGCATCCGGACCACCATGAGCGGCCGCGGCTTCGCCGCGTCGCCGGCGCGCTGCTGGCCGCATCATTTCGACATCGCGACGCTGGCTTTGCTCGATGCGAGCGGAGCCGATCATGCCCGCTCCGTAAACGCCGGCCTGTCGCCCGGCGACGCGTATTACGACGAGCCGTACTTCTATGTGAGCCCCTATCCCTATCCCGACGCCGCGAAGCTGCCGCCGCTGCCCCGCCTCGGCCATTGGCACACGCAAGGCTTCACCGCGGCGATCGCGCCCGCCAGTCGCATCCTGACGGCACGCGACCGCATGGCCGAGACCGAGGCCTTACTGCGCGCGGCGATCGAAGGCGCCATCGCGGCCCTGGGCTGAGGCCGCGACCGCTCGACGCCGCTACGCCCGCTCGGCGGCCGTCGCCGGAGTCCTGCCACGGCGAACGCCGCGCACCGCCAAGGAAGCGGCGATCACCAGCATCGCGACCGACGTCAGCGCCGACACGTGCAGGCCACCGATGACCTGACCCGGCGCATCGCCGGCGAAGGCGCCGAACAAGGCGACGCCGACCGCGCCGCCGGCTTGCCGCGCGGCATTGAGCACCGCCGCGGCGACGCCCGAGGCGCTCTTGTCGACCGAGGCGAGAATGGTCGTCGTCATCGCCGGCACGGCCAGGCCCATGCCGAGCGGGATCAGCGCGAAACCCGGCACCATTTGGAGATAAGGCGTGCGCGGCCCAAGCGCGAGCAGCAGCGCAAAGCCGCCGGCGCCGACGAGCGCGCCAACGATCATCGGTCGGCGCGTGCCGAAACGGCCCATGACCCAGCCGCTGGCTACGTTCGAGACGATGAAGGTCGCGGTCAGCGGCAGATAGGCGAGGCCGGCAGTGAACGCGTCGTAGCCAAGGACGCGCTGGAGGTAGAGCGTCAGCACGAAGACGATGCCGTAATAGGTGAGATTGGCGAAGACGCCGAACGCCACCGCCGGGCCGAAGCTCGGCAGGCGGAAGAAGCGCAGCGGCAGCATCGGCGCACGGCTGCGCGCCTCGCAGCGGACGAACGCCGCGCCGGCGACGAGAGCCGAGACGAACGCGCCGATCACCAGCGGATGGAACAAACCCAACGGCCGAAGCTCGATGACGCCGCCGGTGAGACCGGCGAGCGCCGTGATCGCCAGCACCTGGCCAGCGAAATCGAGATGCGGTGCGCGCGGCGCGCGTGCGGCCTCGGGGAGCCTGGCGGCAAGCCACCAGCCTAGGGCACAGAGCGGCAGGTTGACGAGAAAGATCAGCCGCCAGCTTGCCGCGGCAACGAGCATCCCGCCGATCAAAGGCCCGGCGCCGATGGTGACGCCGCCCGCCGCTGTCCACAAGCCGACGGCGCGGGCGCGCAGCCGCTCATCGTGATGACAAGCGTGATTGAGCAGCGTCAGCGACGCCGGCAGCATTGCGGCCGCACCGATGCCTTGCAGCGCGCGCGCCGCGATCAAGAGTCCGGCGTCGGGCGCGACGCTGCAGCCGAGCGACGCCAGCGCGAAAATCGCGAGGCCGGCGAGATAGATGCGACGCCCGCCGAAGCGATCGCCGAGGACGCCGGCGCTCAAGAGCAGCGACGAGAACACCAACGCGTAGGCGTCGACCACCCATTGCAGGGCGTCGACCGGCGCGCTGAGCATGGCGCCGATGCGCGGCAGCGCGACGTTGACAATGGTGACGTCGAGCTGGATCAGGGCGAAGCCGATGCTGGCGGCAGCGAGCGCGCCAGCGATCGGCCGGAGAGAGGTTGGCTTGGCGGTTGTCATGCGCGCACCATAGGTCGCGCCGACAGCGGGACGTTTCACGTCCGGATGAAACTCTCGCTGCGCGGCATGGCGGCGACAATCGCCGCCGCCGCCACGTTTGCGGCGACGCCGGCGAGGATCGGCACCGTGTAGCTGTGGCTCACATCGAACGCGAAGCCGGCGGCGCTCGGCCCGATCAGCGTGCCGAACGCGGCGCTTGTGTAGAGCACGCCGATGATGCCGCTGACATTGCGACCGCCGAACTCGTCCATCACGACGGCCGGCAGCACCGCCGACCAGCCGCCGTAGCACACGCCGTAAACGAGCGCGAAAATCGCGAGCGACCAAACCGTTCGAGCGAATGCCCAGATGAGGAGCGTGAGTGCCATGCCGGCGAACACCGCTATCAGCGCCCGCCGGCTGCCCAAGCGATCGGCGATACCGCCGAGAAAGAAGCGTGCGGCGCTGCCGACGCCAATGACGCTAAGCAATAAGACCGCCGCGTCTCGCGGCACGCCGCGATCCATCGCCGAAGGCACGAGATGAACGAACGGCACGAAGGCGGCGAAGGAACAGGCCAGGCAGGCGGCATAGAGCATCGCAAAGCGCGGCGAGCGGATCGCTTCGCGCACACTCGCGCCAGCCGGCGCGGTCGCGAGCGCAGCGGCGGGTTGCGGATCGCCATCGGGCAGAAGACTACGGCCGCGCGGATCGTCGTCGAGCAACAGCGCCAAGCCGCCGCCGACGGCCGCAGCGAGGACGCCGAGAGTGACATAGGCGTCGCGCCAACCGAGTGCACCGATCAGCAGCGCCGCGAGTGGCGGCATGACCAGCGTACCGACGCCGATGCCGCTGACCGCCACGCCCGAGGCGAAGCCGCGGCGGCGCGCGAACCAGCGCTGCACGGTGGCAACCGCCGGCACATAGGAACAGCCGACACCGAGACCGATGCCGAGGCTGTAAGCGGCATAAACTTCGTCGAGGCTGCGCGCGAGTCCGGCGAGAACCAAGCCTGCGCCGAGCAGGATCATGCCGGCGACCGCCAACCGCCGCGAACCCCAGCGGTCGGCCAGCGGACCGCTGATCGCGCCGAAGCCGAAATACAGGAAGCCGGCGAGCGAGAAGACGAGCGACACCGAGCCGCGCGAGGCCCCGAACTCGCGCTGCAAGGACGCGATAAAGGCGCTGAACGTATAAGCGCTGCCGAAGCCGATCAACGTGACGGCGAAGGCCGCCGCGACCACGAACCAGCCATAGAACACGCGCGGATGGGATACTGCCGAACCGATGCTCACGATTGCCTCCAGCCTAACCTTGTGGCCGGTGACGCTAGTCCGGCGCCAAGCCGGGACGTTTCATCCGCGGGTGAAACATCCGGCGGCCGGCCCATATAGTGTCGAGAGGCCGCAATCCGACGGAGCCGCCATGGAAGCCAACGTCGCCGTTCCCGCCGCTCTCATCGCCGATCCAGCGCGCGCCGCGATCCTGCTGGCGCTGCTCGACGGCCGCGCCCAGCCGGCCACATCGCTCGCCTATGCCGCCGGCATCTCGTCGCAATCGGCCAGCAACCATCTGAGCAAGTTGGTCGCCGGCGGCCTGCTGCGCGTGCGTGCGCAAGGCCGGCACCGCTATTACGGACTCGCCAACGGCGACATTGCGCAAGTGCTCGAAGGCTTGTCCCGCATCGCGCCAGCGGTGAAGAGCCTCGAGACGCCACGCTCGCCGCAGGCGCGCGAGCTGCGCGCAGCGCGCAGCTGCTACGACCACCTCGCCGGCCGGCTCGGCGTCGCCTTGGCCGAGGCGCTGGTGCGACAGGACTGGCTTGCCGAGATCGCTGGCGACGACGAGCGCTATGACGTGACCGAAGCCGGTCGCGCGCGCTTTGCCGAGTTCGGCGTGCCGCTCGACGGCATCCGGCCGGACAAACGCGGCGTCGCGCGCAAATGCCTCGACTGGACGGAGCGCCGCAACCATGTCGCCGGACCGCTGGGTGTGCGGCTGCTGGCGCGACTGACCGCGCTCGGCTGGCTCGAGCGCGGCGGCGGTCCTAAGGGGCGCGCCGTGCAGGTGACGCCGGCGGGCGCGACGGGCCTGCGCGACCAATTCGGGCTGGCGGTCGGCGACGTGTTCGCGGTAGAACCCGGCGCCTTAAGCGCCGCTTAAGGCCGATCCCGTAAACCTTTCCGGTGGCGCGACTTGCAATGGCCGCCCGGGTTTTGCATGATCGCCGCCGTTCGGAGCGCGGGCGTAGCTCAGGGGTAGAGCACAACCTTGCCAAGGTTGGGGTCGAGGGTTCGAATCCCTTCGCCCGCTCCAGTTTTTCAAGACATTTGCACGTTTGAGGCGTCGCGGCGCCGGCCGCCGCCTGCGCGCGCGCCAGATAGACCGCGAGATCGGTCGCTTTCGGGATTGGCCCGGCCGCCGCTTGTCATCCTGGCCGCGCGTGCCAATCTAGGTCCGGCAGAGGAGAACGCCCCCATGGCCGACGAGCCGATCACCACCCATATCGACGAATTGGCGCGCGAGGAGCACGCACTGTTCGAGAAAGAGTCGCACGGCACGGCGACGGACGCCGACCGCGCGCGGCTCGAGCAGATCGGCGTGCTGCTCGACCAGTGCTGGGACCTGCTCCGCCAGCGCCGCGCCAAACGCGAATTCGGCCAGAATCCGGACGAGGCGCGGCCGCGCGATCCGAGGACGATCAAGAACTATCTGGGCTGATCGGCGCATTGCCAAGTCGCGACGCGACACGGTAGTTTCCCGCCGTCACAGTCGACGACAAGAGCCGCGGCGCGCCGCGGCTCTTCTCATTAAATCATTAGATATTATTAGGACGTCCTAGTTCGCCATGCTCAGCATCGACACTGTCACCGTCCGCATCGCCGGCCGCGAGATCCTCGCCGGCGCCAGCGCCAACCTGCCGGCCGGCCGCCGCATCGGCCTGGTCGGGCGCAACGGCGCCGGCAAGTCGACGCTGCTGAAGATCATCCTCGGCGAGCTCGCGACCGACGGCGGCGCGGTGTCGTGGCCGCGCGACTGGACGATCGGCGCGGTGGCGCAGGAAGCGCCCGGCGGGCCCGCCAGCCTGCTCGACACCGTGCTGGCGGCGGATCGCGAGCGCGCCGATCTTCTGTTGGCGGCCGAGACCGAGACCGACGGCCACGCCATCGGCGACATCCACGCGCGGCTCGACGCCATCGACGCCTATGCTGCGCCAGCGCGCGCGGCGAGCATCCTGTCGGGCCTCGGCTTTTCCGCCGCGGAGCAGGCGCGGCCGTGCGCGGAATTCTCCGGCGGCTGGCGCATGCGCGTCGCGCTGGCGGCGATCCTGTTCGCGGCGCCCGACCTGCTGCTGCTCGACGAGCCGACCAATTATCTCGACCTCGAGGGCCTGCTGTGGCTCGAGGATTTCCTGCGGCGCTATCGCGGCACCATCTTGATCGTCAGCCACGACCGCGACCTGCTCAACACCGCGGTCGATTTCATCCTGCATCTCGAGCACGGCAAGCTCACGCTCTATACCGGCGGCTACGACACGTTCGTCGAGACGCGCGCGGCGCAGCGCGCGCACCAGGCCGCCTTCGCCAAGAAGCAGGCGGCGCAACGCGCGCACATGCAGGCGTTTGTCGATCGCTTCCGCGCCTCGGCGTCGAAGGCGCGCCAGGCGCAAAGCCGCCTCAAGATGCTGGCGCGGATGGAGACGGCGGCGGTGCCGGTCGACGAGCACGTGGCGCCGATCCGGATTCCCGAGCCGGTGCCGGCGAGCCCGCCGCTCATCACCATGGACGGCGTCTCCGTCGGCTACGAGCCGGGCAGACCGGTGCTGTCGCACCTGTCGCTGCGCTTCGATCCCGACGACCGCATCGCGCTCCTTGGCAAGAACGGCAACGGCAAATCGACTTTCGCCAAGCTGCTCGCCGGCAAGCTCAGCCCGATGAGCGGCGAGCTCACGCGCGCGCGCAAGGTGGTGCCGGGCTATTTCGCGCAGCATCAGCTCGAGGAACTGGACGGCAGTCTGACGCCGCTGGAAACGCTGGCCGAGCTGCGGCCGAAGCTGCCGGTGCAGGCGCTGCGCACGCAGCTCGGCGGCTTCGGCTTCTCCGCCGCCAAGGCGACCACCAAGGTCGCGAATCTCTCGGGCGGCGAGCGCGCGCGGCTGATGCTGGCGCTGGCGACGCTCGACAAGCCCAACCTGCTCATCCTCGACGAGCCGACCAACCATCTCGATATCGACGCGCGGACCGAGCTTTTGACCGCGCTCAACGATTTCGCCGGCGCGGTGATCCTGGTGAGCCACGACCGTCGGCTGCTCGAGGCGACGGCCGATCGGCTCATGCTGGTCGCCGACGGACGCGTCGCGCCGTTCGACGGCGACCTCGACGATTATCGCCGCTTCCTGTTGTCGCCCGGCAATACGGCGACACGGCCTGCGGCGGCATCGGCGCCAGCGACGCCGCGCGACAATGGCGACAAGAAGCGGCACCTCAAGCCATTGCGGCAGCGCGCCGACGCGGCCGAGCGCGAGGTCGCGACGCTCGGCGAGCGGCTCAAGCAGATCGACGCCGCGCTCGCCGCGCCCGATCTGTTCGCGCGCGATCCGGCGGCGGCCGCCGGCCTGGCGAAGCAGCGCGCCGAAACCGAGCGCGCCCTGGCGGCGGCCGAAGCGCGCTGGCTCCAGGCGCAAGACGCGTACGAAAGCGCCACGGCGGAATAAGCGCGCGTTCCCGACCCGTTGCCGGCATGCGATGATGACACCGGCGATCGGTTTCGGCGTTCATGGCCGGACGCGCCAGCAACGGAAGGGCCTCGAGCATGGCGGACGCCGACTCCAGCAACCACACACAGAAGAATTCGTCGAGCTACACGCTGCCGGTGCTCGACACCGCGTTCCTGTCGACGCGCGACGAGATGCGCGATTTGCGTTTCGCCATCGAATACGCCAAGGCCGAGCTCCTGCTGCGCGACTGGGGCGTGCGCTCGACCGTCGTCGTCATGGGCAGCGCGCGCACGCCGTCGCCCGAGCGGGCAGTCGCGCTGCGCCAGGCGGCAAAGAGCGACGCCGAGCGCCAGCGCATCGACGAGCGCGTCGCCATGTACCAGGCGGCGCGCGAATTCGGCCGCATCGTCTCGGAGCGCGGCGGCGCCTTTGCGCCGCATCACCGCTGGCGCGACAACGTCATCGCCACCGGCGGCGGACCCGGCATCATGGAAGCCGCCAATCGCGGTGCGCGCGATGCCGGCGCGCCGACGATCGGCTTCAACATCGCGCTGCCGCGCGAGCAGGAGCCCAACCCCTTCACCACGCCCGAGCTGACCTTCCAGTTCCACTATTTCGGCATGCGCAAGATGCACCTGGCGATGCGCGCCAACGCGCTGGTGGTATTTCCCGGCGGCTTCGGCACCTTCGACGAGCTGTTCGAGATGCTGACCCTGGTGCAAACCAAGAAGACGCCGGCGGTGCCGATCGTGCTCGTCGACGCCGGATACTGGCAGCGGGTGGTGAATTTCGACGCGCTGGTCGAGGCCGAGACCATCGGCCGCGAGGAGCTGACGCTGTTCGAATTCGCGGACACCGCCGAGGCCGCCTGGGCGATCCTGACGAGGCGCGGCCTCACCGCGCACGTGACGCCGGAAGGTTAAGCCGGCTTTAACGCCGCCGCCTTATCCTGTTCCACGGGTCGGCATTGGGCCCGGGGAATCAGGCTGTCGTGAGTTCGTTTGTCGCATCGGCCCGCGCGCTCGTCCGCCCGGCGTCGCTCAGTGTGATGCTGGTCGTCGGCCTGCATCTCGGCATCGGCGTGCTGGCGCTGCGCACCATGGTGCATCCGGCCGCGCCGACGCCGGCATCCGTCGCCGCCGCGTCCCAGGCGCCGACCAAGCCTGCGCCGGCCGTCGCGGCAGCGCACGCCGCCAAACCCGATGTCGTCCAACCGACGGCCGTCGCCGCGGCCACCGATACCACCCCCGCCAAGACCGGCGCGCGGGTCCCCGTCGCCGCCGCCCAGCCGGCCGCCCATGCCACCATCTTCGATCCGGCGCTGCTGGCGCGCGAGAGCGTCGGCCTGGCGCAGCTGCGCGCCGCCGGCATCAACCTCGAGACCCTGCTGCATCTGACGGCGCCGCACCGCCATGTCACCGACGAAGGCGGACCGTTCGTGCCGATCGCGGCGATGCGCGATGCCGCGCTCGATCCCGTCCGGCTGGCGCGGCTCGAGCAGCTGATCGCGCGCATGCCATTTTCGGCGCCGCTGGTCCGTTACGACGTCAGCAGCCCGTTCGGCGCGCGGCGCGATCCGTTCAACGGCGAGGGCGAGTTTCACACCGGCATCGATCTCGAGGCCGATATGGGCGACTCGGTCTACAGCACTGCGCCCGGCGTGGTCGATTTTGCCGGCGTCGACAGCGGCTATGGCCGGATGATCGAGATCGACCACGGCAACGGCATCCGCACGCGCTATGCGCATCTGTCGCGGATCCTCGTCCGGGCCGGCGACCGCGTCGTGACCCATCAGCGCATCGGCCTGGTCGGCACCAGCGGCCGCAGCACCGGCCCGCATCTGCACTATGAGGTGCGGATCGACGGCCGGCCGGTCAATCCGGCGAAGTTCCTCGCCGCCGGCCGATTCCAGATGGTCAAGGCCTTCGCGCCGCAGTAAGGCGCAAAAAAAGAGGCCGCCTTGCGGCGGCCTCGTCTCACGATCGTCCTTCGGAAAAGTTACGCAGCCATCCGATTCGAGCTCTTGGCCGCGCCCGGTTCCAGCTTGCGCCGGCGGCGCATCTCGAAGAAGCCGAGGCCCAAGAGACCGCTGCCGAAGAGCAGCCAGCTTGCCGGCTCCGGCACCGCGCTGGTGCCCGTGTAGCCGTACAGCAGGCTGGTCTGGAAGCCGCTGAGCGACGAGGTGTCGAACACCAGGTTGGCGGTCACGTCGAACAGGCCGCTGCCGGACACCGTGCCGAGGTCGTAGTTGATGTTGTCGAGCGCGGTGAGGGCCGAGGCCAGCGTGGTGAAGGTCTGGTCGAACAGCTTGCCCACTTTGCCGGTCTCGGTCAGGTAGAACTCAAGGCTGCCGAAAGTACCGCCCGAGTAGCCCGAGCTGCCGTTGTTCAAGAGGCTGACGACCACATCCCGGCCCGCCGCGTTCGTTCCGGTATCGGCGAAGGTGAGCGACGAGGTGTAGGTGTGCGGGGTCGAGATCGCACTGGTCGCGCCGACGCCCAAGAGGCCGGAAGCGATGACCGAGGCGCCGCCGTTGTTGAAGGCGGAGTTCGCCGCCGAATTGGCCGCATAGAAGCTCGGCGTCAGCCCGGTCGGGTTGAGGTTGCCCAGGGTGTAGCTGTTGTCGGGCAACGGGTTTGCGATCGGCGCCGTGGTGGAGACGTTCTGGCCGTAGGTGGTCTGGCTGAACGAGGTCGCGGTGCTGCCGATGGTCGCCGTGCCGGAGGCGGTGACCGCCGGTGTGTTGGGCGACGCATTGGAGCCATCGGTGGTCGCAGCCGCGATCGAGCCGACGTTGCCGATGCTGCGCAACACGTTGCCGTTGCCGTCGTTCAGCACGGTGGTGAGCAGGCCGCTGGCACCGTTGCCGAGCGCCGAGGCCGTCGCAGTGTTGCGATAGGCCGAAGCGTTGGCGAGTGCGCCGGCGGAGCCGACCGTCGGATTGATGTTGGTCGCAACCGCCTGTGCATTGGCCGTGCCGCCGAGGCCGTTCGGGCTGCCGGCGATGCCGCCGGTCGCTTGCGCGTCGGCATTGGCGGTGTTGGTGCCAATGGTGCCCTGGGTCAGCGAGGTAGCGACCGAGGTGGCGTTGCCGCCATTGCCGCCGGTGCCGCTGGCCGCGTTGCCGCCGTTGCCGCCGATCGACTGAGCGTAGGTGCTGACGTCGCCAGTAGCATTTGTCGCGGTGGCGTTGCTCGAGCCGTTGCCGCCATTGCCGCCATTGCCGGTGCCGAGGGCGTCGCCGCCGTTGCCGCCGGTGCTGTAGGCATTGGCTGAGCCGACGGTGCCGAGCATGGTCGAGTTGGCCAGGGCGTTGCCGCCGTTGCCGCCATTGCCCGTGCCGGTGCCGGAGCCGCCGTTGCCCGCCGTGGCGACCGCGAGCGAGTCGCCCGAGCCAGTGACGAGGTTGTTCGACGCGGCGTTGCCGCCGTTGCCGCCCGGACCGTCATTGCCGCCGTTGCCGCCGGTCGCGAAGGTCGCGCCGCCGGTCGCGGTGGTGAGGGACGGCGTGACGGACGCGCCGTCGACGCCGGCCGCGCCGTTGCCGCCGATCTGGCTGAAGGTGTTGGCGACGGAGAGGCCGTAATCTGCGCCGACGCTGCCGAGCACGGCGGTGTCGTCGGTCGACGTCACCGTGTTGCCCTTCAGGTAGGTGTCGTTGCCGGTGCCCAGGTTGAGCATCTGGGTCAGGGCGAAGTCGCCGGCGATGCCGCCCGAGCCGGAGTGGATCAGGTCGTAGCTGCCGGGCGCCGCCGCCAGGTTCGGCACCAGCGTCATCGTGCCGTCGAGATTGGCGATCGCGGTGTTGATGGCGTCGTAGGTCGTGCCGCGGGTCGTCGGCGAATTCACGTCCATGTAGAGCGTATTGGTGGACGCGAAGTTCATCGTGCCGGTGCTGGTGATCAGCGCCGCCGAGCCGGTGCCGAGCGGATAGCCGCCGATCGGGAACGGCGTCGCCTGGCCGCTGTTCGGGTTGGTGACCGGAGTCGCCGCCGGGTTGCCGGGCGACAGGCTGCCAGTGAAGTTGACGATGCCCGCGTAGTTGCCGGTGCCGGTGACCGGGCCGGTGAGGGTGATGCCCGCGCCGGTGCCGGTGACGCCCGGGCCGGTGCCGGACGGCGTCTGGTTGTAGAGCGGGCCGTTGACCGTGCCGGAGCCGTTGAGGTTGCCGTCGAGCAGGTTGGTCAGGGCTTGCGTCCAGGTGCCGTTGACCGTGGTGTTGCTGGTCGAGCCGGACTGAGTGTAGGTGCCCGTGCCGTTGAGGACCGCACCCGACTGGATCGTGACGCTGCCGCCCGACGCATTGGTCATCGTGCCGTTGTTGGTGATCGCGCCGCCGCCGGTGACGTTGGTGAGCGTGCCGGTGTTGGCGATCGTGCTGGTCGCGTCGTTGGTGATGGTCGCGCCAGTCTGGTTGCTCAGCGTGCCGGTGTTGTTGAGCGTCGCGCCGTTCTGGTTGATGAGCTGCGCGGTGTTCTCGTTGGTGAATGAGCCGTCGTTCTGGAGCGTCGAGGCGTCGTTGGTGATCGCCGCGCCGGCGCCGTTGTTGTCGACCGTGCCGCCGAGGAAGTTTTTGAACGTGCCGGCGAGCTTGTTGAGGATCCCGCCGAAGTTGTCGAGCACGCCGCCCGAGTGGACGTGGAACTGGCCGTTGGTGCCCTGATTGGTGATGCCGCCGGAGCTCAACGCGTTGGTCAGCGTGCCGCCGCTGGCGACGTTGAAGTGAGCCTCGCCCGCGCCGGTGCCATCGTTGAGGATGGTGGCGCCGGACTGGTTGGTGAGCGTCGCGCCGGCGCCGCTGGTCGAGAACGTGGTGGTGCCGGTCGAGCCGCCGAGGTTCTGGATCGATGCGTTGTTCTCGTTGGTGAGCGCGCCGTTGTTGGTGAAGGTCGCCTGGCCCTCGTTGACCAGCGTCGAGCCCGTGCCGGTGTTGTCGAAGGTGCCGGTCGAGCCGACGGTGAAGGTTGAGCCGAGGCCGTCGTTGGTCACGGTCGAGCCGCCACTGTTGGTGAACGCGCCGTTGACGGTGACGCTCGACGGATCGTTGGTGAAGTGCGCGCCGGCGGTGTTGTTGAACGTGCCATTGAGGGTGGCGACGGCGCCGTTCTGATTGGTGAAGGACGCATTCGAACCGTTGTTGTTGACCGTCGAGCCCGACTGCGTCGCGAAGGTGGCGTTGTCGTTGACGATCGCGGTCGGCAATCCGCCGGTACCGTCGTTGGTGACGAGGCCGCCGGTCTGGACCGTCATGGTCGCGCCGGTGGTGTTGTTGACCGCGCCACCGTCCTGGTTGGTGAGCGTGCCGCTGGTGTTGAACGCGGCGCTGTTCTGGTTGGTGACCGTGCTGGCGTCGTTCAGCAACGTGCCGCTGTTGTTAAACGTCGTGCCCAAGCCATCGTTGGTCAGAGTCGAGCCGGCGACATTGTTGAGCGTCCCGGTGTTGTTGAACGTGCCGCCGGTCTGGTTGACGATCGTGCTGCCGGCGGCGGGGCTGAACGAGCCGTCGTTCTGGAAGGTGGCGCCGTTCTGGTTGAAGATCGAGGCGTTGTTGTTGACGATCGTGCCGCCCACCTTGTTCCAGAACTTCGAGCCGCTGCCGTCGTTGGTGATCGTGCCGCCGGTCTCGTTGACGATCGACGCGGTGTTGGCGAATTGACCGCCGTTCTCGTTGGTCACGCTGCCGCCGTTCTGGATGGTGGCGGCGTTCTGGTTCGAGAACTGGGCATTGGCGCCGGTGTTGGTGATGGTCGAGCCACTGGCGTTGCTGATGAGGGCGCTGTCGTTGGTGAAGCTGGCGACGCCCGCGCCGGTGCCGTCGTTGACGATCGCGCCGCCGGTCTGGTTGGTGATGGTGCCGCCGGCCTGGTTCTTGAAGGTCGCGCCGTTGGCGCCGCCGAGATTCTGCAGCGTCGCGCCGTTCTCGTTGGTGATGTGACCCTCGTTGGTCATCACCGACTGGTTCTGGTTGGTGATGGTCGAGCCCGTGCCGGTGTTGTCGATGGTGCCGGTCGCGGTGTTGTCGAAGGTCGAGCCCAAGCCGTCGCTGGTGATGGTCGAGCCGCCGGAATTGACGATCGCGCCGTTGTTGACGACGGCGGACGGATCGTTGGTGAACTGCGCGCCCGCGGTGTTGTTCCAGGTGCCGTTGTTGGTGAAGGTCGCGTTGTTCAGGTTGGTGAACTGCGCGTTGGCGCCCGTGTTGTTCAACGTGCCGTCGTTGGTCAGCGTCGCGTTGTTGTTTGCCAGGGTCGTCGTGGACACACCCGTCCCGTCGTTGGTCAGCGTCGCGCCCGCTTCGTTATGCAGCGTCGCGGTGCTGAGGTTCGACAGCGTGCCGCCGGTGGCGTTGATCATCGTGCCGAAATTATCCAAGAGCGCACCGAGCTTGTTGGTGAAGCTGGCGGCGTTCTCGTTGATGATCGTCGAGCCGGAATTGTTGGTGACGGTGGCGCCGTTCTGGTTGGTGAAGGTCGCCGACGCGCCGTTGTTGTCGATGCCGGGCGAAGCCGTGCTGCTGTTGACGATCTTCGAGGCCGCGCCGTCGTTGACCATGGCGGCGCTGTTGATGATCGTCGCGGTGCCGGTGTTGTCGATCTCGCCGCCATTGAGGTTGCTGATCGTGGCGCCACCGCCCACGTTAACGACCGACCCGGTGTTGGTGATCTTCGAGCCCGCGTCTTCGTTGGTGAGCTGGGCGCCGCTGGAGTTGAGCAGGGTGCCGGCGTTGTTGAGCTGGCCCCCGTTCTGGTTGAAGAGCTGCGCGCTGTTCTCGTTGGTGAGCGTCGCGCCCGAGTCGTTGGTCAGGGTCGCGCCGTTGTTGACCAGCGTCGAAGCGCCGCCGGTGCCGTCGTTGGTGAGCTGACCGCCGGACAGGTTGTGAAGCAGCGTGCCCGACCCGAGATTGCTGACCGTGCCGCCCGCCGTGTTGTCGATCGTGCCGCTATTATTGAGGGTCGAGGCGCCCTGGTTGGTGAGCTGGGCATTGGGGCCGACGTTGTTGATCATGTTGCTATTGGTCAACGTCGACGCGCCCTGATTGTAGACCTGGGCCTGGTTGTTGATGGTGCCGGTGTTGGAGAATTGGCCGCCGCCCTGGTTGTAGATCTGGCCGCCGCTCAGGTTGGTGAGCGTGCCGGTGTTGTTCAGCGTGCCGTGCGCCTGGTTGTAGACCTGGGCGCCGCCCTCGTTGGTGAGATTGCCGTCGTTCTGCAGCGTCGAGCCGCTGGTCATGTTGAAGATGGCCGCGTTGGGGCCGTTGTTGGTGACGCTCGACGTCGAATCGTTATGGAAGAGGGCGCCGAGCAGGTTGAGGATCTGGCCCTCGTTGGTGACCGCGGCGCCGCTGGTATTCTGGACTTGCGTGCCGGAACCCATATTGAGCGTCGTGGCGCCGCTGGCGTTGTCCCACACCGTGTTGGTGCCGGTGTTGGTGAAGTGAGCCGCGAGCTGATTGATGAAGGTGCCGGCATTGCTGAACAGGCCGGCGAGCTCGTTGAGGAAGGTGGTGCCGGTGCCGGTGTTGGTGAGCGAGCCCGACGCAGAATTGGTGATGACCGCGCCCTGGCCCGCCGTCGAGGTTGCGCCGAGATTGCCGTTGGCGTTGTTGGTGAGCGTGCCACCGTCCTGATTGGTGAGCGAGCCGGTGTTGGTGATCTCGCTCGAGACGCCGGGCGCCGGCGTGCCGACGACGTTGTTGAGCGCGCTGTTGTCGTTGGTAATGGTGCCGGCGTTGTTGATGATCGCGTGACCCGGCGTGGTAACGCCGCCGTTGGTCAGGCTGCCGTCGTTGGTCAGGATCGAGCCGTTGACGCCGCTGATCGTGCCGTTGTTGGTGGTGGTCGAGCCGGCCTGGTTCGTGATCGTGCCGTTGCCGCCGCCGCCGGTGCCGTCGTTGGTGAGCGTGACGCCGCTGTTGATCGTGCCGGTGGTCGGGTTCGACTGATCGCCGCCGATCGTGACCGTGCCGTTGTTGGTGGCATTGCCGCTCTGCGTCCAGGTTCCGCCTGGAGCTGTCGATCCGGAGCTGGGTATTTGCGCGAGCGCGGCGCCATCCATCAGCGCAAGAATGGCGACTGCCGCCGCCGAGTGCTTGGCCAAAGTCCGGATCGAAACCTTCATGTCACCTTCTCCATGTCCCTGTTTGCGAGCGGTCCGCGGATGACCCCTGGGAGGGAAAGGGTCGATCCGCAGCCGCCGCAGCGACCGAAGAAGCCTGATCGGAGAAGGAAGCCGGAGCACCCGCGAAGGGGCACCTGCCGGGAGGGGACCAGCGGAGACACGAACTCCGCGGGCTTCGAACTTCCTTCCTGAACGACAGACCTGTTTCGGTCTTTTTCTTCGATGGTGAAGATATTTTTACTAAGAGACAAAAGCAATTCAAAGTATTGGTTAATTAGACGAAAAGTATAGTTAATCCGGATACTTGTGGTTAATTTAACCATACTTCGCGCGGGTGCCGCGCGGACGCGGCGCCGATCGGCTATAGAGACGCGATGGATCTGGTCGTGGAGTCGGCCGGCTGGGCGCGTTGGGGCGCGCGACGGATGCGCTGCGCGCTCGGCAAGGGCGGCGTGCGCGCCGCCAAGCGCGAGGGCGACGGCGTGACGCCGGCCGGCGCGTTCACCATGCGCCGCGTGCTCTATCGCGCGGACCGCGCCGCCGCGCCGACCGCCCAGCTGCCGCTAGCACCGATATCGTCCGACGACGGCTGGTGCGACGATCCGGCGGATGTCGCCTACAACCGGCCGGTGAAGCTGCCTTATGCGGCGCGTGCCGAGCGGCTGTGGCGCGCCGACCGACTCTACGATCTGGTCGTCGTCCTCGGCCATAACGACGCGCCGCCGGTCGCCGGCGCCGGCAGCGCCATCTTCCTGCACGTCGCCGCGGCGGACTATGCGCCGACCGAGGGCTGCATCGCGCTTGCAGCGGACGATCTGCGGGCCGTCCTGGCCGAAGCCGACGCGGCATCGCGTGTGGTGGTGGAACTGCGCTAGGTCCGATCAGATGAGATCGACGCCGGCGCACAATTCTTTTTCGTCATGCCCGGACTTGGTCCGGGCATCCACGAATTGAAGACGTGGATTGCCGGGACAAGCCCGGCAATGACGGCCCCAGGGTGGGCGTACTTGATCGTAAGGTGCCCTAAGGCTGCGCGCGCGGGCCGAAGATCGCCGTGCCGACGCGCACCAGCGTGGCGCCATGCGCAACGGCGATTTCGAAATCGTCGCTCATGCCCATGCTGAGCTCGGTCAAATCATTGCGTTTGGCGACGGCGGCGAGGCGGTCGAAATGCGGCGCCGGGTCGGCGCCGGCCGGCGGGACGCACATCAGTCCGGCGGGCGCCAAATGCCAACAGGCGCGGCAATCGGCGATGAAGCCGTCGGCGGCCTCGGGCGCGACGCCAGCTTTTTGCGGCTCGGCGCCGACATTGACCTCGACCAGCAGGGTGGGGCGGCGGCCTTCCTGTTCCATGGCGCGCGCCAGCGCCTCCACCAGCCGCGGCCGATCGAGCGTATGGATTACGTCGAAGAGCCGGACGGCGTCGCGCGCCTTGTTGGTCTGGAGCGGACCGACGAGATGCAGGCGCAGATCGGGATAGCGCGCTTTTAGCGCCGGAAACTTGGCCTGGGCTTCCTGCACGCGGTTCTCGCCGAAGACGCGCTGGCCGGCGGCGAGGGCGGCCTCGATCGCGGCGGCGGGATGCGTCTTGCCGATCGCGACCAGCGTCACGGCGGCGGCGGCACGGCCGGCGCGGCGGGCGGCTTCGGCGATCCGCGCGCGCACCGCGGTCAGGCGTTCGGCGAGGGCAGCGGCGGCATGATCAGGCATGGCCGCAGGCTCGCCAGGGCAGGGCGGGACGTCAAGGCCGCTGGCGCGGTGGACCGGAGCTGTGTTGCCTTTCAAAGGTATAGCCGGGCCCGCGGGGCCTGCGGTAAGATCGCGCCGCCCGGGGCTGCTATCCCCCGGGGGGAGCCCCGAGGAGTTTTGGTATGTTGGTCCACCAATCCGTGAAAGCCGGATTCCTATGCTTTGGCGCGGCGTTGCTGCTCAGCGGCTGCGGCCTTTTCAACAACGACCGCTGGCAAGGCAACGATCCCGACGCACAACAGCGGGCCGAAGATCCCTACCACACCGATCCGAAGTACATCGCGGGCACGCAAGGTCCGTACAATCCGCGCACCATGAACGACAACGACCGTTCGGTGCTGTCGCTGTTCTTCAACAACAAGAACAATACCGCGGGCGCTGGAGCCGGCGGCGGCGGCGCACCGGGCGTCGGCGTTAACTCGTTCCTGTGGCATGCGAGCCTCGACACGGTCTCCTTCATGCCGCTGGCGTCGGCCGATCCGTTCGGCGGCGTCATCATCACCGACTGGTTCAGCCCGCCGCAGACGCCGAACGAGCGCTTCAAGGTCAACGTCTTCATCCTGAACCGCGAGCTGCGCGCCGACGGCGTGCGCGCGAGCGTCTTCCGCCAGCAGCGCGACGCCAAGGGCAACTGGGTCGACGCGCCGGTCGACAAGAACACGTCGGTCGATCTCGAGAATGCCATCCTCGCGCGGGCGCGTCAGATCCGCTTGAGCACGGCCTCGAACCAGCAGTAGGCCACGGCTAACGCGCGATGGCGCGGTACAACGCGAAAGAGAACGAAGAGACATGGCAACGGGTCTGGCAGGAGCGTAAGAGCTTCGAAGTCGAGACGGACCCGGCGCGGCCGAAATATTACGTGCTCGAGATGTTTCCCTATCCGTCGGGGAAGCTCCATGTCGGCCACGTGCGCAACTACACGATGGGCGACGTGGTCGCACGCTACAAGCGCGCTCAGGGCTTCAACGTGCTGCATCCGATGGGCTGGGATGCGTTCGGCCTGCCGGCCGAGAACGCGGCGATATCGTCCGGCAAGCATCCGCGCGACTGGACGTTCGAGAACATCGCGGTGATGCGCGAGCAGCTGAAGCGCATGGGCATCGCCTATGACTGGCGGCGCGAGATCGCCACCTGCCATCCGGACTACTACAAGCACGAGCAGAAGATGTTCCTCGATTTCCTCGCGGCAGGCCTCGCCTACCGCAAGGAGTCGTGGGTGAACTGGGACCCGGTCGAGAACACGGTGCTCGCCAACGAGCAGGTGATCGACGGCCGCGGCTGGCGCTCCGGCGCGCCCGTCGAGAAGCGGTTGCTGTCGCAGTGGTTCCTCAAGATCACCGCCTTCGCCGAGGAGCTGCTCGCGGCGCTGCCGACGCTCGACCGCTGGCCCGAGCGCGTCAAGCTGATGCAGGAGAACTGGATCGGCCGCTCGGAAGGCGCGCGCGTGTTCTTCGCGCTCGCCGGCCGCGAGGACCGGCTCGAAGTCTTCACGACGCGGCCCGACACGCTGTTCGGCGCGTCGTTCGTTGCCGTCGCGCCTAACCATCCGCTGGCCGACAAGCTGGCCGAGCGCGATCCGAAGCTCCGCGCCTTCATCGCCGAGTGCAACCGCATGGGCACCAGCGAGGCGGTGCTCGAGACCGCGGAAAAGATGGGCTACGACACCGGCGTCGCGGCGCGTCACCCGTTCAAACCTGAGTGGACCCTGCCGGTCTATGTCGCCAATTTCGTGCTGATGGAATACGGCACCGGCGCGATCTTCGGTTGTCCGGCGCACGACCAGCGCGACCTCGAATTCGCCCGCAAATACCGCCTGAAGGTGACGCCCGTGGTGCTGCCGTCCGATGCGGATGCAGCCTCGTTCGCGATCGCCGACGAGGCCTATACCGGCGACGGCACGCATATCAACTCGGGCTTTCTCGACGGCCTCGACGTGCCGGCGGCCAAGCGCCGCGCCATCGCCGAGATCGAGCAGCGTCAGGCCGGCACCGGCGCGACGGTATGGCGGCTGCGCGACTGGGGCGTGTCGCGCCAGCGCTATTGGGGCTGCCCGATCCCGGTCATCCATTGCGACAAATGCGGCATCGTGCCGGTGCCGGAAAAGGACCTGCCGGTCAAGCTGCCCGACGACGTCACGTTCGACCAGCCGGGCAATCCGCTCGACCGCCATGCGACCTGGAAGCACGTCGCCTGCCCGCGCTGCGGCGCCAAGGCGCGGCGCGAGACCGACACCTTCGACACCTTCTTCGAGAGCTCGTGGTATTTCGCGCGCTTCTGCTCGCCGCGTGCCGCCGGCGCCTTCGAGCGCAAGGACGTCGACTACTGGCTGCCGGTGGACCAGTATATCGGCGGTATCGAGCATGCGGTCCTGCACCTGCTCTATTCGCGGTTTTTCGTCCGTGCCCTCGAGCGCTGCGGCTATCTCGCGCTCGCCGAACCGTTCGCCGGCCTGTTCACCCAGGGCATGGTGTGTCACGAGACTTATCAGGATGCCGCCGGCAGCTGGCTCTTTCCCGAAGAGGTCCGCCGCGACGAGAGCGGCGCCTGGCGCGACGCCAAAGGCGGCACGGTGACCGCCGGCCGCATGGAAAAGATGTCGAAGTCGAGGAAGAACGTCGTCGGCCTCGAGACCATCGTCGACGCCTTCGGCGCCGACACCGCGCGGCTCTATCTGCTGTCTGACAGCCCGCCGGAGCGCGATCTCGAATGGACCGACGCCGGCATCGAGGGCGCCTGGCGCTATGCCAACCGGCTGTGGCGATTGGTGACGGAGCGTGACCAACCGCTGCCGCCGCCGGGCGCGAAGATGCCCGCGGTGCCCGCCGCCGCCGACCAGGATTTGCGGCGCGTCGCCCACCAGACTGTCGCGCTGGTCACCGACGATCTCGACAAGTTCCGCTTCAACCGCGCCGTAGCGCGTATCCGCGAGCTGACCAACGCGATCGAAGCCCGGCCGGAGGCCGCCGGCGCGGTCGTACGCGAGGCGCTCGAGGCGGCGGTGCGGCTGATCGGGCCGATGATGCCGCATCTGGCGGAGGCGTTGTGGCAGGCGCTCGGCCATCAACGCCTGCTGGCGGACGAGCCGTGGCCCAAGGCCGACGCCGCGCTCGCCATCGCCGAGACGGTGACGCTCGCCGTTCAAGTCAACGGCAAGCTCCGCGGCACGGTCGAAGTGCCGCGCGACGTCGGCGAGGCCGACGCGCGCGAGGCGGCGCTGGCGCTGCCCAACGTCATCACCGCGCTCGGCGGCAAGACGCCGCGCAAGACCATCGTCGTGCCCAATCGGATCGTCAATGTCGTGGTCTAGGCGCCGCATCCTGGCGATCCTCGCCGCGGCACCGCTTGCCGGTTGCGGCTTCCATCCGCTCTACGGCGGCGAGACCGCGGGCCAATACGATCCGATGCTCGCCGCGATCAAGGTCGCGCCGATCCAGGACCACGAAGGTCAGCTCCTCGAACTCGCGCTGCGCGAGCGGCTCAATCCGCGCGGCGCCGCGGTGCCACAGCGCTATGAGCTGAAAGTGGTGCTGACGTTGACCCGGTCCGACCTCGGCATCCAGCGCAACGCCACCTCGACGCGCTCCGAGATCAACGCCACCGCAAGCTACACGCTGAGCGGCCAAGGAACCGCCGTCAACGGCAACAGCCAGACGGTCAGCGCCTTCGACCTGCAGAACGACGCCTGGGCAGCGACAGTCGCCGAGAAGGACGCGCGCGAGCGCGCCATCCAGAACCTGGCCGACACCATCACCCTGCAGCTGTCGCTGTGGGCGCAACGACAGGAAGCGGCGCGCTGAGCCGGTGAAGCTCGAGCCTCGCCGCATCGATTCCTTTCTCGCGGCGCCCGATCCGGCGATCCGCGCCTGCTTGGTCTATGGTCCCGATCGCGGCCTGGTTGGCGAGCGCGCGGCGCGGCTGGCGCGCGCCATCGTGCCCGATCCCTCGGACGCCTTCCGCGTCGCCGCGCTGGCGGCGGACGCGCTGTCGTCGGAGCCGGCGCGGCTGCATGACGAGGCGGCACAGCTGTCGCTGATGGGCGGCCGCCGGCTGGTGCACGTCACCGATGCCGGCGACGCGGTCGGTGCGCTCTTCGCCCGCTATCTCGCCGATCCGCCGGCCGGCGACGGCTTCGTCGTGGTCGAGGGCGGCGACCTGAAGCCGCGCTCGAGCCTGCGCCGCGCCTTCGAGGGTGCCAAGAACGCCGCCACGATCGCCTGCTATCTCGACGGGCCGCGCGAGATCGAGGCGCTGGTGCGCGAGATCGCGCGCGCCCATCGCCTCACGCTGGCGCCCGACGCGGTGCCTTATCTGGTGTCGTCGCTCGGCGGCGACCGGGCGCTGAGCCGCCAGGAGCTCGAGAAACTCGCGCTCCATGCGGGCGACGGCGGAACCGTAACGCTCGACGATGCCGCCGCGCTGGTCGGCGACAGCGCCGACCTTTCGCTCGAAGACGCCATCCTCGCCGCAGCCGAGGGCAATCCCGCCGCATGCGAGCGCGCACTCGACCGGGCGCTGGCCGAAGGCGAGGCGCCGATCCGTATCCTGCGCGCGGCGCAGCGCCATTTCACGCTGCTGCATCGCACCGCATCGCGGCTCGACACCGGCGCCAATGCCGACGAGGCGATCGCCGCGATCCGGCCGCCGCTCTTCTTCAAGCTCAAGGACAGCTTCAAGCGCCAGCTGCGTCTGTGGCCGGCACGGCGCGCCGCCGCGGTGCTGATCGCGCTGGTCGAGGCCGAGCGCCAGGCCAAGTCGTCCGGCATGCCCGGCGAGACGCTCTGCCGCGCCGCCCTGCTGCGGATCGCCCGCGGCGCTATGCAGGCCTCGGCGCACCGGGCGTCCTAGCGGGCAGGGCCATTTGCTCGGCCAGGCCCGAAATGTGGCAAGATCGTCGTTCCCAGGCAGAAATGCCGTTGCGCGGAAGAAATCCGTTCGGGGAGAGCGTGCTATGGACTTGGCAGAAATCGATCTCGTCGTCGATTGGCTCGACTTCATCGAGGAATGGCTGGCGGCGAAGCAGTATCCGGAGGCGTCGCATATCATCGGCGTCGCCCGGCTGTCGCTCGAGGACGTGCGGCAGAAGATGACGACCGACGCGGCGGCTTAAATCGCGGCGGCGCGGCGCGCCTCAGCCGAAGGGCGTGCCGTTCTTGCGCCGGAAAATCCGCTTGCCAGCGGCATCGTGCGCGGCGCGGATATCGTCGTCGGGATAGACGACGTCGTCCGGCACGCTGCGGTCGCCGACCTCGAGATAGATCACGTCGCACCCGGTGCGATTGACCAGGTGATGCGCATCGCCGGAGCCGGCCCGGAAACCGGCGCACATGCCGGGCTTGAGCGGCGTCTCGCCGGCGTCGGTCACCAGCACGGGCTCGCCCTCGACGATGTAGATGAATTCGTCTTGCGCCGCATGCGCGTGGCGCAGCGCCGAGATTGCGCCCGGCACCAGCCGCGTCAGGTTGACGCCGAAATTCCGCAAGCCGAAGACGTCGCCGAGCGGCCGTTTCTGTCGGCCGAGCACGCGCGAATAGAACGGCTCGGGATAGGCCGACGGCTTCGGGTTGGGCACGGCGTCGGAGGCGACGATGGCGACGGGCGGCTTCGCGGCCATCGCGTCAGGGCTTGGCGCGCAACCTGTTGAGCACGCCGTCGAGCTGATCGAGCGACGCGTAGCGGATGGTGAGCGCGCCGCGCTTG
>Ga0307372_10002656_pt1 | contig 29214 bp, 27 predicted proteins | sample OX1MG_FD_202533 | JGI IMG/M metagenome (GOLD analysis project Ga0307372, IMG submission 202533) | Soil microbial communities from Risofladan, Vaasa, Finland - OX-1 | ecosystem: Environmental > Terrestrial > Soil > Coastal area > Acid sulfate soil | place: Finland: Risofladan, Vaasa | collected... | reverse complement strand
ACATCAGCGCCGATCAGAACCCGCTCGACATCCTGCGGGAAATCCGGCGCCAGCAGGCGCTCAGCATCGCCTGCCACCCGCACCACCGGACGACGCGGCGGATCGAGATCAGCACGTGCTATCTGTGGGACCACCGGGAGGAGCTGGCCGACATGGTCGACGTGTGGGAGGCGGCCAACCGCGACGATCTCTTCTCGGTGACCAGCCTCAAGCACTACCCCTACATCGCCAGCAGCGACTTTCACAAGCCCAGGCATCTCTACTCGTGGAAGACGCTGATTCGCGCGGACAAGAACTGGCCGGCCATCAGGCGCGCCCTGCGCGCCAACGTCGACATCGCGCTGACGCTGTTCCGGGACGGCTCCTGGGCGGCGTAGCGGCTCCGGGCACTCAGGCGCTCCGGGGGCCTGTTTGGCCCCCCCGCCCATCGGGCGTATGATGTCCCGTTGCCAAAATCGGCCGCGCCCGGGAGGGACGGCCGATACGGGGGACCCGCGCGGGAGGGCATGGACCTTCCCTGGGGCGTATCGCCGTGTCCGGCCTCCCTCGGAGGCCCGGGCCGCGTAGGGGACTTCCAACCCCGAGCCCGTCAGCTAACCTCGTCGGCCGTTGGAGGGTCGTGTGCCGGAAGAGCGGCTGTTATCCCAGCTCAAGCGCCTGTTCATCGGGCGTCCGATTCCCACCCGCCTCGCGCACCACCAGCGATTCTCCCGCGTCACCGGGCTGGCGGTGCTGTCGTCCGACGCGCTGTCGTCGGTGGCGTACGCGACCGAAGAAATCCTGCGGGTCCTGATCGTCGGCGGGCTGGCGGCGCTGAGCTACGCGACGCCGATTGCGCTCTGCATCGCGCTGCTGCTCGCGATCGTCGTCTTTTCGTACCGGCAGACGATCCACGCGTACCCCAACGGCGGGGGGGCGTACATCGTGGCGCGCGAGAACCTGGGCCGGAGCGCCGGGCTCATCGCCGCCGCCTCGCTGCTCATCGACTACACCATGACGGTGGCCGTCAGCGTGGCGGCCGGCGTCGCCGCCATCACGTCGGCCGTGCCGAGCCTCCAGGACGACCGCGTCCTGATCGCCCTGGTCTGCGTGGTGGCCCTGGCGGTCGGGAACCTGCGCGGCATCCGCGAGTCCGGCCGGCTGTTCGCCGGGCCGACCTACTTCTTCATCGGCAGCATCCTGGTGCTGCTCGGCATCGGCGCCGTGCGGTACGCGACCGGTTCCCTGATGCCGCTGCCGCCGGAAGGGCCGATCCCGACCGGCGCGGAGGTCCACGCCCTCGGGCTGTTCGCGATCCTGACCGCCTTCTCGAACGGCTGCACCGCCATGACGGGCGTCGAGGCCGTGTCCAACGGCGTGCCGGCGTTCCGCGATCCGACGTCGAAGAACGCCGCGTCCACGCTCGGGACGATGGCGGTGCTCGCCATCACGATGTTCGTCGGCATCACGCTGCTGGCCCACGCCTATCACATCGTGCCGTCCGATCGCGAGACGGTCATCTCACAGATCGCCCGCGCGCTCGTGGGCGGCCGCAACGCCGCCTACTATGCCGTGCAGATCGCGACGATGCTGATCCTGGTGCTGGCGGCCAACACCGCGTACGCCGACTTCCCGCGGCTCGCGTCGGTCGTGTCGGCCGACGGCTTTCTCCCCCGCCAGTTCATGAACCAGGGCGACCGGCTGGCGTTCTCGAACGGCATCCTGGTGCTGAGCGCGTTCGCCAGCCTCCTCCTCATCGTGTTTCACGGCGACACGCATGCGCTGATTCCGCTGTACATGATCGGGGTCTTCGTCTCCTTCACGCTGTCGCAGGCCGGCATGGTCCGGCACTGGCACCGGCTGCGGGAGGGCAAGTGGCGGACGAATGCCATCATCAACGGCACCGGCGCGGTGCTGACCGGCATCGTGCTGATCATCGTCGCCACCACGAAGGCCGCCGAGGGCGCCTGGATCGTGCTCGTCCTCATCCCGTGCCTCGTGATGCTGTTCCGGATGACGCGCACCCACTACGACCACGTCGCCTCCCAGCTCAGCATCAAGGACTGGGCGCCCGAGCCGGCGCACGCGAACATCGTCGTCGTCCCGGTGAGCGGGATTCACCGCGGCGTGCTCAAGGCGCTGGAGTACGCCCGCTCGCTGTCGCCGGAGGTGCTGGCCGCCTACGTGGACGTGGAGCCGGTGGTCACGGCCAAGATCCGTCAGGACTGGGAACGCTGGGGCGAGGGCGTCAAGCTGGTCGTGCTCGAGTCCCCGTACCGGTCGATCATGGAGCCGCTGCTCGAGTTCATCGAGCAGCTGCAGGCCAGCCACCCGGACAGCTACCTGACCGTGCTGCTGCCGGAGTTCGTCCCCAAACGCTGGTGGCAGGCGCTGCTGCACAATCAGCGGGCGCTGCTCATCAAGGGCGCGCTGCTCTTCCAGCCGAACATCATCGTGACCAGCGTCCCCTATCACCTGCACTGAACGCGGCGCCGGGGACGCCCGCCGTGAGCTACGCCAGGTACAGCGCGACGATCCCCGACAGCAGGATCCCGTCGAACGTTCCGGCGCCGCCGATGCTGAGCAGGCCGGTGAACGCGCGGTCGACATCCCGCAGGTGCAGGAGATCCGCCCCCACGAGCGGCCCCAGCACGCCGGCGATAAACGCCACCGGCGTGGCGTTCGCCGGCGCCAGCAGCAGCGCCCCGGTCGCGGCAATGGCGGGCGGCACCAGCGCCGGCAGGGTAATGCCGACGCCGGCCACCGGCCGGGCCAACCGGTGACAGACCCACACGTTCAGCAGGACGACGGTCGCCAGAGCGGGCAGGTCGGTCCGGAGGGCGATCAGGCGGACCGCCTCGTACGCCGCCAGCCCGACCGGGATCAGGCAGCCGCCGACATTGACCGCGATGATGGTCTCGTGCCGCACCCGCTGCAGCCGCGGCCACATGCCCGGGAGGCCGAACAGCGCCAGCGCGTCCACCGGCACCGGCTCGGATCGCACGATGCGCCGGACGGGCAGGTTGACGAGGCTGCCGGCGAAGACGCCGAAGACGATCAGCACCGCCATGTCGGGGGTCAGGTGCAGCTTGAGCAGCGCGGCCGACATCAGATCCATCATGACGAGCGGCAGCAGCACCATGAGGATCGCCGCGACGATGAACGACAGGCAGCCGGCACGCGGCATGATGGTCGGGCTCAGGGCTCAGGGCCCGGGCGCTCTCGATGTCGTAGCGCCGAGCGTCAGCTCGGCCTTCCTCGGGGCCTCTGGGCTCGCGCTCTCGATTCCCCGTGGCGTAGATCCGTTCAGCGGGCCGCGTGCACGGCCACCAGCGCCTGCCCGAGGCTCAGACCGCCGTCCCCGGCCGGCACGTCACGGTGGCTGAACACGTCGAATCCGTCGGCCGCCAGCGCGCCCAGCAGGCCTTCGAGCAGACAGCGGTTCTGGAAACAGCCGCCGCTCAGGCAGACCCGCGTCAGCGCCGTCTCCTCCCGGAGCCGGCCGGCGAGATCGGCGAACGTCCGGACGAGCCCGTTGTGGAAGCGGCGGCTGATGCCGGGGACGTCCCGCCCACCCGCGCGATCCGCCAGGACCGCCTGGAGCAGCGGCCGCGGGTCGACAATCCAGCCGTCGCCGTCCCTGTCGATCGCCAGCGGGTACGCCTCGGTGTCGGCCGACCGGCGCGCGGCCATCTCCAGGGCGATGGCCGCCTGCGCCTCGTGGGTGACCCGCGGGTGCAGTCCGACGAGCGCGGCCACGGCATCGAACAGCCGGCCGCAGCTGGACGTCAGCGGGGTGTTCACGCCCCGTTCGATCATGCGCAGGACGAAGCGGATGTGGGCGTCGTCGACCCCGTCCCACCGCGGCAGGTGCCGCGCGCAGGCGTCCGCGCCCAGGCGCGCGGCCACGCAGCCGACCGCCATGCGCCACGGCTCCCGGATGGCCGCCTCCCCGCCCGGCATCGGCACGTACGCCAGGTGCGCCGCCCGCACGAAGTCCCGATAGCCGGCGATCAGCACCTCCCCGCCCCAGATGCGGCCGTCGGTGCCGTAGCCGGTGCCGTCGAGCACGATGCCGATCACCCGGCCGTCGAGATGGTTCTCGGCCATGCAGGCCGCGACGTGGGCGTGATGGTGCTGCACGCCGACGCGCGGCAGCGCCCGTGCCTCGGCCCACCTGGTCGAGAAGTAGTCCGGATGGAGGTCGCACGCCAGGAGAGACGGCCGGATCTGGAGGATGCGCTGGAAATGATCGACGACCTCCTCGAAGAACCGATGGCTCTCGAGGTGCTCGAGGTCGCCGACGTGCTGGCTGAGGAACGCGCGCCCGCCTTCCGCCAGACAGATCGTGTTCTTCAGCTCGCCGCCGACGGCCAGCACCGGCGGCACCTCCTCGTGCAGAAAGACCGGCACCGGCACCTCGCCGCGGGCCCGGCGGACCACGCGCGGCAGCCCGCCGGCCACCATGACGACCGAGTCGTCGCAGCGGCGCAGGATGTCGCGATCGTGCACGAGCCAGGCGTCGGCCACGCCGCGGAGGCGCTCGAGGGCTTCGGCGTTGTCGATGGCAATCGGCTCCTCGCTCAGGTTGCCGCTCGTCATCACGAGCGCGTCGAACCGGCCCTCGTCGAACAGCAGATAGTGGACGGGCGTATAGGGCAGGAACACGCCGAGGTCCCCGTGTCCCGGGGCTACCGCGTCCGGCACGGCGCCGGCGTCCCGGCGGGGCAGGACGACAATCGGCCGCTCCCAGCCGAGAAGCCGCGCGCGACCGGCCGGCTCGATTTCGACCAGACGTCCGGCCGCCTCCGCATCGGGCACCATCACGGCGAACGGCTTGCCCGCGCGGCGTTTCCGCTCGCGCAGCCGCCGGACGGCTTCTCCCTGCATCGCGTCGACCGCGAGATGGAAACCGCCCAGCCCCTTGACCGCCACAATCGCCCCTTCGCGCAGCAGCGCGACCGCCTGGCCGATCGGGTCGCCGGCGCCGCTCGGCCGGCCCGCATCGTCCCACAGCACCAGGCGGGGCCCGCAGTCCGGGCAGGCGTTCGGCTGCGCGTGGAAGCGGCGGTCGGCCGGATCGTCGTACTCCGCCTGACAGGCCGGACACATGCGGAACGGCGCCATCGAGGTCTGCGGCCGGTCGTAGGGAATGTCCCGCACGATCGTGAACCGCGGTCCGCAGTTGGTGCAGTTGATGAACGGATAGCGGTACCGGCGGTCGGCCGGATCGCGGAGTTCCCGCAGGCAGTCGGGGCACACGGCCACGTCGGGCGGAATGAGCGTCCGGCCGGCCGCGTCATCGCGGCTCGCGACGATGCGGAACTCGCGGTCCCCGGCCAGCGGCAGCGTCCGCACCGCCACGTCCGTGATGCGGGCGAGCGGCGGCGCCTCGGCCTGCAGGCCGGCCAGGAAGCTGTCGACCGCGTCGGCCGGCCCCTGCACTTCGATGCGGACGCCCGAGCTGGTGTTGCAGATGCCGCCGACGAGCCGGCGGGCGCGGGCGAGACGGAAGACGAACGGACGGAATCCGACCCCCTGGACAATGCCGCAGACGGTGATGCCCCGGCGGACGTCCATCACACCGACGATGCGGCCCGGGCCAGCGCGACCTGCCGGCGTCTGTCGCCCAGCCAGGCGAACCAGTCGGGGAGTCCGGCGCCAGTCAGCGTCGAGACGCGGAGAGCCGGCAGCCCGGGATGGACGCGCCGGGCGTTGCGTTCGGCCTCGTCCGCGTCGAAGGGGACGAACGGCAGGAGATCGATCTTGTTGAGCAGCATCAGCGAGGACCGGAAGAAGATGCCGGGGTATTTCAGCGGCTTGTCTTCCCCCTCGGTCACGCTGAGCACCACGACCTTGGCCTCCTCGCCGAGATCGTAACCGGCCGGACAGACGAGGTTGCCGACGTTCTCGACGAACAGGATGTCCAGCCCTTCGAGTGGCCACCCGACGAGCGCCCGGTCCACCATCCGCGCGTCGAGGTGACAGGTGCCGCCGGTCGTGATCTGCCGGACGGGAAAATGGAAGCGGGCCAGCCGCGCCGCGTCATGGTCGGTCTGGATGTCGCCGGTCAGTACGGCCACGCGCAGGCCGGGCGCGATGCCGTCGAGCGTCCGTTCGAGGAGTGAAGTCTTGCCGGCGCCGGGCGAGCTGACGAGGTTCAGGCACAGCACCCCGCAGGCGGCGAAGCGGGCGCGCAGATCGGCGGCAATCCGGTCGTTCTCATTGAGCACCTTGCGTTCGAGGGGTACCCGATCCATCGACGTCCACCTCCAGGTAGGCGAGGTCCAGCTCGTCGCCGCCGGCGAACTCGGTGTCGAGCCGGCCGCAGCGCGGACAGCGCGTCTCGAACTGCTCGACGGCGAACGTCTCGTCGCACGCCGGGCAGCGATGGCGCAGGGGACAGTATTCGATCTCGAGCTCGAGCCCGTCGAGATCGGTGTCGCGCGTCAGGGCGTCGAAGCAGAAGCGCAGCGCGTCGCAATCGACGCCGCCCAGCTCCCCGACCTTGACGCCGACCTTGCACACGCGGCCGCCGGGATAGCGCGCCCGTTCGGCGCGCACCGCGTCGAGCACCGAGCTCGCGATGCCGATTTCATGCATCGACGCCTCAACAGATGCGCGGCAGCTGATCGCCGGCCAGCATGTCCACGATCCGCGTCGTCCCGAACGTCGTCCGCATCGTGACGACCGGCGAGGGGGCCGCGCGGACCGTGCCGATGCGGCGCGCGAACCGGCCGAGCGGATGCGCCCGCATCACGTCGACCACCCGGTCGGCGTCGGCGGCATCCACGATCGCCACCAGCTTGCCTTCGTTGGCGACGTACATCGGGTCGAGGCCGAGCAGCTCGCACGCGCCCCGGACCTCTTCCCGCACCGGGATGCTCGGCTCCTCGAGCTCGATGCCGACGCCCGCGCTGGCGGCGATCTCGTTCAGGGCACTCGCGAGCCCGCCGCGCGTCGGGTCACGGAAGCACCGGAACCGGTCGCTCGCCGCCAGCATGTCGGCCACCAGCGTGTGCAGCGCGGCCGAATCGCTCCGGACCGCGCTCTCGAACTCCAGTCCTTCGCGCTGGCCGAGAATCGTCATGCCGTGATCACCGATCGACCCGCTGAGCAGGACGCTGTCGCCCGGCCGCGCCAGGTCGGCCGACAGCATCAGCCCGTCGGGCACGACGCCGATGCCGGAGGTGGTGATGAAGATCCCGTCGCCGCTCCCCTTCTCGACGACCTTGGTGTCGCCGGTGACGATGCCGACGCCGGCCCGATCGGCCGCCTGCTGCAGCGACGCGACGATGCGCCGCAGGCTCTCCATCGGCAGCCCTTCCTCGAGGATGAGCGCGACGCTCAGGAACAGCGGCTGCGCGCCCCCCATCGCCAGATCGTTGATCGTGCCGTGCACGGCCAGCGTGCCGATGTCGCCGCCGGGGAAGAACAGCGGCTTGACGACGAACGAGTCGGTGGTGAAAGCCAGGCGGCAGCCCTTCACCTCGACGATCGCCTGGTCGTTCAGGCACGCCAGCGCGGGATGCCGGAACGCGGGCAGGAAGAGATCCCGCACGAGCTCCGCCGACAGTTTCCCGCCGCTGCCGTGTCCCAGCAGCACCGTGCGGCGATCGGCCAGCGGCGCCGGGCACGAGAAGCCCGCCTCCAGTCTTTCCGTCATCCCCGCACCTTCACCGGGTCCATCGCGTGCCGCCGGTACTGATGGTACGCGGCGCAGGCCCCTTCGGTCGACACCATGGGGGCGCCGAGCGGGCGCTCGGGCGTGCAGCGCGTGCCGAACGCGGCGCAGTCGGTCGGCTTCTTCAGGCCCTGCAGCACCTGGGCGCTGATGCACTCCGGCGGCTCCTCCGCCGTCATCGTCGACAGGCCGAACAGGCGGTCGGCGTCGTGGGCCGCCAGCTCCGGCCGCAGGCGGTAGCCGCTCTGCGGGATCGGGCCGACCCCGCGCCACTTCTTGTCGCACACCTCGAACACCTGCGCCATGATCCGCTGCGCCGGCTCGTTGCCGTCATAGCTGACCGACCGGACGTACTGGTTCTCGATTTCGGCGCGGCCCTCTTCGAGCTGCGCGACGATCATCCGGATGGCCTCCAGGATGTCGACCGGTTCGAAGCCGCCGACGACGATCGGCACGTGGTACTCGCGGACGAGCTCCTCGTACTCAGAGTAGCCCATCACCGTGCAGACGTGGCCGGGCGCAATGAAGGCCTGCACGCGGTTCGCGGGCGACCCGAGCAGCAGCCGGATGGCCGGCGGCACGAGGACGTGCGAAACGAGCATGGAGAAGTTGGCGAGCCCCTCGCGGTGCGCCTGCCACACCGCCATGGCGTTGGCCGGCGCCGTCGTCTCGAATCCGACGGCAAAGAAGACCACGCGGCGCTCCGGCCGCTGGCGGGCGATCTTGAGCGCGTCCATCGGCGAGTACACGACCCGCACGTCGCCCCCGGCGGCCTTCACGTGGAACAGGTCCGAGCGCGAGCCCGGCACGCGCAGCATGTCGCCGTAGGAGACGAACGTGACGTCCGGCTGCGACGCGATCTCGACCGCCTTGTCGATCGTCTCGATCGGCGTGACGCACACGGGGCACCCCGGACCGTGCACGAGCTCCACGGCCGGGGGCAGCAGCTCGTCCACGCCGTACCGCATGATCGTGTGGGTCTGCCCGCCGCAGATCTCCATCATCACCCAGTCGCGCGTCGTCCGCCGGCCGATGTCGGCCGCCAGCGCCCGGGCCAGCCGCGCATCGCGATACTCGTCAACATATTTCATGATCGGCCTCACGGACCTCCACCGCCCGACGTCTCCCGGGCGGACCGGACGTCAGCGCCCGCCGGCAGGGTCGTCCGGCTGCGCCAGCTCTTCCTCGAGCATCCCCATCGACTCCAGCAGCGCGTAGGTCCGCTCCGCCTCGTCCCGGTCGACGCGGCTGATCGCGAAGCCGACGTGCACGAGCACGTAGTCGCCGACCGACGCCTCCGGCACGAAATCCAGGCAGGCCTCACGGGTGATGCCGCCGAACTGCACGCGGCCGGAACGGATGCCGTTGCTCACCTGCTCGTCGAGAATCTTCCCCGGAATCGCAAGACACATGGTTCACTCCTCGCCGGCGCCGATCCGGCCGCCATGACACGCGGGCGGACCGGCCTCGATCGGTGCCGCCAGTCCGCGCGGGCGCAGGTCACCGCCCGCACCCGCGTCCCGGACGGCCCAGGCGCGCAGCTGGTCGACGGCGGCGTCGATCAACGCGTCGAGCCCCGTCTGCAGGGCGGCCGACAACGTCGTCCCCCAGCCGGTTTCGGCCGGCTGCAGCCCGAGCACGCGCACCTCGGGCAGCCGCCCGGTCAGCATCAGCAGCGCGGTCATCCAGTCGACCACGCCGAGGTGATGCACGGTCCAGCCGCCCGGCAGCCGCGACAGCTCCTCGCCGCTCATGCTGACGAGCGTGCCGGGCGTCGCGTCGACGTCGATCGCGTCGAGCACCAGCACGCACTCCGCCTCGGCGGTGTCGTCGACCAGCTCGATCCCGCGGGTGCTGCCGTCGATGAACGCGATGCCGTCCGGCACGCGCGGGTCCCGCTGCAGCCGCCAGAGCGCCTGGATGCCCAGGCCGTCGTCCGACCGGACGAGATTGCCGACTCCGACCACGGTGATCACGGATCCGCTCCTACGTCTTGCGCGGCTGCCCCGCGGGCACCGCCGGTCTCTGCTCCTCGTGCGGGCGGCGCGCCGGATCTGCCGCGACGAAGGCGGAAGGGAAGAACTTGTAGCCGGAGAACATGCCGCCCACCAGCCCGCTGCGCTCCTCGATGTCGATCAGCACCGCGCTGTACACATGATGGATCAGGAACGCGAGGAACACGAACATGATCAGGAAGTGGATCTCGCGCAGATACTGGATGTCCACGAGCGACGACAGCCAGCCGATCGAGAACCGCAGCAGCCCGGGGTCCAGCCCGAGCACGTAGTTGAACAGCGCCAGGCCGGTGAGGATCTCGACCACCATGAGCGCGTACACCGCCAGGTAGGTCACCGCGGCCAGGGGATTGTGTCCGACCTGGCTGTTCGGGCGGCGGCGGACGAAGAGGTAGTACTGGAGCTGGTTCCAGAACCCGCGCCACTGCCAGGGCCGGTACGGCACGAACGTGCGCCAGTGCGCCCAGCGGTTGCCCTTGAAGAACCAGTAGCCGCGCACGAGGCAGGCGGCGATGAAGACGAACGCGGTCACCTCGTGGATGAACCGCATCGTCCCCATCAGGAACTGCCCGCTGCCGCGGGAGATGAAGAACGGGTCGTACATGTAGTAGCCGGTGAAACTGAGCACCAGGATCGCGAGGACGATCACCCAGTGGGCGATCCGCACCGGCGCCTCCCACACGTAGACACGGACCACGTCCGCGTCGCCGGCGAGGGAAGGCGCGGCCGCGTTCGCCGAATCAGCTCTTGCGCTCATGGCTGTCGCTCCCTTCAGCTCTGCCGCCTGGCATACGTGCGTCCGCGCGCGTCCACCACGTGCACGGCGCACGCCAGGCAGGGATCGAAGGAGTGCACCGTCCTCAGGATCTCGAGCGGGCGCGTCGGGTCGGCGATCGGCGTCTTCAGCAGCGCCGTCTCGTACGGGCCGCGCTGCCCCTTCGAATCCCGCGGCCCGGCGTTCCAGGTCGTCGGGACGACGCACTGGTAGTTCTTGATCGCCTGATCCTCGATCTCGACCCAGTGGCCCAGCGCGCCGCGGGGCGCCTCGAAGAACCCCCAGCCGCGGGCCGTCTTCGGCCAGGTCGCCGGATCCCACTTCTCGCCGTTGTGGACGCGCAGGTTGCCCGAGTACATGTTCTGCCGGAGCTGTTCGAACCACCCCTCGAGGTGGTTCACCGTCATCTGCGTCTCGAGCGCCCGCGCCGCCACGCGGCCGAGGGTGGAGAACAGGGCCGCCGGCGGCGCGTTCAGCTTCGCCAGCGTGGCGTCCACCAGCGTCTTCACTTCGGTGTTGCCGGACGCGTAGGCAACCAGCATGCGCGCCAGCGGCCCGACCTCCATCGGCTGATCCTGGTAGCGCGGCGATTTCAGCCACGAGTACTTCTGGTCGACGTCGAGTTGCTGGTACGGGGGCGTCGGTCCCGTGTACTTCGGGTTCGTCTCGCCGTCGAACGGATGGCGTGCCGCCTGGTCGCCGTTCGAATACTCGTACCAGGAGTGCGTCACGTACTCGGTGACGTCGTTCGGGTCGACCGGGTGGACGTGCGCCAGATCGCGGTTGAGGATGATGCCGCGCGGGAGGAGGAACCGCGCCGTGTCGTGCACCCCGCCCATCGGGTAGAGCCCGTAGCTCAGAAAGTTGCCCGGGCCGTCGCCGAGGCTGAACCACTCGCGGTAGAACCCGGCGATCGCCAGCACGTCCGGCAGATAGACCTGCTCGACGAACGTCTTGGCGCTCCGGGCGACCTGCACCATGAAGTCGAGCCGCTCGGGGTTGATCGGCGCCATCGGCTCGTTCGGGTCGAGCGCCGTCGCCATGCCGCCCACGAGGAAGGTCTGCAGGTTCGGGTTCTTGCCCCCGAGCACCGCGTGAATGCGGATGAACTCGCGCTGCCACGTCAGCGCCTCGAGGTAATGCGCGACCGCCATCAGGTTGGCCTCCGGCGGCAGGTGGTACGCCGGGTGGCCCCAGTAGCCGCCGGTGAACAGGCTGAGCTGCTTGCTGTCGACGAGCGCCTTCACGCGGTCCTGGACCGCCTGGAAGTAGGTGCGGCTCGACTTCGGCCAGGGCGAGATCGATTCGGCGAGCTGCGACGTCTTCGCCGGGTCGGCCTTCAGCGCCTGCGTCACGTCGACCCAGTCGAGCGCGTGCAGATGGTAGAAGTGGATGACGTGGTCGTGAATCAGCTGCGTCGCCGAGATGATGTTGCGGATGATGCGCGCGTTGTCCGGGACCTCGATGCCGAGCGCGTCCTCGACCGCCCGGACGGAGGCGAGCGCGTGCACCATCGTGCAGACCGCGCAGATCCGCTGCGTCCAGAGCCAGGCCTCCCGGGGATCGCGGCCGCGCAGGATGAGCTCGATTCCCCGGAACATCGTGCCGGAGCTCCAGGCGTCGCTCACCTGGCCCCCGTCCACCTGCGCCTCGATCCGCAGGTGCCCTTCAATGCGCGTCACGGGATCGACGACGATGCGTGCCATGGCGGTCCTCCTACGATTTCGTCGGCGTGGATCCGCCGCCGGCGTCCTTGTGCTCGCTCACCTTGCTCCGGACGGCGCTCCCGACCGCGTGGGCGGCCGTCAGCCCCGCCACCGCGCCGACCGCGACCCAGCCCACTTTCTCGGCCGTCGTGTCGACACCGAAGCCGGGCACGTCGGGCAGCCGCTTGTAGAACGGCGACTTCGTGTCCCAGAAGTGATACGACGCGCACGCGATGCACCCGTGCCCCGCCTTCACCGGCCAGCTCGTGCCGCCGTTCCACCGGACGGTCGGGCAGTTGAAGGTCGCTTCCGGCCCCTTGCAGCCCATCTTGTAGAGGCACCAGCCCTTCCGGTGTCCCTCGTCGCCCCACTCCTCGACGAACTGGCCGGCGTCGTAGTGCGCCCGCCGCTCGCACTGGTCGTGAATGATCTGCCCGTAGGCGAACAACGGGCGGTTGTACTGATCGAGCGCCGGCGCTTCCCCGAACGTGAGGTAATGCACCAGCACGGCCGCGGTGTTCGCCGGGTTGTGCGGGCAGCCGCCCAGGTTGATCGCCTTGACGCCCGGCACGGCGTCCTGCAGGCCCCGCGCGCCGGTCGGATTCGGCTTCGCGTAGGGAATCCCGCCGTCCCACGCGCAGGCGCCGACCGCGATGTTCAGCGCCGAGTTCGTGCAGACTTCACGCGCGATGTCGAGCGCGGTCCGTCCGCCGATGGTGCAGTAGACGCCGCCGTCGGCGGTCGGAATCGATCCCTCCACGACGGCGATGTACTTGCCTTTCTCTTCCCGGACCACCCGTTCCAGCGCCCCTTCGGCCTGGTGGCCGGCCGCCGCCATCAGCGTCTCGTGGTATTCGAGCGACAGCAGATCGAGCACGATGTCGGCGATCGGCGGATCGGTCGACCGCAGCATCGACTCGGTGTTGCCCGCGCAGTCCTGGAATTCCAGCCAGACCATCACGGGCTTGCGCGTCTGCTCGAGCGCGTACACGACCCGATCGAGATACCGCGGGGGCAGCGCCAGCATGCCGACCATCATGCTGCAGAACTCGATGAACTTCCGGCGCGAGATACCTCGCAGAGACAGCGCCTCGGGGAGCGAATCGGCGTTCATGGACATACGCACCTCGGCTGCGGAAAGGATCCGGACGCGCGCCGACGCGACGGCGCGCGGGAAGAGGCGGCGGTGAACGGGGCGGGAGCGGTGATCGGCGGGCGACTCGACGTCACGCTCGATGGTCCGTCAACGCGATCGGACGCGAACATGCGGGTCACCCCTTCGGCGTCGGGACAGAGGCCGCCATCCGGCGGTCGCGCTCGCCGCACCTGCGCGAAGCGCAGGCGCGCGCGGCAGCACTTCGGACCGGCACCCTGATCGAGGGCCGTAATCTCACTGATTCTGAGCGCCACGGCAGAGCGTGGGTATCGGGGCAACCCCGATGCGGCGCACGCGCGACACGGCACGCCGGCGGGCCGCGGCGCACTTCCCGCGCGACGCGGCTGAATCTCCGTGAAACAGTCGGTTTCGCAACGAGGAGCGAAAGACGTCGTCATTCGGCGCGGCCGCGCACGACCGGCGATCGCCTGCACGGAACGTGCACCGGCGCCCGCCGTCATCGCCCTCGGCGCCGGCCGGCGCGTGCGCGTCACCAGCGGCGCACGCCGGCCGCGGCCGGCCGATCCGCCCGAACGCCTGTGTTACGATCGCCGAGCGTCGTGCGCACCTCTCGAGGGGAGGCCCCGGACATCCATGCTTCGAATCGCCGGCCGTGCCGCCACGGTGCTCGGGTCGATCGTCGCGCTGGCGGTACTCACGATCGCGGCGCCGGCAGCCGCACAGACGGACCTGTGCGCCGGCTGCCATCAGACCGCGCCCGGGGCCCCCGACTCCGAGCACGTCGAACGCTGGCAGCATTCGCCGCACGGCCGCAACGGCGTCGGGTGCGAGAAGTGCCACGGCGGGAATCCCGGGACGGCCGACATGCTCCGGGCGCACCAGGGGGTCGTCGGCAGCGATCAGCCGTCGAGCCCGACCAATCGCCGCCATCTCGCGGCGACCTGCGGCGCGTGCCACAGCGGACCGTTCGTGGCGTTCCAGAAGAGCCGCCACTACGCCCTGCTCCAGACGGCCGAACGCGCCGAGGCGCCCACCTGCTCCACCTGCCACGGCAGTGTCGCGGCGCAGCTCCTGTCGCCCGACGCGCTCCGGCGCACCTGCGCACACTGCCACGCCGCCGGCAGGCCGGCGGGTCATCCGGAATACCCGGTTCAGGCCGCCGCCATGCTCAGCGGCATCGCCTCCGTCCGAACGCTCCTGAACGCGGAGCAGCGGGCCATCAGGCGGATCCGCAGCCGGGACGCCAGGGCCAGCCTCGAGGAGACCTATCGACAGGCCGAGGTCCCGCTCATCGAGGCGATCAACGAAGCGCACCGCTTCGTCTTCAACCAGTCGACCGAACGGCTCGGCGTGGCGCTGAGACGCGCCGTCGCGTTGCGTGAGCAGCTCGGCCTCCAGCCGTAGGTGTCCCCGCGCGCGGGATTTCACGAGCGGCGGGATGGCCGGCCGGCCGGCAGACCCGGATTTAACCCGCACGTAACCAGCCGGTCACACGCGCGTCATCGTGCGCCGCTACGCTGGGGCCCATAGCAAGTGACGTGCACGCCCGGTGCTGTGCCACCGGGTCTCCCCAGGCTTGGCGTGACCTCCCCACGCCAGGCCTGATATTCCATTCCACCTCCAGCCAGGTTCGTGTGTCCTCAGGCGGGCGCGCTGCCGGCGCCGGCTGAGCGGCCACGGCGACATCCAGCTCATCAACAGGCGCCAGGCGGCCCCCAGCCCGGCCGGCGGCCTGCCGCGCGCCTTCATCCGGCGGCCCGGACACATTACAATGCGCCACGACCGGTGTACCGGTGAGGCTTCTCTGCGAGAAAGGACGGGACCATGAGCGAGCACGACGAGGCACGGGGCGGGACCGGCATCGGACGCCGGACGTTTCTGCAGACCGGCGCGGCCGGCGCGATCGGCCTGGCCGCGGCAGCCGGCGCACTGACGGCCGCCGGCTGCGGCAAACCTTCGGAGGCGCCGCACCAGGCGGCGGCCGGGTCACCGGGGACCGGCAGTTTCGAGCTCGAGGAGATGACGCTGGCCGATCTGCAGAAGCGGATGACGTCCGGCGAAGACACGACCCGTTCCCTGATCGACCGGTACATCGCGCGGATCGATCAGGTCGACAAGTCCGGCCCGATGCTGCGGAGCCTCATCGAGGTCAACCCCGACGCCCACGCCATCGCGGCCAGCCTGGATGCCGAGCGCCGCGCCGGCCACCTGCGCGGCCCGCTGCACGGCATCCCGGTCATCATCAAGGACAACATCGGCACGGCCGACCAGATGCCGACCGCGGCCGGCTCACTCGCGCTGGCGACGTCGATCGTCCCGAAGGATGCCTTCATCGCGCAGAAGCTGCGCGAGGCGGGTGCCGTCATTCTCGGCAAGGCCAACCTGAGCGAATGGGCGAACTACCGCTCGACGCACTCGTCGAGCGGCTGGAGCGGCCGCGGCGGTCAGTGCGCCAATCCGTACGCCCTCGATCGCAATCCGTCCGGATCCAGCGCGGGGTCCGGCGCCGCCACGTCGGCCAATCTCTGCGCGATGGCGATCGGCACCGAGACGAACGGCTCGATCGTGTCCCCGTCGAACGCCAACGGCGTCGTCGGCCTCAAGCCGACCGTCGGGCTGTGGAGCCGGTCGGTCATCATCCCGATCTCGCAGACGCAGGACACCGCCGGACCGATGGGCCGCACCGTCGCCGACGTCGCCACGCTGCTCGGGCCGCTGACCGGGGTCGATCCGGCCGACCCGGCGACCGCCGCCAGCGCCGGCAAGAGCCTGACCGATTACCGCAAGTTCCTCGATCCGAACGGCCTCAAAGGGGCGCGGCTCGGCGTGCCGCGCCAGCACCTGTTCGGCTACAGTCCGGCCGCCGACCGCATCGTCGAGGCGGCGCTCGACACGCTGAAGAAGCTGGGGGCGGAGATCATCGACCCGGCCGACATTCCGACGCTCGCCGATCTGGGCAAGGGCGAGGGGCTGGTGCTGTCGTACGAGTTCAAGGCCGGTCTCAACGCCTATCTGGCCGCCCTCGGGCCTTCCGCCCCGGTCCACACGCTGGCCGACATCATCGCGTTCAACGATCAGCACAAGGACCAGGAGATGCCGTACTTCGGCCAGGAGCTCTTCCTCGCGGCGGAGGCGCGGGGCCCGCTGACGAGCAAGGAATATCTCGACGCGCTGGCCAGCGACCGCCGGCTCTCGCGAACCGAGGGGATCGACGCGGTGATGGACAAGTACAAGCTGGACGCCTTCGTCTGCCCGACCGGCGCGCCGGCGTCGCTCACCGATCTGGTCAACGGCGGCTACGGCTTCGGCGGCAGCTCCGCCATCGCCGCGATCGCCGGCTACCCCCACATCACCGTGCCGGCCGGCTACCATTTCGGCCTGCCGGTCGGCCTCTCGTTCTTCGGCCGCGCCTGGAGCGAGCCGACGCTGATCCGGCTGGCCTACGCCTTCGAGCAGGCGACGAAGCATCGGACGCCGCCCAAATTCCTCAAGACGGCGAACCTCGCGATCGGCAACGCGTAGAAACCTGGCGCTCGGGCGCTCCGGCGCCCGGGCGCTCACCCTTCCCGCACCACCGTCGGATCCGGACTCCGGCGCTCCTGCCGGAGCCGGCTGTGGTGCCGGCCGTACCGCCAGTACACGACCAGGCCGGCGGCCAGCCAGACGATGAGCCGCAGCCACGTATCCCACGGCAGGCTCGCCATCAGCAGGAAGGCGATCAGGATCCCCATGATCGGCACGAAGGGACCCAGGGCGTCCGGAAGGCCCGCGGGAGATCGGGCCGCCGGACGCGCAGCACCCAGACGCCGGCGCAGACGATGATGAACGCCAGCCGCGTGCCGATGTTCGTCAGCTGACCGAGCACGCTGATCGGCACCAGCCCCGCGAACAGCCCGACGAACAGGCCGACCACAATCGACGAGATCCAGGGCGTGCGGAACCGCGGGTGCACGCGGCCGCACCAGGCGGGCAGCAGGCCGTCGCGCGACATGGTGAAGAGCACGCGCGACTGCCCCATCAGCATCACCAGCATCGTCGTGCTCAGTCCGGCAAACGCGCCGACCTTCACCACGAGGCTGCCCCACGCGGTGCCGGTGGCGTCGATGCCCAGCGCGACCGGCGCCAGCAGGGTGTCGATCGGTTTGGTGGCGAACAGGCTGGACATGTCGACGCTCCACCCGCATCGTACGGGGAGCGCCGGCTTCTGGCTTGAACCGCCGAAGCGGTCTGGAACGTGGTTCGCGCGATCGGCAGATCCGCCGGTACCGGCCGGGGGTCATGCCGACGTGCCGCCTGAACAGGCGGGTGCAGTGGCTCTGATCGCAGAACCCGGCCGCCAGCGACAGTTCGGCCAGCGGCACGGCCGAGGTGGCCAGCTCGCGGCAGACGAAGTCGAGCCGGAGGTGGCGGACGTGGTCTCCGATCGTGCTACGGCCCGGGGTTCCCGCTCGGCAGGCTGGCGCTGGTCCAGCCGCCGCCCAGCGCCTTCACGAGCAGCACGCTGGCCGCCATGCGGCGGGTGAGGAGGCTGACCGACGTTTCCTCGTCGGCCAGGGCGGCTGTCTGCGCCGAAGTCACTTCGAGGTAGTTCGCCACGCCCCCCTTGTAACGGATCATGGCGAGCGCCAGCGAGCGCCGGGCGGCCGCCACGGCCGCGTCCTCGGTCCGCGCCTCCTGATGCAGCACGCGGAGGGCGACCAGGTTGTCCTCCACTTCCTGGAACGCCTCCAGCACCGTCTCGCGATAGGTGGCGACCGCTTCGTCGTAGGCGGCGCGCGCCTGTTCCGCGGCGGCGCGGCGGCGCCCCCCGTCGAAGACCGTCAGGGCCGCCGCCGGCCCGGCCATCCAGAACGCGCTCAGCCCCCGGAACCAGTCGCCGATCGATCCGCTCTCGAAGCCGGCGCCGCCGGTGAGCGTGACGAGCGGATAGTAGGCGATGCTCGTCAGGCCGATCTCGGCGTTGGCGGCGGCGACGCGCCGTTCCGCCGCGGCGATGTCGGGGCGGCGCTGGAGCAGCTGCGACGGGAAGCCGGGGGGGATCGGCGGCGGGGCGGTCGTGAGCGGACGCGCGGGGAGCGAGAACGTCGAGGCGGGCCGACCGAGAAGCACGGCGATGGCGTGCTCGAACTGTGCCCGCTGGACGCCGACGTCGATCGCCTCGGCGCGGGTGGTCTCGAGCTGCGTTTCCGCCTGCGCGACGTCGGCGCCCGAGGCCAGCCCGCCGGCATGGCGGTCGCGGGTCAGCGCCAGCGCCCGCTCGTCCGCGGCGACGCTCTCGTTCAGCAGCTGCTTCCGGGCGTCGAGCCCGCGCAGCGCGAAGTAGTCGATGGCGCATTCCGCGTGAAGCGACAGGCGCACCACTTCCAGGTCGGCGGCGCTCGCCTGCGCTTCGGCGCGGCTGGCCTGCACCGTGCGGCCGATCCGCCCCCAGACGTCCGGCTCGTACGCGACGTCGCCCCCCACGAGGTAGTCCGTGTAGCTGCGCGCCGCCAGCGGGCTGCGCAGCGGCTTGGTCCCCGACTCCGCGCCCGGCGTGATCGAGGCGCCGGCGACGATCTGGGGCAGATAGGCCGACCGGGCGGCGCGCACGAGCGCCCGCGCCTGCAGGAACTGCGCGGCCGCCGCCTTCAGGTTCTGGTTCGACGCCGTCAGTCCGGCCTCGAGCCGATCCAGGGTGCGGTCGTGAAACACGGTCCACCACGTCCCGCGGTGCGCCGTGTCGGCCGGCTGCGCGGCAACCCAGTCGTGGCCCGTCTCGCCCGGCGGCGTTTCCTTGTAGGCCGGCGGCACGGCGACGGCCGGCCGGACGTACTTCGGCCCGATCGCGCACCCGGCCCAGAGGGTGCCCGCCGCCAGCAGGGCCGCCGCGCCGGCGCGGCGCGCGGCCGTCACCGGGCCCCTCCGTCTCCGGCCGTGGCCGGCACGACCTGCACGTGCTCGCCGGACACGATCGAATCGGGCGGGTTGACGATGATCGACTCGTCGCCGGTCAGGCCGGCCAGGATCTCCATCTGCGTGCCGAAGTCGCGGCCCGGCGTCACGGTCTGCAGCTGCACCCGGTTGCCGTCCACGACGGTCGCCACCTGGAGCCCGGCGCTCCGGAAGATCAGGGCGTCCGAGGGGAGCCGGAAGGTGGACGCCGGCGTCGGCAGCTCGAGGTGCACCTGCACGTAGGCGCCGGGCAGCAGCTCCTCGTGCGGGTTCGCGACGTCGATCTCGGTCCGCATGGTGCGCGACGCCACGTCGATGGCGCCGGCCGTCCGGACGATCCGGCCGGTGAACCGGCGGCCCGGCCACTCGGCGAGCGTGAGGGCGGCCGGCAGGCCCGGCGTGGCCTCGCGCACGTACAGCTCGGGCACGTCGACGTAGACGCGCAGCGTGCGCGTGGAGGCGATGTGGAACAGTTCCTTCGCGCTGCTGCCGGAATCGATCAGCGCGCCGACGTCGACGTTGCGCGCGGTGATGACGCCGGCAAACGGCGCGACGATCCGGCTGAAGCCTTCCAGTTCCTCGAGGCGTTTCACGTTGTACCGCGCCGACTCGACGATCGCCTGCTTGGCGGCGAAGTCGCCGTTCGCGTTGTCGAGATCCTGCTGCGAGACGGCGTCGGTCGCGATCAGGTGGCGGTACCGGAGGGCCGTGATCCTGGCCAGGCGCAGGGTCGCCTCCGCGGTCGCCAGGTCGGCGCGCGCCTGCTGCAGCTCCTGGTCGACCTCGGGGGTCTCGATCACGGCCAGCAGCTGTCCCGCCCGCACGTGCGCGCCGATGTCGACGTACCGGGCCTTCAGGTAGCCGTTCGTGCGGGCGTAGATCGGCGCGTCCGTGTAGGCCTGGGTCGTGCCGGGCAGCACGATCTCCTGCCGGGGCGCGCCCCGTGCCGGATGGATGACCGAGACGGTCGTCACGGCCAGTGCGTCGGTCCGGCGGGCCAGCGCGGTCATCGCCCGCGCGCGCGACGTGATGCCCCAGAACGCCGTCCCGGCGGCGACCAGCAGCACGACGGCGACGACGGCCAGCGGCGCGAAGCGGCCCCCGCGGGCCGGCGACTCGGTCTCTTCCCTGACGTCCATGCGTGCTCCTGCGTCCGAACGACTCATTCCACCGGCGGCGCCGACTCCGCGGCGGCCGGCGGCCGCCGGCCGTGCAGCAGCGCGAACACCGACGGCACGAAGAACAGCGTCGCGATGGTGGCGAGGGTGAGGCCGCCGATGACGGCGCGGCCGAGCGGCGCGTTCTGTTCGCCGCCTTCGCCCAGGCCCAGGGCCATCGGCACCATGCCGATGATCATCGCGAGGGCCGTCATCAGCACCGGGCGGAAGCGCGTGAAGCCGGCGTCGACGGCCGCGGCCGCCGCCGATCGCCCCCGGCGCAGCTCGTCCTTCGCGAAGCTGACGACGAGAATGCTGTTGGCCGTCGCGACGCCCATGCACATGATCGCGCCGGTGAGCGCCGGCACGCTGAACGTCGTGTGCGACGCGAACAGCAGCCAGACGATGCCGGCGAGCGCGGCCGGCAGCGCCGAAATGATGATGAACGGGTCGAGCCAGGACTGGAAGTTCACGACGATCAGCAGGTAGATGAGGACGATCGCCAGCGCGAGGCCGCTCAGCAGCCCGGCGAACGACGATTGCAGCGTCTCGATCTGCCCGCGGACGGCGATCTCCGACCCGCGCGGGAGGTGCCGCCGGGCGGCGTTCACGATCGGCATGATCGCCCGGCTCACGCTGCCCAGGTCGCGGCCCTGCACGCCGGCGAACAGGTCGATCACCGGCTGCGCGTTGTAGTGCGACACGGTGGACATCTCCATCCCGCGGTGCATCGTCGCCAGGCCTTCGAGCACCTGCACCGGCCCGCCGCCGGCGCCGATCATCGGGATGTTGCCGAGGTCCTGCAGCGAACGCACGCGGTATTCCGGCGTCTGCGTCGCGATGGCGTAGCTCACGCCGTTGCGCGGGTCCAGCCAGTAGGTCGGCGTCGTCTGCCCGCTGCCGCTCAGCGAGATCAGCAGGTCGTTCGCGACGTCCCGCTGCGTCAGGCCGACCTCGGCCGCGCGCGTGCGATCGACGTCGAGATGGAGGATCGGCTGGTTGAACGCCTGCTGCATCCGGAGATCGACGATCCCCGGCACCTTCGCGAGGCGCCGCTCCATGCCGGCGGCCAGCCAGCGGTTCGCCCGCATGTTGTTGCCCACGACCTGGATGTCGATCGGCGCCGGCAGGCCGAAGTTCAGGATCTGGCTGACGATGTCGGCCGGCACGAACGAGAACGTCACGCCGGGAAACTGCTCGTGCAGCGCCAGGCGGAGGTCCTGGACGTAGCGGGCCGTCGGCCGGTGCCGGGGGGTGAGCGACACCATGATGTCGGCGTCCTCGGACCCGACCGGCGCCGAGTTGCTGTACGAGAGGTTGATCCCGCTGTACGGCAGCCCGATGTTGTCGATCACGCTCGCGATCTCGCGCTTCGGGATCACGCGCCGGATCGCCGCCTCCACGCGGTCGCACAGCAGGGCCGTCTGCTCGATCCGCGTCCCCGTCGGCGCCCGGAGGTGCAGCTTGAACTGGCCGCTGTCGACCGACGGGAAGAAGTCCTCGCCCACCCAGGGCACGAGGGCGAACGACGCGGCGCACGCGAGCAGGAACGCGCCGGCGAACAGCCGCCGGTGGCGCACGCACCGCTCCAGCCATGTCCGGTAGCCGGCCCGGACGCGCAGGAAACCGCCGTCCAGGGTGCGCTGCAGCCGGCTGAAGACGCCGCGCGGCGCCCCGGCCTCGTGGACCTCGTGCGCCTTCAGCAGGTACTTCGCCATCGTCGGCACGAGCGTCCGCGAGAAGAAGTACGAGGCGAGCATCGCGAAGACGACCGCCTCCGCCATCGGCACGAACAGGTAGCGCGCGATCCCCTGCAGGAAGAACATCGGCACGAAGACAATGCAGATGGACAGCGTCGACACCAGCGCGGGAACCGCAATCTGCTGGGCGCCGTCCAGAATCGCCGGCTCCAGGTCCTTGCCCTGCTCGAGGTGCCAGTTGATGTTCTCGATCGCGACCGTCGCGTCGTCCACGAGGATGCCGACGGCCAGCGCCATCCCGCCGAGCGTCATGATGTTGATCGTCTCGCCGATGGCGCTCAGCATGACGATCGACGCCAGGATGGAGAGCGGGATCGACACCGCGATGATCAGCGTGCTGCGCCAGCTCCCGAGGAACACCAGGATCATCAGCGCCGTCAGGCAGGCCGCGATGATCGCCTCGCGCAGCACCCCCGCGATCGACGCCCGCACGAACAGCGACTGGTCGGCGAGCGGCTCGATGCGGAGCGCCGGCGGCAGGCTGGCCGCAATCCGCGGCAGCGCCGCCTTCACCCCCGCGATCACGTCCAGCGTCGACGCGTTGCCGCTCTTCATCACCGTCAGCAGCGACGCCCGCTGGCCGTTCACCTTGACAATGTTGATCTGCGGAGGGGAGCCGTCGCGCACGTGCGCCACGTCGCGGATGAAGATCGGCGCCCCGTTCACGACCCTGATCGGCAGGCTGTTCAGCGCCGCCACCGTCTGCGGACTGCCGTTCAGGCCGATGTCGTACTGGGTCGTCCCGATCTTCGCCGTCCCGGACGGCAGAATCAGGTTCTGCGCCCCGATCGCGTTGACGACGTCCAGCGGCGAGAGATGCTTCGCCTGCAGCGCCGCCGGATTCAGATCCACCTGGATCTGCCGCTCCTTGCCGCCGTACGGATAGGGAATCGACGCCCCCTGCACCGTCGCCAGCCGGCTCCGCAGCAGGTTCATCCCGATGTCGTTCAGCTGCTGCTCCGACAGCCCGTGCCCCGACAGCGCCAGCTGCAGCACCGGCACGCTGGAGGCGCTGTAGCTCATGATGAACGGCGACGTCGTCCCCAGCGGGAACTGGTGCAGCATCGTCTGCGAGATCGCCGTCACCTGGCCGAGCGCCGTGTCGATGCTCACCGTCGGCTGGAAGTAGATCTTGACGACCGAGATGCCGTTCAGCGACTGCGATTCGGTGTGCTGGATGTCGTTGACCGTCGTGCTCAGCGTCCGCTCGTACGTCGACACGATCCGCTGCGCCATCTCCTGCGCCGACAGCCCGTCGTACCGCCAGATCACGGCGATCACCGGGATGTTCACGTTGGGGAAGATGTCGACCGGCGTCCGGACGATCGCCAGCGGACCGATGATGAGCAGGAGGATGGCCGCCACCACGAAGGTGTACGGCCGCTTCAGCGCGAGACGGACGATCCACATGGGCGTTGGGCCAGATCTGTCGAGGCGGCCTTTCCGGTCGCCGCGCCGGGGCCGGAGCAGGTCCCTGATCCCGTGCCCCACGCCCGAGCCGCAGCGGACAAGCATAGACCAGCCGGCTGTCACCGGTTGTCACTTTTCGTCCGCCCGACCAGCCGCCCCACCACCCTCCTCCGCGCGGTCCGCAACCACGCCGCCGATCGTCGGGTGGCGGACGAAGCGGCCGCCCCCCGGTGGTCGCCGCCGGCGCCGCTTGCGCTATAGTGAGAGAGGCGCTGACGCCTGAACGCCCCATCGATGCCCGATTTCGCCTCCGCTCTGCCCGGATCGTCCGGTGGCCCGTCACGGCCGCGTAACAAGATTTTTGCCGCCACGTGCAGCCTGTTCGTGCCGGGCAGCGGACAGATCTACCTGGGCCACGTCGCCGTCGGGCTGACCTGGCTGGCAGGCGTCGTCAGCCTCTATACGGTGGCGATTCTGCTGTTCAAGATGTCGCCGCCGCTCGGCCTGGTCAGCCTGCTGCTGCCGCTGGGCGTCCACCTCATCTGCTTCATCGACGCGCTCGATCCGCAGTCGCTCGGACCGCCGCGGGACGCGCCGATTCCGGCGCCGCTGCCGCCGTCGGCCCGCCGGGCGTCGCCGTGGCCCGTCCGGATCGTCGTCGTCGGGCTGGTCGGCATCTTCCTGCTGTGCATCGTCGAGGCGCTCAGCCTGCACCCCCTCTTCGGCGCGGCCGGCTACGACCGGCCGATCACCATCCCGGAGTACCACGTCACCGGGCGGCAGCACGACGTCGTGTTCGTCGTCCTGGACGAGTCCCCCAGCATCGGCGATTCGCTCTGGACGATCGTCCATCGCCTGCAGGGCGATCGTCCGTCCATCGTCGTGCACTTCTGGACCAGCGATTACCAGTCGCTGGCCGCCAGGGCGCTGCCGATCTCCCACGCCTCCGCCTGCGCCGAGTTCGGCGAGATCACCGTGGACCGGACGACCGGCGTCCGGCGCTTCTCGGTGCCGTCCCGCGCCGGCTGCCGCTGAGGGCGGTTTCCGGCCGCTCCCGGCATCCATCTTGAAATCGGGGTGTCGATCGACCCGGTCCTTCCGGACGTCCTTCGCCACCGGCGTCGCGGGAAACCCACGGAATCACGCGATTTCCCGCTGGCCGACCGGAGTCGGGCCGGCCCGCGCGGATCCGCGGCCGCCGCCGGTTTCGACCGCTGACAGACAATTTCGTGGCGCGTCGGCGGACGCCGGAGGCGCACGCCGCCCGGCCGGGTTCGACGACATCAATGAAATGAAATGAATGGTCACGATTGGGCGCGCCGGATCTTCGAGCGAGCGCGCGAGGGGGGCGCGCAACGGATCCTGTGCGACCCGGATGAGCTGTGCAGCGCCTGCCAGGCGCTGAGGTCGGCCGTCGAACGCGTCATCCCCGACATTCAGGCCGAAGCGGCCGCATTCGAGCGGGTCCGGCTGGTCGGCGCGCTCGAGACCATCCTGCGGCAGGTGGAACAGCGGATCGAAGCGGCCGATCGCGACCGCGACTGGCGCGTGCGCGCGGACGGGCTGGCGTCGCGGGCGATCCTGGAGGAAGCGCTGGACGGCATACGGGACGGCACGTCCTGAGGACGGCCGGCGAGGACGATGCGCAGCGGCCGGATCAGGCGCCCGGGATCACGATCGCCGTGACGACCGCCGCTTCCGCCCGCAGCTTCTTCGCCTCGGCATACGCGGGAGACCGCCAGAACGTCCGGGCCTGTTCGACCGACGGGAACTCGATGACCACCACGCGGCGGCCGTCGTGGGTCCCTTCCAGGGCCTCGACCGGCCCTCCCCGCACGATGAAGCGGCCGCCGAACTGCTGGAGCAGGGCGGGCGTGACGGCGGTGTACTTCGCATATTGCTGAGGATCGGTCACCTGGACCTGGACGATCAGGTACGCGCTCATCGGGAGGAATCCTTTCGGGGCCAGCCCTGGAATGGGTGGCGCGCGCGTCCGCGCAGAGCCACTATAAGAAATGTCGGAGCGGCGGCACAAGCGCCCGGCCGGTGGACGGGCCGGACGTCACGGATGAGCTCTGGCCGGCGAGGCGCCTGCCGGCCGGCCGGGTCCGCGCCGATTTCCAGTGTGAGGGTCGCCCGGCCGTCCCGGTCGCGTGCCGGGTGGTCAGCGCGGCGTGAGTTCGGGGGTCGCGATGTTCACTCCGTCCTGGCTGTTCCTGTCGCTGGTGATCGGCCTCGTGGGTCTGGCGCTGTTCACCTACGGCAAGAAGCAGGGGCGCATGCCGCAACTGATCGCCGGCCTGGCGCTGATGGTCTATCCGTACTTCGTCTACTCGTTCGTCGGCATGCTGATCGTCGGCCTCGGCATCGTCGCGGCGTGCTGGGGGGCGCTGCGGCTCGGCTGGTAGACCGGCCCGGCGGCCGGACGACGCGGCCGATCGGAGGTGTCGCGGACCGGAGAGACTAGCAGGGCGTGGCGCCGGCGCGGAGCGCGAGCGCCGTCATCTCGTCCACGAATCCGCGGATCGGTCCGGACAGCTCGTCGCCCGGGCGGGTGGCGGCGGTCCACGTGCGCCACGAGCCGTGGCGCGTCAGCGGCAGCGCGACGACCTCGCCGGCTGCGATCGCCTGCACGACCGCCAGGCGCGAGGTCACGCTGATGCCGAAGCCGGCCGCCACGAGGCTCGGAATCGCCCCCGTCACCTGCACGTCCGCCACGCGGTTCGACGTCACCTCGTCCTGCTCGAGCGCGGTCGCGCGCAGCAGGTGCTCCTCGGCGGATCCCTGGGACATGAGCAGCGGCTCGCCGAAGAGGTCGTCGACCTCGCAGTACGGCCGGGCGGCCAGCGCGTGATCGGGACGCACGATCACCACGACCTCGTCGCGGAACAGCGGCGTCAGCCTCACGGCCTTGCCGGCGACCGGGCGGGTCAGCACGGCGAGATCGATGCAGCCGGCCACGAGCGCGTCGGACGGGCGGCCGTGCGCCGACGGCACGAGCTGCACCTCGAGGCCGGGATGCTGCGTCTGGAACAGCTCCACCGCCTGCTGGGCCCAGGCGTCCGGCTCGACGGTGAGGCGGAGGAGGGACGCGCGGACTGGCGGCACGCGGCGCGCCTCGCGGTCGAACTCGTCGAAGGCCGCCAGGACCCGGCAGGCGGTCGCGTGGAGCGCCTCCCCGCGCGGCGTCAGACGCATTCCCTTGCGGCTCCGCACGAAGATCGGCTCGCCGACGTAGTGCTCGATGGCGTGAAGCTGATGGCTGAGGGCCGGCTGCGTCAGGCGCAGCCGGACGGCCGCCCGCGTCACCGATCCCTCCTCCACGATCGCGACGATGAGTTTCAGGTGTCGCAGCTCGAGGCTCATGTCCGCCACAAGAAGTAAGACGTTCCAACGGCGGCGGCAGCCGCCCCCCCCGACGTCGGAAGACCACGCCGCGGCGGCGGTCCGCCAGGGCCGGCGTCCGCGGCTCACGCTGACGGGTCGCAGGCCCGCGCGCCGTCGGTCAGGGCCATCGCCGTGATGTCGTCGATGAACCGCCGGCTGACGCTCGTCGGCACGTCCCGACCGAGGGTCACGGCCGACCAGATGCGGTACAGCCCGTCACGCGTCAGCGGGACCGCCACAATCTCGCCCGACGCGAGCGCGTCCTTGACCCCCATCCGCGACATGACGCTCACGCCGAACCCGGCGGCGACGAGGTCCGGGATCGGATCGTCGAGCTCCACGTCGGCGACGCGGCTCGGCCGGACGTCCGCGGCGTCCATCGCGGTGACCGTCAGCGCCCACTCCTCGGCGGACCCGCGGTACGTCAGCACCGTCTCGCCCAGCAGGTCGGCCAGCTCGCACCACGGGCGCCCGGCCAGATCATGGGTCGGCCGGACGATGACGACCAGCTCGTCGCGGAACAGCCGCGCGCGCCGGATGCCGTCGTCGCGGACGTCGCGGGTGACGAGCGCGATGTCGACGAGGCCAGCCGCCAGGGCATCGACCGGCCAGCGCGTGGCCTCTTCGACAATCTCGTATGCCACCCCGGCCTGCTGCTGCAGGACGCGGATCACGCCGCGGATCCAGGCGTCGGATTCGACCGCCACCCGCAGCGCGTCGCTCCCGGGATGACTGATGCGGCGGGCTTCCTGCTCGAAATGCCGGAACTCGGCGAGCGCGCGCCGCGCGGCGTCATAGAGCTTCTCGCCGGCCGGCGTCAGCAGCATGCCGCGGTTGCCCCGCACGAACACCCGTTCGCCGACCTGCTCCTCGATGTGGCGCAGCTGGTGGCTCAGGGCGGGCTGCGTGAGACACAGCCGCTCGCCGGCGCGCGTCACCGACCCCAGTTCGGCGACGGCGGCAATCAGCTTCAAATGACGGATTTCGAGATACATGACCGTGCTCGACCGGTCTCCGGAGTCCGCGCCGGGGGACCGGCTCGACGCCGCGGCTGCGCACACGCGCTCGGATTGAACGATCCGCGGGTAGGCGCGGAGTGAGAGGCCCGAAAGCCAGGTATGAATAATCGGCTGGCGTCCATCCACAAACGTGGATTCGTCTCATCTCTTCAGTTTTTTGTAGTCGCTCGATTACGCGCGCCGGGCGATCACGCCGTCTGCCTGTCCCCGAACGGCTGAGCTTTGGCACCCGCATCTCCGACCGCCGGGGGCGTCACCGAGCTGCGCGCCGGCTCGGGATGACCGGCCTTGGCCGAGCCCTTGGCGATCGGTTCGGCCCGTGAAAACACAATGATGCTGACCACCTTGGACATGAATACCTCGACACTCCAATGCGACTCATCTGCTTAGACACCCGATTCACCGCGAGGGTGACATCGAGGATGCACAGAGCGGAGGCCGTCGCTGCTCTGGTATACGACGGTCGCTCTGCATTTGCTGCGGCCCGCTGCCGCGCACGTGCAAACGCGAAAGGTTTCCCGCCGGGGAGATTTTTCTCGGCTGATCTGCCATGAGAAAAACGAATTAGTGCCGGCCGGGCGCCACGCCTTAGTCTGGCCTCCGCCTTTGGATCAGCTCTCGACGCACGCCCACCGCGCTTCTGCGATCGCCGCGCGGCTGCCTGGGCGTGCGACGACCGGCTGACCGGGAGTCGCCGGCCGCTCGGATCGTTCACTCCGGTCGTCCGGATTTCTTTGTTTGCAGGGAGGGGGTTGCATGTTTCGTAAGCAGTTCGGCATCATGCTCATGCTGGTGGCGTTCGCCGCGGCACCGGCGTGGGCGCAGAACGTGGCCAGTCATCTGACCGGCACCGTCAAGGACGCGCAGGGCGCGGTGCTCCCTGGCGTCACGGTCACCGCGACGTCACCGGCCCTGATCGGGTCGCAGGTGTCGGTCACTGCGGCGAACGGGTCGTATCTGTTCCCGTCGCTTCCGGCCGGCGTCTACACGGTGAAGTTCGAGTTGTCAGGGTTCCAGACGTCCACCCGTACCAACATCAATCTGTCGCTCAACCAGACGTTGACCGTCAACGCCCAGCTGCAGCTGGCGTCGTTGAAGGAGAACGTGACCGTCACCGCCGAGTCCCCGGTCGTCGATACGCAGTCGACGGCGATCGGCAACACGATGAACACGGCGAAGCTGATCAGCGTGCCGAGCTCCACCGACCTGTGGGGCGCGCTGGCGCAGGCGCCGGGCGTCCGGATGCAGGGGTTCGACGTCGGCGGCAGCCACAA